>Ga0209474_10000178_pt1 | contig 76924 bp, 71 predicted proteins | sample GraSoiAngelo_145_FD_185902 | JGI IMG/M metagenome (GOLD analysis project Ga0209474, IMG submission 185902) | Grasslands soil microbial communities from the Angelo Coastal Reserve, California, USA - 14_1009_05_20cm (SPAdes) (version 2) | ecosystem: Environmental > Terrestrial > Soil > Grasslands...
GGCGCCTCCGACGGAATGAGCGCGTCCGAGGCGTGTGCGGCAATGGAGGGCGTATACCTGGCCGAATGCGTGCTCCACTCGCCCGCGCGCGTCGAGACGACCCCGAGATCCTCGACCAGGCCCTCACGATAGCAGCGCACGCGGAGATCGCACGACTCGTCCGACCAGTAGTCGAGGCGCAGCGTCAGGCCGGATTCTCCGGAGAGCAAATCGTGCGGCACGACGAAAGCGCCGGCGACCTTGTGGAACGGCGATCCGTAGTTCAGCATCGGACGCGCCACGCGTCCGCGCCACTCGAGCGGCTCACCCCAGGAGCTGCCCTCTTCGACGACATGGGATCCCGATGCACCGGCCGCCGCATCGCCGAGCGGCAGCTCGGCCACGACGCGTCCGTCGCCGACGAGCGCGATCCCGCTGAAGTACACCGGACATGGCTGAGGCCGGCTGGAAGAGGCGTGAATCTCCAGCAGCAACGGCCTGAGGGGCGCCGCGCTGTCGAGGCGCTTGTCGGCCGTGCCGCCCGAGAGTTGCGCCTGCTTCTTCAATCGAAGGCGGCGCTCCTCCTGGGCGCGGATCGATTCGGCGTACGCCTTCACGACCTCCGAGGCGCCACCATCCATCGCCACGGCGCCGCGCTCGAGCCAGATCACCCGATCGCACATCCGCGTGGCCGAGTAGATGTCGTGCGTCACGAGCAGGAGCGTAGAGCCGTTCCGCTCGCACATCTCGCGCATGCGCTCGTAGCTCTTTTGCGCGAAGTACGCGTCGCCGACGCCGAGCACCTCGTCCAGCACGAGAAGGTCCGGAGTAATCGCGGTCGACGCCGCGAACATCAGCCGCATGGCCATGCCGGTCGAATAGGTTTTGACCGGCTGGTCGATGTACTCCTCGAGCTCCGCGAAGGCGATCGCGTCGGCGCACCGGCGGGCCACTTCCCTGCCCGACAGCCCGAGCTGCGCGAGGTAGGCGTTGACGTTCTCCCGGCCTGTGAAATCAGGATGGAAACCAGTGCCGATCTGCAGCAGCGCGTGGACGTCCGCGCTGACATCCAGACTCCCGCTCGTGGGCTGAATGACGCGGGTGACGAGCTTGAGGAACGTGCTCTTGCCGGCGCCGTTCCGGCCGATGATGGCGACCTTCTCGGCACGCCGGATCTCCAGATTGATGGCGGCGAGCGCGGCGTGCTCCGTGAATGCACCGGGCCGATCGCCGAGCAGCCCGAACATGTCGAGGAAGCGGTACGCCGGCTTCGTGTACAAGCGGTACACCTTCGTCAAATCAGTCGCACGAATGACGGCATCGGACATCGAGGTCATGATCGGCGCGCCTGGATGTACTCCTGGATCTTCCAGCGCACGCGATACCGGAGCCAGTCGAACAGATCGGACGCCCACACCCGAAGCGTCTCGTGGATCTTCTCGGCCACAGTAAGGGCGATGATGACGAGAAACTGAAGCCAGCCGACGAGCCCGAGCCAGCGGGCGCGCAAACCCGGTCTCAACGCCGCCGCCGCAGCACGAGCTGCAGCTTCTCCTGAATGCGCCAGCGCCAGCGGTACATGACCGTGTTGTAGCTCCCTCGGATCAACCGATACCGCACCGCGTCGCGCGCCGTGAACACCATCGACCGCAATAACGTGATGAAGAGATCCCAGATGATGACCAGGATCGAGATCGCGATCACCAGCGACGCGAGGGCGCCATCCGCCCGATATGTTCGGACGGAACGCGCTAATCCTGCTTTGCCCAACCTTGTGCCAGTTGGCATGGCACCAGGCGTGACGGCCGATGAGTCGATCACTCTTGACGGCGCCCGACGACGGTGCGAAGAGTGGCGGCTAGCTCGGGTGCATGGACCCGCAATGAATACCGCTCCTCGATCGTGCGCCGGCCGGCCTTGCCGAACGTGCGTCGGAGCGCCGGATCCTCGAGCAGGCGCCCGAGCTTCTCCACCCACTCGTCGTCGGTGGACGCGAGGAAGCCGTTCACGCCGTCCTGGATGATCTCGCGGTTCACGCCGACGGCCGACGCGACCACCGGCACGCCGCACGCCATGAACTCGATCGCCTTGAAGCCGCACTTGCCGCGCGACCACTCGTCGTCGGCGAGCGGGTAGACGCCGATGTCGCACGTGTTGAACAGCTCCACTTCGCGCTCGAGCGCCCACGGCGGCTGCTCGGTGACGACGCCAGGCACCTCGAACGGCTCGCCCGCGCCGCTCACGCGGAGCACGAAGCGGTGCCGCTCGCCGGCGCGCTGGAGCACCGGCGCGAGCCCGCGGATGTACGACGCCGTCGTCGGGCTGCCGATCCAGCCGACGACGGCCGGGCGGCCGGCGGCGCCGTTGCCGGAGAAGGCGCCGAGCCTCGGGACGAAGCGCGTCGTGTCGACCACGGTCGGTATCACGGTGACGGCGTCGGTGAACTGGCGCGCGTACGACGCGAGGTAGGCGTTGCCCGCAATCACGCGATCGCTGTGGCGGATGATGGTCGCGACCTTGCCTGGAGATTTGAGCGGCAGGATCGATCGATTCGCGTCGCTCACGCTCGGCAGAAAGATCGCGTCGTCGAAGTCGAAGACGATCGGCGGCCGCTCCCGCGCGCCGAGGAGGCGCTCGACGATGGCGGGGCCGATCGGAAAGATCTCGCGATAGATCAGAATCGCGTCGAACGTGCTCGCGTCCCGCAGCGACGTGAGATAGCGCAGCGACAACGCGGTGAAGGCCGACGCCTTGCGCACGTAGTGGCCGTGCTTGTAGACGAGCCGAAAGAAGGCGACGTCGAAGAGCGAGCGGAGCGTGACGTCGATGCCGACCGAGCGCAGGTACGGAATGAACTGCGCGACGCGAAAGCGGCAGCCGGCGCCTTCTTCGGGAATCGGCGAGAGCGCGAGCACGCGGAGCGGCGCGTTCACCGGCGGTTTCTCGCCGCCGCGCCGGCGATCCGGCGGCACCGCGAATCGATCCAGGCCGCCGAGATCTTCGCCGCGAGCCTTGTGCCGGCGCGCCAGAGCCAGCTGCGCCGCACCAGGAGCTCGACGTCCGCGTCGGCGTGGCCGACGTCGACGCGGGGCGTCGACAACGCGGCCGCGGCTGTCTCGGCAATCGTCCACCACGTGCGCACGCGCGTCACGGCCTGGTCGCTCCAGCGCGCGGCTGCGCGGCGCGTGCCGCGATGATTTGAAAGACCGCCGTGCCGCCGCTGCGCGTCGCAAACGTCAGCAGCGCGTCCGGCGCGATCGCGATGCGCCCCGATGGCGCCCGCACCAGGCAGCGTGCAATGCCGTCCCCGCCCGGCATCGTCGAGCATCGGACGCGGAGCGTCGCCGGCAGATCGCGCTCGCCGGCGCGCACCATCACCGTGTCGCCGCCGACGCGCACGCGCATCTCGCCTGCCGACGGCTTGCCGACCGCGATCACGTCGGCGATCGGCTCATTCGACGAGAGCAGCGCGTCGCCCGGCTTCAGCTCGGCGACGAGCGCGTCGGACGGCGCCTTGAACGCGCCCTCCACCTCGAGCTCGGCGTCGCCCGCGACGCGCGCGATCGTCAGCGCCTTTGGCAGCCGCGCGACCTCGCGGGCGTAGTCGAACAGCACGACGTCATACACGCCCGGCGCGAGCTCGGGCACGTCGACGAGCGCGTACTTCGTGCTGCCGAGCAGAAACGACGCCGCCGGAATCGTGTCGAACGTGACGCGCATGAACGGCCGCAGGTTCGCGCCGTCGATCTCGAGGCGCTGGCCAGGGCCCTCGAACAGCGTCTTGGGCGTGACGCTCGCGATCGCCGGCGCCGGGGCGCGGAAGAGAAGATAGGCGGCGATCGCCAGCGGCACCAGCAGGAACACGACGACGACCGCGGCGATGTCGACGACGTTGAAGCGTCCAGCGATGCGGCCGCGATCATCGACGAGCATCAGAGCGCCATCGCTCGCGAGGGCGATGCGTTCAGCGTCGCCTGGCGGCCCTGAAAGGGCCGCCCTACGTCGATCTTGACGTCGAGCATCGCGAGAAGCTCGCACGCGCCGACGCCGCTCAGCCAGACGATGTACGGCAGGACGAGGCCGCGATGCCGCACGAGCGTGCCGATGTTGCCATCGGTGAGCGCGGACGGCGCGGCGATCAGGATCGCGTGTGCGACGAGCAATCCAGCGATCAGCGGATCGCGGCGGCAGGCGAAGAGCGCGCCCGCGCACGCGAGCAGCGCGAGCAGGTACCAGACGACCTGCTCGGGAATGTAGGCTGCGCCGGCGCGCGACTGCACGTCCCACGGCCGCGGGAGCGCGACGTACGAGACGGCCGCGCGCGCGAGGAACCGCATCGTCTCGGCGCGCTCGAGGCTCGAGATCGAATTGATGTCCGAGTAGAAGCGATCGTCGAGAAGCTTGTAGCCGTAGCCGCGCGACACGACGACGGCGCCCCAGTGCTGCCGCGCGGCCGTCTGCAGGGCGGCGTACGTTCTCAGCTGCACCTGCGGGACGCGCAGCACCGCAGCGGCGAGAATTGGCATCGAGACGACGCACGCGATCAGCAGACGCGGACGGCTGGCGACGAAGCCGAGCGCGAGGCCGCCGATCGTCGCCGCCGCGACGAACGCCGCGCCGTCCTCTCGCACGGCCTGCAGCGCCATCGCGAGCGCGACGATCGCCGTCGCGATCACCGCGCGGCGCTGCCGCGACGCGGGCACCGCGAGCTCGCGCGCGAGCACGAGGCTCGCGCCGCTCAGCAGGATGAACAGCGGCTCCTTCAGGACCGAGAGCGACCAGACGAACAGCGTCGGCAGAAACAGCAGCACGACGAGCCCGAAGAGCGCGGCCATGCGGCCGAGCCGCACGCGCACCGCGCGATACATCAACAGGACCGCTGCGATGTAGAACGCCACGTTCGGCAGGCGGACGCCGTACGGCGACGGCCCCGCGAGGGCGTGCGCGAACGCGAGCACGTACAGAAATCCGGTCCGGCCGTTCGGCTCGTAGGCGTACTCGAGATCGATCGGGTGAATCGAATGGCCGAGCGCGATGTTTCGCAGCCAGAGCGACCGCTTGATGAAGTAATCCTCGTCCCCGAAGAACGTGCCGAACGGCACGCGCGTGTGATCGCTCAGGACGAACAAGCCGGCGACGACGAGGAGGCGCAGCGCGATCGCGGCCAGGACGAGTGACAGGACGAACCGGCGCTCGCCCGCCGGCAGCCCGCGAACGGCGAGTGCCGCGACGGGGACGATGACGATCGCGAACCACACGGTCAGCGGCGACAGGACGTACACGCCGGCGACGGCGATCGCGGCGACGGCGATCGCAGCCGTCCTCACGCGAGCGCCTCGGTCAACGCGCGGTCGTACGCGAGCGCAACCAGCTCCGCGCGATAGCGCTCCGCGTCGGCGCGCGCGCGCTCCGCCATGCGCCGCCGCAGCAGCTCGTCGTCGAGCACGAGCCGCAGCGCTTCGGCGAACGCCTCGGGCTCGTGGCGTTCGACGATCAGTCCGTTGGCGCCCGACTCGACGATCTCCTGCGAGCCGGCCGAGCTCGTCGCGACTACGGGGACGCCGCACGCCATCGCCTCGACGAGCACGTTGCCGAAGCCCTCGTAGCGCGACGTGAGCGCGAAGACGTCGGCGCGCGCGATGTAGCTCCACGGATTCGGCCTGAAGCCGCACAAGTGCACCGATCCGGCGAGCCCGCGCTCGATGATCCGCGCGCGCACGGTCGACTCCTGATCGCCCTCGCCCAGGATGAAGAGCGACGCGGGCACGCGCTGGCGGAGAATCGCAAACGCGTCGATGAGCAGCGGGTAGTTCTTCACCGCCGCAAGGCGCCCGGCGGCGACCACCACCGGCGGCCGCCACCGCGTCGCATCGGCTTCGTCGATTGGCTGCCGCGCGCCCGATGAGACGCGCGAGAAATCGACCGGGTTGTTCACGACGCGGATGCTCGACGATCTTCCGACGAACGACCTGACCAGATCCTCAGCGACACCGCGCGACGCCGCGATCAAGAGATCCGCGCCGGAGCAGGCGGCACGCATCGCGATCGTGAAGAGCCGGCGCCGATACCAGGCGCGGGACCACCGGGAGTCCCGATCGGTGACGAACGCCGATACCGGCGTCTGCATCGCGAACGCCACGCGTCCGCCGACCCCGGCGGCGCGCACCGCCGTCAACACGGTGAGATAGCTCAGGAACGCGACGATCACGTCGGGGCGCGCCGTCCTGAGGTACCGCCGCAGCGCGAGCCATCGGCCGACGCGCGACGCCGCCGATCCGGCGTCGAGGCGGATCGACGGCGAGACCTCGCCGAGATACGGCCCGCGGCGCTCGAACACGTACATCGATCGATCCCACTTGCCGGCGTCGAGCGCGTTGAGCACCTGCACGGCGACGCGCTCCGCGCCGCCGCCGGCGAGCGACGGCAGCACGAAACAGACGCGCGGACGCCGCTGGCTCGTCGTCGTCACGCGGCGGGCACCACGTTCGGGCGCCGCAGCGTCACGTGAAGCTCGCGCTCGACGGCGGCCATCATCTTCGCCGCCTGCGCCTCGAGCGTGTACGCGCGCGCCGTCGCGTAGCCGTTCGCGATCAGCGCGCGGCGCAGCGAACCGTCGCGGACGATGCGGATCATCGCGGCGCCGACCGCGTTCGCCGTGGGCGTGTCGACGAGCAGGCCGTTCGATTCGTGCGTCACGAGACCTGGAATCCCGGCCACGCGCGAGGTGACGATCGGCAGCCCCGCGCTCATCGCCTCGAGCAGCACGCGCGGAATCCCCTCGCCCGGCAGCGTCGGCAGCACGAACAGGTCGTAGTTGCGATACATCGGCAGCAGGCGATCGAGCGGCACGGCGCCGTGGAGCGTGACGCGATTGGCGACGCCGCACTGCGCCGCCTCTTCGACGATGGCGGCGCGCTCCATCTCGCCCGGCGCGCCCACGGTCGGCCCGACGATGTCGAGCGTGATGTTCGTGCCGGCGTCGACGACGTGCTGAATCGCGGCCGGCAGCACGCGAAGGCCTTTGCGCGGATCGATCCGGCTGACCGCGAGGGCGCGCACCGGCCGGCCGCCGCACGTGTCCGCGCGCGTCGAGATGTCGCGCTCGCCGATCGTGGTCGTCGTCGTCTCGATGGTGCGGACTCCGTCGGCTGCGTGCTTCGCGGCGAGCGCCGGCCCGTTCGCGAACGTGAGCGACGTCCGTGCCATCCAGCGGATGCTGCGCTCCTCGAGCTCGGTGTACGCGCGCCAGAGCACGCGCTTCACGCCGCGGTACGGCATCGACGGCAGCAGCGCGCGCAGATCGCCGACGACGAGCAGGAAGGCCGGGCGGTGCATCCACCGTGCGGCGGCGAACGCGAAGGCCGCGGCCGGCGTCGGCACGCGGCAGTGCAGCAGATCGATCCGGCGCGCCCACGCGGCGAGGCGCGGCAGCACGAGCGGCAGCCGCGGATAGAACTGCACCGGCCCGTCGAAGGCCGGCAGCGGCGCGAGCGTCACGTTGGCGGCGCGAATCGCGGTCCCTTCCCCATCGCTGCGCGCGAGCACCGGCACGCAGAGCGAGATCTCGTCGAAGTACGGCGCGAGCGAATCGACGTAGCGCGCGAACGATCCCTCGAGCTCCCGCAGCGTCCCGTCGGCGGCGCGCCAGAAGGGCATGTGATAAACGACGCCAAGCCTCACGCGATCACGGTTTGCGGGCGACGGCGAGCACGTGGAGGTGCACGTCCGACGCGAAGGGCTCGATGGACTCCGGCGCGAGATCCGCGCGCCGCAGCACCTCGCGCACGCGCGCCTCGTCGGCGTAGAGGCCGCCGCTCATCAGACGATCGCGCAGCCCGCTCCGCCACTGAGCCGGCACGGCCGGCAGCAGCCGCTCCGCGACGCGCCGCTTCATCGTCCGCGGCACGGACGGCGACGAGGGGTGCACGGTGGTGAACGCAAACCGGCCGCCGGGCGCGAGCCAGCGCGCGACTCGAGAGGCGATCGCCTCGTCGAACGGCGAGTGTTCGCCGAGGACGCCAATGGAGTAGACGAGATCGAACTCGCCCGGCTGGAATTCGTGCTGCAGGAAATCGCCCTCGACGAGCGCGATGCGATCCGCGGGGACCGCGACGTCGCCCACGGGACGTCTGGCGCGCTCGAGCATCGGCCGCGACACGTCGATGCCGACGAGCCGCCGCACGCGCGCGAGCGCGTGAAAGTAGCGCCCCGTCCCGCAGCCGAGATCGAGCACCGCGATCGGCCGGCCGAAGCGATCGCAGATCGCGCGCAGCCACGCGGCGAGATGCGCGACCGCCTGCCCGGCGCGCGCCGCCTCGTCGTGCGCGCGGTAGCGCTCGGCGTACGGCTCCGTGTACACGCCGGCGGCGCGCGCGCCCCACGGCGTCGGCGCCGGGGTCCGCCGCTCGATTGGATGCGCCACCGTCACGCCCGCTTCCGCGCCACCAGTCCGGTGACGCCGGCGACGCGGAACAGACGCCGCGCCAGCCCGGGAAAAAACGATCGCAGGACGCGATCCTTGAGCGCGCGCTTCCACGCGCGGCGCGGCACGCCGGTGTCGATCGGATGCACGACGTGCAGGATCTCGAGGCCGTGTGCCGCGAGCGCCTGCCGCAGCGCGTCAATCGTGAAGTTGAAGAGCATGTGCTGGTAGGGCGTGAAGATCGCCGTGCACTCGGGGCACACGACGAAGTTCGGGCGCTCCTCGAGCGGAACGCTCGCGAGCAGCCGCCCGCCCGGCTTCAACACGCGCGAGATCTCCGCGAGCCCCGCGTTGAAGTCGGCCGGAAACAGATGCTCGAGCGTCTCGGTGCAGATCACGACGTCGCACGACGAGGCGTCGAGCCCCGTCGCCGTGATCGAGCCGACCTGGAACGAGAACGACGGGTCGCCTGCGAACTTCGCGCGCAGCGCGGCGATGGACGAAGCCGACAGGTCCACCCCGACGACGCGGCGGGCGATGCGGCGCCGCTGCAGCAGCGACACGACGGTGCCGGATCCGGTGCCGATGTCGGCGATCACATCCGTGCCGCCGAGGTGCGGCGCCGCCTCGTCGAGCAGCGCGTCGTAGTACGCCGCCGGATAGAACTGCTCGCGCAGCACGCGGTTGTTCGTCCAGACCGACCACAGGCGCGAGATCGATTCTGGCGTCCACGTGTGAAAGTGCGCGCCGAGCGGCAGATCGTCGGGCGTGAGATTGCGCGCTCGCAGCACGTCCTCGTAGAACTCCATCAGTCGAGCACGAACTCCTTCCGCCACGCCTCCTCGTCCGCCGTGCGACCTGATTCGGCCTGCTCCGACTTGAGCAGCAGATGATTCTCGAGCACCAGCGCGTCGATGTGCGTGCGCATGAAGCAGCGGTAGGCGTCCTCGGGCGTGCAGACGATCGGCTCGCCGCGGACGTTGAACGACGTGTTGACGATCACCGGACAGCCGGTGAGGCGGTAGAAGGCGTCGATGATGTCGTAGAAGAACGGGTTCGTCTCGCGGCGCACCGTCTGGATGCGCGCCGAATAGTCGACGTGCGTGACGGCGGGAATCGTCGATCGCGGCACGTTCAGCTGCTCGATCCCCCATCGCGATTCCGTGCCGCTCGGCACCGCCACGCGGCGCGACGGCTTCACATCGGCGACCAGCAGCATGTAGGGGCTGTCGCCGTCGAGCTCGAACCAGTCCGCCACCTGCTCGCGCAGCACCGACGGCGCGAAGGGCCGGAACGACTCGCGGAACTTGATCTTCAGGTTCATCATCGACTGCATGCGCGGCGAACGCGGATCCCCGACGATCGAGCGGCCGCCGAGCGCGCGCGGCCCGAACTCCATGCGGCCCTGCAGGAGGCCGACGACTTTCTCCTCGGCGAGGAGCGACGCGACGTGCTTCGCGAGCGCGGCTGGCTCGTACCGGCGCGCGGGGATCGCGCGCTCGCCGACAAACGATCGCACGTCGGCGTCGCCGAACCGCGGACCGAGAAACGATCCGCTCATGCCGTCGGCGTAGCGCGGCACTGTTCCGCGCGGCGTCGTCGACGGCCGCTCCCACGCGCCGGTCGATTCCGGGCTCACGCGCGGCTGCCCGAGATGGCGATGCCAGATGCCGAGCGCGACGCCGAGGGCGCCGCCGGCGTCGCCGGCCGCCGGCTGAATCCAGATGTCGTCGAAGATGCGCTCGCGCAGGATGTGCCCGTTGCCGACGCAGTTCAGCGCGACGCCGCCGGCCAGGCACAAATCGCGGAGGCCGGTCTCGCGCCGCGCAAAGCGCGCCATCTTGAGCATCACCTCCTCGGTGATCTCCTGCACCGAGCGCGCGAGATCCATCTCGCGCTGCGTCAGCGGCGCCTCGGGCTGGCGCGCCGGCCCGCCGAAGAGCGACTCGAAGCCGCTGCCGGTCATCCGCAGGCCGTGTGGATACGTGAAGTACTCCATGTTCATCCACAGGCTGCCGTCGTCGCCGATCTCGAGGAGGTGGTCCTTGATCGCACGCACGTACTTCGGCTCGCCGTACGGCGCGAGGCCCATCACTTTGTACTCGCCGGAGTTCACGCGGAAACCCGTGAAGTAGGTGAACGCCGAGTACAGCAGGCCGAGCGAATGCGGGAAGCGCAGCTCGCGAATCAGCTCGAGCTCGCCGCCGCGGCCGGCGCCGATCGACGAGGTGGCCCACTCGCCGACGCCGTCGATGGTGAGCACCGCGGCCTGCTCGAACGGCGACGGGTAGAACGCCGACGCCGCGTGCGACTCGTGGTGCTCGCCGAAGAGGACGTCGCCTTCGAAGCCCTCGAGGCGGCGCGCGATGTCGTCGCCCATCCACAGCCGCTCGCCGAGCCAGAGCGGCATCGCCTTCAGATACGACGCGAGGCCCTTCGGCGCGCACGCCGCGTAGGTCTCGAGCAGGCGCTCGAATTTCACGAGCGGCTTCTCGTAGAAGCCGACGTGGGTGAGATCGCGCGGCGCAACGGCCGCCTCGCGGAGGCAATAGTCGACGGCGCGCGCCGGGAAGCCGGCGTCGTGCTTCTTGCGCGTGAAGCGCTCCTCCTGCGCCGCCGCGACGATGCGGCCGTCCTCGACGAGGCACGCGGCCGAGTCGTGGTAGTAGGCGGAGATTCCGAGAATGCGGGTGGGCACCGATCGTCAGCCGGTCAATGAAGAAGACGTTTCGTCGTCGCGTTTCGTCTCTGCGAGCTCTGCGAGCGCTGCGTTAAACGTCGTCACTCCTTAGAACAGGGTGTAGATGAATGGCGCGACGGCGCTCGACTGCGAGAAGACGATCAGCAATCCGAACAGCACGAACACGACGACGATCGGCACGAGCCAGTACTTCTTCTCCTGCCGCAGGAACCGCCAGAACTCCGAAAGCACACGACCTTTGCTCATACAGTCCTCAATACATCCGCGAGTAGTGCTGCCGATCGCGATAGCGCACCGGATACGGCGTCCAGCCGCGGTTGGCGCGGCGTTTGCGCGCGAGCGGATCCTTGCCGAACAGCCGCCACGCGACGCCGAGCGGCACGAAGACGACGACGAACATCAACGTGAGGAGGACGCGGGCGTTGAAGTCGCCGACGGCGCGCGCGCCGCGCCACCACCAGACGCGCGGCCGCGCCAGCAACGTGGGCGCCGCGGCGCCGAGCAGGATCAACACCGCGCCGATCGCGCCGACGACTTCCGCGCGAACGATGCGTCCGCGCCACAGGAGCAGCGCCGCGATCACCGCGAGCACGCCGCCGACCGACAGCCCGAACGATCGTTCGGTTCCCGGCATCGCGGCAGTCGCGCGATCCATCACGAGGCTCGCACCCGGCGACTCTGAAAGGGCGGCTCTACAGGCGAGGCCGCCCGTGTGAACGCCGGATCCCGCCGCCGCGAAATCGCGCGCGCGAGCTGCGCCGCGGCGCTCACCGCCACGGCGACGGCGAACGGCACGACGTGCACCGACATGCGCCCGGGGTATTCGTGCGTGTGCGCGAAGAACGATCCCGCAATCGTGCCGATGGTCACGATCGCGAGCGGCGCCGACACGCCGTTCACGATCGGCACCTGCAGCAGCGCCAGCGCCGACACGAGGGCGCCGAGCGCGACGAGCGCCGCGCGCGGATCGAGCGCCGGCGGCTCGCGCATCGAGAGCTGGGCCGCCAGCGCTTCGCCGATGCGCGCCCACACCGCCGGCGACGCGATGGTCGTCAGGCGCAGCCCCGTCTGCTGCGGACCAAAGCTCGTGCCGTAAGTGATGCTGAAGTGCCCCGCGTACCACCAGGTGTGCGCGGCGAACAGAACAATGCCAGCGGCGACTGCGGCGGCGTACACCATGGCCGGCGCGATGCGCGCGCGCCGGACGGCCGCGGCGAGATCGCGCCAGCGCGACGGCGTCCGGATCGGCAGCAGCCACGCGAGCAGGAACGCCGCGAGCAGGAGGTGATTGAGCCGCGTGAAGATCATGACGACGGCGAACGCACCCGCGGCGAGCGCGGCGGAGAGCCGTCCGAGGCGCGCGCGCATCAGGAAGAGCGCGACGGCCGACATCCATCCGACCGCGCTGATTTCCGACAGCCCGCGGCCGATGAGATACCACGTCGGGCCGAGCGTGAACGTCGTCAACGTCAACGCGGCGGCGCCGACGGCCCAGCGATAGCCGGCGGCGCGCTTCACCACCGCGAAACAGAGCATCGCGGCCGCGAGCAGGCACGCCGCGTCCCAGTACGTCTCGCCGACGCTCGAATCGCCGAAGATCATGTGCAGCGCGCCGGCGATCCACCGGTAGAGCGGCTGGAAGTAGAACGTCGGGCTGCCGCCCTGAAGAAAGTACCCGTTCAGCCAGATTCGATACGCCGCGACCTGATACATCAGCCAGTCGTCGCCGCCCGAGTAGATCGTCACGCGGCCGATCTGATCCCACGCGCGCGCGACGAACAGCGTCATCCACGGAACGCCGACCAGGATGAAGACGCTGCGCGCGTTCTGCGCGCGCCGCGCGATCGGAATCGCGGCGGCGCCGACGAGCAGCACCGCGGCGTATCGATCGAACCGGCCGTCGCGCGCGATCGCGGCGAATACGGCCGCGGCAGCCGCGGCGTACACGAGGGCCCGCCCATCGACGCGCCGCCACACCGCGCACGACCATAGCCACGCGACGACGATCGCGAGGACGGCCGCCGGCGTCACCACGCCGGCGATCGGCGACAGCGCGCGGTCGATCCCGTTCGGCGGCGTCAGCGTGAATCGCGCGGCCTCCCATGCGTCGCGTCCGTTCCACAGTGGCGCGAACCGCCAGTCGTCGCCCGAAAACGTGCTGCGGAGCTGAAGGCGATGCCGCCCGGCGGCAAGCGGCACATCCGCCGTACGGCCGCTGTCGACGTCCACGCGCGCGCCGTCGATAGACGCGGCGATGCGCATGTCCTTCGTCGCCGCGAGCGTCAACGTGCCGGGCGTATCGGACGTGATGTGGCCGTCGACGTCCAGCACGACGTCGTTCGCGCCGCGGCCCACGCCGTCGAGCAGGTTCACGAACCAGGATGGAAACGCGTCGCGCGACCCGTACGCGCGATCGAGAACCGCGGTACAGCGTGGAGATGGCAACCGCGCATCCGACCGGACGTCCCAGCTGCGCAGCGCGCCGGCCGGCTCGTCGACCCGAATCGTCATCACGTCGCCGCCGAGCGGCGCCGCGGTCGAGAAGCGCGCGCACAAGCCGTGCTGCGGCAGCAGCAGCGTGGTTGTCGCCTTCAGCACGAGCAGCGCCGTGATCAACGCGCGCGCCGACGCCCGCTGGAGGAACCCGCGATCGATCCACCACAGCGCGGGCAGCACGACGCCGATCACGATCGCGTCGGCGCGGCCGCTGAGCGGCAGCCCGTCGAGCGGCGACAGCACGCGCGCCGGCCACAGGACGGCCGCCGCCAGCGCCAGCGTCCACAGCGCGTCCGAGCGCCGGCGCGCGACGATCGTCATCGGCGGCCGTTCCCGGAGCGCGGCGCCGCGACGGCGCGCGAGCTGATCGCCGGAATCTGTCGCAGCGGGAAGAGCTTCTCGGGATCGACGCCGTCCTTGATCAACTGCGCCCAGCCCTGGCCCGATCCGTCGAGCGTCGCGACGACCATCAGATCGTACGGGACTTCCGTGTGCTCGGCGATCGGCCGCACCGGCATGCCGAGGAAATCGTGTCCGCCTTCGTCGTCGAACACGGCGATCGGCTCGAGGCGGAATTCCTTCAGCGAGAGATACGCGAGCTCCGCGGCCTCCCCGCGCCCGTAGATCGCGACGCGGCATCCGGAGACGGCGCGCTCGGCGAGCATCGTGCGCATGTGCTGCCGGACGTCGCCGTACAACTGCAGCGAGTACTCGATGAACTCGTAGGTGAGCCGCGCCTTCTCGGCGATGCCGCGCGGCGTGATCAAGTACGACAGCCGGTTCGACTGCACGTTGACGCACTTGATATAGCCCTTGCGCACGAGACGCTTGAGATAGATGTTCGTCAGGCCGAGCGCGATCCCGAGCTTGCTCGCGAGCCCGCGCTGCGTGACGCGCGAGTCCTGCTCGACGGCCTCGAGCAGCCGCAGATCGCGCCGCGCTTCGACATCCATCGTCAGCGGATCGCTCGCTTCGCCGCGCGCCGCGGCCCTGCCCGGATTTCTGCCGTTTCCCGCCATCAGGCGAACAACTCTTCGGCGGCGACGAACCGCACATGCGGCTGACGCGCCGCGGCGTCGAGAACCGAGCGCATCACATTCTTGAGCGGCGCATCGATCTCCCAGTAGTGCGTCGCGAGGCAGAAATCGCCGCCGGCGCGTTCGGCGTCGGTCATCTCACGAATGAGCGCGTCAGCCGTCGTGCCCGGCACGAGGCTGTGGCAGCCGAACTCGGCGTGCGTCGCGTAGCGAAGCACGCGCGGATAGACGAGCGGGTCGCGGCGGCTTCGACGCGTGGCGCGACGATAGCGCTGGACGGCCCACCAATTGGCCAAGGTGCGCGGCTCCCAGGGCCGCATCGACGGACGGAACGAAAGAAACGAGCCGAGGACGTTGAGGCCGGCGGCCGACACCGCCGCGAGGCCGCGCCTCGACAACGCGTTGTGGGGCGGCACGAACACCGAGATGCGGCAGCCGAGCAGCGACTCGAGGTACGCGCGGCCGCGACGAATGCGCTCGTCGGGATCGAGCGCCGCCTCGAACTCGTAGCCGTTCGGGAAATCCTGATGCGTGCAGCCATGGAGGGCGATGGACGCGCGTCCCGACCGAATCAGCTCGCGGAGAAACGTCACGAGCGCGGGGTTCCGCTCGAGCGCGAACGATTCGCCCGAGTGCCAGTGCTCGCGCGGAATGCCGCGCTGCTCGTAGCCGATCGCGAACGGCACGACGGCGAGACACACCGGCGCGCGATCCCAGACGTCGGTGTAGATCGCCGTGAGGGCATCGGGCGTCGTGAAGTAGCTCGTGTCGTCATCGCGAATCACCACCTTCATGCGGACGCGCGCAGGTTGCGCCGCGCCGAGACGACGCGCTCGTAGACCGCGAGCAGCTGACGTGCGCTCGCCGGCCACGAGAAGTCGGCGGACGCGATGCGCCGGTTGTGCGCGCCGACCGCGCGCGCCCACGCCGCGTCGGTGAGGTAGCGCTCGAGCGCTTTCGCGAGCGCCGCCGCGTCGCCGCGCGGCACGACGAGGCCGCCGCCCGCGCCGAGGAACTCGCGGATGCCGCCCGCCTCGGTCGCCACCACCGGCAGCCCGCTCGCCATCGCCTCGAGCACCGCGTTCGGCGAGTTGTCGAAGTCCGACGACAGCGCGAAAACGTCGGCAGTGCGGTAGCAGGCCGGCGTGTCGCGGTGCGGCACGTGGCCGGTGAACGTGACGCAGTCGACGAGGCCGAGCTCGCCGACGAGCGCGCGCACGGCGCTCCGCTCGGGACCGTCGCCGACGATGAGCAGGTGGACGTTCGGCACGCGCTCGCGCACGCGCGCGATCGCCTCGACGAGCAGCGGCACGTTCTTGATCGGCACGAGCCGCGCGACGGCGACGACGACCTTGCGCCGCTCGAGATGCAGATCCTCGCGAAGGCTCGGGCCGTCGGGCGTGAAGCGCTCGGCGTCGACGCCCTTCGGCACGCGCTCGATCGGCAGGCCGATTCGCGCCGGGAGATGCTCCACCGCCCAGCCGTCGCCGACGAGCGCGTCGGCCTGCGCGAGATCTCGGCGATAGCGCGCGTGCGGTTCGCCGGGCACGTTGATGACGACGGGCGTGTCGTCGACGCGCAGCCGCGCCGCCTGATACAGCGCGTGCGCGTGGACGACGTCGGGCTTCCGCTCGCGCGCGGCGATCCGCCGCCACGCCGCGCGGCAGAACCATTCCTCGTCGGCGTGCAGGACGGCCGACGTCAGACGGCCGAACCCGCGGCGGCGCTGACGCCGGTAGACGAAGTCGCGCGTGTACGGCGATCGCAGCAGCGTCACGTTCGGTTCGTCGAGCACGAAGCGGGGTCCGCCGAGGAGCAGCGGGCGCCCGGCGATGATGTCGACGTCGGCGCCGAGCGCGGCGAGCTCGCGGGCCCAGGCGAGATGCCGCGTCTCGCCGCCGCCCCGCATCATCGCGAGGCACCGCACGAGCATCGTCACGCGCATGCCTGCTCTCGCGTGCCGGCGCGATCCACGTGCGCGCGCGCCCAGAGCTCGAGACAGACGAGCGTCCAGATCCGCTTCGCGTGATCGCGCGCGCCGATCTCGTGCTGGCGCAGCAGCCGCGCCGCCTCGCGGCTGTCGGTCCAGCCGCGCTCGCGCGTACGCCGATCGAGGAGGATGTCGCGCGCCCAGCGGATCGGCCCGCCGGCGAACCATCGGCGCAGCGGCACGCCGAATCCCATCTTCGGCCTCGACAGCGTCTCGGCTGGCAGCCACTGCGCGACGAGCTTCTTGAACAGCTTCTTCGTCGTCGTCGCGCTGCCGTGGCGCCACGACGGCTGCTGCGCGGCGATCTCGACGACGCGGTGATCGAGCAGCGGGCAGCGCGCTTCGAGCGAATGCGCCATCGTCGCGCGATCGACTTTGACGAGGATGTCGCCGGGCAGGTAGTGCTGCTGATCCCAGCGCTGCAGGCGCGACAAGAGCGGCGAGCGGTCGCGCTCGAGCTGCGAGACGGCGTCGCGCTCCGGCAGGTTCGACGCCGACGCGAGCAGATCCGCGCCCGCGATCCGCCGCAGCAGATAGTCCGGAAACACTGTTCGCCGCCAGACGAACCACGCTTCCGGACCGAGCGCGAGCGTCGAGAGGCGCCCCTTGCCCCGCGCGTGCGCCGGCAGCCACCGCGCGACGAGGCCGACGAGCGCGCGCATGCCGCGCGTGGCGGCCGTCGACGATCGCCCGAGCGCCTGCGAGTACGGCTGATAGCCGGCGAAGAGCTCGTCGCCGCCGTCGCCGGTGAGACACACCGTCACGTGGCGGCGCGCCAGCTCGGACACGAAGAAAGTGGGAATCGCCGACGCGTCGGCGAACGGCTCGTCGTAATACGACGCGAGGCGATGCGCGACGTCGAGGCAGTCGGGCGTCACGACCCACTCATGATGATCGGCGCCGAACGCGCTCGCGGTCCTGCGCGCGGCGGCGAGCTCGTCGTACTCGGGATCGCCGAAGCCGATCGAGAAGGTCTGCACCGGCCGCGTCGAGTGCTTCGTCATGAGCGCGAGGACGGTCGCCGAATCGAGGCCGCCGCTCAGGAACGCGCCGAGCGGCACGTCCGATCGCAGCCGGATGCGCACCGCTTCATCGAGCTCTGCGCCGAGGCGCTCCAGATACTCGCCTTCCGGCATGCCGGCATCCGCGTCGCGCGGCCACGTCCAGTACTTGTGCACTGCCGGCGCGCCGCCGGGGTCGAGCGTCAGCAGCGAGCCAGGCTGCAGGCGATTCATCCCCTCGAAGATCGCGGCGTCGCCGGCGACGTAGCCGAAGGTGAGGAAGTCGAGGAGCGGCGCCGGCGCGACCTCAGGCGCGCGCCCGAGCGCCGCGAGAATCGCCTTCGGCTCCGACGCGAAGAGAAACGCGTCGGCGGACTGCATGTAGTAGAGCGGCTTCTTGCCGACGCGATCGCGCGCGAGCACGAGCCGCTGCCGCGGCGCGTCCCAGATCGCGATCGCGAACATCCCGCGCATCCGCTCGAACGCCGCCTCGCCGTGCTCGGCATAGAGCGCGGCAATCACCTCGGTGTCCGACGCGGTCGCAAACGATCGGCCGCGCCGCTCGAGATCGCGCCGCAGCTCGACGTAGTTGTAGATCTCGCCGTTCTGCACGACGACGATGCGGCCGGCGTCCACGGCGATCGGCTGATGGCCGCCGGCGACATCGATGACGCTGAGCCGCGCCGCGCCGAGCGCGGCCGCGCCGCCGCTCCAGATCCCGGTGTCGTCCGGCCCGCGATGGCGCAGCGTCGCGATCATCGCCGCCGCGGTGGCGCCGCTCGCGGGCGCGCCGCTCTTCGACACGATTCCGGCGATGCCGCACATCAGGAGGACAGCACGCGCGCGCGATGCTCGAAGCGGAACGGCAGCGCGACGAACCCTTCGTCTTCGGCCTGCTCGCCGCCGGCGCCGGCGGCCGTCACCGCGAAGCGCGGACCGGCGGTCACGACGTCGTACGACACGAGCTGCTGCGCGTCGGCGATCGTCAGCCGCAGCACGTACTGCCGCCGCCGCAGGAGCAGCGGATCGAAGATGCACTCGAGCGCGCCGCGCCCCTCGACGGCGGGAGGCACGTCGGCGCGCGACGAGGTCGCGGCGGCGACGGTCATCCCCGTGTCGACGTCGACGATCGCGATCTGGAACACCGGCGCGTGGACTGGCACCGACGCGTCGTACGTGGCGCGAACCGTCAGCGCGCCGCCCTCGCGCACGCTCGACGCCGCGCGTCCGGATCGATCGAGGATGTCCACGGCGACGTATCGGATCTCGCCGGTGCCGCCGCGATGGCTCTCGAGCGCGGTGTTCCGATTCGCGAGCGCGCGCAGGTTCACCTGCTCCATGTACTGCTCGGCGATCTCGCCGGCGGGCCCCGAGGCGCGGACGCGGCCCTCGTCCATCCACAGGATTCGATCGCACAGCCGCCGCACGTTCCACACGTCGTGCGAGATGAAGAGGACCGTCTTCCCTTCGGCGATCAGCCGGCGCAGGCTCTCGAGCGCGCGGCGGCGGAACGACGCGTCGCCGACAGCGAGCACTTCGTCGACCAGCACGATGTCGGGATTGCTGAAGATCGCGACGCTGAACCCGAGCCGCGCGTACAGCCCCGACGAGTAGCGCTTCATCGGCATGTCGATCAGGCGCTCGACTTCCGCGAACTGCACGATGTCGTCGAAGCGGCGAGCCACCTCGCGGCGCGTCAGCCCGAACAGCCCGGCGCCGAGATATACGTTCTCGCGGCCGGTGAGCTCGGGATGAAAGCCCGCGCCGAGCTCGATGAGCGACACGACGCGTCCGGCCACTTGCACGCGGCCGCTCGTCGGCCACGTCACGCGCGAGATCAGCTTCAGCAGCGTCGTCTTGCCGGCGCCGTTGGCGCCGATGATGCCGAGGCCGCTGCCCTCGGCGACGTCGACGCTGACGTCGCGCAGCGCGAAAATCGCGGCGCTCATGCGGCCGCGCGCCGCGCTGTAGACGTCGGGCTCGCCGCCGCGCGCGCGATCGACGACCGACGAGACGAGGTCGACGATCGTTCGCGAGCGGCCCGCGCGATAGCGCTTCGTCACGCGATCGAGGCGGATCGCGACCGCGTCAGATGACATCGGCGAAGTAGCGATCGAGCTGCTTGAAGAGCACGAACGATCCGGCGAGCGCAAGTGCCGTCGACATGGTGGAGAGCGCGAGCAATGGCCAGTCGGGCTCGCGGCCGTACACGACCGCGGACCGCAGACCTTCGATGACGCCGGTGAGCGGATTGGCCGCAATCCAGCCGCGCCATGGCGGCGGGACTTTCGACAGCGGGTACGCGATCGGCGTGACGTACAGCCAGAGCTGCAGCCCGATCTGCACGACCGGGTTCACGTCGCGATAGAAGACGTTCACCGCAGACGTCAGCAGCGTCACGGCGACCGTGAACGCGACGAGCAGCACGAACAGCGCCGGCACGAGCAGCGCCCAGCGCGTGAGCGCGATGCGGTAGTAGGCCATGAGCACGGCGACGAGCGCCGCCGCGGCCGCGAGATCGATCAGCCGCGACGAGATCTGCGCGAGCGGGATGATCTCGCGCGGGAAGTACGTCTTGGTGACGATGTTGCGGTACTGGACGAGGCTCATCGTGCCCGAGTTGACGCTGTTCAGGAAGAAGAACCACGGCACGAGGCCCGCGTAGGCGAACACCGGATACGGCACGTCCGAGAGGATGTTCGCGAGCCGCGCGAAGACGAACGTGAAGACCGCCATCATCGCGAGCGGTTGCGCGATCGCCCAGCCGATGCCGAACAGCGTCTGGCTGTAGCGCCCCTTGACCTCGCGCCGCGTGATGTTCATCAGCAGCTCGAAGTACGCCGCCGGCTCGATCGGCGCCGCGTGATCGATCAGCGGACGCGCGGCGGCCGCGGGCGCCGTCATGCGGAGACCACCGCCCGATGCTCGGCGCGCGCGAGCAGCCCGCCGGCGTGAATCTCGTAGAGATACAGCGCCCACGCGCCGGCGGCGATGAGCCACTGCGAGTAGTTCGCGACGAGCGTGATCTTGTCGGCGCTCGTGATCCAGCTGTACACGGGCAGGCACGCGAGCAGCAGCAGCGGCAGCGCGCTGCGCAGGTGCGTCGAGCGCGTCGCGATGAACCAGGTCGGCGCGATGAGCAGCATGTAGCTGTAGTTCTTGAAGCGCGGCAGCACCAGCGGCTGCACGATCGCCGCGAGATAGAAGACGAGCTCGAGACCGTTCGCCGCGCCGCTTCTCGCGATGCGCGCCGCGGCCATCCACGTCGGCACCGCCACGGCAACCGCGATCGCAAGATACGCGATCAGCTGCAGCGCCTGCGGCACGACGACGTGAGACGTCCGCTCCAGAAGCGACGCCGCGTCGGTGACGAGCGGCAGCGACGCCGGATTGAGCCGGCCGCTCTCACCGTAGTTCTTCGGGATCGACTGGAAGAACTCGATCGTCAGCCGCGGCGCGAGCGCGTAGCTGAGCGCGAAGATCGCCGCGAACGCTGCGAGGCCGCCGGCAAGATAGCGGACGCCGCGGCCGTCGCGCGCCGCAAGACAGACGGCGAGCAGCACGAGCGGCGTGAGCCTGAACGACGACGCCAGCACGATCGCGGCGACGAAGAGCCAGTACCGATCCGCGACGAGCGCCGCCACGCCGAGCCAGACGAGGCACTGCTCGAACGTCGTCACGCTGCCGCTGACGACGTCGATGAAAATCGCGCTCGAATACGCGAACGCGAGGAAGAGGACCCACGCCGGATCCACGACGCTCGTGCCGAGCAGCCGGCTCCAGATGCGAATGAGCCACGCGAGCGCCGCGAGCTTGACCGCGATGTACGCCAGCCGCGCGCGCGGCAGCGGCAGGCTCGCGAACGGCGTGAAGAGCGCGAGCGAGTACGGCGGGTAGTTGAACTTGAACCCGGTCTCGCGCAGATCCGCGGGCAGCGACGAGGTGTCGTACGGATCGAGGCCGGCTCGCCACGCCTGCGTCGAGTGGTAGTAGACGCGGAAATCCCACTGGTTCCCGGTGTTCGACCACACCGCTTTCTGCACGAACCAGGCGGCGCAGAGCGCCGCGAACAGCAGATGCCACCACTTGGAATGCAATTGGAGCACTTCGAATTCCGGTACCGGCAGGCAGGCCTGAAGGCCTGCTTTACCGAAGGACGGCGTCAGCCTGCGTGCACGGCGCCGCCATCCGGTGTCCGATCAGTTCGGCAGCCATGGCGCCCGCCAGGCGCTCCGCCGATCGGCCGTCGGTGAACTCGCACTGCTCGACGACCACGCGGCGCCGGCCGGCGGCGTCCTTCGACGGATCTGCGAGGTAGCCGTTCACGAGATCGATCATCTCGCCGGCCGACTTCGCGATCCGCACGGCGCCGGCGCGCACGATCTGCTGGTAGTGCGTGTAGGAGTAGTAGCGCAGCGGCGACGTCAGGAACGGCCGCGCCTCCGCCGCCTCCTCGTCGAACGCGATGTTCACGACCGGCGTGTCGAAGATCGACGCCTCGATCGCGATCGTGGACGCGACGTTCAGCACGACGTCGCTGTGATACAGCGTGTCGGCGAGATGGCGCGTGTTCTCGGCGGTGACGTCCACGCCGTGGCCGTCTCCGGAGCGCGCCGACTCGCGGAACGGCTTCTCCACGACGATGTGCGGCGCGCCGGCGTAGCGATCGTACGCGCGCAGATCGTCGCGTGGATGGACGCGGACGAGCAGATCGCACGGCTCGGCGATCGCGCCCGACCGAATCGCGTCGAGCAGGCGAACGATCACCACGTCGTGGCGCGGATACGCCTCGGCCGGAATCGTCGTGAGCGTGAGAAGCCGCCGCGACGGATCGAGGCCGGATCGGCGGCAGAACTCCACGCGGCTCGATCGTTTCTCGCCGTTGAAGTACCGATCGAACTGCGGCGGCCCGACGACCTCGATCTCGCCGCCGTCGTAGCCGTGCAGCTCCTGCGCTTCCCGCTTCATCGTCCGGTTCCAGACCGCGAGGCGATCGATGCGGCGGATCGGGAACAGCTTGTTCGTGAGGTTGTCCCAGCTGAGATCGACCGCCATCGCGCGGACGCCGCGGCGCCGCGCGGTGCGCAGCATCGGAATCTCCGCGAAGATCAATCCTGGCGTCGACGCCGCAACGAGCGTCGGCCGGTGGCGATCGAAGAGCCGCTCCGCGTCGGGATCGCCGACGAGCCGATCGGAGACGTCGTACCAGCGCCCGCTGTCGGGCCGCGGCGACAGCGCGCGGCCGGCGAGCGCCTTCACGCGGCGAAAGCGCAGCGCCGCGCCGGCGTGGCCGGCGGCGAGCTTGATGCGGATCGTCTCGGTGGTCCGCGCCTCGAGATAGCGCGCCTGCACGAGGCTGAGAAGCCGACCTTCGAGGCCTGACGGCACGTGCGGCGGCAGCGGCTCGAACGCGACGCGCGGATGCGCGAACTCGCCGGTGAATGCCGGATCCGCGGCAAGCGGCGAGACGAGCGCGACGCGCAGATCGCGCACCTCTTCGAGCAGGCGCGCGAGCACGCCGCTGCGCAGCACGTTGCCCGCGCTGCTGCCGTTCGGGATCGTCCAGAGGAGCGACGGCGCGGCTGCGGCCGTCATCGCGACGCTGCCTGCTGGAGCGCGCGCTCGGCTGCGGCCCAGTCCTCGGGATCGTCGATGTTCAAGCCGTACGGCGGCGCCATGAGGTAGGCGGCGACCTTGTCGCCATAGAGGCTCGGCTCGATCGGATCGAACAGCAGCGCCGTGCGAAACAGATAAATCGCGCCGTTCAGCACCCACGCCTTCGGCATGTCCTGGCGTCGGCCCGGCCGCCGCTTCACCGGCGCGCCGCCGACGAATAGTCGCGCCCAGCCGCCGGCGTCGATCGTGACGACCCGCATCGGGTTGTAATGCGGCGGCAGCTCGTCGACGCTCACGACCGAGTCCGCGTCAGTGGACGCGGCGAGATCGATCGCTTCGCGGATGTGATGCGGCTGCCGCAGCGGCGACGTCGGCAGCAGAATCATCACCCAGTCGGGCGAGTACCCATCGTGATCCCGAAGCCACGCGAGCGCCTGCTGCATCACCGGCAGGTGCGGCGTGTCGTCGGCCGCGAGCGGCGCAGGCCGCATGAACGGCACCTCGCAGCCGCGGCTGCGCGCAATTGCCGCCGCCGCCTCATCGTCGGTCGAGAGAATCAGGCGATCGAACGCGCCCGATTCGCGCGCCGCGTCGATCGTGTGCGCGATGAGCGGCTTGCCCGCGAGCAGCCGCGTGTTCTTGCCCGGAATGCCCTTCGAGCCGGCGCGCGCGGTGACGACGCCGACGACCGTCACGCGGCCGGCCCCGCATCGAGGTCGTCCCACTGCACGAGGCGTCCGCTCGCGATCGCGCGCCTGGCGACGCGACCGATGACCTCGTCGAGCCGCCGCGCCGGGATCCCGGTGCCAGGCCGCTTGGCCCACACGTCTGCGGCGGCGATTGTCGCGCCGGCGGCGATATCGCGCACCGAGACGACGCTGTGGAGCGCCATGTCGCGCACGTCCTGCTCGCCCGGCTGAATCGTCTTCGTCGCGCCGCGCGCGCGCTCGATCGCGCGGATGCCCTTGACGATCTCGGCGAGCTCGCCCGGCTCGATCGATCCCTGCTGATCCGGCCCCGGCATCGACCGCGACAGCGTGAAGTGCTTCTCGAAGAGGTTCGCGCCGAGCGTCGCCGCGGCGAACGCCATCGCCGTGCCGAGCGTGTGATCGGAGAAGCCGACTGGAACGGCGTATTTCCGCTGCAGCGCGGGAATGCAATCGAGCTGCACGTGCTCGAAGGGCGTCGGATAGGTCGACGTGCAGTGCATGAGCGCGAACGGTGTGCCGATCTCGCGGACCGCCTGCACCGTGCGATCGATCTCCTCGGGCGTCGACATGCCGGTGGAGATGATCATCGGCTTGCCTTTGCGCGCGATGTGGCGCTGCAGCGGCACGTTGGTGAGCTCGCCGGAGCCGGTCTTGAACGCCGGCACGCCGAGCGTCTCGAGGAAATCGGCGGCCTCGCGCGAGAACGGCGTCGAGAGGAAGAGCAGGCCTTTCCGCGCGGCAAGGTCGCGCAGCTCGACGTGCGCCTCGCGCGACAGCGCGGTGCGCGTCAGCAGATCGAAGAGCGACTCACCGACGTAGGCCGCCGTCGCGCCGCCGCGCAGCATCTCGTGCTCCGGAAGGTGCGTTTGAAACTTGATCGCGTCGGCGCCCGCTTCGGCGGCCGCGTGCACGAGATCGGACGCGATCCGCACGTCGCCGTTGTGGTTGATGCCGGCCTCGGCGATGACGAAACATGGATGGCCTGGGCCGATCGTCCGTTCGCCAATCGTGATGTCCATCGACATGTGGCTTCAGGCGCTCACCGATGCCGGATCGAAGAATCGCTTCTGCGTATAGAGGTCGAGGGCGACGAGCCGATCGGCGATCTGCTGGCTCGCGTCCGGCTGGAAGTAGATGGGCGACGACCCGTAGCGGCCGTGCCGCATCTGCTGCTGCACGGCGTCGCGGATCGCGCGCGCGTCGTAGCCGACGTGCACGACGTTCGACGCGCTGAGCCGGCCGCTCTGGCGCAGGCCGATGTTCACCACCGGCGTGCCGAGATACGAGCACTCCTTGATGCCGGCCGACGAGTTGCCGACGAGGCACGCCGCCGACTTGAGCAGCGCCACGAACTCGTCGGCGGCGACGTTCGTGATGAAGCGCATCTTCTCGGTCGCCGCCTCGTGGTGCTCGCGGAAGTGGCGGATCGTCTCCGCCATCTCCCCGGTGCCGGCGTCCGGGTTCGGCCAGAACCAGATCGCCTGGACGCCGACGCCGCCAATCGCGCGCAGCGTCGTCTCGAGGTGCAGCCGGTTGTCGGCCTCCGTCGTCACCGGATGCTGGATCACCATCACGAACGGCTTCGCGAGATCGACGTCGTGCCCGACGCCGTAGCCGTTCACGCGCTCGCTCGTGATCGCCGTCTCGACCTTCGACGCGAGCTCCACGTCGAGCGATCCGGTGTTGAAGACGTACTTCGGATCCTCGCCCATCGCGAGCACGCGCCGCTTCGCGTCCTCGTTGGTGACGAAGTGGACGTGCGCGAGCTTCGTGATCGCGTGGCGCACGCTCTCGTCGATGCTGCCGCTGACGTCGCCCCCTTCGATGTGCGCGATCGTCCTGTTCAGGTACGCGGCGGCCATCGCGATCGCCAGCTGCTCGAAGCGGTCGCCCGTGATCACGACGATGTCGGGACCTGTGGCGTGAATGCCGTTGGTGAACTCGAGGGCGGTGAGGCACGCCGTCTTCGCCATCGCGACATGATTGCCGCCCTCGATCACGTTGAAGAGCTCGGCGGCGATCGTGTAGCCGCCCGCTTCGATGTCGCTCGCGACGTGCCTGCTGTACTTGTCGAGCAGAATCGATCCGCCGAGCATCAGCTCGAGCTCCACGGACGGATGGCTGTTCAACTTGCGGATCAGCAGCTGGCTGCGCCCGTAGTACGCGCGGTTGGTGATCGGAAAGAGAATCCGCCGCTTGCCGCTGCGCGCGATCTTCGGGCTCGCCGATGCGAAGACCGTGTCCATCTCAGACGCGCGCCGGATCGTGGTTGACGACGACCGTCTTCCACTCGCAGTAGACGTCGAGCGCTTCGGTCCCCGGCTCGCGGAAGCCGTTGCCCGAGTTCTTCACGCCGCCGAAGGGCATATGCGGGCCCGCGCCGTAGGTCGGACCGTTGATCGACACGAGCCCGGCGCGGTAGCGCGCGATGAACTCCTCGATGCGGTTGCTGTTGAACGTGTGGATCGCGCCCGTCAGGCCGTAGGCGCTGAAGTTGGCCAGCGCGATCGCTTCGTCGAAGTTCGCCGCGCGATACAGGCACGTCACCGGACCGAACAGCTCCTGCTGGGAGACGTCGTCGTCGGGCGCGACGTTCTCGAGCACCGTCGGCGCCATGTAGTAGCCGGGCGCGAGCGCGTCGATCACGGCGCCGCCGGCGAGCAGCCGCGCGCCGCGCGCGACGGCGCACTCCACGGCGCGCAGCAGCCGCTCGAGATTCTGCCGCGAGATCACCGGACCGCAAGCGTCGGCAGCGCCCGAGCCGACCTTCACCGCCCTGACGCGCTCGAGCATCGCGTCGCGAAACTCGCCGTACACGCGATCGAAGACGATGATGCGGCTGCCGGCGGCGCACCGCTGGCCGGCGTCGATGAACGCGGACGCGGTCGCGTGCTCCGCCGCGGCGTCGATGTCCGCATCGTCGCAGACGACGAGCGGATTTTTTCCGCCGAGCTCGAGGCACACCTTCGCGAGGACGCCGCGCGCGCTCACGCGCTGCTGGATCAACTTCCCGGTCGCGGCCGATCCGGTGAAGCTGACGAGGCCGACGCGCGGATCTTCGACCAGCGGCGTCCCGACTTCCGGGCCGAGGCCTTGCACCGCGGAGTACAGACCGCGCGGCAGGCCGGCGTCGCACAGCAGCTTCCCGAACGCGACCGCGGTGTACGGCGTCAGCTCGTGCGACTTCGCGACCACGGCGTTGCCGCACAACAGCGCGGGAAACGTCTTCCATGCGACGCCGGCCAGCGGGCTGTTGAACGGCATGATCGCGGCGCACACGCCGATCGGCGCGCGCTCGGTCCGCACGCTGCGGTTCGGCACCGGGCTCGTCATCGTCCTGCCGTAGAACCGGCTGCCTTCGCTCGCCATGAAGACGCCGAGGTCGGCGGACGATCCGATTTCCGCGACGGCGTTCTTCCACGGTTTTCCCGTCTCGAGCTGCACGATCTCGGCGAGCTCGCGCTCGTTCGCGCGCAGCAGCGCCGCGGCGCGGAGGAGAATCTCGCCGCGCGCGGGTGCCGGCACGCGTCCCCATGCTTCCGCCGCATGCGACGCCGCCGTGACCGCCGCGTCGACGTCGCCGGCCGTGCCGCGCGCGACGTCGCACAGCGGCCGGTCGTCCATCGGACACCGCTTCTCGAACGTGTCGCCGGACGACGGCACGTCGCGATCGCCGATCCAGTGGAGAACGCGATCAGGATACACGGGGTGATTTGTAGGGCGAGGCTTTCAGCCTCGCCTGGCGACCCTCAAAGGGTCGCCCTACATTTGCAAACTGCTGCACTTCACGCACGATGCCGGCGGCGTCGAGGCCGTGGTGTGCCAGCACTTCGGCGTTGCTGCCGCAGGCCGGAATGTCGGTGAGGCCGAGCGATCGCACTTCCGCGCGCAGGCCGATGCGCGCAGCAGCGGCGGCGATCATCATGCCCTGACCGAGCGCGACGTAGTGGTTGTCGAGCGTGAGAATCGCCGGAAAGCGGCCGAGCGTCTCGCGCGCCCACGCTTCGTCGATTCGGTTCAGCCACGGCAGATCGATCACCGCGGCGCTGATGCCGAGCGACGCGAGATCGTCGGCGGCACGCCACGCGTTCGCCATCAAGAGCGGTCCGTAGCCGACGAGCGCGACCTCGTCGCCGCCGCGCAGCACCGCGCCGCGGCCGACGTGCAGGGCGTACGACTCGGGCAGCGCGTACGGAAGATCCATCGGCACGTTCACGAACCGCAGGTACGTGCTGCCGGCGTGCTCCTGGATCGCCCAGCGGATCGCGAGGCGCGCTTCGCGCTCCGAGCACGGCTCGATCGCGATGAGGCCGGGCACCGATCCGATCGCGGAGATGTCGCGCACCGACTGATGCGAGTGGCCCGGCCCGCCGGGCACGAGCCCCGCGAGCGTCGCGGTGTAGACGATCTTCGTGCGCTCCGTCGCGTTGTTGTAGATGTGCTCGTTCGCGCGCGTCGACAGGAAACACGCGAACGAGTGCGCGACGGGCAGACGGCCGGCGAGCGCCAGGCCGCCGGCGGCCGACACCATGTGCTGTTCGGCGATGCCGCATTCGATGAAGCGATCGGGCAGCTCCTGCCTGAACGCCTCGATGCCGCAGTCCGACAGCAGATCCGCGTCGAGGACGACGATGTCGGCGCGCGTGCGCGCGATGCGGAGCAGTTCGTCGCCGTAGGCGGCCACGAGGCGCTCGGGCCGCGACGGCGCAGTGCGGACCGGCAGGGGCGCCGACGCGAACGTGAGCGGCGATCGTCCGAGGCGCGACAGGCGATCGTCGATGCGCGCGGTCAGCTCGCCGACGGCGGCGGTGTAGTGCTCGAGCGACGGCGCGCCGGCATGGAACTGGTACGTCTGATCGCCGCACGCGACGCCTTCCATGAACGACACGCCCTTGCCCTTGATCGTGTCGGCGATCAGGACTTTGGGCGCGTCGCGGATCGCGGCAAAGCCCGCGAACGCGTCGCGCATCGCGCGGAAGTCGTGGCCGTCCACGCGACGCACCGCCCACCCGAACGCGCGGAATTTCTCGTCGATCGGTCCGAGATCGCTCACCGCCGCGACGGTCGAATCGGACTGGTACTTGTTGTGATCGACGATCGCGACGATCTCGCCGAGCCGCTCGTTCGCCGCAGGCTGCAGCGATTCCCAGATCTGCCCCTCCTGCAGCTCGCCGTCGCCGGTCATCACGACGATGCGGCCGCCGCGCCCCGTCAGACGATGCGCGCGCGCCATCCCGTACGCCTTCGAGATCCCCATGCCGAGCGAGCCGGTGTTGGTCGCGATGAACGGCGTCGCGACGTCGGGATGCCCGGGCAGCCCGCCGAGCCGCCGCAGGCGATGCAGGAGATCGAAGTCCAGCTTCCCGAGTGCGATGAGCAGCGAGTACAGCGCCGGCGCGTCGTGCCCCTTCGACGAGAAATACACATCGGATCCGGCCGCGCCGCTGTTCGGATCGACGAGCTCCTCGGTCCACAGCCACGTGATCAGGTCCATCGAGCTGAAGCTCGATCCGATGTGGCCCGATCCGGCCTGCATGATCATGTAGAGCGTGTTGAGGCGGCACAGATCCGCGACGAGCGCGGCGCGCTCGACGGGATCGACAGTCGCCGCGCGCGCCGCCGCGATCGCGTCGAGCCCCGCGTATCTCAGCGCGCCCGCGCCTTCAAGCTTCCGGTCGGAATGATCTTTTTCGCTCATCGAGAATGACGACGATCAACGCAGAAGACGCAGAACACGCAGAAGAATCTTCTCCATAAGAAATTCTGCGAGCTCTGCGAGTTCTGCGTTGTACGTCGTCCTCATCGCGCCGTCCAGCCGCCGTCGACGACGAGCGTGGCGCCCGTCATGTAGACCGACGCGCGCGAGGCGAGGAACACGATCGCGCCGTTGTAGTCGTCGTCGCGCGCCATGCGGCCGAGCGGCGTCCGCTTCTCGTACTCCGCGACGAAGTCCGGCGAGTGGCTTTCCTCGCGCACGCCGCCCGGCACGAGCGAGTTCACGCGCACGCCGAGCCGCTCGTGGCCGCAGTACTCGGCGAGCCACCGCGTGAAGTTCAGCATCCCGCCCTTCGCGACGCTGTAGCCGACCGGCTTGAACCACTCGCGGCCGCCCGCGCGCTCCGACGCGTACATCGATTGATCGGGCGAGACGACGCCGTAGGTGGACGAGATGTTGATGATGCTGCCTTCGTCCCGCTTCGCCGCGCGGAACGCGTCGAGAAACGACTGCGACACGACGAGCGCGCTCTTCAGGTGCGACTGCATCATCGCGTCCCACGCCGATTCGGGATAGCGCTCGAACCGCGCCGTCTCGAGCGAGGCGTCGGCCGGCGACGACCCGAGGCCCGCGTTGTTGACGAGAATCGTCGGCGCGCCGTGCCGCCCGACGACGTCGGCGACGGCGCGATCGACGGCGCGGCGATCGGTCGTATCGACGACGTGCGACGAGATGCGCGCGCCGCCGCCGATTGCGTGCGCCGTCGCGTCCGACGGCTTGATGTCGAAGAGCGCGACCTCCGCGCCCGCCGACGTCAACGCGTGCGCGTACTCGCGTCCGAGGCGTCCCGCGCCGCCGGTGACGATCGCGACGTGGCCCTCGAGCGAAAAGAGCACAGCCGCGGCGGGCCGGGCCGTCATAGTAGAGTAGCGTGCGCGTGCCGACGCGTGGTTCGACGCCTCCCCTCCGCATCGCGCGCATCATCACGCGCCTGAACGTCGGCGGGCCGGCGATTCAAGCCATCGAGATGAGCGCGCGCTTCGAGCGCGCGGGCTGCCACACGCTGCTCGTGCACGGGCGCCTCGGCGCCGGCGAAGGGGACATGCGCTATCTCGTCCCCGCCGATCGAACCTTCGAGATGGTCCACGTGCCGTCGCTTCGCCGCGAGGTCAGCCCGATCGCGGATGCCGCGGCGACCGCGCGCGTCTTCGCCCTGCTGCGGCGCTTCAGGCCGGCGATCGTGCACACGCACACGGCAAAGGCGGGCACGGTGGGGCGCGCGGCCGCGCTCCTCTACAACATCACCGTCGCAGGCAGCGCACGCGCGCGGCTCGTGCACACCTATCACGGCCACGTGCTCGACGGGTACTTCTCCCCCTGGACAGCGCGCGCGTTCACCGCGATCGAGCGTGCGCTCGCGCATCGCACCGACGCGCTCGTCGCCGTCTCCGAGTCGGTCCGCTGCAATCTGGTCGATGGCCACGCGGTCGGATCGGCCGATCGATTTCGCGTCGTGCCGCTCGGCCTCGATCTCTCGCGCCTGGCCGCGATCGGCGCGCGCGAGCGCGAAGAGGCTCGCGCGGCCTTTGGCCTCGACGCGGACGCTCGCGTCGTGGCACTGGTCGGACGGCTGACGGCGATAAAGCAGCCGCAGCTGTTTCTCGACGCCGCCGCGCGCGTCGCCGAGGCGGATCCCCGCGCGCGGTTTCTCGTGGCCGGCGGCGGCGAGCTCGAGGCCGCCGTGCGATCGCAGATCGCGGAGCGCGGGCTCTCCGATCGCGTGCGTATGCTGGGATGGCAGCGCGACGTCGCGCCGGTATACGCCGCGAGCGATCTCGTCGCCGTCACGTCGCGCAACGAGGGGACGCCGGTCGCGCTCATCGAGGGGATGGCGGCGCGCGTGCCGGCCGTCTGCTTCGATGTCGGCGGCGTACGCGATGTCATTCGCTCGCCGGATCTCGGCGTCCTCGTCGCGCCGGACGACGTCGCGTCGCTGGCCGATGAGATCCTGCGCCTGCTCGCCGACGAAACGCGCCGCGCCGGGATGGGCGCGCGCGCGCGCGCATCGGCGGTCGATCGATTCGGCGTCGATCGTCTCGAGCGCGATCTCGGTGCGCTCTACGCGGAGCTCGTCGGATAGCATGACGCTGACAGGATCAATGCCTCGACGCGCAGCGCGCCTGCTCATCGCCGCCGTCGCGATCGCCCACGCCGCGTTCTTCATCGTCTATCAACGGCCGGATTGGGCGACGCAGTGGACCGATCAGAACGGGTACCTGCTGCTCGGCCGCGTGCTCGCGCAGACCGGGCGCTTCAGCCGCTTCGCGGATACGCCGCAGTACGTGCCCGAAGCGATTCGCACGCCCGTGTACCCGGCGTTCGTCGCGCTCGTCGACGTGCTGTTTGGCGAGAGTCACCTGGCGATCGCGATCGCGCAGGGGCTGCTGTTTGCCGCGACGTGCGTGATCGTCCACGCCGTCGCCTCCACGCTCGCGAGCGATGCCGTCGCGACCGCGGCCGGCCTCGTCGTCGCGCTGTATCCGCCGCTGCCGTACTTCGCGGCGCTCGTGCTGACCGAGACGCTCACGGCCTTCCTCATTACCGCGGGCCTGGCGCTGTGGCTGCGCGCGCTCGCGCGCGATTCGACGGCGCTGCACCTCGCCGCCGGCGTCGCGCTCGCCGCCGCGGCGCTCACGCGCCCGACCTTCGCGCTGCTCCCGCTGTTTCTCGTCGGCGCGGCGCTCCTCGCGAGCCGCGCGCCTCGCCGCGCCGTCTGGCGCGGCAGCGGCGTGCTGCTGGCCGCGTTCGCGTCCGGCATCGCGCCGTGGCTCGTGTACAACGCCGTCTACTTCAAGGCGCTGACGTTCTCGCCCGCGGGGGGACCCGGACGCCAGCTCTTCGAGGGCGCGTGGCAGGTGGCGTTTCCCGGGCGCGTCGAAAGCGAGCTGACGTCGCTCGCTGACGCGGTCCCGGATCGCGCCCAACTCGACGCGCAGGTGCGCGAGGTGGCCGCCCGATCGCAGCTTCCGGCCGAGCCGATGCTGCGCTACGTCCATCAGCACCAGGACATCGCGCTCATCTGGACGACGCCCACCGATCCGTGGGAGCGGATGCTGGCACGGATCGCCGCCGACCACGAGTACTGGCGCGTCGCGGTGGAGAACATCCGGCGCGATCCGGTTCGCCACGTCTGGCGCCGCGCGATCCGCGGGACGTTTCTCATGTGGGCGGCCGAGATTCCGGTGCGGTACTCGGACATCAACCGTCTCGCGCCGTGGACGATTCGCGCGATCTGGCTGCCGCAGGCGGTGGTGATGGGGCTGGCGGTGTGGGGCGTGGTCGTTATCGTCGGGCGGGGCGCCCGAACCGCGGGGTACGCGATGGCGGCGCTCGTCGTGTACGTGACTGCGGTTCACACGCCGCTGTATTCCGAGGCGCGCTACTCGCTGCCGGCGATGCCGATCGTGCTGCTGCTGGCAACGATGGGGACGGCGGCGATCGGTCGGCGGAAGAGCGCGCACAAGCTACCGCCCTCTCAGTCACATGCGTAAGACTGCGGGGCCGTGGGCGACGAGGGCCCTCGAGGTCGCGCGAGCGGACGCCCCGACACAAGACCGGCACGTGCTCGCGTTCACGTATTGAACGCCCGCGTACACGGCGTTGTCAAGACAGGAATTCGCCCGCGCAGTTGGCGCGTCGTGCGGATTGTGCCAGACTTTCTCCGCCGGCGCGCGCAGGCGGCCGCGTCATGGACATACAGCCGACCCGCCGCAGCTCATCGCTCGTCGCCATCCCGGCGTACAACGAGGTGGCGACGATTCGCACGGTGGTCGACCGCGTCAAAGCCGCCCTTCCCGAGTGCGACGTGCTCGTCGTCAACGACGGATCGCGCGATCGAACCGCGGATGTGCTCGCCGGCAGCGGCGTGCTGCTCGCGAATCACCTCTGCAATCTCGGATACGGACGCACCATACAAACCGCTGTGCTGTACGCGACGCGCTGGGACTACGCGCAGCTCATCACGCTCGACGCCGATGGACAGCACGACCCGGGCCAGATCCGTCCGCTGCTCGCCGAGTTCGCGCGCGGCGAATGGGACATCCTCATCGGGTCCCGCTACGTCGCGCGCAAGCGCTACGATGGTGTGCCCGTCGGCCGGCGGCTGGGGATGCAGCTCTTCTCCGCGCTCGTCGGGATGACGGCGGGCCGGCGCATCTACGACACGACGTCGGGGCTGAAGATCATCGGACGGCGGACGTTCGCGGCGCTCACCGACTGGCATTTCATCGACTTCCACGCCGAGGCGCTCGTGTATCTGATGCGGCTCGGGTTTCGAATCGGCGAGTTCCCGATCACGATCGAGGAGCGGCGCCACGGGCAGTCGATGTACTCGGCGCTCAGCCACGTGAAGTATCCGCTGAAGACCGTGCTCATGCTGGTGTTCGGCATCGTGCAGGCGGGCGTCACGCGCCGGAAAGCGTCATGACGGGCGCCGGCGTGCTCGTGGGCGCGGCGATCGGAATCGTGCTGCTGCTGTGGGTGGCGAACTTGATCCGGCACGACCGGCTCTACATCGGCTACGGCGTCATCTTCGTCGTCGGCACGCTGGCCGCGACGATCGTGCTGATCGTGCCGCCGCTGCTCGCCGCGGTCACGCGCGGAAGCATGGCGCTGCTGCCGGTCGCGTCGCTGAGCCTCGTGCCGCTCGCGCTCTTCACGTTTCTGATGGTCTACGTCTTCGCGCAGATCACGATCCTCGCGAACCGCGTGACGCGCCTGACGCAGGAGCTCGCGATCAGGAACGCGCGGCAGGAGCCGGAGGCCGGCGCGCGCGCGGCCGAACCGCGATGATGGACGAGGAAGCGGCGCGCCGCCTCGTCTACGGCGCCATCGACATCGTGAACCGGCAGCTGCCCGCGGCGAAGCGTCTGCAGAAAGCGCCCGAGACGATCATCGTCGGCGAGGGCGGCGCGCTCGATTCGCTCGGCGTCGTGAACTTCGTCATCGCGGTGGAAGAGGAATTCGCCGACGCGACCGGCGCCGCCGTGCAGCTCCTCGCCGAGAACATGCTGGGCGACGGCAGCCCGTTTCGCACCGTCGGTTCGCTCGCGCGCTACATCGCCGCGCGGCCCGCCTGATCGTGGCCACTGCGCCCGACCGCCTGTATTTCGTCGCGGACTTCAACATCGAGCCCCTCGCGCGCGAGCTCGCGAACACGACGCGGCCCGGCCTCGAGACCGCGATCGCGCCGGCAGGACCCGTCATGGCCGCGCTTGCAGCGGGACCGCCCGCCGCCGACTGGTCGGCGGTCGTCTGGACGCGGCCCGAGGCGATCAGCGAGGCGTTCGCGCGGGCGCGCGCGTTCGAGCGCATCGATCACGACCAGGCGATCGACGACGTGAAGGCGTATGCGGCGGCGATCGGCCGCTTCGCGGCACGCGCGCGATCGGTGTTCGTGCCGGCGTGGGTGCAGCCGCCGTTCGCGCGCGGGTGGGGCATGCTCGACCATCGACCGGGAATCGGCGCCACCGATCTGCTCGTGCGCATGAACGTCGCGCTCGCGGACGCGCTCGCCGGCGCGCCGTCGGTCTTCGTGCTCGACGCCGGCCGGTGGCTCGCCTCCGCCGGCGTGCGCGGGTGGTCGCAGAAGCTGTGGCACGCGGCGAAATGCCCGTTCGGGCCGGCCGTCATCGAGCTCGCTGCGGCCGACATCGCCGCGGCGCTCGACGGCGTCGGCGGTCGCGCGCGGCGCCTGGTGATCCTGGATCTCGACGACGTGTTATGGGGCGGGCTCGTCGGCGAAGCGGGCTGGAGCGCCCTCACGCTCGGCGGCCACGATCACGTCGGCGAGGCCTTCGCCGACTTTCAGCGCGCGCTCAAAGCGCTCACCGCCCGCGGCGTGCAGCTCGCCATCGTCAGCAAGAACGACGAGGCGGCGGCGCTCGAGGCGATCGATCGCCATCCCGAGATGCTGCTGCGGCGCGGCGATTTCGCGGCGTGGCGGATCAACTGGGACGACAAGGCGCAGAACGTCGCGAACGTGCTCGCCGAGGTGAACCTCGGCGCCGAGTCGGCCGTGTTCATCGACGACAGCGAGGCGGAGCGCGCGCGCGTCCGCGACGCCGTGCCCGGCATTCTCGTCCCCGACTGGCCGTCCGATCCGGCGCGGTTTCGCGAAGCGCTCGAGTCGCTCCGCTGCTTCGATGCACCGGTTCAGACGGCTGAAGACCGCGCCCGCGCCGGCATGATCGCCGACGAGCGGTCGCGCCGCACGGCGCTCGCCGCAGCGGACAACCTCGACGACTGGCTGCGCTCGCTCGAGATCGCGATCACGGTCGAAGCGCTCGCGCCCGCGAACCTCGATCGCGCCGCGCAGCTGTTCAACAAGACGAATCAGATGAACGCGTCGACGCGCCGCCTCTCCGCGGGCGAGCTCGAGGCGTGGGCGGCGGCGCCCGCGCACTGCCTGCTCACGTTTCGCGTGCGCGATCGGTTCGGCGACTACGGCCTCACGGGGATCGTCGGGCTCGAGCTCGCCGGATCGCGCGCGCGCCTGAGCGATTTTCTGCTCAGCTGCCGCGTGATGGGCCGGCATGTGGAAGACGCGATGCTGCACGTCGCGGCGGCGCACGCGCGCGCGCGCCAGGTCTCGACACTCGTCGTGGAGGTCGTGCCGACGGCGCGCAACAAACCGTGCCTCGATTTCTTCCTGGGGTCCGGGCTGCGCGAGACACGGCATCATGTCTTCGAGTGGGATCTCTCGCAGCCGTACGCGCGGCCCGATTTCGTCGCCGTCGCCGATCATGCACGCGTCGCCGCCTCGAGCGATCCGTAGCGCCATGGCGGTGACCATCGACCGCTGCGCCGAGCGCGAGATCGGCGACGTGGTCCGCTTCCTCGACGAATACTGGGAGCGCGGGCACGCGCTCGTCGTCAACCGCCGCCTGCTGGACTGGCAGTATCGGAACCCCGACGGCAGCTATTCATTCATCGTCGCGCGCGCCGGCGGCGAGGTCGCCGGCCTTCTCGGCTACATCTGCACGCGCCGGTACGATCCGGCGCTCGCATCCGACAACGTCGTCTGGCTGACGACGTGGAAGGTGCGCGACGATGCAGGGTTTGCGGGGCTCGGGATCGCGATGCTGCAGCGGCTGTCGGCGCTCGAGCCGCACGTCGCCATCGGCGCGGTTGGGTTCAACGTGGCGACGCGGCCGATTTATGACGCGCTCGGGTTCGAGTTCGGCGAACTGCAGCACTACGCGCTGGGGAACCCGGCGCGCCGCGATCTCGCGCTCGCGTCTTTCGTCGAGCGTCCGCCGAGCGGACCGCTGCCGTCCACCGTCACGACGCACGCGCTGACGGGCGCCGCCGACTTCGATCGGCTCGGTGAGATCGCCGCCGGCGCGCCGCGGAAGACGGCGCGCTATTTTCACGCGCGCTACGCGTGCCATCCGCTGTACACCTACCGCGTGCTCGCGATCGAAGACGGCGGCCGAACCGTCGGCGTGCTGGCGGCGCGCGTCGCCGAGCACGGCGGGCATCGCGCCGTCCGGATCGTCGATTTCGCGGGCGCGCCCGATGTGGTCGCCACGCTGGGATCGGTTGCGCACGCGCTGGTGCAGGCGGCCGACGCCGAGTACGCGGACGTTTACAACGCGGGCATCGATCCGGCGCTCTTCGCGCGCGCGGGGTTCACGCGCATCGATCCCGACGGCGCCGACGTCGTGCCCGATCACTTCGAGCCGTTCGAGCGCCGCAACGTGCGTTTGTTTTTCGCGATGAAGGGGGGCGGCGCGCCGGCGCTGTTCAAGGCCGACGGCGATCAGGATCGGCCGAACGTCGTGCCGCGTGAGGCGCCGTGACGCGCGCGACGGTCACTCGTTTCACGCCGGCCGATCAGCGTCGCTTTGCGCGCCGGTCCGGCGATCACAACCCGATTCACCTCGACGCCTCCGCCGCCCGCCGCGTCGTCGCCGGCGAGCCGATTGTGCACGGCGTCCACCTCCTGCTTCGGATGCTGGAGGCGCACTTCGGCGCGCGGCGCGCGACGGTACGGCAGCGTGTGTCCATTTCGATCGCGTTTCTTCAGCCGGCGATCGTCGGCGAGCGGATTCGGTTCGCGCGCGACAGCGAGGGGCGGCTGTCGGCGGAGACGGCTGACGGCGGCGCGACGCTTGCGGTCGCGACGATCGCGCGGCGACGCTTTCAGCCTCGCCTCGTCGGCCCTGAAAGGGTCGTCCTGCGTCGATCCGATCGCGCGCGCGCCGCGAAACCGCCGCGAACGCCTGCGATCCGCACTGCGGCAGACATCGACGGCGCCGCCGGCGCGATCGCGCTGCCGCCTGCCGCACCGCTGGCGCGCGCCTTCCCGCGCGCCGCCCGCGCGCTCGGCGCCGAAGTCGTCGCGGCCGTCGCCGGGCTGTCAGCGCTCGTCGGCATGGAATGTCCGGGCCGCGATTCGCTCCTGTCGTCGATTCGCATCGATCTGACGCCGCGCGATCGCCCGACGCGTCTCGACTGGACCGTCGAGCGCGTCGATCGCCGGTTCGGCCTGGTAAAGATCGCGGTGAACGGCGCGGGCGTCGCCGGTTCGATCGACGCCTTCCTGCGGCCGCGGCCTGCGGCGCCGCCGACGATCGCCGCGGCGTCCACGCGTGTGGCGCCGGGTGAGCTCGCCGCGGTCCGCGCGCTGATCGTGGGCGGATCGCGCGGCCTCGGCGCCGCGACGGCAGCGCTCATCGCCGCCGGCGGCGGCGTGCCGATCGTCACGTACGCCTCGGGCGCAGACGAGGTCGCGCTCCTTCAACGCGACGCGAAAACCGCGGGCCACGCGATCGACGCGCTGCGCCTCGACGTGCGCGCGCGCGACGGCTCGCGCATCGTTCGCGATGCGGTCGCGCGGTTCGGCGTCACGCAGCTCTATTACTTCGCGAGCCCGCGCATCTTCGTGCGGCGCAGCGGACCGTTCGACGAGCGGCTGTTCGACCGCTTCGCGACCTTCTACGTCTACGCGTTCGCCCGCCTGTCGGCCGCCGCGCTCGCCGCGGCGCCCGCGCTCGCGATCTTCTACCCGTCGACGACGGCGATCGAGGACGTGCCGGCGGAGCTGACCGAGTACGCCACGGCGAAGGCCGCCGGCGAATGCGTCTGCCGCGGCATCTCCGAGCAGCACCCGCGCAACCTCATCCTCGTCCGTCGTCTGCCGCGTACGGCGACGGATCAGACCGCATCGATTCTCGCCGCGCCGGCGCTCGATCCGCTCGACGCGATGCTCCCGATCGTGCGCGAGATTCAGCAGCGCGCGAGCGCGAGCAGGGTATGACGCCGCCGCAGGTGGCCACCGTCGTCATGTACCACCTCGTCCAGCCGCCGGACGCGGGGCCCGTCGCCGGCCTCAAGTCTGTCGATGTCGCGGCATTCCGCGGACAGGTCGCCTACATCCGCCGCCACTACACGCCGGTGTCGTCGATCGATCTCGTCGCCGCGATCGACGCCGGATCGCCGCTGCCGCCGCGGCCGATCGTCCTGACGTTCGACGACGGGTACCGCTGCCATCGCGACCATGTGTTTCCGCTGCTGCAGGCCGAGCGGGTGCCGGCGACGTTTTTTCCGGTCGCCTCCGCGCTCATCGAGCGACGGCTCCTCGACGTCAACAAGATTCAGTGCGTGCTCGCGTCAGTGGACGATCTGGATCGGCTCGTGCGGGAGATCGACGCGGAGGTCGAGGCCGCGTCGCGCAACGGCGACTGTCTGCCGCCCTCCACGTATCGCGCGACGTGGTGGAAGGCGTCGCGATGGGATCCGCCGGCAGTCGTCTACGTGAAGCGGCTGCTCCAAGACGCGCTGCCCGACGCGGTGCGCGTCCCGCTCGTCGACGATCTCTTCCGGACGATCGTGTCGATCGACGAGCGCCGGCTCGCCGACGATCTCTACATGGACGTCGACGATCTGCACGCGATGAAAGCCGCGGGCATGACGATCGGCGCGCACGGCGATCGGCACGTCCGGCTGCCGACGCTGCCCGAAGACGGCCAGGCGCGCGAGATCGACGGCGCGCTGCGAGTCCTCGACGCGGTCGGCGCGTCGCGCGAGGCGTTCGTCTATTGCTACGCCAACGGCGAGCACGACGAGACGAGCGTCGATCTGCTGCGCGCGCGCGGCTGCCGCGCCGCCTTCACGACGCGTCCCGATCTCGCGCGTCTCGCCGCCGGCGGGATGCTGACGCTGCCGCGGCTCGACGCCAACGACTTCCCCTCGGACGCGAACGCGCCGCCGAGCGAATGGACGCGCCGCGCGTTCTGATAGGCTAAGAACCGGTCGCGGCCCGACGTCATTCTGCACATGCGATTCACCGTCATCGGACACGCCTGCCTCTACGTCGAAACCGGCGCGGAGCGCGTGCTCGTCGATCCGTGGCTCTCGGGCTCGTGCTACTGGCGGTCGTGGTGGCACTTTCCACCGAACACCAAACTGGCGCCGGAGGTGCTGGAGCCCGACTACATCTACCTGTCGCATCACCACTTCGACCACTTCCACTATCCGTCGCTGCGGCGCATCTCGAAGCGCGCGCGCGTGCTCATCCCGCGCTTCGGCGTCGACGTGATGCGGCACGAGCTCGATCAGCTCGGCTTCACCGACGTCGCCGAGCTCGCGCACGGCGCGCCGACGACGCTGCCGAGCGGCACGCGCGTCGCGTCGTATCAGTACGGGCCCGACGACAGCGCGTTCGTGATCGAGCGCGGCGGCGTCGTGCTCGCCGATCTCAACGACTGCAAGATCAAGGGTCCGTCCGCGCGGCCGATGCTTCGCGCCTTCGGCCCGCCGACTTTCGCGTTCAAGAGCCATTCGTTCGCGCAGGCGTACCCGAATTGCTACCGCATCGCCGACGCCGCCGACGCCAAGCTGATGACGCGCGAGGACTTCCTCGAGAGCTTCATCGACGCGATCCGCGAGCTCGAGCCCGCCTACGCGATCCCGTTCGCGAGCATGGTGGCGTTTCTCCATCCCGAGAGCCGCCAGTGCAACATGTACGCGGTGCGGCCGCCGGAGGTCGCCGAGGCGGTGAATCGATCCGACGTTGCCGCGCATACGAAGACCGTGCTGATGGTTCCCGGCGATCGCTGGAGCAGCGCCGGCGGCTTCGAGCTGCAGCCGAACGACTACTACGAGCGGCAGGACGAGTGGATCGAAAAGCTGGCGCAGCAGGCGGCGCCGAAGATTGCGCAGGAAGAGGCCGCCGAGCGCGCGATTCCGCTCACGTTCCAGGCATTCGAGGCGCACTTCGGCGGCTTTCTGAGAGCCCTGCCGCCGCTCGTGTGGCTCGCGCTCAAGCGGCCGATCGCGTTCCATGTGCCGTCGGACGCGGCGGCACCCTGCTGGATTCTCGATTTCAAGCGGCGGGTCGTCGAACGGGCGGCGGCGCCGCCGGCGGGCGCCGCGGCGATCGTCCACATGCGCGAAGGCGTGCTCGCCGACGCGATCGCGAAGAACGTCGTCGCCTTCGTGCACATCTCGATGCGCGTGCGGATCGATCTCGCGCCCGGCGGCGTGCAGACCGACTTCCTGTTCTGGGGGCTGCTGTCGCTGCGCGAGCTCGGCTACTTTCCGCTGCGCCGGATGGCTACGCCGCGCGCCGCGCGCGTGCTCTGGCGCCGCCGCGCCGAGGCGTGGGGATTCATCCGGTCGCTGTTCGGTACGGAAACGTTTGATGAAAAAGTAATGGGAACCCTGATGAATCGCGGCGCGCGAAATTAAAGAATTAACTTGCGTCGTCTCACAATCGGAAGATCGTCTTCCCGCTTCGCCCCTTCAGCGCATTCCGCGTGTCGACGATCAGCACGCCGCTCTCGATGAACGGCTCGTAGTCGAACACCGAGTGGTCGGTGCAGATGACGATGCAGTCGGGCTGCTCGCGGAGCGCGGCGGCTTCGTCGATGGCGGTCAGCGCCTCACCGTTGTGCCGCAGCTCGGGCACGTACGGATCCGAATAGCTCACGGTCGCGCCGCGGTGCTGCAGCAGCTCGATGACGTCGAGCGCGGGCGACTCGCGGACGTCGCTGACGTCCCGCTTGTAGGCGACGCCGAGCAGGTGCACGCGCGAGCCGTTGACCGGTTTGCGGACCGTGTTCAGCGCGTCTCCGATCCGCTCGACGACGTAGGCCGGCATCGCGGCGTTGATGTGGCCCGCGAGCTCGATGAAGCGGCACTCGAAGCCGGTCTGCCGCGCCTTCCACGAGAGATAGTACGGATCGATCGGGATGCAGTGCCCGCCGAGGCCGGGCCCGGGATAGAACGGCATGAACCCGAACGGCTTGGTCTTCGCCGCGTCGATCACTTCCCAGACGTCGATGCCCATCTTGTGGGACATCAGCGCGATCTCGTTCACGAGGCCGATGTTGACCGCGCGGAACGTGTTCTCGAGCAGCTTCACCATCTCTGCGACGCGCGTCGAGGTGACCGGCACGACGGCATTGACCGTCGCGCCGTAGAGCGCGGCCGCCGCCTTCGTGCTGTGCTCGCCGACCCCGCCGACGATCTTCGGGATGTTGTGCGTCGTGAACTGCTGGTTGCCGGGATCGACGCGCTCGGGCGAGAAGGCCAGGAAGAAATCGACGTCGGCGCGCAGCCCTTTCTCCTCCAGCATCGGCTGCACGACCTCGTCGGTCGTCCCCGGATACGTCGTCGACTCGAGGATGACGAGCTGGCCGCGCTTCAAGGTCGCCGCGACCGCTTCGACCGCCTGCACGACGTACGACAAATCGGGATCCCTGGTCTTGCGCAGCGGCGTCGGGACGCAGATGTCGATCGCGTCCATCGCGCCGAGCTCCGACATGTCGGTCGTCGCGCTCAGCGTCCGGCGCCTGACGCACTCGGCGAGATCGAGCTCGGCGACGTCCGGGATGTAGCTCTTGCCGCAGTTGATCTGCTCGGCCTTCTTCGCGTCGACGTCGAAGCCGGTGACGGTGAAGCCCGCGCGCGCGAACTCGACGGCCAGCGGCAGGCCGACGTAGCCGAGGCCGATGACGCCGATGCGCGCGTCGCGCGTGCGGATGCGATCGAGAAGCGTGTCGATGGGTATCGATGTCATGAGAGCGTGGTGCGCGAGCGACGCTACAGCGCCGACAGGCGATCGAGGGCGCGCGGCGCTGCGGCGACGCGCTCGAGATCCGCGTCGACCATCATATGGACGAGGCCGGCGAAATCGACCGACGGCTGCCATCCGAGCTGGAGCCGCGCCTTCGTGCTGTCGCCGATCAGGTGCTCGACCTCCGCCGGACGAATCAGGTGGGGATCGACCTTCACGTATTTGTGCCAGTCGAGGCCGACGCGCGCGAAGGCGACCTCGACGAGGTCGCGCACCGAATGGCTGATGCCGGTGGCGATCACGTAGTCGTCGGGCCGTTCCTGCTGCACCATCAGCCACATCGCGCGCACGTAGTCGCCGGCGAAGCCCCAGTCGCGGTGCGCGTCGAGGTTGCCGAGCGAGAGCGTCTCCTGCAGCCCGAGCTTGATCCGCGCGACGCCGTCGGTCACTTTGCGCGTGACGAACTCGAGGCCGCGGCGCGGCGACTCGTGGTTGAAGAGCATGCCGGAGACGGCGAACATGTTGTAGCTCTCGCGGTAGTTCACCGTGATGTAGTGCGCGAAGACTTTCGAGACGCCGTAGGGGCTGCGCGGATAGAACGGCGTCAGCTCGGTCTGCGGCGTCTCGCGCACCTTGCCGAACATCTCGCTCGACGAGGCCTGATACAACCGGATCGAGGGATCGACCTGACGGATCGCTTCGAGGACGCGCGTCACGCCCTGCGCGTTGAACTCGCCGGTGAGCATCGGCTGATCCCACGACGCCGGCACGAACGACATCGCCGCGAGGTTGTAGAACTCGTGCGGCCGCACTTCGTCGACGAGGCGGATGAGCGAGAGCTGATCGAGCAGATCCGCCGGTTTGATGGTGATGCGGTCGAGCAGATGCTGGATGCGCCACACGTTCGGCGCGCTCGAGCGGCGCACGCTGCCGACGACCTCGTAGCCCTTCGAGAGCAGCAGTTCTGCGAGGTAGGATCCGTCCTGCCCGGTGATTCCGGTGATAATGGCCCGTTTTGCCATGGAAACATTCGATTCTAGCACGACCGCGGATGAGCTCGAACGCGAGCGGCGCGACGCCGACGCACGCTACAACGCCGCGCTGACCGCGCTCGATCGCGCGATCGTCGGCGCGCAGACGCGCGCGCTTTCGCACGACGACGCAGCGCGGCTCGGAACGACGCTGCTCGAGTTCCTGCAGCAGATCACCGCGTTCGTCGACACGAAGGATCGCCGGCTCGCGGCTGAGGCCGCTTCACGAGTCGATACGCTCGCGCGCGCGCTCGAGCCGGTGGTGGAGCTCCACACGCAGGTCGGCGTGCTGCAGCGCGCGGTCGAGATGCTCAAGCGCCGCGCGGCCGAACCCGCTCCGAGCAACGCCTCGTCGAGCGGCGCGCGCCCGCTGAGCGCCGGCCTCCCGCATCGAGACGACGACTACAAGTACGTCGGCTTCGAGGACGAGTTCCGCGGCAGCGACCGCGAGATCGCCGCGCGACTGCGTGCGTACGCGCCGATATTCGCCGGAGCGTCGGACGTCCTCGACGTGGGATGCGGCCGCGGCGAATTCCTCGCCGTGCTGAAAGAGGCGGGCATCACGGCCACCGGCGTCGACGCGAATGCCGACATGGCGGCCGCGGCGCGCGCCCGCGGCGTGCGCGCCGTGCACGCCGACGCGCTGTCCTATCTCGACTCGCTGCCCGACGGCGCGCTCGGCGGCCTCATCGCGGCGCAGGTCGTCGAGCATCTCGAGCCGCGATATCTGATGCGCCTGATCGACGCCGCCGCCCGGACGCTGCGCCCCGGATCGCCAATCGTGCTCGAGACGATCAACCCGGCGTGCTGGCTCGCGTTCTTCAGCAGCTACATCCGCGACCTCACGCACGTCCGACCCGTGCACCCGGACACGCTGCAATATCTGCTGCGCGCGAGCGGCTTCGATCGCGTCGCCGTCCGCTACAGCGCGCCGGTGCCGGATCACATGAAGATGCAGACGATCGATCTGCCGGCGGAGGTCCTCGCGGCCGGCGATCCGACGTCGGCCGCGCTGTCGCGCGTCGTCCACGCCGTGAACGCGAACGCGTCCATCCTCAACAACCTGATGTTCACGCATCTCGACTACGCCGCCGTCGGCTACCGGATGTAGCGCGTCCCAGCGCCTGCATGGAGCACATCGACGTCGCCGTCATCGGCGCGGGAGTGACCGGCCTCGCATCGGCGCGCGCCATCGCGCAGGCGGGGCGCTCGGTCTGCGTTCTCGAGCGGCACCCGCGGCCGGGCATGGACACGAGCACGCACAACAGCGGCGTGATTCACGCGGGCCTCTACTATCCGGCCGGCACGCTGAAGGCGCGGCTGTGCGTGGAGGGCCGCGAGCGCATGTACGAGTTCTCCGCGCGCTACAACGTGCCGCACGTGCGATCGGGCAAGCTGGTGGTCGCGCACGACGAGACCGAGGTCCACGAGCTCGAGGCGCTGAAGAAACGCGGCGAAGGCAACGGCGTCGCGGGGCTCGCGATCGTCGATCGCGCGTTCATCGTCGCGCGCGAGCCGGCGGTGAGCGCCGAAGTCGCACTCTGGTCGCCAGACAGCGGCATCGTCAACGCCGAGGAGTATGTGAAGGCGCTGCTCGGGACCGGCGCGGACGCGGGCGTCATCTTCCTGCCGGGCACGAAGGTCGTCGGCGCCGATCGGCGCGGCGACGGCATGGTGCTGACGACCGAGCGCGAGACGATCCTCGCGACGGTCGTCGTGAATGCCGCGGGCCTCTACGCCGACGAGGTCTCGCGGCTGCTCGGCGGCGAGGCATTCACGATCTATCCGTGCCGCGGCGAGTACGCCGAGTTCACGCCGGCGAAACGATCGCTCGTGCGCGCGCTCGTGTATCCGCTGCCGCACGCGTCCGGCCACGGGCTGGGAGTGCACCTCGTGCGCACGACGGGCGGCCAGGTATGGCTCGGGCCGACGGTCCGCTATCAGGATCGAAAGGACGACTACGAGAACGACCGCGAGCCGCTCGAGTCGTTCGCCGCCGCCGCGCGGCGGCTGATCGACGGTGTCACCGTCGACGATCTGCGGCTCTCGGGCAGCGGCATCCGCGCGAAGCTTCACCCGCCGAGCGAGTCGTTCGCCGATTTCCTGATTCGCCGCGATCGCGAGAACCCGTTCGTCGTCCAGGCGTCGGGCATCGATTCGCCGGGGCTCACCTCGTCGCTCGCGATCGGCGATCTGGTCGCCGATCTGGTGGAGGAAAGCCTCCGGTAGCACAGGCGCTACCGATATACCGAGGCGTGCGTCACGTACTCACGCAGTGCCGTGCGCCACGGTGGCATCTCGATCCCGGCGGCCGCGAGCTTGTCGGTGGACAAGGCGGAGAACTGGGGCCGTCGCGCGCGGAACGACACGTCGGCCATCCGCACGGCATCGAACCGCGGCTCCACGCCGAGCCGGGTCGCGAGCTCCTCCGCCAGCTCGAGCCAGGTGCACGCGCCGGCGTTGACGCAGTGGTACAGGCCCGGCGCGGCCGTGGCCTCGAGGAGCCGGCGCGTGGCGCGGGCAGCATCGATGACGTAGGTCGGCGAGATCGTCCGGTCGACGAAGACGCGCGGCGCGCGGCCGGCGCGCAGCTCGTCGAGAATCGTGGCCACGCTCCCCTTCTCTTTCGGCCCGCCTTCCACGCGGCCGAAGAGGCTCTCGACGCGCAGCACGTAGGCGCGCGGCGCGTCGAGCGCGAACCACTCGCCCAGGAGCTTCGAGGCCGCGTACACGCCGATCGGGTTCGGCCGATCGTCCTCGCGGTACGGCGATCGCGACGCGCCGTCGAACACGAAGTCCGTGCTGTAGTGCACCAGCGTCGCGCCGATGCGCCGCGCCGCCTGCGCGAGGGCGCGTACGCCGAACGCGTTCACGTTCAGCGCCTCGACCGGATGATCCTCCGCGTAGTCGACGCGGTTGTCGGCGGCGCAGTTGACGATCGCGTCGGGCCGCAGCGGATCGATCGAGGCCGCCACCGCGCGATCGTCGGCGATGTCGAGGTCGGCGCGCGCCAGCGGCACGACCTCGTGGGCCGGGGCGCACTCGCGGACGACGGCGGCGCCGAGCTGGCCGCGCGCGCCGGCGACGACGATCCGCATCAGGCCGCGCGCGACGCCTCGTCGCGGAACGCGCGAATCTGCGCGTCGTCCAGCACGCCTTCCCAGCGCGCGACGACCGCGGTCGCGATGCAGTTGCCCATCACGTTCACCGCCGTGCGGCCCATGTCCATGATCTGGTCGATGCCGAGCAGAATCGCCGCGCCCTCGAGCGGCAGGCCGAACTGCGACAGCGTCGCGGCGAGGACGACGAGCGCGGCGCGCGGCACACCGGCGACGCCCTTGCTCGTCAGCATCAAGGTCAGCATCATCACGAGCTGCTGGCCGATGGACATCTGCACGCCGGCGAGCTGCGCGACGAACACGCTCGCGAGCGAGAGGTACAGCGTCGATCCGTCGAGGTTGAAGCTGTAGCCGGTCGGCAGCACGAAGCCGACGATGTTCTTCGGCACGCCGAAGCGCTCCATCACCTCGAGCGCCTTCGGCAGCGCCGCCTCGGAGCTCGCCGTCGTGAACGCGATCAGGAACGGCTCGCGGATCGCTTTCACGAAGGTGAGGAACGGCACGCGGATGAGCGACGAGACGGCGCCGAGGACGATCAGCGCGAAGATCGCGAGGCCGACGTACATCAGCGCGACGAGCTTGCCGAGCGTGAACAGGATGCCGAGCCCCTTGCCGCCGACCGTCGCGGCGATCGCGGCGAACACGCCGATCGGCGCGAACGCCATCACGTAGCCGGTGAACTTGAACATCGCCTGCGCCGTGCTGTCGAGCACGTCGAGCACCGGCTGCCCCTTCGCGCCGATCGCGGCGAGCGCGATGCCGAAAAACAGCGAGAAGATCACCACCTGGAGGATGTCGCCGCGCGCCATCGCGTCCACGACCGAAGTCGGGAACATGTGCAGCAGGATGTCCCACGCGTGCTGCTGGTTCTGCACCATCGCGGCGGCGGCCGACGTGTCGGCGCCGATCGGCAGCGTCAGCCCGGCGCCTGGCTTGAAGACGTTCACGAGCAGCAGCCCGAGGAAGAGCGCGATCGTCGTCGCGACCTCGAAGTAGACGATCGCCTTCAGGCCGATGCGCCCCATCGCCTTCATGTCGCCGGTGCCGGCAATGCCGACGACGAGCGTCGAGAAAAGCAGCGGCGCGATGATCATCTTGATCATCCGCAGGAAGACGTCGGCGAGCGGCTTCACCGCGACGCCGAACTGCGGCCAGAGGTAGCCGACGGCGATCCCGAGCAGCAGCCCGATGAAGATCTGCGTCGTGAGGCTGGGCAGCCCGCTCGGAGCGGACCTCGCCGTGCGGGAGGCGTGGGCGTCGGTGCGCATCAGGCGTTCACCATACCATCACCGGCGCGATTTGACGGCGGCGCGCGTCTCGCGGTCCACCTCGCGGCGCTTGATCGTCTCGCGCTTGTCGTACTCCTTCTTGCCCTTCGCGAGGCTGACGGCCACCTTCACGCGGCCGCCCTTGAAGTAGAGCCGCACGGGCACGAGCGTCATCCCCCGCTCGACCGTCTTGCCAATCAGCTTGCGGATCTCCTCGCGGTGCAGCAGCAGCTTGCGCCGCCGCAGCGGCTCATGGGCCGCGTAGCCGCGATGGCTGTACGGGCTGATGTTGACGTTGTAGAGGAAGACCTCGCCGTCCTCGACGCGCGCGAAGCTGTCGCGGAGGTTCACGCGCCCCTCGCGGATCGCCTTCACCTCGGTGCCGAGCAGCGCGATCCCCGCCTCGAAGGTCTCGAGCAGGTGGAAGTCGTGGAACGCCTTCCGGTTCTCGGCGATGTTCGACTGCGCTTTTTCGCGTTCGGTCTTGTCGGCCATGGCCATGAATCTCGCGAAAAAGGGGTACGACCCCTTTTTCTAGGCGGACCGCGCGAGGCGCGCCGCGAGCAGCACCGCGGCGATCATGCTCTGCGGATCAGCGACGCCCTTGCCCGCGATGTCGAACGCCGTGCCGTGATCGACCGACGTGCGGACGATCGGCAGCCCGAGCGTCACGTTCACCGCCTGCCCGAACGCCAGCAGCTTCACCGGGATCAACCCCTGATCGTGATAGCAGGCGACGACGACGTCGAACTCGCCGCGCGTGGCGCGGACGAACACGGTGTCGGCGGGGTACGGACCCGAGACGTCGACGCCGCGCGCCCGGCACGCGGCAATCGCCGGCGCGATCACGCGATCTTCCTCGGTGCCGAACAGCCCGTGCTCGCCGGCGTGCGGGTTCAGGCCGGCGACGGCAATGCGCGGCGGCACTTTCGTGAAGCGCGGGACCGCCTCCGCGGTCAGCGCGATCGTCGCCTGCACGCGCTCCTGCGTCAGCGACGCAGGGACCTCCGCGAGCGCGATGTGGACGGTTGCCAGCACGACCATGAGGCGATCGGAATAAAACATCATCGCGACGCGCGGGGCGCCGGTCAGGTGCGCCAGCAGATCGGTGTGGCCGGTCCACTCGAGGCCGGCAAGCCTGAACGCCTCCTTGTTGACGGGCGCGGTGGCGACGGCCTGCACCGTTCCGTCCATCGCGTCGGACACCGCGCGCACGATCACGTCGTGCGCGGCGCGCCCCGCCTCGGCGCTCAACACGCCCGGTGCGAAGCGCGCGCCGTTGGACGGCGCGTAGAGGATCGGCTCGCAGACGGCGAGCACGCGCGGATCGGCTGCCGCCTTCGCGGCGACCTCCGGTCCGATCCCCGACGGATCACCGACGGTAATTGCGATGCGCGGTTTCATGAAGGGCCGTCATGGCTGATGGCTGAAGGGCCGTCATGGCTGATGGCTGAAGGGCCGTCATGGCTGATGGCTGATGGCTGATGGCTATGGTTAATGGCTAGATGGCCGACCGCCTGTCGTTTCAACCTTCAGCCGTAGCCATCAGCCATCAGCCATCAGCCATGACAGCTGCAGCTGCCGCTGCCGGATCCACAGCTGCCGGATCCGCAGCTGCCGCCCGATCCGCAGCCCGTCGGGTTGTCGCAGCTGCCTTCGCTCCCGCATCCGCCGTGCTGCATGCCTTTCGCGTTCGGCAGCTCGTAGCGCAGGCAGCACTTCAGGCGCCCGCACAACCCCGAGAGCTTCGACGGGTTGAGGCTCAGCTCCTGCTGCTTCGCCATCTTGATCGAGATCGGCTCGAAGGTCTGCAGGAACGTCGTGCAGCAGAGCGGCCGGCCGCAGGTGCCGTAGCCGCCGTACATCTTCGCTTCGTCGCGGACGCCGATCTGCCGCATCTCGATCCGCGTGCGGAACTCCGCGGCGAGCTCGCGCACGAGCTCCCGGAAGTCGACGCGGCCATCCGCCGTGAAATAGAAGATCAGCTTCGAGCCGTCGAACGCCTGCTCGACGCGCGCGAGCTTCATGCCGAGCCCGCGCTCGCGGATCTTGAGGAGCGCGATCCGGTGCGCCTCCTGCTCGCGGTGCTGGTGCTTCAACCGCGCGACGACGTCTTCGCGCGACGCGATGCGCACCACGCGGTGCGGCGAGTCGGGCGGCGGCCGCCGTTTCGCCTCGAGCTGCGGGATGGCGCGGACGACGGTGCCGATGGCGGGACCGCCGTCGGTCTGCACGACGACGCGCTCGCCGTAGCGCGGCGGATTCGGCGCGTCGGGCGCCAGATAGGTGCCGGCCCGGCCGACCGGCGTCAGCTTCACGGCGATAAGCGGTGCGCGCGGCGGCGTGCTCATAGCTGCAGCACCAGCCAGTCGGCGACGATCTTCACACCGGCGTTGCGCTCGAGCGAGACGAGCGCGCGATCGATCGCGGCAAACGCGCGGACGCCGCGCTCGCCTTTGTACGCCGGCGCGAGCCGCTCGAGCGCCGGCCGCACGTCACGGTTCGCGATCGCGCGATCGTCGGCGCGCACCGCGATGACGGCTGCGTCGCGCACGAGCGACGCCATCGCGCGCAGGTGCGACGCCAGCTGCGCGCGATCGGTCGCGCCGCCGCTTCCCGTCTTCGCCAGCAGATCCTTCGCCGCATCGATCCGTCGTCCCGGCACGCGCTCGTGCGCGGCCTGCGCGAGGACGCGCTCGGCGACGTCGCGCGCCGCAACGAGATCGCCGGCGCTCGCCTCGAGCGCGCGGCCGAGGCTGCCTTCGGCGCCCGCCGCCACCGCACGCGCCTCCGCTTCGCCGTGGCCGCGCGCAATCAGCGCGGCGGCGATGTCGTCCTCGTCGAGCGGCCTGAACCGCAGCTGCGGACACCGCGAGCGGACCGTCGGCAGCAGGACGTCGGGGCGCGCCGTGACGAGGACGAACACCGACGAGGGCGGCGGCTCCTCGAGCGTCTTGAGCAGCGCATTCTGCGCCTGCGGCAGCAGCGCATCGGCCTCGTCGATGATGACGACGCGGCGCCGGCCCTCGAACGGCCGGTAGCCGGCGCGGTCGATCGCGTCGCGGATGGGATCGATTCTGATGAGGCCGGTGTCGCCCGGCTCGATGAGGAGGACGTCAGGATGCACGCCGCGCGCGATGCGCGTGCACGCCGCACAGCGGCCGCAGGCATCGCCGTCCGCCGGCGTCAGACAATTGAGCGCCTGCGCGAGCGCCAGCGCGGTCTTCCGCTTGCCGACGCCGGATGGGCCGGTAAACAGCAGGCTGGGCGGCAGCGTGCCGCCGCCAATGGAGCGCGCGAGAAGGCTCGTCAGCCGGCCGTGCCCGAGGACGTCGCGGAAGGGCATCGTACCGGCATGGTACCACTCAGCCCCTAGCCGCCGCCCTTCTTCTTCGGCGGGGGCGGGGGCTCGGCCTGCTCGTTGTCCTCTTTCGGCTCGGCGTCCCGGCCGATCCCGAACACGCGCGACCAGAAGCCGCGCTTCTTCTTCGGCGGCGGCTGCGGCGCGATGTCGAGCGGCGGCGGCGGCGCCGCGATGCCGCTCGTCGCCGTCGGCGCCGGCGCGACGGCCGGATCCTCGGCGCGCGGCGGCGCGGGCTTGTCCTGCGCGACGCCGAACAGGCCGGCGACCCTCGTCATGATGCCGCGCGTCGGGTGCAGATCGCAGTAGGTCGTCGGCTCGGTGCCGCGCGCGAAGTACTCGGTGTAGATCATCGACCGCCGCTCGAGGTGACCGTCCCGCGCCTCGACCTCGACGTCCTGGCAGCCTTCGGTCGCGAGCAGGCCCGACAGCCGGCAGACGTTCGCGGTCGTGACGCCGCGCGGCGGGACGAACCAGTCGGGTTTGTCGTCGTGCGTCGCCGTCTTCATGAACGCGGCCCAGGCGGGCACGGCGACGTCGGCGGCAAAGCCGTTGGGGAGAATCGTCCGCGGCTCGTCGAAGCCGACCCACACGCCGGCGACGCGCGTCGTGGTGTAGCCGACGAACCACGCGTCCTTGAACTCGTTCGTCGTGCCGGTCTTTCCCGCCGCCGGCAGCCGGAAGCCGAGCTGACGCGCCTTGTTGCCCGTCCCCGCATTCACCACGTCGGCGAGCATCGTCGACATGAGGAACGCCGTGACGTCGCTGACGGCGCGCGTCGAGGATTCGTGCGCCTGATAAAGGAGGCGGCCGTCCTGATCCTCGACGCGGCGCACGAGCATCGGCTGCGGCACGAGCCCGTGGTTCGCGAACGCCGCGTACGCCGCGGTCATCGACTGCGGCGTCACCTCGCCGGATCCGAGCGCGAGCGACGGCACCGGCGGGACGTCGCCGACGCCCATCGCTTTCGCGTACTCCACCGTTCGGCCGATGCCGACCTCCTGCAGCAGACGCACCGCGGCGCGATTGCTCGACGTGCGGAGCGCCGTGCGCAGCGTCATCGACGAGGACGAGGAGTGCTCGTCTTCCGGGACGTACGCGCCCTGCAGCGTGGCGATCGGTTCGTCGAGATGATCGACGACCGAGGCGGGGCTGAATCCGGCTTCGAGCGCCGTCGCGTAGACGAACGGCTTGAACGCGGATCCCGGCTGCCGGTGCGCCTGCACGGCGCGGTTGAACCGGCTCGTCTCGAAATCGCGCCCGCCGACCATCGCGTCGACGTGGCCGCTCTGCGGATCGATCGACACGAGCGCCGCCTGCAGCGGATCCTCGTCGTCCGCGCGCATCTCGTCCGGCGCTTTGCCCTTCTTCTGGGCCGCGGCCGCGCGCCGTTTCTTCCACGCCGCGCGCTTCTCCTCGATCGCCTTCAGCTGATCGGCGATCGCCTTCTCCGCGGCAATCTGCGTCGGCATGTCGATCGTCGAGAAGACGCGCAGCCCGCCCTGGTAGACGCGCTGCCAACCGAACCTGTCGACGACCTCGCGGCGCACCTGCTCCTTGAAGTACTGGCCGTGCGGCTCGCTGGCGCGGAGGGTGTCGTGCAGCGCGATCTTCGTCGCGCGCGCCTTCTTCCACGCGTCGCGGTCGATCGCGCCGTTGTCGAGCATCGCCTGCAGCACGACGTTGCGCCGAAGGGTCGCGCGCTCCATGCTCACCGTCGGCGCGTAGGCGGACGGCGACTTCACCAGCCCCGCGAGCGTCGCCGCCTCGGTGACGGTGAGCTCCGAGGCGTGCTTGCCGAAATAGCCGCGCGACGCCGCCTCGGCGCCGTAGAGGCCGTCGCCGAAGTAGACCTTGTTCAGATACAGCTCGAGAATCTGATCCTTGGTGTAGAGCCGCTCGATTCGCGCCGCCAGGATCAGCTCCTGCAGCTTCCGGTGCAGCGTCTTGTCGGGCGTGAGGAAGCTCTGACGCGCCAGCTGCTGCGTGATAGTGCTCCCGCCCTGCGCCCGGCGCCCGTGGCGCAGATTGACGAGCGCGGCCGATCCGATGCGCACGAGATCGAAGCCGCGGTGCTGATAGAACCGCTGATCCACGGTGGCGAGCAGCGCGCGCGTTAGATTTGGCGAGACGTCGGACAGCGACACCTCGATCCGCTGCTCTTTGTAAATCGTGAACGCCAGCTGGTCGTGGGCGTCGAAGACGGCTGTCGCCTGATCCATCTCGGTCATGCGGTGCAGCGCGTCGGTATCCGGCAACCCTTTTCCGAGGCTGGTGAGGAACCAGATGCCGCCGATGGTGAACCCGGCGGAGACGGCGACGAAGACCGCGGCGACGAGCGCGACGAGGCGAGGGTGGCGGGCGCGGGCGTTGCGCCATTCCCGGGCGAGCTCGGCCAGCGTCCCGCTGAATGTCGCCTTCATAAAGGGAAAAAGCTGCAACAGATGCGCCACGGCCGTGTGCTCAGCGGTTCTCGCCACGCGCGTGGCACCTCGGTTGCAAATTGCTCGTGCGGAGGCATTTGGTGAAAGCGGTCGCGTGCGTCGCCCTGGCGTTCGGCGTCTGCGGTGCTTTGGCCGCCGCGGTTTTTGCGTCGCAAACCATTACCTCTACACGCCTGCTGCTGCCGGCCGTGTACGCGGCGATGCCCGCCGGCATCGACGCGCCCGCCGATCATCGGTCCGACGACGAGAGCGGCGCCGTCGATCTGTACGGCAACGAAGTGACCGACGCGATCGCGACCTACACCGTCGACCCCGCCGGCAGCCTGTACGAGCTGCACTCTCCTCAGACCGAGCTGCCCCGCCTCGGATCACCGAAAAGCTGAGCGACTGGAGTAATCCCCAACCGCATTATCATTGCCGCGTCCAGGAGCGGCATCGATGCGGTATTCCAAGCGGCTGGCGATCGCGCTTCTTCCCGTCGCCGGCCTGACGGCGGCGATTTCGGCGCAATCCTCGAAAACGTTCAAAGCGCGGCTCGCGCCCGTGCCCATCGATATCTCAATGCAGAGCACCATCGCCGGCTCGGGATCGGCGACGGCTGTCCTCGCGGGCTCGAAGCTGCAGTTCACGGGCGCCTTCGACGGGCTCAAATCGCCCGCCACGATCGCGCAGGTGCACAAGAGCCCTGTTCGCGGCGTCCGCGGGCCCGTGGTCTTCGATCTGACCGTGGCCAGGACGGACGCGTCGAGCGGGACGCTGAGCGGCGCGATCGACCTCACGCCGGCGCAGCGCGACGATCTCGAGAAGGGACGGCTCTACGTGCAGCTGCACAGCGAGAAGGCGCCCGACGGCAACCTCTGGGGATGGCTCATGCCGCAGGAGAACAGACGATGAGGACAGGCGTCCGCGCGCCGGTGATCGCGATCGGCGTCGCCGTTCCGCTCGCGATCGCGGTCGCCGCCGGTCAGCAGCCGCAGGCGGCCATCTATACGGCGGAGCAGGCGGCAGCCGGACGCGCCGTATATCAGGCGAACTGCGCGAGCTGCCATCTGCCCGATCTCGCCGGGCGCAACGAAGCGCCGCAGCTCGCCGGCGGCAATTTCATGACCGCCTGGCGATCGCGCTCGACGCGCGACCTCTTCGAGTTCATCCAGGCGACGATGCCGCCGACGGCTCCGAGCCTGAGTGCCGACCAATACATCGCGGTTACCGCATTCATCCTGCAGGCGAACGGCGCGCCGGCCGGCGCGCAGCTCTTCACGCCGACGACGGCCGCGCCGATCGGATCGGTGGCAACGGGCGCCGCCGCGGCGGGCGCAGGCGCCCGGCAGGCGCAGACCACGACGGCCGACGATCCAACGCCGGCGCCGGGCGCGGGGCGCGGCGCAGGCGGACGCGGCGGCGCGGCAGGCGGCGCCGGGTTCGGGCGCGGCGGCGCGCCGGCCAACGCGGGTCCGCTCGGCCTGACCGTCAGCGGCCAGGTGAAAAACTTCGTGCCGGTCACCGACGAGATGCTGCGCAATCAGGATCCCGGCGACTGGCTGATGGCGCGGCGCAACTATCAGGGGTGGAGCCACAGTCCGCTGACGCAGATCACGCGCGACAACGTCAGGGAGCTGCAGCTCGCGTGGGTGTGGGGGATGAACGAGGGGCAGTCGAACGAGCCGACGCCGCTCGTGCACAACGGCGTCATCTATCTCACCAACACGACGAACATCGTCCAGGCGCTCGACGCGAAGACGGGCGATCTGATCTGGGAGCATCACGTCGGGCCGAACGCCGCGATCGGGATCGCGGCGATGCGCAACATGGCGATCTACCAGGACAGGGTCTTCGTCGCGACGACCGACGCGCGGCTCGTCGCGCTCGACGCGCGCACGGGCCAGAAGGTGTGGGAGACGCCGATCGCGGATCGCGCGAAGGGCTACGCGAACACGGCCGGGCCGATCGTCATCAAGGGGATCGTCGTCAACGGGCTCGTCGGGTGCGATCGCTACGGCAACGACGGCTGCTGGATCAGCGGCTACGACGCGGCGACGGGCAAGCAGCTGTGGAAGTTCAACACGATCGCGCGCGGCGCGCAGCCTGGCGCGGAGACATGGGGGACGCTGGCCGACAACCTGCGCGTCGGCGGCGAGACGTGGATCGCCGGCAGCTACGATCCGGAACTCGATCTCACCTACTGGGGCGTCGCGCAGGCGAAGCCGTGGATGCGCGCGAGCCGCGGGACGACGAACTTCGACAACGCGCTCTACACGAGCTCGACCGTGGCGCTGCATCCGAAGGACGGCACGCTCGCCTGGCATTACCAGCACGCGCCGGGCGAGTCGCTCGATCTCGACGAGGTGTTCGAGCGCGTGCTCGTCGACGTCGGCGATCAGAAAGTCGTCTTCACGATCGGCAAGGCGGGGATCCTCTGGAAGATCGATCGCCGCAACGGACAGTACATCGGCCACAAGGAGACGATCTTCCAGAACGTCTTCGACTCGATCGATCCGAAGAGCGGCACGCCGACCTACCGCGCGGACATTCTCGAGCAGAAGACCGGGCAGTGGGTGCAGTCGTGTCCGAGCACCGAGGGCGGACACAACTGGCAGGCGATGAGCTACGTGCCGTCGGCGGGGACGCTCGTGATCCCGCTCAGCCAGTCGTGCATGGAGATGTCGGGGCGCAAGATCGAGTTCACGAACGGCTCCGGCGGCACCGGCGCGGATCGGCGGTTCTTCGAGATGCCGGGGACCGACGGCAACGTCGGCAAGCTCGCGGCGTTCGACGTCAGGACGATGAAGGAAGTGTGGAGCCGCGAGCAGCGGTCGCCGTTCCTGACGGGCGTGATGACCACCGACAGCGGCGTCGGGTTCGTCGGCGATCTGGATCGCATGTTCCGCGCGTTCGACCTGCGGACCGGCGAGACGCTGTGGCAGGCGCGCCTCGGCACGACGGTGATGGGCTATCCCGTGACCTTCACGGTGGGAGGACGCCAGTATGTCGCCGTCACCACCGGCGCGCAGGGCGGCGGCAGCCCGCGCGTCGTGCCGCGCACGATCATTCCCGAGGTGAAGATGCCGTCGAGCGGCAACGCGCTGTACGTGTTCGCGCTGCCCGAGAAGGCGCGCTAACCGAAAAAAGGGGTCGTACCCCTTTTTCGGGAAAAAGGGGTACGACCCCTTTTTTCGATTCAGCGGAGGACGCGATGACACGTGCGATCGCGATCGGACTGCTCGCTCTCGTCGTGTGCGGATCGCGAGCGCTCGTCGCGGACGGCGCGAAGACGACGAAGGCGGACGTCGATCGCTGGATGACCGAGCTCTCCAACTGGGGACGCTGGGGCAAGGACGATCAGATCGGCACGCTGAATCTGATCACGGCAGAAAAGCGGAAGCAGGCGCTGCGGCTGGCGCGCGACGGCGTGTCGGTGTCGCTCGCGCACACGCTCGACAAGGAGCAGTTTCCCGACAACCCGCGGCCGATCGGCCAGCAGATGACGCTCGACGCCGCCGGGCACGCGATGGATCTCTACACGATCTGGTACCACGGCTCGACGATCACGCACATCGACGCGCTGTGCCACTACTCCTTCGAGGGAAAGATCTACAACGGCTTCGCGCGGTCGGAGATCGCGCAGGGACCCGGCTGCCCCAGCAACGGCATCGAGCGGCAGAAGAACGGCATCATCACGCGCGGCGTCATCGTCGATCTGCCGCGGATGAAGAACGTGCCGTACCTCGAGCCGGGCACGGCCGTCTACGCGTCGGATCTCGAGGCGTGGGAGAAATTCGCGGGCGTGAAGATCGGCAGCGGCGACGCGCTGTTCCTGCGCACGGGCCGCTGGGCCCAGCGCGCGGCGAAAGGTCCGTGGAACGTCGCGGCGAACGCCGCCGGCTTCCACGCGTCGGTGATGCCGTGGCTGAACCAGCGCGACGTCGCGCTGCTCGGCAACGACGCCGTGAACGACGTCCAGCCGTCGGGCGTCGACGGATCGCCGCGCCCCATTCACCAGCTCGCCATCGTCGCGCTGGGGCTGCCGCTGGTCGACGTGATGGATCTCGAGGCCGCCGCCGAAACCGCCGCGCGGCTCAAGCGCTGGGAGTTCCTCGTCACCGCATCGGCCGTCCCCGTGCCTGGCGGGACTGGATTTCCTCTGAATCCGATCGCGACCTTCTAAGAGCGCGTGCCGGGGCAGCCCTGAAGGGCTGCGCTACCGCTTTGCCGTCTTTGCTGTCTTTGCGCCCTTGCTCGAATTAAAATCACCCCATGAAATCCGCAGCTTCCTTGATCGCCGCGCTGGCGATGACGGCGTCGCTCGGCGCCCAGAATGCCGCCCAGCTCGTCAACCTTCGCCACTGGACCGGCCAGGCGGTGGCGCCGGTGTACGAAGGGTTCGACGTCAACGCGGACGGCTCCTTCAACCTGTGGTTCGGCTACATGAACCGCAACTACGAGGAGGAGATCGATCTCGCCGTCGGCCCGGACAACACGTTCGAGCCCGGCGGCGACCGCGGGCAGCCGACGCACTTCGTGCCGCGCCGCCACAAGGACGTCTTCAAGGTCACCGTCCCGAAAGAGTTCGCCGACAAGACGCTCACGTGGAAGCTGAACGCGCACGGGCAGGCGCAGCAGGTCGTCGCGACGCTCAAGCCGGTGTGGCAGATCGATCGCCTGCGCACGACGCGCGGCGGCAACAGCGAGAAGGTGAGCTCGAATCTTCCGCCGATCGTCTCCGTGTCGACGACGAACCAGACCGCCGACTCGGCGACGCTCGCCGTCTCGGCGACCGACGACGGCCTGCCCGCGCGCCGCGGCGCGCCGGTCGGCATGACGGTGCTGTGGGCGAAATTCCGCGGACCGGGCGCCGTCACCTTCTCCGATTCGCAGGCCAAGCTCGCGAACGGCCGCGCGACGACGACCGCGACCTTCAGCGAGCCCGGCGACTACGTGCTGCAGGCGGTCGTGGACGACGGCTCCGGCGAGGCCGCCGGCAACTTCGGGTATCACTGCTGCTGGACGAACGCGCAGCTGAAGATCAGCGTCAAAGGCAACGGCGCGCATGCGACGACGACGACGACGTCGGCAGTCCGCAATCCGCCGTCCGCACTCGGCAATCAATCCGCAATCCGCAATCCGCAGTCCGCAATTCCGACTTTCGCAAAGGATGTCGCGCCGATCCTCCAGCGCAGCTGCCAGACGTGCCATCACGAGGGGACGTCGGCGCCGATGTCGCTCGTCACCTACGAGCAGGCGCGGCCCTGGGCGCGATCGATCCGGCAGCGCGTCGCCGCGCGCGACATGCCGCCGTGGCATCTCGACAAGACGGTCGGCATCCGCCACTACAAGAACGATCGCTCGCTGAGCGACGACGAGATCGCGACGATCGCCCGCTGGGCCGACAACGGCGCGCCGCAGGGCAATCCCGCCGACATGCCGCCGGCGCTCGCGTTCCGGTCAGAGACCGACTGGTTCATCGGCGAGCCGGACCTCACGGTGACGACGCCGAACGATTTCACGATGTACGCCAACGGACCCGACTGGTGGATCGATCAGTTCGCCGACGTCGAGCTGACCGAGGACCGCTGGATCAAGTCGATGGAGATCAAGCCGAGCAACCCGAAGGTCGTGCACCACGTCGTCGTGTACGTGATCGAGCCCGACGCGCCCGAGGGAACGCCGGAGGGCGGCGTGCAGCTCCACGAGTACGCCGTCGGCAAGTACGGCGACATCTTCGGCGACAACACCGGCCGGCTGCTGAAGAAGGGGACGCGCCTGCGCTACGACATGCACTACTTCGCGATCGGATCCGAGCAGCACAACAAGACGACGATCGCGTTCAAGTTCTACCCGAAGGGCGTGGTGCCGAAGTATCAGGTGCGATCGCAGGCGATCCGCAACATCCCGAACGACGAGCTCGAGGTGCCGCCGAACACCGTCGTGCGCACGGACGGCTATTTCCGCCTGCCGCGGCCGGCGCGCATCGACTCGTTCCAGCCGCACATGCACATGCGCGGCAAGGGCCTGACCGTCGAAGCCATCGATCCGGCGACGAACCGCACGCAGATTCTGAGCTCGGTCGATCACTTCGACTTCAACTGGCACGTCAACTACGTCTACGCGGACGACGCGGCGCCGCTCTTGCCGGCGGGCACCGTGCTGCATCTGATCGGAATCCACGACAACACGTCGGCGAACCGGCGCAATCCGGATCCGGCGATGTGGGCCGGCTTCGGCGAGCGCAGCGTCGACGACATGCTCCAGGTCTGGCTCGACATCGTCTACCTGGACGATGCGGAGTTTGCGCGGCTCGTCGAGGCGCGCAAGGCGAAGCCGGCGGCGACGTCCACATCGCAGCAGCCGCAGCCCTGATCGTGCTCCGGCGCGTGCGTCAGGCGGGCGCGATCGCCTTCCGCGGCGAAGGCGATCGCCCGCTCGTCCTGCTCGTGCGATCGAAGAAGAACCCTGCGATCTGGGTCTTTCCCAAAGGCCACATCGAAAACGGCGAGACGGCGGAAGAGACCGCTGCGCGCGAAACGTGGGAGGAAGCCGGCGTCACCGGCGACTTGGGGGGCGCCGTCGGCGCGCCGCTCGAGTTCGACTCCGGCGGCACGCCGATCACCGTGCAGTACTTCCTGCTGCGCGCGCGCGGCGACGACCCGTCGCCGGAGGGACGCGACAAGCGCTGGCTGACTCCCGACGACGCCGCCGATGCGCTCGTCTTCGAGAGCGCGCGCGAGAAGCTGCGCGAGGCCGTCGCGTTACTGACGACCTGACGCGTCGTTCGCTCTTCGCGGTCTCTGCCTTCTTCGCGGCCTCTGCCTTCTTTGCGTTCTCTTATCTGTTCGGCAACGTGAACGCCACGTACTCGCCCGAGTAATTCCCGCCGCTGATGGCGACGACGATGTACTGCTTGCCGTCGGCGAGATAGGTCATCGGCGCGTCGCTTTGCGGCGCCGCGATCCACACCGCGCCCACTTCCTTGCCGTTCGTCTTGTCGTACGCGCGCAGCATCGCCCCGCGCGGATGCTCCGGCGTCGTCGTCAGCTGCGGATCGCCCATGACGACGAGCGACTTGGTCACCATCAGCCCGATGCCGCCGGTGCCTGCCTGGCCCGTCTTCGGAATCGTCAGCCCTTTGAGCGCCGGATGATTGCGGACGTTGTCCGGCGTGTCGCCGTGCGGCACCTGCCAGAGAATCTCGCCGCGGTCGAGATTGACGGCGGAGATCGTGCCGTACGGCGGCTTGAGGATCGTCAGACCGTCGACGAGCAAACCACCACCGCCGCCGCCGCCCGCGCCCCCGCGCCCGCCGGCCGCCGCGCCGGCCGCCGGCGCAGCCGGCGGAGCCGCGGCTGCAGCGCGCTGTGCCTCGAACTGCGCCTGCGCGCGCGGCGAATCAGCCGCGCAGCAGTCGCCGGGCCCGAGCACTTCCTGGAATGGACGGCCGGCGACGCCGGACACGTAACGGATGTCGGAGAAGCCAGCCGGCGGCGTGACGAGCGACGTCGACGTGATGCCGACGTTGTTCGCGTTCGCGATGATGTTGTGCGACTCCGGATCGTAGGCGACGCCCGGCCAGTTCGTGCCGCCGACGGCGTTGCCCATGTTGATCGCGCCGAGGATCCCGTTCGCGTCGCCGAGCACCGCCGGGTTGTACATCCACGGACCGACCTTGTAGCGCTTGATCTGCTCGAGCGCCTTCGCGCGAAGGTCCGGCGTGAAGTCGATCAGATCGTCGGGAACCTTCAGAACGTTGCGCGCGTAGGCCGGCGGCCTGGTCGGGAACGGCTGCGTGGGACTCGTCTTCTCGCCGGGCACGTCGGACTGCGGCACCGGCCGCTCTTCGATCGGCCACACGGGCTGGCCGGTGACGCGATCGAACACCCACAGCATGCCCTGCTTGCCGGGCACCGCGACGGCTTTGATCGCGCGGCCGTTCACGGTGATGTCGGCGAGGATCGCCGCCGACGACATGTCGTAGTTCCACAGCGGATGGTGCACGAGCTGGAAGTGCCACTTGCGCTGGCCCGTCTTGAGATCGACGCAGACGAGACTCTCGGCGAACAGGTTGTTGCCCGGCCGGTGGCCGCCGTAGAAATCAGAGGTCGGCGTCTCGACCGGCAGGTAGACGAGGCCGAGATCCTCGTCGACCGTGATCTGCGTCCAGACGCCGGTGTTGCCGTTGATCGCCCACGACTCGTTCTCCCACGTGTCGTTGCCGAATTCGCCCGGCCGCGGGATGGTGTTGAACGTCCACAACACCTTGCCGCTGCGGGCGTCGAACGCGCGCACGAGGCCTTTGGTGTTGTTGTGCGTGCCGACGGTCGCCCCCTCGCGGAACGACGAGCCGACGATGATCACGTCCTTGACGATCGCCGGCGTGGAGTGGACGCCGATTTCGCCGGCCTCGAGATCGATCTGATCGCCTTTGCCTTTCACCGCGCCTTTCTTCATGTCGACGATGCCGCCGTCGCCGAACGACGACACGAGCGACCCGTCCTTCGCGTGCAGCTCGACGAGGCGATACCCGGTGCTGACGTAGACGACGCGATCGTCGCCGCGGCCGTCGGTCCAGTAGGACAAGCCGCGGCCGGAGAGCTGCCGCGGCGCGACGGCCGCGCGCTTCCCCTCGCGAAGGCTGTGCGTCCAGATCAGCTCGCCGGTCTTGCCGTCGAGCGCGACGACCGACCGCCGCGTGCCGCCGGTCGTATAGAGGACGCCGTTGATCGCGACCGGCGTCCCTTCGAGCTTGAACTCGGGACGCGGCCCGAGCATGTCGGTCTTGAATCGCCACGCGACGTCGAGCGTACGGAAGTTCGCCGCGTTGATCTGATCGAGCGGCGAGTACTTCGTGCCGCGAAGATCCGCCGTGTAGTACGGCCAGTCGCCGGCGGCCGTGGACGGCAGGCGCGAGGCGCCGCCGCGATCCTGCCCGGACATGCCCGCCGAGATCCCGACCACCGCCGCGAACAGACACCCGAGCCGCAGTCTGCGCGTCATCGTCTCCTCCGCGTCAACGCGTTTGTGTACGCCGCGTAGGCTAGCACGATCGCTACGTAGGGCGAGGCTTTCAGCCTCGCCTGGCGACCCTGAAAGAGTCGCCCTACCCGTCGCCTACCGCGGCAGGTAATGCAGCAGCTTCAGGACGTCGGAGAAGACGCCCATGGCGGTGACGTCCGCGCCGGCGCCCGGCCCCTGGACGACGAGCGGCGTCCGCGCGTAGCGCTTCGTCGTGAAGGCGATCACGTTGTCGCTCCCCTTCGCCGCGGCGATCGGGTGATCGCGCGGGAACTCCTTCAGGCCGGCGCGCGCGCGCCCGCGCTCGAGCGTGCCGACGTAGCGGAGCACCGCGCCGCGCGATGCCGCGCGCCTCACCCTGTCGGCCATCGCCCGGTCGCTGCGCGCGTACGCCGTGAGAAACGCCGGCGAGTACTTCCCGCGCGCCAGCGCGGGCGGCACGAGGCTGTCCACGCGCACCTCGTCGAGATCCATCCGCAGGCCGATCTGCCGCGCGAGAATCAGCAGCTTGCGCGCGACGTCCTGCCCCGACAGATCCTCGCGCGGATCCGGCTCGGTGAATCCCATCTTGTGCGCGTCGCGCACGAGCGCGCTGAACGCCGTCGTGCCGTCGAAGGTGTTGAACAGATAGCTGAGCGTGCCGGAGAGGATGCCTTCGATGCGCATGATCTCGTCGCCGCTCGCGATGAGATCGCGCAGCGTCGAGACGACCGGAAGGCCGGCGCCGACGTTCGCCTCGAACAGGAAGTGGCGCTTGCGCTCCTCGAGCATCGCCATCAGCGTCGAGTAGCGCGCCCACGGCAGCGCATTCGCCCATTTGTTCGGCGTGATGATGTGGAGGTTCGCCTCGATGAACGCGGGATACGCGTCGACGATCGTCGGACCGGATGTGCAGTCGACGAGCGCCGCGTTGGTCAGCTCCATCGCCGCGAGCCGCGCGGCGAAGGCGCCGCCGTCCATCCGATCGCTCGAGGCCTGCAAGAGCGCCGGCCACTTGTCGAGCGCGATGCCATGCGCGTCGGCCGCGAAGCGCTTGCTGTTCGCCACGCCGACGACCGTCACGTCGAAGCCCTTCGAGAGCAGATACTGCCGCTGCTGCGCGATCTGCCGCAGCACGGCGCCGCCGACGTTGCCGACGCCGACGACCGCCAGCGCGAGCTTCTTGCGCGGCTCGAAGAAGCCCTGGTGAATCGCATTCAGCGCGCGCCCCTGCTGCGGCCCGTCGATGACGCACGAGATGTTGCGCTCCGACGCGCCCTGCGCGATCGCGCTGATGTTGACGTTCTGGCGCCCGAGCGACTCGAACACTTTTCCCGCGACGCCGGGCCGTCCCTTCATGCCCTCGCCGACCACCGCGAGAATCGCCTGATCGTGCTTGACGTCGACGAGCATCGACTGCTCGAGGAACTCGAACTGGAACTCCTGGCGGATCGCCGCGACCGCCGCGCCGGCGTCGGCGCTGCGGACGCCGAAGCAGATCGTGTGCTCCGACGAGGCCTGCGAGATGAGGACGACACTCACCTTGCGCGACGCGAGCGCGCGGAACAGCCGCTCGGCGACGCCCGGCACGCCGACCATGCCGGGGCCGCGCAGCGTCAGCAGCGACAGATCGCCGACCGACGTGATGCCCTTCGCGAGCGCGCCGTCGCTCGCCTCCGCGCGGCGCGAGATCAACGTGCCCGGCGCGGCCGGATTGAACGTGTTCTTGATCAGGATCGGAATCCGCTTCGCGACCGCCGGCGCGATCGTCGCCGAGTGCAGCACTTTCGCGCCGAAGTACGAGAGCTCCATCGCCTCCTCGTACGTCATCTGCGGCAGCACGAACGCCGACGGCACGATCCGCGGATCGGCGCTCAGCACGCCGTCCACGTCGGTCCAGATCTCGATGAGCGACGCGCCGACGGCGGCGCCGACGATCGCCGCGCTGTAATCCGATCCGTTCCGCCCGATCGTCGTCGTCTGGCCGTCGTCGGTGGCGCCGATGAAGCCGGTGACGACCGGAGTCACGCGCGGCGCGCGGCGGAAGAGCATGTTGAAGTACGCGCGCGTGCGCCGGTTCGTCTTCTTGAACACGACGGCGGCGTGCGTGAACTGATCGTCGGTGACGACGATGTCGCGCGAGTCGACGAACACCGAGGGCGTCGTCTCGTCGAGATAGGCCGCGACGATCACCGCTGACAGACGTTCGCCGAAGCTCGCCGTCATGTCGAGCGCGCGCAGCGGGCAGTGGCGCAGCAGGTGAATGCCCTGCAGCGTGCTCTGGAGCTCGGCGAGCAGCGCGTCCACCTGCGCGCGCACCCGCGCGCGGCGCTTCTTGACGAGCTTCGAGACCGCGGCGCGGTGACGGCGCGCGATCGACTCGAACGCCTCCTCGTGCGTGCCGTCCTCGTGTTCCGCGAGCCGCGCGCACTCGAGCAGCTGGTTGGTCACGCCCTGAAACGCCGACACGACCACGATGACGGGCTCCCGGCGGCGAGCCTCGATCACGATGCGGCCGACGCCGCGGATCGTCGCCGGCGTCGCGAGGGATGAGCCTCCGAACTTGAGAACCTTCATGAGCAGTGCGCGCGTCCGGTCGAGGTTCGAGACGGCGTGCGAGCCGTAAGAATATCAGGTGCCGTTAACATCGCCGCCTCCCGCGCGTCCTGATCGGCGAGGAGGCCGTGATGAAGAAACCCGGTTCGGTCTGCGGTGCGCTGTTCGCGCTCGCCGTCTCGGCGGCGACCGTGTTCGCCAGCGATCCGGTCGCCGTGTATACGCGCGTCGACAGAGTAGTGCTGGAGCCGAACGCCGAGGCGCCGCAGACGATCCAGATCTGGGGCGTCTTCGCGATGGCGAAGCCCGAAGACCGTAACGACTACCTGCCGCCGGCGCGCGGGTATCTGTACTTCGCGCTGCCGTCGGACGCGCGGGCGGCGCGCGCCGAATGGGCCGACCTCGCGCAGGTCGCCGGCACCGGGCAGATCGTCGCGTTCGGCAGCCGGTACGATCTCCACGCGCGGCTGCGGCGATCGGACGAGCCTCCGGCCGATCCCGATCGCTACTCGCTGAATTTCGGGTTGTCGAAGGTGCGTGGCCGCACCGACTACGCGCCGGTTCGCGCGCTCGCGGCCTTCAAGGAGTAGACGCGTGGCGCTCGTGATCGCGCTCGCCGTCTGGTGGAACGCGCAGACGATCGCGCACCACTTCATCCACCGGCCGTTCTTCCGGCGCGCGGGCGCGAATCACCTCTTCGCGGCGGCGCTGAGCGTGGCGCTCGGCTTCCCGCAGTCGCTCTGGCGCGATCGCCACCTCAGGCATCACGCCGGCGGACGCGTACGAGTGGCGCTCTCGCCGGAAATCTGTGTGCAGGCGGCGCTCATCGTGCTCGCCTGGACTGCGATCGCCGTGCGCTCGCCGATGTTCTTCGCGACGGTGTACCTGCCGGGCTACCTCGCCGGCCTCGCCTTGTGCGCGGTGCACGGCCAGTACGAGCACGCCGGCGGCATCACCAGCCACTACGGATCGATCTACAACGCGCTGCTCTTGAACGACGGCTATCACGTCGAGCACCACGCGCATCCCGGCGTCCCGTGGCGCCGCCTGCCGGAGTTTCGCGCGCGCGGCGCGCGCGAGAGCCGGTGGCCGGCGCCGCTTCGATGGCTGGAGCACATCGGCCTCGACGGCCTGGAGCGCGTCGTGCTCCGCTCGGCAGCGCTGCAGCGTCTCGTCGTCGCAGCGCACGCACGCGCGTTTCGCGGCCTCGCCGCGGCGCTGCCTGCAGGAACCACCCGCATCGCGATCGTCGGCGGCGGGCTCTTCCCGCGGTCGTATCTCGCCCTCAGCCGCCTGTGTCCGGACGCGGCGTTCACGATCATCGACGCGGACGCGCGCAACCTTGCGCGCGCGCTGCCGTTCGTGGATCCGCGCCGCGTCGAGTTCGTGCACGCGCGGTTCACCGCCGCCGCGCGCGGCGACTACGACGCCGTCGTGATCCCGCTGTCGTTCGACGGCGATCGGCGGGCGATCTACGCGCGTCCGCCGGCGCCGATCGTCCTCGTCCACGATTGGATCTGGCGCAGACGCGGCGAGAGCCGGATCGTGTCGGTCGCGCTGCTGAAGCGCATCAACCTGGTGCGCGCGTGAGGGCGTTCGGCCTGATCGTCGTGTTCGCCGCGGCGAAGGCTGCCGGCGTCTGGGGACATCCGGTGCCGGCGTCGCCGTGGTCGCCGATCGCGTACTTCTGGCAGGACGCGCTCGTCGTGCTGGCGTTCGCCGCCGTGGACGCGCGGCTCGCTGCGCGGCCGCGCGCCGCATGGACGCTCTACGCGGTCCTCGCGCTCTACGCCGCGATCAACATCCCTGTCGTGCGCGTGCTGTCGACGCCGTTGACGCTCTCGATGTGGCGCGCGGCGCGCGGCACGATTGCCGATTCGATCCGACTCTACGCGACGGCGCCGAACGTCCTGCTGATGGCGGCCGCCGCCGCCCTGGCGTGCGTCGCGCCGTTGTGCGCGCGGCGTGTGCCGCCGCGCCGCCTCGTCGCGCCGCTCCTCGCGTGCGTCGCGCTCGGCCCGGCGGCGGCGGCGCGCGTCGACACGGCGGGCCTCGACCACAACGCATGGACGGCGCTCGCCCGTTCGATGCTGCCGCAGGTCGCCGCGCACGCGGCGGCCTCTTCCGACTGGCGCGCAGCCGGCGCCGATCGAACACCGCGCGACGATCTGTCGCGGCTTCGCGGCGCGGCCGCCGGACGGAGCGTGGTGCTCGTCGCGCTCGAATCGACCGCGGCGCGCTATCTCGGCCTGTACGGCGCCGCGCCAGACGTCATGCCGCATCTTTCCGCGCTCGCGCGAACCGCGGTGGTGTTCGACAACGCGTACGCCGTGTATCCCGAGAGCATCAAGGGCCTCTTCTCCGTGCTCTGCTCGACGTATCCCGCCTTCGACGTCGCCGCCGGCGAGTACGCCGCGACGACGTGTCCGTCGCTGGCGGCGGCGCTCGCGCGCCGCGGCTACGTGACGGCGCTCTTCCACTCGGGCCGCTTCATGTATCTCGGCATGGAAGCGATCGTTCGCAACGGCGGCTACGAGACGCTGGAGGACGCCGGCAATATCGGCGGCCACCAGGTCTCGAGCTTCGGCGTCGACGAACCGGCGACCGTCGCGCGCATCCTCGAGTGGATCGACGCGCTGCCGGCCGAGCGGCCGTTCTTCGTCACCTACCTGCCCATCGCCGGTCATCATCCCTACGACACGCCGGAGCCGGGTCCGCTCGTCGAACGCGGCGAGATCGATCGCTATCGCAACGCCCTGCACTATGCGGACACCGCGCTTGGATCGCTCGTCCGCGGCCTCGACGCGCGCGGCCGTCTGCGGAACACGCTGTGGATCGTGTACGGCGATCACGGCGAAGCGTTCGGCCAGCACGACGGCAACGTCGGCCACACCTTTCAGCTGTACGACGAGAACGTGCGCGTGCCCCTCGTGATTGCCGCGCCGGGGCTGATTCGGGAGCAGATCCGGGTTCAGCGCGTGGCGAGCCTGATCGACACGACTGCAACCACGCTCGATCTCCTCGGCGCCGGCAGGCCGATCGTCTCGCAGGGCCGATCGATGCTCGACCCCGACGCGCGCATGGCGCTCTTCTTCGCTGATTACTCGCGCGGGCTGATGGGATTGCGCGACGGTCCGCGGAAGTTCATCTACGAGCTGGACTCTGCGCGCGCGAAGCTGTTCGACGTCGCCGCGGATCCGGACGAGCGGATGAACATCGCCGAGCGTCACGCAGCGCTAGCGAGAGAGTACGAGCGGCTACTCCGAGAATGGAGCGCCGAACAGAAGCATGAATTTCGCTTTGCTGCAAGTGCTCGACGAATTCTTACTTCACCGTGACGCCGACATGAGCAGACGTCCAGCAGCACTGAAACCCTCCGCCGCCCGGCCCGGTCGAGTCGTTGCCTTCGACGCGCAGGATGTACTCGCCCGGCGCGGCGAACGTCACGTTGACGGTCGCTTTGCCGCTCACGGTGCCGGCCGGCTTCTCGCCGCCGTCGAGATCGAGCTTCGGTTTCGCGTTGTCGAACTTCACGTCGCCCGGCCCGCGGAACTTCGACCACGTGATCGCGAGCGGCGGCGCCGGCTGGAATTCCGGCGGAATCGCCGGAGCGTCTCCGCGTCCGGCGCCGGCGCCTCGCCCTGCGCCCCCGCGCCCGCGGCGGCCGCGCCCGGTCTGCTCGGGCACGTTGATCTTGGGGCCTTCATCCGACGCCCACACCGTGATCGCGAACGGCGCCCCGACAGCCGCCGAGTACTTCTCCGCGATCTCTTTCGGCGGCCCTGTGACCGCCTCGCCGTTCTCCTTGAACCTCAGCTTCGGCGGCGTGTTCTTGTTCGCCGGATCCTCGAACGGCTCGACGATGTAGTCGGATTTGGTGTGGAGGGTGATCGCGTTGGTGAAGCCGTTGGCGACGATCGTCCACGTGAGCTTCTTGTCGCCGAAATCCTTCGGCAGCGGAATCGTGAAGACGCCCCAGGCGCGGCCGGTGTTGAAGTGCGTCGGCTGCCCCATGTCCGGGGCGCCCGGCTCGATGCGGTTGTTCGGGCCGGCCGGAATGTCGAACTCCTGCTTCAGATTGCGATTGAAGTAGCCGATGAGCAGCCGCACGCTGCCGTCCTTGTCGTAGTACCAACCCTCGAACGCCGGCGTCACGCTCGAGCCGCGCTCGCGAATCGTCTGCGTCAGCGGGAGCGGGCTCGGCGTCTGGCCGATGCCGCCCTGCGGCGGCGGCTGTTGTCCGCGCACGAGCGTGCCGCCGGCGGCGCACGCGGCGAGCAGGCCGGCGAGGGCGAAGAGACGTGGGCGCATTCCGCGTGCTCCTGATCGTGAGGCTGAAAAAAAGGCGCCGCCCACGAGGACGGCGCCTGGTCGATTGACGGGGCTTTCTCGCGCGGCGGCTACTGGCGTTCGGCGGCCGCCGTCGTGTTCACCGCTTTCGCCGCACGCGCGGCGACTTCGGCCTTGAACTCCTCGTCGTTGTAGTACGTGATGTTGATCCACGCGTGGCCCATCTCGTCGACGGTGCGGTCGCCCCAGCCCACCCACTGATCGGGATCGGGATTCGCCTTGTTCCCCTTCGTGTTGTCGTACCACGCGAGGAAGTGGAGGATCGTCCCCTTGGGCAAGAGCGGCGCGACGTCGTCGTCGTAGATGTACATGTTGTGCCAGTTGAAGTTGAAGTCGGTCACCTGGCTCAACATCTCGCGCTTGCCGTCGGGATAGATCGCCTCCATCGACATGCCCTTGCCGCGCAGGTGCATGTGCGCCTGGAAGTTCTCGATGCGCGCGTTCTGCTTCAGCGCCACGAAGCTCTCGGTCGTCGTCACCTGGTTGGGCGCGATGTCGAGCGCGCGCGAGCCCGGCGCGGCGCCGGAGAACGTGTTGAAGAGCGCGAGCACCTCGCGGTGCTTCGGCTCCTGCCCCTTCGGGTAGAACCAGACGGCGAGCTCGGTGTGCGCGGTGATCTCCTCGCCGACCGCGTGATAGTGCATCTCCCACACGATCTTCGAGTTCGGCAGCATCAGGCGGCCCGAGTCGGAGCGCATCTCGTCGCCGTTCTTGCCGACGGCCCATTCCATAAACAGGCCGTCGCCGGATACGTTGGGGTCGTTGGTGAAGAGCGTCTGATCCATGTCCTCGGGCTGCTGCAGGCGCGCGAGCGCATGGTGCGTGATTTTGCGCGCGTTCTTGCCGACGGGACGAATCTCGATCGCACGCACCCACCGCGGCTCGGCGAGCCCCGTCGGCACGCTCGGACGCCACCACGCATCCTGCGCGACCGGCGGCATCGTGTACTCGGGCGACTTGACGACGAGGTCGGGCGCGCCGTACTTGTTCGCGAACGACCAGCCCGACTCGTCCTTCCACACGCGCGGCGGCGGCATGTCCTTCGGATCGCCCTTCGGTGCGCCGGCGTTCACCCAGTTGACGATCGTCTCGATCTGCTCGTCGTTCAGCGAACGGTCGTTCTTGAATTTCTGAATCCCGATTGTCTTGTCGATGTGCCAGGGCGGCATCTGGCGCGCCGCGACGCGCGCCGCGATCGATTTGGCCCAGGGACGCGCCTCTTCGTAGGTCGTGAGCGACATCGGGGCCATGTTGTCGGGCCGATGGCACGACTCGCATTTCTGCTGGAAGATCGGCGCGACGTCCCTGGTGAACGTCGGCGACTTCGGCGCGTCAGCCGCGGCGGCCGGGAACGACGCCGCAACCAGGCCGCTGACCGCCAGCGCCATCGAAACACGCAACATCTCGGGCTCCTTTCAACCGTTCGGCAATACACGTCGCCGGAACCGGCCACGCAGCCGGCCGCGTCAGTAGTATCGGTCATTATAGGGAGAATCGCTGGCGGGGCATGTCTCGTTTTGTCACTCGCGTTGGACGCTCCGGAGAACGCCTGAGAATCACAATTTTGGCCGTCGCTTCGCTCGAACGGTCCCGCCACTCGCGGTACCGCAGAGGCGCTCGCGGCGGCGCGAGGCCGAGCTAGTGGCGCGCACGCGAACGCTGGCGGCGGCAGTTGCCGCGATTGCCGGCGCCGCGCTCTTCGTGTGGGCGATCCGCCAGGCGGGCGCTGGCGCCGTCGTCGACGGCATGCGGCGCGTCGGCGCCGGCGTCGTCGTTGTCTGGGCGCTCGGCGGCGTGCGCGGGCTGATCCGCGCCGCGGCGTGGCGCCTCTGCCTCGATCGCGATCATCAGATCGGCATCGGGTCGATGTTCGCGACCTACCTCGCCGGCGACGCGCTCGGCAACGTGACGCCGTTCGGCGTTCTCGTGAGCGAGCCGGTGAAGGTCGTGATGGTGCGGCGCCGCATCGACGTCGCGGCCGCCGCCGCGGCGCTCACGATCGAGAACCTGTTCTACGCGGCGACGATCGTCGCGATGCTCGTCGCCGGCACGGCGGTGCTCCTCGCGCGGTTCGAAGTCGCGCCGGCGATCCGCATCGCCAGCCTCGCGACGCTGGCGATCGCGCTCGCCGCGGCGGCGGCGGGCGTCGTGGTCGCGATCGCGGGCCGGCGCGTCGCGGATCGGGCCATCGCGTGGATGGGACGGCGGCGCATCGCGGCGTCGTTCTGGCGCACGCATCTACCGCGAATTCAGGAAACGATCGATCGGATCTTCGACTTCGTCGATCGCCGCCGCTCCGCCGTCCTGCCGGTGATCGCGCTCGAGACGATGTACCACGTCGCCGCCGTTGCGGAAATCTGGTACGCACTGACGCTCATCACCGGCGCGCGGCCGCCGTTCGTCACGGCGTTCGTCCTCGAGTACGTCAATCGCGTGATCACGATCGGCTTCCAGTTCGTGCCGATGTGGCTGGGCGTGGACGAAGCGGGCACGAGCCTCGCGACCGACGCGCTGGCGCTCGGCCCCGCCGCCGGCGTGGCGCTCGCGCTCGTCAGGAAGACGCGTGTCGCGCTGTGGACGGCAATCGGCGTCGGGCTGCTGCTCCACCGCGGGCTGGCGGCGCCGCTCGCCCGCGACGCGCAGCCGCTCGCGTCGAACGACGGGCGCTGAGCGCGCACTCGCACCAATCCGACAGCGCGCCGAGCGCGGAGGCGAGCAATCCGCGTCCGTACGCGACCGCCGCTTCGCCGCCCACCGCGGCAGCCCGGCGACCTCCCTGCAGGCGCCCGGCTGCTCGGCGCGCTGCAAGACCGGCGCAATCACAGACGGGAAGAACCGGCCAAATCAGCATCGGGACGACGCGCCCGAATCGGTGCGCGGCCCGCGCGCCCGCTGCGAGGCCGGCGGGGACGAGGAGATCGCGCTTCCTCACGCTCAGTCGTGCAGCACGACGGTGAGCAGCGAGTTATTGACCTTCAGCCCGTGCTTGTAATCGATGAACCCGAGTCGCTGGAATTTCTTCATGAAGAAATTCACGCGGGACCGCGTGGTGCCGACCATCTCCGCCAGCGTCTCCTGCGAGATCGGCGGAACGGCGCGCACCGGCTTGTCGTGCTTGCCGTAGCGCGCGAGCAGCAGCAGTGTCCGCGCCAGCCGCTTCTCGCTCGAGTTGAACAGCTGATCGATCAGGTCCTCTTCGATCCGGATGTTCCGCGCCAGCATGTGCGAGATGAACCGATCCGACATCGCATGCTGCTTGTGGAGCAGGCGGACCATCTTTTCCTTGCCGACGCGCAGGATGACGCTCGGCGTGATGGCCTCGGCGCTGCCCATGCGGACCGGCTGGCCCGCCAGGCATCCCTCTCCGAAGAAATCGCCGGGACCCAGCATCGCCACGACCGCTTCACGGCCGGTCTTGGAGAGCACCGACAGCTTCACGCCGCCGGACTGAATGTAGAGCACATGATCGCAGGCGTCCCCCTGCGTGAAGATCGTCTCGCCGCGGCCGTACCGCGCGATCGTCTTCGCGACCCCCGCCGACTCCAGATAGGCCTGCGCGTTGAACCCCGGCGGCATCGTCCGCACGCCGTTGACCGTGTTTCTCACCACTTGCATGGAACGAGCATGACACGGAGGCTCGCGATCGACGTGTGCACAATCGCACACGGTCCACGAGCGGCGACCGATCGCCCTGGTCGAGGCCACCCGCCCTGTGCAGTTGAGCACAGCGCATCGCCGCCACTCCGATGCATCATGGCCGCATGTCGAGCAAAGTGCTTCGTGCGCGGATGATCTGGACCTGGTGCATGGCGGTGACGACGATCGGCGCGTTGGGCATCGTCTTGGGAGCGCCGCTGACGATGGCGAACGCCGATCTGCTCCTGGCCGCCTGCATCGTACCGCCGGTCGTCATGCTCCGCGTGTGGCGCCTTGCTGTGCCAATCCCTCTGACGGTCGCGAGTTGAAACCCGCGAGTGCAGGTAGAAGAGGTCGCCCGGATACGCCTCCCGCCCCGGCGGCCGCCGAAGGAGCAGCGAGATCTCGCGATACGCCTGGGCGTGCCGCGACAGGTCGTCGTACACGCACAGCGCGCGACGCCCCGCGTCGCGGAAGTACTCGCCCATCGCCGTCGCCGCGTACGGGCTGATGTAGAGCAGCGAGACGGCATCCGAGGCGCTTGCGCCCTACGGGCTAATGACGGGACCACGCGATGGGCCATCGAGCCGGAAACGCGATCGTCGACGCGAGCAGGGCCGGCGGCGGCGGGTCCGGTGCGCACGCGACGTCGTGCTCGTCGCGGTTCAGGAGGTCGGCGAGTGCGGCAATGGCGTCCGCGTGGCTGTCGAACCATCGATCGGCCGACACGGAAGGCAGCGTATCGCCGTCGACATAGCACCTCGGCAGCGGGAGGTGCGCGAACTGGCGCGTGGTCGGATCTTCGTAGATGGTGTATTTCATGGGCGCGTCAAATCCGATCGGCAAAGACCATGTCGCGGATGTATCGGATCATCTGCGCCGACGCCGGATGGCCGAACTTGCGGTTGTGGACGAACCCCTCGGGCATGGTTGCCGGCCCGGCCCAGCCGATGATTCCCTTGGTCGGGTATCGATGCGTGACGTTGACGTGCAGACTCGTGTCGTCGGCGATCTCGAAAAACACGACCTTACAGTCGTTGGTCAACGGACGCTTCAATTTGAAGCGCTTGATCTCGATTTCCGCGGTGTCGACCCGTTTGGTCCAGGCGTTGGTGAGCAGCTTGCGCGTCGAGGAGAGGTCGCCGTCACGCGAATTATGATCCATTGCGTTGCTCCGTCTTCTGTTTTAGCTTGCGTTCACGCGGCGCGCCGCCGCCCTCGAGCTCGCGGTCCAATCGCGCGCGATCGTGCGGCGATGCCGGGCGTGCGCTTTGCGCGGCGACCGGGATCGGCTCGGGTTTGGGAACGTCCTGCGCGCGCTTGACGCGAATCTCGAACGCGCCCGGGATCATCGGTATCAACGCTCCAACCATTCCACGAAGGCCGGCGGTATCTCGTTGCGGACGATCATCACGCGCACGATGCGATCGTCGCGCAGCAGCGTCGTCGTGCCGGCGCGGGCGGCTTCGACGGTGGCGTACCGCGCCATGGCGGTCGCGAGATTGGTCGCAGATCCTCGTCGCATCGTGGCAATCAGCCTGAACATGCCTGGAGCCTCGACCGCCAGTCTCCCGCGGCCGCCACCTCCGCCGCTGTTCCGGATTGCACAGCGTCGCGGGCCCGTTTCGGCCCCGGCACACCCGTTGGTCGCTCGCATGGTGTATTCAGTCTCAGACGCGCTTTCGAACGGCTGACACCAGCAGGACGATCCCGCCGGCCACGGCCGCGAAGCCGACCACGGGCGGCAGCGGCAGCGTCCTCTCTCGATCGGCTGTCGCGTGGATCGGTCCGATATCGACGACAGTCTCGCGGCTCGTGTACCCGATGCCCTGGTAGAGGAGCGCAGCCGCGCCGAGCACGATCAGCACCACGCCGGCGATTGTGATCTTCATACGTGAGAGTGGCACGTCTGCAGTCCGCAAACCTGTGCACAACTGAACAGCGTCGGCCGGCACACGACTCTACAGTTGGTGCGAAAGGAGCCTCATGTGATATTCACACTCGTGATCGTCCTTCTCGTCTTGTGGCTGCTCGGCGTCGTCACGTCCTACACCCTCGGGGGCGTGATTCACATCCTGCTGGTCGTCGCGATTGTCATCGTGCTGCTTCGCGTGATCCAGGGCCGCAGCCCGCTGCACGGATAACGGCATCCGCCGCTCCTCGGCCACGCGGGATCTCGTCCAATACGTCGAGTCGCTCTCACCTGGAGACAACCGTATGAAAAGTGCTGTCTGGATCGTCGTTCCGTCGCTCGCACTGTTGACCCTCGCTCCTGCACACGCCGCGGCGGGCGCGCCGCCTGCCTCTCAATCCGTCGCCGAGAAGACCAAGGACGGCGCCGAGAAGACGAAGAATGCCGTCGTGAACGGCGCGAAGGTCGTCGCCGACAAAACGAAGGAAGGCGTGAGCAAGACCGGCGAGGTCATGACCGACGCGTGGATCACGACGCGCGTCCACGAAGGCTTCGTCGGCGAAGCGCTGCTGAAAGACAGCGACATCAGCGTGAGTACCACCAAACACGTCGTGACGCTCGAGGGCACCGTGATCGGACGCGCGGGACGCGCCAAAGCGACGAGCATCGCGCGGCACACTGAAGGCGTGCACCGCGTGGTGAATCGGCTGACCGTCGGCCCGAAGGCGTAGCGAGGACAGCGCGCGAGGCGCCAGGCCGGCGTGGCGGAGCTGATAGCTGCGGCAGCGCCGCCGACGCCGGCGGATGTTCGCTGTGCACCAGCGGACAGTCGTCCGCCGGTTACCGGTCGGCCGCCGGCTCGTCGTGCAGCACGACGCTCAGGAGCGCATCGTGGACCTTGAGCGTGCCGTTGTACTCGATCAAGCCGAGCTTCCTGAATTTGTTCATGAAAAAATTGACACGCGACCGCGTCGTCCCCACCATTTCCGCGAGCACTTCCTGCGAGATCCTCGGGAGGACGCGCCGCGGGCCGGCCGGTTTGCCGTACCGCGCGAGCAGGAGCAGCATTCGGGCAAGCCGCTTCTCGCTCGCGTTGAAGAGTTGATCGACGAGGTCTTCCTCGAGCCGCGTGTTCCGCGCGAGCATGTGCGCGATGAAGCGGTCGGAGAGCCCGTGCTGCTGGTGCAGCAGGCGAATCATCTGTCTCTTGGGGACGATGCGGATGGTGCTCGCGCCCATCGCGGTCGCTGTCGCCAGACGAACGGGCTGCCCCGCGAGCGCCCCTTCGCCAAGGAAGTCGCCCTCGCCCAGGACGCCGACGACCGCCTCCTTGCCGCCGCGCGAGAGCACCGACAGCTTCACTCTCCCGCGCTGGATGTAGAGCACGTTGTCGGACGCGTCGCCCTGCGAGAAGATGGTCTCGGCCGCGCGATACTCCACGGCCTTCCCGCCGATCCCCGATGAGGCGAGGAAAGCTCGTGCGTCGAACCGGCGCTTCTTTGGCGTGCGC
>Ga0209474_10000179_pt1 | contig 76852 bp, 66 predicted proteins | sample GraSoiAngelo_145_FD_185902 | JGI IMG/M metagenome (GOLD analysis project Ga0209474, IMG submission 185902) | Grasslands soil microbial communities from the Angelo Coastal Reserve, California, USA - 14_1009_05_20cm (SPAdes) (version 2) | ecosystem: Environmental > Terrestrial > Soil > Grasslands...
TGTCTAATCAGAAGGCAAACGTCCACGCAACCCCTCCACATGGTTTACCTTAGTCGATTAACAATATGAAATAATCTCAGATTGTACTTGACAAGTCAAGTTAATTCACTCAATATGGTTAACGGACTGAGGGAGTCCTTCAGGTTATCTCAACCAAGAGCGGTTATCTGAATTGCCCCCTTGGCATCGAGAACCAAGGAGAGTCAAATGTTTGCACGCAGAATTTACATGCATTTGAAGCCCAATAGCGTTACAGAGTTTACCCAGAGGCTGGAGAAGGACGTGCTTCCCTTGCTTCGAAAACAGAAAGGATTCCAGGACGAAATTGCGTTCGTAGGCCAGAGCGGCGCGGAAGCGTTCGCTATCAGTTTGTGGGACAAAGCGGAGGATGCTGAGGCTTACAACCGCGGAACTTATCCTGAAGTGACCAAGATCCTCGCCACAGTTGTTGAGGGACCAGCGCAAGTAGAAACCTTTAACATGGTCAACTCGACGTTCCACAAGATCGCCGCCGCTGTAGCAGTCTGAAGCCGACAGGTCTCTTTCCTTATGGAGGGCGGACCAAGTCCGCCCTCAACTAGTCCTGCAGGGGGGGAACACAAAAAGCAGTGATATTTCCGATGCTTACCAAAATTATGGAACGGACCCAGGAGGCGGTTGCGTGCGGACCTTCTAGTGTAGAAGCAGACTTCCGCACATTAACTGAAGCGATTGCCAATGGGATATTCATTAGCCACGGCAAGCGTCTTCACTATGTAAATCATGCCGCCGAGACTATCACCGGATATGCACGAGAGGACCTCTTGTCCATGAGCTTCTGGGATCTAGTCCATCCTGATTGTCGAGAACTGGTCTTAGACCCAGGGGGAGTGCGACAAGGGGACGCCGAGCAGTATGAGATCACAATTCTTAGGAAGAATGGCGACAGACGGTGCCTCCATATCAGCACAACGATGATCGAGTTTGGTGGAATGCTGGCCAGTCTGGTTTCTGCTTTCGACCTGACTGAGCGCAAACACGCGGAAGAGAGAGTACAACTTCTGGCTGTGACTGACCCGCTCACTGGTTTGGGTAATTACCGGCGATTCGTTGAAGCGCTCGACGTAGAGATCAAACGCACGGGGCGCACCGGACGGCCGTTTGCCGTTCTACTGCTCGACCTGGATCAGTTGAAGAAGATCAATGACCGTTACGGCCACCTCGTAGGCAGCCGGGCGCTGTGCCGGCTCGGTGACTTGCTCCGCCTGTCCTGCCGAGCCATTGATACAGCCGCACGATACGGCGGCGATGAGTTTGCCGTCATCCTGCCCGAGACAACCTCCAGTGCTGCGACGTTTGTTGCCTCGCGTATCCGCGACCTGATAGCAAAGGACAGCGAGCAACCGACACTTTCCGCGAGCATCGGGGTAGCTGTCTATCCCCGGGATGGCGAAACGATGGAAGCGTTGCTACAAAAAGCAGATCGTGAGTTGTACGGAATGAAGGGCCGTGGTCCGGACCAAGCTTCATTGCTTGCTGCTGTGTGTATTCGCGAACCGATGCAAGAGAGTGTCTTACAAGAAGAAACGTGATCAGTTATTCGCAGCAAAGAGATTAGAAGATTCGATCCAGGGAGGAATATATGTATTTGTTTGCATGGATTGTCATCGGGGCTGTCGTTGGCTGGGGGGCCGGAAGAGTTTTTCAAGGTAACGGCTATGGTCCGTTCATGGACATCCTCATGGGTGTTGGTGGCGCGGTAGTAGGCGGCTTTCTGACGCGCTCCGCGAGTCTCGGCGGCTATGGTGGAACGATCATCACGGCGCTGGTTGCCATGGCTGGCGCGGTGCTTCTGACTGTGATCGCCGCTTACGTGAACGGCAGAAGGATTTACGCCCGGAGCTCTAAGGATCCAACACGCGAACTTTCCGTGTACAGGGATTGATCCTAATTTCAAGTTCTTAGGAATTGATAGGAGATATGAAAATGAAACCGCTGCGCAGTTCGATTATTTGTCTTGTTGTCTTGCTACTTTCGGCGCCATTGCTTCGTGCACAGGATCTTTCCAAGTATCGGCACTTTACCCTAGGAATGAACTTAACCAAATTGCTGGAGCGCACTAACCAAAGGATTGCTGATGTGAAGATGATTCATAGCCGTCCGGCGCTAATTCAGGAGCTAACTTGGTGGCCGCCGGACGTTCCCGGGACATCCCTCCGATCGGACAGCGTCGAACAGATTCTCTTCTCTTTTTACAACGGCGAGCTCTACAAGATTTCCGTGACTTACGATTCGCGGTCCATGGAAGGGCTCACTGAGGAGGACATGGTGAAGTCCATTTCGACGAAATACGGACAGGCCGCAATTGTAGCGCCCGAGATCGATTCAGCGACAAACACGGGATATGGAACAAAGCAAAAGCCCGTCGCGTCTTGGGAGGATGCGCAATATTCCGTCAACCTAGTCCGCTCCTCTTTCAGCGACATCTTGGGGCTGGTCGTTTCTTCGAAGCGGACCAATGCACAAGCCGACGTTGCCATTGAGGAAGCCGTGAAACTTGACGAGCAGGAGGGCCCAAGACGGGAAGCCGAGCGCCAGAAAAAGCAAATGGACGACCTGAAAGTAGCGCGCCAGAAGAACCAGAAAAGCTTTCGGCCGTAGTGTCGGTCGTAGTCATAACAGGCTGAATACGCGAGTTTTGGAATAGATCGAACGGAGGGTCAAAAAGAAATGACTGTGAATATCACTCCTCTGCATGACCGCGTTCTCGTACGCAGGCTGAAAGAGAAAGAGACCGCAAAGGGCGGAATTATTATTCCGGATACGGCGAAAGAAAAACCACACGAGGGCGAAGTAATGGCGATCGGAGCGGGCAAGATTGAAAAGGGCCATCGTATCCCACTTGATGTGAAGGTGGGTGACCGGATCTTGTTTGGCAAATACACCGGCAACGACATCAACATCGACGACCAGGAGTACCTGATCCTCCGCGAGGAGGAAATCCTAGTGAAAGTCAGTGGAATCGCCAAAGCGGCGTCCGGCAAGAAGTAGGTTTCACCCGAACCGAAGATTTCGGACGGTCAGAAGTGTTCAATCACCCGGGAGGGTGACGTCTAATGGCAAAACAAATTGTAACCGGTGAGAATTCACGTCAGGCGATTTTGCGCGGTGTCAACATCCTAGCTGACGCTGTAAAGATCACGCTTGGCCCAAAGGGGCGGAACGCGGTGATCGAGAAGAAGTTTGGCGCGCCGGTTATCACCAAAGACGGCGTGACCGTGGCAAAGGAAATCGAGCTGCAGGATCCACTCGAGAACATGGGTGCACAGATGGTGCGTGAGGTTGCCTCCAAGACTTCGGATGTGGCTGGCGATGGCACCACCACAGCGACCGTGCTGGCACAAGCAATCTTCCGTGAGGGTGTACGAACGGTTGCTGCAGGCGCAAGCCCGATGGCGCTCAAACGCGGCATCGATAAGGCCGTGGAAGTTGCCGTCGCAGAGATCAAGAGGCTCTCCCGCGAGGTGAAGGGCGACATGATCGCGCAGGTGGGCACCATCAGTGCCAATACCGACAAGCAGGTGGGCAGCATCATCGCCGAAGCCATGAAGAAGGTTGGCAAGGATGGTGTCATCACCGTCGAGGAATCCAAAACGATGGAGACGACCCTTGAAGTGGTCGAAGGCATGCAATTTGACCGCGGATACCTCTCGCCCTACTTTGTGACCGACCCCGAGCGCATGGAATGCGTACTTGAGGATGTGCACATCCTGCTCCACGAGAAGAAGATCAGCTCGATGAAAGACCTGCTGCCTTTGCTCGAGCAGACGGCTAAAATGAGTAAGCCGCTGCTGATCATCGCTGAGGACGTTGAGGGCGAGGCCCTGGCGACCCTGGTGGTGAATAAGCTGCGCGGCACACTGCAATGCGCAGCGGTAAAAGCCCCGGGCTTTGGCGATCGCCGCAAGGCCATGCTTGAGGACATAGCAATTCTTACCGGTGGGAAGGCCATCACGGAGGACCTCGGCATCAAGATCGAGAATGTCGAGATCGAGCAGCTGGGAAAGGCCAAGAAAGTGACTATCGACAAGGATAACACCACGATCATTGCGGGTGCCGGCAAGGCGAGCGAGATCGAAGGCCGAATCAAGCAGCTCCGTATGCAGATTGAAGAGACCACGTCCGATTACGACAAGGAAAAGCTCCAGGAACGCCTGGCAAAGCTCGTCGGCGGCGTCGCAGTCATCAAGGTGGGCGCGGCAACCGAAACAGAACTTAAGGAGAAAAAGGCTCGCGTCGAGGACGCCATGCACGCCACGCGCGCAGCAGTTGAGGAAGGCATTGTCTCCGGCGGCGGTACTGCTCTCCTGCGCTGCTTGCCTGCCTTAGAGAAGCTCAAACTGCACGACGATGAAGCCACCGGGGTGAACATCGTAAAGCGAGCGCTCGAAGAGCCCTTGCGCCAGATCGCGGGAAACGCTGGGCACGAAGGCGCGGTTGTTGTAGGACGCGTGCGCGAATCGAAGGATGAGAACTTCGGCTTCAATGCAGAGACTGGTGAGTTCGGCGACCTGGTCAAGGCTGGCGTGATTGATCCAGCTAAGGTTACCCGTCTCGCCCTCCAGAATGCTGCGTCCATCGTCTCACTGATGCTTACCACAGAAGTCCTGATCGCCGACTTCAGTGGAGAGGAAAAGATGGCCGCGGCTGCCGGCGGCATGGGCGGGGCATACTAAACGCTGTCTGCTTGCATGACGCTTCGGCTCGATCTGATGTGAGCGTGTTGTTGTCCCACATGTCTAGAAGTGCGTCGAAAACCCGGTCGGAAAGATAGGAAAGGATGTTATTGTCGAAGACAATCTCGCAAGACGGAAGTCAAACTCTCAGCAACGTTCGATACGATCCCGAGCCAGTGGACTCCATGTATGCTCGCGAGGTGATCGATCTTGATCCCCTTGCAGTGGAAGAAAAACTAGAACGATCCGTGCCGATGCTGCCGCGGCCGATGCTGCCAAGCAGGATCGCCATGATTGGGAACTATCTTCCTCGCAAGTGTGGCATCGCGACGTTCACGACAGACCTCTGCGACGCAATTCACGCCGAATACCGAACTACGGAACTCCTCGCGCTACCGGTTAACGATACGGAAGAAGGATACAGTTACCCTGCGCGAGTGCGATTCGAGCTTTCCCAAGATAGTTTGGCTTCCTATCGACAGGCGGCGGATTTCCTGAATTTTAGCAACATCGACTTGATTTGTTTGCAGCATGAGTACGGAATCTTTGGCGGCCCGGCTGGCAGCCACATCCTTGAACTCTTGCGGCGTCTCCGGATGCCCGTGGTGACGACCCTGCACACGGTTCTACGTGAGCCAAATCTGGACCAACGAATGGTGATGAAGGAGATTGCCGCTTTGTCGGACCGCCTGATTGTCATGAGCCGGCAATCTGCCGATATCTTGCAAGAGGTGTTCCAAGTCTCTCCGGAGAAGATCGATCTAATTCCACACGGCATCCCCGATCTGCACTTTACCGATCCTAATTTTTATAAGGATGCTTTCGGAACGGAAGGAAAAGATGTTTTGCTTACGTTTGGGCTGCTCTCACCAAACAAGGGAATAGAAAACGTAATCCAAGCCCTCCCTAGCATCCTGTCGCGTCACAGCAATACCGTTTACATGATTTCCGGCGTCACCCACCCACACATCCTGCGACAAGAGGGGGATAAATACAGGCTGTATTTGCAGAAACTGGCGAAAGATATCGGGGTTGAGGCCAGTGTGATCTTTCGGAATCGTTTCGTCAGCCCTCAAGAGCTGGTTGAATTGATCGGTGCAGCAGACATTTACATCACTCCCTACAAACACAAAGGACAAGTCGTTTCCGGGACCCTGGCGTATGCGTTGAGCGCCGGAAAAGCAATCATTTCCACTCCCTATCTGCATGCCATCGAATTGTTGGACGATGAGCGCGGCTTGCTTGTTCCTTTCGATGATCCGCAAGCTATTGCCGATAAGACGATAGCTCTATTGGACAACGGAACCGCGCGTCACGCCATGCGAAAACGTGCGTACCTCTATGCTAGAGACATGGTATGGGATCGCGTAGCCCAGCAGTACATGGGGAGTTTTGAACGCGTGCACAACGAGCGGTTGCGGAATCCACGTGCTACATTTTCTGCGCAAAACACAGAAAAGGCCCTCGACCGGCTTCCGACCATTAAATTGGATCATTTGCATCGGATGACAGACGATACGGGAATCGTGGAGCATGCGGTCTTTGTGGTCCCGAACTATCCAGAAGGCTACACCACGGATGACAATGCCCGGGCGCTCATCGTCGCAATCCTCCTCGAGGAGTTTGGGAGCAGTGCCCCGGCCGGCGCCTTGGACCTAGCCTCTCGCTATTTGGCTTTTCTGTGGCTGGCTTTCGAACCAACGAGCAGGAGGTTTAGAAACTGCCTGAGCTACGAGCGCCAGTGGCAGGAGCCCCAAGGCTCGGAAGATAGCCACGGGCGAGCACTGTGGGGCCTCGGGACCGTTCTCGGCAGATCCAAGGATGCTGGATTGAGAGGAGCTGCGGGACGTTTGTTTGAGCTGGCCATTCCCGCGGCTGTGGAGTTCAAGAGCCCACGGGCCTGCGCTTTCGCCTTGCTTGGACTGCAAGAGTATCTAGACTCATTCCCTGGGGATCGGGCTGCTCTAAGTGCAGCAGATGCACTTGCGAATCACCTTCTGAATTCCTACCGCGCCATCCATTCAACTGACTGGAATTGGTTTGAGAACGGTCTTGCGTATTCCAATGCTCGATTGCCGCAGGCACTCATAAGAGCGGGAATGCGCAGCGGAAGTGATGAGATGGTTTCAACGGGACTTGAAGCGTTAGGTTGGCTGGTAACGATTCAGCGTTGCGAAATAAAGGGTCACTTCGTACCCATCGGATCGCACGGCTTCTACTCGAAGAACACGGAAAAGGCTCGCTTCGACCAGCAACCGGTCGAAGCCTGCGCAGTAGTTTCCGCATGTCTGCAAGCCTATCTTGCAACGGGAAGGGGACGCTGGCGGAAAGATGCGTGGAGTGCTTTCAATTGGTTTCTGGGAGATAACGACCTGCAGATTGCGCTCTACGATCCCGACACCGGTGGATGCCGAGATGGCCTGCATCCGGACCGCGCCAATGAGAACCAGGGAGCGGAATCGACGCTTTCTTTCCTGATGGCGCTCCTCGAAATGCGTAAGTTGGAACAAAGCACGGAGAGCAGCTCATGATGAGCATTCTGGCTGAGAAATTGTCCGATAAAGCGGTCATGAATCAACACGAGACCCTATTTCACCGCCATCCGGCGAATCCCATTCTCACCGGAAAAGATTGGCCCTACTCGATGAACAGTGTCTTCAACGCTGGCGCGACATTGCTTCCGGACGGGTCAACTGTGCTCCTCTGTCGCGTGGAAGATCGCCGGGGGCTCTCGCACCTATGCGTTGCGCGCTCGGTAAACGGCGTTGATGGGTGGCAGATCGATCGCGAGCCGACGTTGATGCCCGATGTGGAGCGATATCCCGAGGAGTTATGGGGCATCGAAGATCCGCGTATCACGTATGTTCCGGAACTGAAGCAATACGCCATAGCCTACACATCGTATTCGCGTGGCGGTCCAGGAGTGTCCCTGGCGCTTACGAAAGACTTCCGCGCCTTCGAGAGACTTGGTGTTGTTATGTCGCCGGACGACAAAGATGCTGCACTGCTGCCTCGAAGGATTAATGGATTCTGGGCACTGATTCATCGGCCGATGACGCCTCTCGGAGCGCATATCTGGATCTCTTACTCTCCCGATTTGAGGCACTGGGGCAATCACAAGCTCATGCTGGAGGCCCGCCGTGGCGCATGGTGGGATGCCAACAGGATTGGAATGTCGCCTCCGCCCATTGAAACTTCGCGAGGCTGGTTGATGATTTACCACGGCGTCCGAAGGACACCTTCCAGCTCCATCTATCGGTTGGGTCTGGCTCTCTTCGATCTTGAACAGCCAGAAAAATGCCTAATTCGAGGAGATTCCTGGATGTTTGCGCCAGAAACGGAATACGAACGTCATGGAGACGTTCAGGACGTCGTATTTCCTTGCGGCTATACGGTGGCACCGGATGGGGACACAATCAATCTCTATTATGGTGCTGCCGATTCGAGCATTGCGCTGGCGCATGGCAGCATTCGCTCTCTTCTGGTTTGGCTAGACGCTAATGGCCATTCCGAGAGCAGCCACGACCGGCGGGAGCGGCACAGGTAGCCTCCTGTGTCACCCGTGATGGTAGATCGACCTCGATGACGAATAGAAAGCGCGTCAGGTGAAAGCTGTAGTCTCATTTTCAAAATGTTTCCCCTCGAATCTTGCACGGCAATGGTGAGCGGGAACTCGACTTCGCCCGCGGTGGCCTGATCAACAGCGCTTATTTTCATCCTTCAATTGCCAGCCAGCAGTGTGATGCTGATGGCCGCTAATTGTCCGAACGTGTCTGTCGTTATGATCAACGACTCTGATTGTGACAGGGGCCGTCATCTTGTATCTCTCGACCATCCGCCATAGCTGATCAAGTCCGCTGTAAACGTTTAACTCGCAGGCACCCATGACGCTGAATTGCGGGAAAACAATCGTGAAATCGTCGATTCCTTGCGGCATTGCAACCAACTCACAGACTTAGGGGCGCTGGGCTCAGAAACCACCTGGGCTCCGTAGCACGTCAGAATTACATTGGCATCCACTCCGCCGAGCTATATACTTTTATTGGTTTGCAAACTCTGTTTCACAGATTTCTGACTTTGTAATGGGGCGACTCTGAACTGGGGTCGCCCTTTCTATTTGAGCAAGTCGTTGAGCACGTATTGGGACTTCCGGTTTCAGACTCAAAATGGAGATTCCCATTGTTTATGCTTCCCCATGGGTTGAAGTGACGAAATGCGACGTAAGATTCTCTGGATCACCTTTACAGCCTTTGGTCTACTGGTAGATTTCATCTTGCCATTCTGGTGGGCACCTGCGGCGACTATCCCAATCGGTCTGGCGAGTTGGTGAGTAGCCTATCGCAGTGATGGGCGCTCTTAGGCGGGAACCCCGCAATCGGTCTGCTGAATCGAACGCCTCACGTTCAATTCGCCAAGGGCGTTTTCCCGAGTAGTCGGGCACGGCTTTCGATTGGGTCGTCCAAGAGCCAATTGAACAGTATCGTAGGCCCGTCAAACTGACAAATCCACCAAGCATTTCACCCAGGCGGTCGCAAAGTGGACGGGACTACGCATCACTATGACCTGCCCCCGCGGAGTCCCGGGCACTATCGTCTCGCTTGTGGTACTTCTGATCATTGAGAAGCATCTGGGCTTATTCGTTGCATTTTTTCGTTACCGGTACGCGGCTTTTCGGTGTCGATCTTGAAGCTAAAGGTTTGCACCAGCCGAAAGCTCGACTTCGCCCTCCGCGCCCGGCAGTTTTGGGCGCAGAGAGGCCCACGCTCTCATGGCCGGATCACTCCCGCAGCGAAGCCGCAGTCAAGGGCGACCATCGGGAGTCGCGTCAGCGGGCTGGCCCTTGACGGCGGCGGGAGCGAAGGGAACTCCCTGGGTTCAGCAGGGCTTTTCGATCAGCTTGTGCGAGGGTGGTTTCAATGTATCGGCGGGACAGCGTGGGATTGAAGGCTAACGACCACGCTGGGGTTTCTCTTGCGGCGCTTTGCTGAGCAGTTCATGACCGAAGACATTCTTTAGCCACTCAGGAGAAGTGTGCGTTGTTTTGACCAACTCCCCCGCGATGAAACGTGCCACCAGCCGATGTCCCTTCCCATTCGGCGTATTGTCATACACCAGGAGGTCGTCGGCGTGCTTTCGGGCTTCGCGCAGACTCTTGATGGATTCTCGATACGATTCTGGAATCGTGTTTAGTGGTACCGATTGCCCGCCGTGACCCATCCGGACCAGGATGCGCCCGGCATTTAGATTGGGGTCTTCGGTGGAGATGAAGACCACTTTCGTGGTGAACCCTGCTTTCCTAGCGCTCTCCAACAATTCGGTGTCCACGACGAGATCCTCGACCGCAAATGACCGGCGTTCGCGAAGCATCGCTTCACGTTGGTGCGGAATCGGGGGAACGAGGATAGGGAAGGCTTCTTTCAGGTGGGCATCGTAGAAGGTGGTCTTGCCGGCGCCCAGGGGGCCTGCGACCACAATGAGTGCTGGTGTGGTCTCGCTCAGAGCTAACTTCCTCATCGTGTGGCCTTGGACGGTGCCGGCTTTTCTAAATGACGCTGGAGCTTTCCGGCGACCAGACTCACTGGAATTACTCGCCCGGATGGGTCGACTTCCACAGTTCTTTTCAGCTCGGCGTCGTACGCATAGTGAGTGCCGTCTGGAAAGGCGATTTTCGGACCTTCCTGCAAACCGGCGAGGTTCGCAAAAGCTTCCGTGAGTTGCTGCCGCTCCTCAGTGCTCATTTTGTCGTAGGTGGCCTTAGCTGACTGGCGTGTTGGCCTCGATGGACCTCTGAGCTTGCCTCTACGTTCCTTCGAATAGTAAGCCAGCAGGCCGCTATTCACGAGCTGATTCATCGAACAGTCACGCGCCTCAGCGATTCTTTGAATCCTGCGAATGAGACGGCGCAGAATGACGATCTGCGTTTCTCTCGCAGTCTGCTTCTTTTTGCCTTGGAGCGTGACCAGCTTGACGGTGTTGAGGTTGACGGCAAGCAGTGCGTCGTTGATCGAGGCGGACAAATCCCCTTGATAGCGACGCTTGGCGCGAAGCAGTTTGTCCAAACCGATCAGCAAGCGAACATTGAATACATCGAAACCGACGTTTCTACGGATTGCCACAGGCTGCACCAGTATCCTTGAGGGTTCCCGCAATAGCACTGCCACAGCGGTCCATTCCGTACGATGTATACATGACCCTGATGTATGCTTCAACCGGGCAGTGTGGAAAACATCTTTTCACGCAGCCTCCGCCTTGTTGCCGCGGCGCAGGCGGAAGGACCTTTCATCATTCTTGTTTCCCACCAGTGAGGACCTCTTCCAGCGTAGCTTTGTTCCGCGTTGCTACTTCCTCTGCGGCAAGACGGAGAATCTTTGCATATCTGAGCTTCGCCCGTGCGCGAGCCGCAGGCAGGACCTCTTCAGGCGGCTCAACCATGCAGGTCAGCACGTACTGCAGAAGGGAATTGGTCAGAGCAAACTGGGTATGGCCCAAAGTGAAGAGTGCCTGTACCTCCTTCGCCATATTCGCGAGGGTGGCCGCGATGCGAGCCTCAAGCTGGGCTGTCGCTTCCGTGTTGTCGCCCTCGCGAAGTTCGTGCTCACAAGCGGCAATGAGGAATGCCTGCTCGGAACGGAAGCCACGCTCTTTGACCGCGGTCCGAACCCTCTCCCGCAGTTCGGCAGAAGGATACCGAAAATTGCGCGAAATCACCGTTTTGACCATGAATAATTACCCTTTCTCGAGTGGTATCACTGTGGTGCCACTGTCTGCCGGATTCGGCCCCCGGGCGAAGGACTTGAAGACTCGGCAGTTAACGCAGCAAAGCACCACGAAGTGGCCACATCCCTTTATGTTCCAATACCGACAAAAACCAACAACAACTCTCGCCCCTCTCACAACTCGCCTGCTTTGTTGTACTTAGCCGTCCAGAATTGTCCGTTTGTGTCCGGAAGTGTCCCCGATCGCTCCGAAGCCGTCCGCTCTTGTCCGCAATGGTCCGTTTCTGTCCGAAATTGTCACCAACACCTTCAAGGTCTCTCCATCCACAAAACCCTTTGCACACCGTCATCGTAAATGCTATATATATACACCAGCCATGCTGAAGTCAACTCCTTATCTCTACCGCGACACCTTGGAGAAACTGGCTGCTGAACCACCCACCACGAAGACCGCCTTCGTCTGTTCTCTTTTGTCTGAAATCGAAGCCGCGCTACGCTCGGGAAAGACGCACAAACAAATCTGGCAACGGCTCTGCGAAGCCGGGCTCGATATCACCTGCGAAACGTTTTGCAGACTCGTTCGCCGGGCACGCAAAAAACCGCGCACATCCGCGGCGCGGGGCGAGAAAAGTCTCGAAGTCCCCGAATTGCACGCACGACAAACTGCGGCCGGGGTGAAACACGATCCGCTGGTCAATCTGCGAAGAATCGAAGTGTCCAGACCGGGTTTTCATTATCGAGGCACGGAAAACCTAGATGTCCTGGTGTATGGAAGAAAGGAATCTTGTGAGCAAAGCAAACGCTGAATGCAGGGAAAGCTACATCTGCTTTTTTCCCTTTGTGGAGAGCGCCGCCCGCGCACCGTGTCGGATGTGGAGAACGTTCACAAGATGTTTGCGTTTGTCTACCGCGTAGATAATTCTGTAGGTGCTGGGCTTCTTCCCAAAAAGCAAATGGCGAAGTTTCGTGCTTTCCCGAGTGACCGCACCGCGCTCAGGAAATCGTTCTAAACTATAAATCTCGCGGGCCAGATCATTGAACCATGCAAACGCGTTTTCGGAGGCTTCCGCATCAATGAATTCATAGATGGCCTCCATGTCTCGCAGGGCGCGGTCAGCCAACCTAACGAGGTATGGCATGGTTGCGGCGGAACATTTCCAGTGCTTTACGCGCCGGACGCACACGACCCTTCTTTGCGTCTTCGAGGCCTTGCCGGATGCCCTCAAGCGCATCGGCTTGCGCGGCGATGTCAAGCAGCCGCTGATAGGCTTCGGCATCCTGCACGACCGCTTCCGCCTTCCCATTGATGGTAAGAACCAGCGGTTTCTTCGTCTTCTTGAGGTGCTTCATGAACTTCCCTGGATTGCGGCGGAATGTGGTCATCGCCTGAATGTCTTTTTTGATGTCAAACATAGTGTCCCTCGCACTGCAATGATAGCACCCTTAAAGGTGTCATCAAACCGCGTTGCAACAAGTCTTCTTACCTCGCAGCGGTCCATCGGGAGCAAGTTGAGGTTAGAGTGACGCTCCGTGCGCTAGGTTACTTCACGGACGGGGTCCTATCTAAACTCCCCGCCTCGGTGCAGCTGGGTGCGGCGACAGGCGTAAGATTGGGAGGAGCTTCCTGTGGTTATCGGCTTCGTCTCGGGAACTCGCGCAGAGCGTGTCCAACATCACCCTCGGTGCTTTGGTTCTGGCGTTTTAACTTCGTCAGCGCACTTCTCAATTGCATTCCAATCTTAGTGGTGCTATATATATACACCATGCTGGAGAACCTCAATGAGAAACCGCTACGGCCAGGTTCGGGAAAAACTATTCGTCGCTCCAACTGGAGCTTCCATCGAGGTCGAGAGTCCAGCACACGTCGAGCGGCACTATGCCGTCACAGAGATCGCTGAAGTATGGAATTTGAGTGCTGATAAGGTTCGCGAGCTTTTCGAGAATGAGCCGGGTGTGCTGGTGATCGGCGAACGAAACCCCCGGCACAAACGGCGGTATGTTACGCTGCGAATTCCCCAGTCCGTGCTCGATCGCGTCCATCATCGGTTGTCGTCGAAGCCGGGCACCCAGTAGGAGAGCACCACAGTGTTAACCATCTATCGCCGTCACCGAAAGAACTGCAAACAGAGAATGGCAGGCCGCGACTACCGGCGTTGTCTTTGCCCTATTTGGGTCGATGGCTCTCTGAACGGAATGGAGATGCGGAAGTCGCTCAGGGTCCGCGATTGGCAACGGGCACAAGAGCTAGTGCGGCGATGGGAGGCCGAAGGGCAACAGATCGAAAAGCCGAAGCCTCTCACGGTCAAGGAAGCTTGTGACAAATTTCTCGTGGACGCAGAGGCTCGGAACCTGCGCGAGCCTACGCTCTACAAATACCGCTTGCTATTTCGGCAGTTTCAAGAGTTCGCCACGCTGCACGGCCATTCATACGTCACGGAATTCGATGTTGACGCGGTTCGACGATTCCGCGCGTCCTGGCCGAATAAGAATATTGCGGCGCGAAAAAAGCTCGAAGCTTTCCGCGCATTCTTCCGGTTTGTACATGAGAGTGGCTGGATTCCGACGAATCCGACAACTCCTCTAAAACCACCAAAGATCACCGAGCCGCCCACTGCTCCATTCACGAAGGAAGAGGTTAGGAGCATCTTGGATGCTTGCGATATCTATCCAGACAGAGCAAACGCAGTCCGTTTGCGTGCGCTTGTTTTGCTTCTTCGCTATAGCGGACTACGAATACGAGATGCGGCTACGCTCAGTCGAAACCGCATTCAGGGGGACAAACTTTTCCTGTACACGGCAAAGACAGGAACGCCGGTCTATTGCCCGCTGCCGCCCGTTGTCATCGAAGCACTGAATGCGATTCCTGAAAACACATATTTTTTCTGGACGGGACTCTCGACTCCCAAAACCGCAGCGGGAATCTGGCAAGAGAGTCTGAAGCGGCTCTTTGTATTGGCCGGAATTCCTGACGGTCACGCACACCGCTTTCGGGACACCTTCTCGGTTGAGCTGTTACTTGCTGGCGTACCCATCGAGCACGTGTCAATTATTTTGGGGCATCAGAGCGTGCGAATTACGGAGAAGCACTACGCGCCTTGGGTTCGTGCGCGCCAGGAGCAGTTGGAGGCCGATGTTCGTCGCACCTGGGAGACTCCTGAACCGCAGCCAAGGGTACACAACGGGTACGCCGAGAAAGACGCATGCGTAATTCCTTTCAAATCAAGAAGGAAGAATGGTGGAGGCGGGGGGAGTCGAACCCCCGTCCGAAAAGCGCTACGGCCCGAAGCCTACATGCTTAGCTCAATTCGCTTGGGTTCGCCCGCCGCGCTCAGAATGAGCAAGAAACGCAGCCGGCTAGTCCGATGAATCTCGCCCGAGCCTTACGGACCGAAAGACTCGGGCCAGCTCACTGTATGACGCCTCTTGCCGGGCCCATGAGCAAAGCCCGGGGAGACGTGCGCTTAATTAATTAAGCAGCAAGTGCCAAGTTGTTGTTGGCAGTTCTAGTTTTCCACCAAGTTACGGGCAGGTGGGTCCCGGCATGCCTTCGGGGCGCGACAGCTTCCGTCGAGACCGTGTCGCCCCCTTCATTCATTATACCACCCCGCTCAAGGGCATAGTTCGTTCAGCGGAATCCGTTGATTTGGCTTGATTTGCCGCCTGCCCCGAATCGAATAAGCAACAATTAAGCACACCCCCCTCCCTATCCGTTGACTCCAAACCAACTACCTTCGAAAATGCAAGGTGGGGGATCGCAGGCCAAAAACATAGAAAGCTGGTATGGCACAAGAACCCAACTCGGTCGAACAGGCCATAGCGCGAGCGCTTCGCGATAACCTCGAGCGCATCAAGCACACCTCGGACGAACTCCATCACGCCGTCAACGACGTGGTCTCCGCTTGTGCCAGCAACAAGCCCACCAATGCGCTTCCGCCGCTACTGCGCGCGCAGACTTCCGCTGCTTCTCTCGCCGCTGCGTTGGAAGTCTTGTCGAGATTTGTTGCTTTGTCGCTTCAGACCGGCCCTCGTTCGCCCCTCGAAGGGCAGATTACGGATTTGGTTGGCCGCGCCGCGCCCGAACCCGCTCCCGTGCGCCAGCGTCCCGCGCCTCCTCCGCCAACACCGATGGCCGGCAAGCCTGCGCCAGCCCCCCGGGTACCACAGCCTCCGGCTCCTTCCTATCAAGAAGAACCAGAGTTTGAGTTGGTCGAGCCATCTCCCATTGGCTCCGAATTCGGAGAAGAAGAATTCGACGTCAACCGTCTGTCGCCGGAAGAGCAGGAATTGCACCGCCGCGCCAATCGCGTTGCCAAAGTTTCGATGCAGGACATCAAGATGCTCCGGCCGGAACAAGTCCGCCTGGGCCGCGAAAATAGAGACATCTGCATCCGGTTGAAAGACGACATTGAAAAAGCTCATCGAGAATACGACCGCCGTTTCAAACCCATCATGGACCATCCGGTGGATTATTTTTACCGCTGGTTGGTGGAAATCCTCGCCGATGGCGACCCTCACGCCCTGGGCGAATATCCCTACGCGACGTCGCCGCGGCATAATTAGGCACCGAAGCTTCTGTTTGCTTTTGGCCGAGGCGCAAGATGCTCTATCATTGTGTGTCCCATGATTCCATCGCTGATTCGATCGCTGACTGCCTTGATCCTTGCATTTGCGCTGTCGCTGGGCAGCTCGTTTGAGCTTTTCGCGCAACCGCCCCAGCATAAGCGTAAATCTAAAAGACCGCCTGCGCCGCCTTGCCGCGAAGGTTGCAAACCGGAAACGCCGCCGCCACAGGTTCCTGTCGAAACCCCGGACGATGAAGCCGCACAGAAAGAACTTGCCGGCCGTGCTCGTGAACTTCGCAACCGAGCGCCCGGCGCCTACGAAAGGCTTTCTGCTTTTGCGTCAAAGAATACGACGATTGTTTGGGGTGCTCGCGCCGCTCTTGCTCTCGGCTATGAGGATTTCTCAAACAGGCGCGTGCCCAAGGCGCTGGGCTGGCTTCTGAAGGCGCAAAACGACACGCTCCTCCGCGAATACGCCCTATATTGGATAGCGCAAGCGCAGCTGAACCTGGGCCGCAAAGCCGAAGCTTACAAGGCTCTAGAAACTCTTCAGCACGACTATCCGAACACCGCCTTGCGCGAGCAACTGCTGCAATCTCTGGCGCCTACTGCAGTCCAGTTGGGTCACCCGCAGGAAGCGATTGACGCGCTCAACGCCTACGCTGCCACTTCGTCCAAGCCGGAGCTTCTCATTGAACGAGCCCGCGCTTACCAGGCGGCTCATCAGCTTCCGCGCGCCGCGAAAGACTTTCAGACCATCTTCTACAAATTTCCTACGGCCGACGAAGCCAAGCCCGCCGCCGCCGCGCTCACCCAGCTCATGCATGTCCTTGGCAAGGAATACGCCTATCCCGGCGTCGAGATGCAGGAGCAGCGTGCTCAGATTTTTTACGACACGCACAAATGGCGCGAAGCCCGTGCTGAATTTGAAAAACTTCTCACCATGCTCAAGGATCCGGCGAACCCCGTGCGCCAGCGCGCACAGCTTCGCATAGCCGAGTGCCGAGTGCAGCAAAAAGGCTCGCCTTCGCTAATCGCCTCGCTCAAAACTCCGGATCTCGATGTTGATGCCGAACGGCTCTATGCGTTGTCACAAGCCTACCGCACCGCCAAAAAAGAAGCGGAGATGTTCAACGCGCTGAATGCTCTCGCGCAGACTTATCCCGTCAGCAAATGGAATGAAGATGGCTTGATGACCGCCGGAAATTACCACTGGGTTCAGTTGGAGCGCGAAAAAGCTGCTGAGGCCTATCAGCGCGTGCTGGATTCCTTTCCCAACAGCAGGCACGCATTCAATTGCGAATGGCGCATCGCTTGGGTTGCGTACTTGGATCATCAGCCCGATGCCGACGAGCGCCTCACGGATTTTATTTTGAAGTATCCCACTTCCTCGAACGCCGTGGATGCGCTCTACTGGCTTGGGCGCAGCTCCGAGCGCGCAGGAAATGTCCCGCACGCGCGCAGCTTCTATACCAAGGCGGTCGAGCGCTTCCCGGAGACTTACTTTGGCATCGCGGCAGCCGCTCGGCTTTCCAAGATTGGCCCCGGCGAAGAAAATCCCGCGGAATTCTTGGAAAAGATTCCGCCCGCCCCGGCGCTTCGTTCCTTCGACGAACCGATTCCTGTTGCCGCCCAGGAGCGCTGGGATCGCGCACAGGCTCTCCGCTCGATTGCCTTCGACTCTTCGGCGGAACAGGAGCTCAAGAACGCCTACTTTGCCACTCCTTCCCCGCGGTTTCTTTTGGAAGCGGCCCAGGCGGCTTTCGATCAAGGACATTTTGGCGCAGGTATGGCCTACGCGCGCGCCATCGTTCCCAATGCCGACGCCAGGAAATTCAGCGACGTTCCTGTCGATGTGTGGAAGGCGCTCTTTCCACTGCCTTACGAAGCAGCCCTGCGTCGCGAAGCTGCCAAAAATGACTTCGATCCGATGTTTGCTGCAGGCCTGATTCGCCAGGAGTCCACCTTCCAATCAGACGCGGTCTCGCACAAGAACGCTATTGGCCTCATGCAAGTGCTTCCCAAGACCGGCCGTCTCCTCGCCCGGCAAATCAAAGTCCGCTACACGAAGAACAAGCTCTTCGAACCGGACTATAACATCGAACTCGGCATGGTCTACATCGCAAACCTGGTGCAGCAGTTCGGCTCGCCTGAAGCTGCCGCTGCCGCCTACAACGCCGGAGAGGATCGCATCTCCGCATGGAAAGCCGAGCGCAATTACGAAGAGATTCCTGAACTCGTTGAATCCATCCCTTTCACCGAAACCCGCGAATACGTGCAAATCGTCTTGCGAAACGCCCAACTCTACCGGATGATTTATGGGCAGCCCAGCGTGGCCATGCAAGCGTCCACCGGCCACGCCCGCTGACGCTAGGTATAATGTGATTTTTCCTGTAAGGGCGCGATATATCGTGCCCTTGCGCATTGGAACGCATTTTTTCGGAAGGTGCAATGACGGCTCCCGATTCCACCATGGCTCAAATTTCGCGCCGCATGCTTTCGGCGAAAGCCGAGCAATTTACAGAATCCGTCATCCGCGAAATGACTCGCCTGGCGATGAAACATGGCGCCGTGAATCTCTCGCAGGGCTTTCCCGATTTCGCTGCCCCTATGGAAATAAAGGAAGCCGCGCGCCAGGCCATTGCCGACGACATCAATCAGTACGCAATTACGTGGGGCGCAAAGCCGCTGCGGGACGCTGTCATCGAGAAATTCGCCCACACTCAGGGCGTCCGCTACGATCCCGAGCGCGAAATCACCGTCTGCTGCGGTTCCACGGAAGCGATGATGTCCGCCATGATGGCCATCATCAATCCTGGCGATGAGATTGTCGTCTTCGAGCCGTTCTATGAAAATTACGGCCCCGACGCGATTTTGAGCGGCGCCAGCCCGCGCTTCGTGAGGCTGCGCCCGCCCGAATGGTCTTTCGACGAAAAAGAACTCTCCGCCGCCTTCGGGCCGCGCACCAAAGCCATCATTCTCAATACGCCCAACAATCCCACCGGCAAAGTGTTCACCCGCGCCGAACTCGAATTTATCCGCGACCTCTGTGTTCGCTGGAACGCCTACTGCATCACCGACGAAATCTACGAGCACATTCTTTACGACGGCGCGAAGCACATCTCCATGGCCGCCATCGATGGCATGCGCGACCGCACCATCGTGATCAATGGCCTCTCCAAGACCTACAGCGTCACCGGCTGGCGCGTCGGCTGGGTGCTCGCTCCGCCGGGGCCAACGCAACCCATTCGCAAAGTTCACGATTTTCTGACCGTCGGCGCCGCCGCGCCGCTCCAACAGGCCGGCTCCATCGCCCTGCACTTCGCGCAAAGCTATTACGACAAACTCGCCGCGACTTACGCCGTCAAGCGCGAGCGCATCCTAAAAATTCTCACCGCGGCCGGTTTCACGGTTTTCAAACCGCGCGGCGCTTACTACGTCATGACCGAAATTTCGCGTTTTGCCGATCCCGACAACGTCAAATTTCCCGCGGACACGAAAGATGTTCGCTTCGCAAAGTATCTTGTCGAAGAAATCGGCGTCGCCGTCGTCCCCGGCTCCAGCTTTTACAACGATCCTCGCGACGGCGCTGCCCAGGTTCGTTTCACCTTCTGCAAAAAGGACGAAACCCTCTCCGCCGCCGAAGAGCGCCTCTCTAAATTGCACGCTTAAGGCGCGTCACAAGAACGTTCCCATCGGAACACGTCGCATCTCCCAAAAAAGCAGAGCCACAGTTTGATGAAACCGTGGCCCTGTCACATGGGTCTAAGCCAATTCCGCGCGACGCGGATTAGCCTTCGTGCTGTTCTTCACTGGTCCCGATAACGAGATTTCACGAGCATGTGATATCGGACTGCGCGGAGGCCACCACGATGTCGATGCCTGGTCCCGTCACATGTAGCACATTCACTGTCATTGACCCGCTCGTTCCGCCCGACGAACTCTAGGCCGGGAGTCACTTTCATTCAATCAGGTTTTTCTTTGCATTGGCTTACAAGATTTCCCGATGGGCTTTGCGGGGGCGACCCGAAGATTTCAACGAGTCACGAATCATCAGTCAACGGTTTCTCGTGTCTTGTGCTAGAATCCGCCTCGAACAAAAAGCCATGAAACTCACTCTCATCCCAGCCAACACAAAAATGGAGGCGAACGGTGATGGCGCATCTTTCGATATTTCCTCTAGCGCCACGCGCACTTTCCTCTGCCTTCTTACGGTGGCCGACCAGCTCGAACAGGAATCAATCGACGTCTCCATCTATGGTTCCGTCGATGGCACAACCTGGACGCCCAAGCCGCTGCTGAAGCTTCCCCAACAGTTTTACCGCGGCCACACGAAAATGGTTCTCGACCTTTCGCTGCGCCCCGAAATCAAATTCATTCGCGCCCGCTGGGAACTCAACCGCTGGGGCCGGGGAGCGCCGCTGCCGATGTTCGTTGCCGGATTTGAGCTGGCTGAGGTCCCCGCAATGTCCCGCGAGACTCCTGGAAGAAGCGCGGAGGCGGCCCGCTGAAGCGCGCGCCGACTGTTGCCTTTGGCGTTAAATCGGCTTCCAAGTTTCCCGTTTTGCCAATAGGGGCGCGTTTTAGATAAACATTACCTAAATTCCGCGCTGTCATTAAGTTGAAGGGCTTTTTAGGGGTAGGAGACTGACGGTCGGTTGCCCTGTGGTGGTTAGCCTCCTACCCCGCGAGTGGTCTTACATGTATAGACGATTCCAGCCCCAAAATAGTTTCCTGAACCTTTAAAATTTTTAACCTGAGTCTTTTGCATTTCTCGCCGCATCCAAAAGTTACGGGGCCCGGCCGCTACGGCTGGTGCGTTCAGAATTCGTGCAACCTTTTCCAGTTATGTTTCCTCAAATTGTACAGCGGGCTTGGTTCTCTTCTCGGATAGTCGCTGGCTACTTACGCTCCCAGCGGAACGGTATCCAAATACCGGGCCACGGCCGCCTCCCATTTAAATTCTTCCTGAATTGCCGCTTGCAGCGCTTGTGCAGCTGCCGGTTCACCGTGCGTTAAATAGGTCTGCTTGGGTGGGGCGGGGAATCCACCCAGCCACCGCAGCAATTCACTCTTTCCCGCGTGGGCCGAAAACTGCCCCATCTCCACAATTTCCGCGCCAACCGGCACCGCCGACCCGAACAGGTTCAGCGTCTTCGCGCCTTCTTGCAATGCGCGTCCACGCGTTCCTTCCGCCTGGAAGCCCGCGAGAATCACTGCATTCTTCGCGTCCGGCAGCCTCTGCACCAGGTGATGTAACACGCGCCCGCCGCTCACCATTCCGCTCGCGCTGATAATGATGCACGGCGTCTTCACGTTGTTGATGGCCTTGGACTCTTCCGCGGTCCGCGTCAGGTGAAACTCATGCACGTTTAGCGGATCGCCTTTGCCGTCGCTTCCTTCTTCCCGCGCGAATTCCAGGTCGTGATCTTCCTTGTGTTTGACGTACAGGGCGGTCGCGCTCAGCGCCATCGGGCTATCCACGTACACCGGAAGGTGCGGAATCCGCTGCTGGTCTTCGAGCCGCCGCAGGTAGTACATGAACGTCTGCGTCCGCCCGATGGCAAACGCCGGAATCACAATCGAGCCGCCGCGCTTCACCACGCGGTTCACAATTTGCGCCAGCAGCCCTTCCGGGTCGCCGTCCTGGTGCTCGCGGTCGCCGTATGTGGATTCACAAAGCAGCACGTCAGCGTTCGAGGGCGGCGTGGTCGGCTCTTTAAGAATCGGCTGTCCGTACCGCCCAACGTCGCCGGAAAACACCACTACAATCTTCTTTCCGCCTTCGCGGATGGTGAGTTCCAGGCTCGAAGAGCCAAGAATGTGCCCCGCGTCAAACGACTCCACATGAAATTCCGGGCTGATGTCGAAGCCGCCGCTGCGAGGCATCGGCTTCAATTGTTTCAGCACCGGATCCACGTCCTCCGGCGTGTAAAGCGCTCTTGCTTCCTCGTGGTGCTTGTATTTCTTGCGTTTGGCGTGCTCCGCCTCTTCTTCCTGCAGGTGCGCGGAGTCTTTCAGCAGCAACTCCGTCAACTCAATCGTTGCTGGATTGGCAAAAATCGGCCCGCGATAGTCGCGCGCCAGCACGGGCAGCCAGCCCGTATGGTCCAGGTGTGCGTGCGTCAATACCGCGTAGTCAATCGTCTTCGGATCCCCTGGCAGCGGCTTAAAATTCCGCTCTTTCAACTCGTTGGTTCCCTGAAAGAGTCCGCAATCCACCAGCAGCTTCTTGCCCGCAGCATCCACTAGGTATTTCGATCCGGTAACGCATCCTGCCGCGCCTAGAAATGTGAGTTTTGCCATAGCCCTGCCATTCTACCGATTTCGCAGGGCAGGTACACGCCGTCTTGCGCGATATTCCTTTGGTTGGGCAACCAGTTTCTGTTCCGCAAACACATATTCGGGTTTCGGGAATTCATTTACCGCGATCGTCACTCGGCAATGGTGTCCTGCTGCGGCGGGCTTTCCCAATTACTCAACGTCACCGCTACAAATCCATGGACAGCATTACTCGCGGAGTGCTGGCCCACGATAATTCCGCCGGGGTTAATTCCGAATGCATCTCGCCGCTAGTCCTGTTCCGCGAAGCAAACCTGCCCGGAGTAACGGATTGCCGTGCCAGCCTGTAGGTCGGCTTCGCCGATGTTGGTCAGATCGCCGGTGGCTCCGGCGAAGCGACCGGTGCCGCCGATGATGCGCGCGGGATAGCTGGTGAAAGCAAAGCGCGTTTGTGAGAGAGGAATAGTGGTTGCCACCGCTGGATCGAAATAAATGTTGTCGCCGGATTCGGTGACCCAGTGATGCTGGACGTGAAACAGTATGGTGCCGTTTGGACCCGGTGAGGGAGGCGCTGTCAGAGTGGCAGCCACAGCGCCGCGCAGGTCCCCGGTTGCCGGACCCAACGTGGTGTTCGCGTCAACGCCGCCGAAATTGGTGATGATGGACCCGCCAACAGACATGCAGCGGCGGTCCCAATCGTTGTGTGCAGGCGCCTTGGCGGCGGGATGGCTGCCGCTGCTGGCGAGAAAGGCAGAGAGCAAAACTGCGAGTGAAGCAAACAACGCGATGCGAGCGATTCTTCCGAGTGTCATGATGGGGCTCCTTTTCAGTTGAGAGGGCCAACGAAGGCCCTCTCACGGGTTTTAATGCGCCGTTGCCGCGCACAGTGGCCCATATGCAGAATTCGATCAAGAACCTTCCCCGTGGTTTGTTGGTTCCATTGGAAGTTGTTGAATTTGCTGGCCTAATGGCAGTGGGTTCTTGCTGGCCGGTGGGCCCTCTTAATAGGATGACTATGATAAACTCCCAGCAATTAGCTCGGAGTTTGCCATCACGACCAACGCCAGCCTGCCTCGAATAGTACGGTTCGGCATCTATGAAGTAGACATGACTGTCGGCGAGCTTCGCAAAGCCGGAATGCGGCAAAAACTGGCCGGCCAGCCCTTCCAGGTTCTCCAAGCCTTGTTGGAGCGCCCTGGCGAAATCATCACGCGCGAGGAGTTGCGGCAGCGCCTCTGGCCAGACAACATTTTCGTCGATTACGAGCTGGCGCTCAAGAAAGCTGTCAACCGGCTCCGGGAAGTCCTGGGCGACTCCGCGGACAGCCCTCACTTCATTGAGACCATTCCTCGTCGCGGCTACCGTTTCATCGGCACGATCGCCGCGCCCCCATCAGTCCCATCGGATTTCGCCGAGAGACCTATAGTCGGTGCCGTGGAGACGGCCGAGGCCCACGTCGGCGGGCCAAAGTCAGAAACACGGAAGTCCCGGAAAATTGTCGGCAGTGTTGTTTTGGCGGGCATCGCAACTGTGTTGCTTTGGGCTAATGCGGACAGGCTTCGCACACGGATCTTTGCCAAATCCCGCTCCGTTGAAATTCATTCCATTGCCGTCCTTCCCTTGCAAAATCTCTCGACGGATCCCCGCGAAGAATATTTCAGCGAGGGAATCACCGAGGCGCTAACCACGGACCTCGCGCAGATTAGCGCCCTCCGGGTGATTTCACGCACGTCCTCGGAGCATTTCAAAGGCAGCCGAGAAACCCTACCCGAAATTGCACGGCAATTGAATGTCGAAGCCGTGGTGGAAGGTTCTGTGACACGATCGGAAAACCGCGTGCGCATCACCGCCCAATTGATCGAAGCGCAGAGCGATCGCCACCTTTGGGCGAAAACCTATGACCGCGATTTCCAGGACATTTTGCGTCTCCAAGACGAAGTGGCCCGCGACATCGCCGCCGAAATCCGCATCAGTGTTACGCCCCAGGAACAAGCGCGGCTGACCTTGGAGCAAAAGACCAATCCGTCGGCTTACGAGGCTTATCTCCGGGGACGCTATCTCTGGAGCCAGAGGAACGCGGAATCGATTGACAAAGCAGCGAGTTACTTTCAGCAAGCCGCCCGCGAGGATCCGGCTTTTGCCCTCGCGTACTCCGGACTGTCGGATTGTTATTGGGTCGGCTGGGGAGCGAAGATCGACCTCCCGCTCGCGGATCAGTACGCGGCCAAGGCTGTTGCGCTTCAACCGGATCTTGCTGAAGCTCATGCTTCCTTGGGAATCGTGCGTCTCAATGAATATCAAATGTCCGGCGCCGAGCGAGAGCTCAAGCGCGCCATCGAATTGAACCCCAATTATGCGATGGCCCATCACTTTTACTCCGGCTACCTGCTCAGTGTCGGACGCACAGTGGACGCCCTTAAGGAGAACGATCTAGCAAGGCGCCTGGACCCCTTCTCCATACCGGTGAACACTGCGCGTGTGATCATTTTGGTTGGTTCACGCAACTATGGTGAGGCCATCGAGCAGGCTGAGAAGAATCGAGAATTGGCTCCCCAATCACCGGTTCCCCACAATTCGCTTGCGCGGCTTTATTGGTTGGAAGGAAAAGCTCCGGAGGCTATCGCTGAAGAAAGGAAAGCCGCAACGCTCAAGAATTTCCCGCAGTGGCTGCGCAGCCTGGACGAGGTGGCCGCAACGTTCGAGAAATCCGGCCTTCGCGCTGCGGAACTTAACGCGGCACAATTTATGGAGCGCTCCTACCAAGGCAACCTCGGCGATTACGAAGCAATCTTCGTCGCATTTCAGTATGGCAATCTCGAGAACAAATCGAAGGTACTCCAATGGTTGGAGGAATCCCGCCGAACCTACGACGGTAACCTATATTTGGCGCTGAAGACCGCCCCCGAATTTGATTTCTTGCGCAAAGATCCGCGCTTCCAGGATTTGCTGCGCCGTCTAAACCTTGCTGGCGGATAGCCTCTTGTCCACACAAACCATTGTTCTATCGGTATCGGCCAAGCGAAGTATTACCTTGGCAGTGATCTATGACCAGCAAAACCACACCGGCCCCGCTAAAGATTTTTTTGAGGTTGGTGGAGCCGATGGGATTCGAACCCACGACCTCCTCGATGCCATCGAGGCGCGCTCCCAACTGCGCCACGGCCCCACCGAAGGAATGTCTAAAGTTTATCACAGCGGGTGAACGAGAGTCTCGGTTTCATGGCCAATTGCGGCTGAAGATTACCGGCCTTGCTGGTACGTGAAGCCGCGGCTGAATCAGTCGATTCCGATGTGACACAATTGGCTTGAGACCATTGGTGCGAGGCTCAGTTGTGAACCAAGACTCCCGCGAACACAGGGGACATTCGCATCCGCCCGACTGGGTTCGCTTTGAGGCTACTTGTTCACCTTGGCGGGTTTGAGCGTCCAGGCCTGCAAGCGCGCCAATTCCACCAGATGTTCGGAGTGGAATCCCTGGGGGAAGATCGGCCACGACCAGAGCTCCGGTGAGTCCGCAGCGACGTATTTTTCCGTGGCAAGTCGCGCCGGTGCGATGATCACTTTTTCTGGAGGCGCCCGGCCTTTTTTATTCTCGGCAGCGATCTTCGCGATAGCGACGAGGAAGGCTTCCGGGGGGACGGGCTCGCTTCCCAACCAGACCGCGCTGGGAATTTGGTGTTTGTGCTGAAGGAACGAATGCAAATCCCGCACGCTGCGCGCGAACTGCGACCACGGCACTTCGACGGGCTCCGTCAATTGCGGCGACGGCAGACTCGGTCCATAGACGGTAAAGGGAAGGGTTACCCCCGAATCCGCGCCAGGAGTGCCGGGTGGCGCTGCCATTTGTTCCGAAAGTAGAGTCAGAATCTCAGCGGGTGAGAGGGCATACGTCCCTCGGTCTTGAAAATCGACTTCCGGTTCCATTTGGCTTGCGATTTCTGCAATTTCACTCGCGCTGAATTTGTGGCCGCGCGCGCCGTCCGCGTACAGTCGAATTGCCTGGGGACCGGTGATGAACTGGACTTGTGGAAAGGATTTCATATAGAGAACGAGCTGTTCAAAGTAATAGAACGCGCGCTCGCGCGAGTCCGGAGGGCGCAACGGAAAGATTTGCCATTGCTCGCGCGGAGGATTGGCGCCGTTCGCAAAATTCATGTCCCAAAACTGGCTGTGGATGAACTCGCACGGGTGAAAATAGAGACTAATCAAGCCGCCTCCATTACTGGTCATCTGTTCGTAGAACTGACGGAATTTCGTTTTGCTCTCTTCCAGATTGGTCCAGTCATCGTTTGGCCGGAGCTGCGGCCCTTCTTTGGTATTGAAGATATTGAGCAGACCGCCGTAATAGAAAGGTTGGCCGTTGAGCCCCACGTGTTCCGCTTCATCGAGATACAGGCCTACGCCCCAGCTGGCGAGCGGTGGAAAAGTCTGTGGCGCCCACGAACTGCCGGGCTGTCCGTAGCAGCACGGTTTTTGCTGAAAGATGCGCTGTACGTCGTCAAAGCCGGGACGCTCACGCCGCGTAAATTCGGCCGCTCCGGCTTCCCAATCCAACAGTGACTCGTACTCGGCAGGCGTTGGATGCTGGCTGTGCGTGTTGGAGTGATAGCCGATGGCGTGTTTTTGGAGCGCGGCGATGACGTCGGTGCGATGGCGGCGCTCGAGCGTGCGCGCTTTTTCGCCAACGACCTTGAACGTTGCTTGAATGCCCTGTTCGGTAAGGAAAGCGGCCAGCCTTTTGGCGGCGTCATCGCTCGGCGGCAGAATGTAGTCTTCGGTATCGAACCAGAGGATGACATAGACTCTAGAGGCAGCAGGCTTTTGGGTCCAAGCGTTCGGACAAATGAGGACGAGCACAACAACGAAGGAAGTGATGCACGAGAAGAGAGACGATCGTCTCATAAGCTTTGAACGCCTGCGGACGATAACGAGGAGAGAATCACTTCTTAGGCGACTCTTTGGGCGGCTCCTTGGGAGGGATTTCAGCGTAACCCGGTGCGGCCTCTTTCAGGTTGGTTTCCACGTTCGCGTTGACGTCGCCAATCGCCCAGCGGATCCCTCCGCCGAGCAGTTTCAGGAAAAACTCATTCTTCCAATTGTCCGGGCGGTCGCCGATGGCGGTGTAGAAGACGCGTCCCTTGCCATCCATGCGCGCCCAAGTGGCAGGATACGGCGGGCGCTGGTAGGGCGCTCCCGTCATGCCGTGCGTATCCAGCGTCAGTATCACGTGCATGTCCGGCGCAAAATCCTTCAGCGAATACCACTCATCGTTGAACTTGACGGGCGAGGTCACGCCTTCGAGCCCGGGGAATTTCGGATCGTTCACGATGAGGTTGGTGTCCTGCAGGCGCGGCGTGCTGCCGTGAATGATGAACTCGCCGCCAAGCATTTTCAGATAGGGATCTTGCTGGTCGCCATGGGCGATGTAGCGGTTGGAGAGATCTTTCGGGTCGGGCTGCGGATGAAACGTGTCGCTTGCCGCGTGAATGCCCACGAATCCCATGCCTTTGTGGATGGCTTCCAGCAGCTTCTGCTTGCCCTCGGGTGACATGGGTGGCTTGCCGTCGGTCCCCATCGTGGTCAGGTCTCCCGTAGTGAAAAAGACGACGGCGGCATACTTATGGAATTGCGTGTCGTCGAAAATCCGTCCGTCTTTCGTCACGCCAACGTGGAATCCGTGCTTGTCTCCGAGAGCTGTCACTGCGTCATCCACGATGCTGGGTTTGCCGTCGACGCGCTTCACGACGTCGTGCTCGAAGCCCGAAGATTTCGTGAAAACCAGCACGGATTTGTGCGGCGCGGCGGGCAGACGTCTTCCCAGCGCCAGGCCGGCGCCCGTTACGGCTGCGACGCGAAGAAATTCCCTGCGACCTGCCGTTGTATGTGCAGTTGTGCTCATAAATTTGTTCTCAGTGGTGTCCTTCGGGGTGCGCGCAGCCGGGAAACGCCGCGAAGGCATAATCGTTTGTCCAGCCTAGCTCGCGCATGCCCACTTCCGAAGAATAATACGCGCCGCTGATCCAGCCTTTCAGGTTTTCGAAGTGGCTGTAAAGCGCCGATTGCTTCTTCTCGGCTTCTGTTTCCAGAGCTTGCGGCCTTTCCGATCCTGTCGAGGCCTCGGTCAGGAACGCATTCTTTTGTTCCTCGCCGAGGGCAGGGAAGCTCTTCTTGAATCGCTTTTGAGCTTCTGCATCCAGCGCGGTCAGCGATTCCACGAATCTGCGCTGATTTTCCCGCTTATCCACGCTGAGCAGCAGATCGATGAAGCGGCTCACGTGCGCGCGCGTCGAACCGGGCACGATGTTTTCGGCGAGCGCGGCCAAGAGTTCTTTTTGCTGCGGAGTCAGGAACGCGGGTTTCCAGTTTGCCTGGCCAAGTTCCTCCGCGCTGTCAAAGACAGCGTTATTGTGCGGAAACGCGCCGCTTCGCAGGAGTTCGAAAACGGGATTGGTACTTGCCAAGAGCGGCCACCCCGCGCCGGTGCTCATTCCGGCAAGCAAGCGCTGCACCATCGCACGCCGAGTCAGCCCCACGGCTTCGGTCGTCGCGCTTTCGATGACAACCAGATTCTTTTTGTTGCCCATCGCTGGATTCTTTTCGTCTTCGCGCCGATGGTATCACTCGCGTTAGATGATTCACAACCACCAAAGAACGCCCTTTTATTGCTCGATTGACCGGTTGCGGCGCCCTTGTTAGCATCCATTTTTCCCTAAGATTGCATGCCGCAAAGACAACACCACCTTTACGACGTTATCGTTGTAGGTTCCGGCGCTTCGGGCGGCTGGGCGTGCAAGCGCCTGGCGGAAGCCGGACTGAAAGTCGCGCTGCTCGAAGCAGGCCGGCCGCAATCCGACGAGAATTTCACCGAGCACAAGCCGCCCTTCGAACTGAAGTACCGTAACGTGGCTCCGGAAATTCTGCGCAAGACGCGGCCGATCCAGTCCAAATTTGCTTGCAACGAATACAACGCTGACTGGTTCGCGAACGATCTTGAAGAGCCGTATACGACTCCTGCGGACCAGCCATTTGACTGGATGGGGCGTCTGCGCATCACCGGCGGGCGCACGAACGTCTGGGGCCGCCTTTGCCTGAGATTCAGCGATTGGGACTTCAGGGCTGCCTCGCGCGACGGCTACGGCGAAGACTGGCCGCTGAGTTACAAAGACCTTCAACCGTACTACGATCTCGTCGAGAGATACGTAGGCATCAGCGGCAGCGAGGAAACGATCGAACATCTTCCGGATAGCTTCTTTCAGCCGCCGATTCCATTGACGTGCCAGGAAACGCTTTTCCGCGAACGCGTTCTCGAGAAGCTCGGCCGTGTAGTCACGCCTGCCCGCAGCGCCAATTTGACGCAGCCTCTGAACGGCCGCGGCCCTTGCCATTATTGCGGCCCTTGCGAGCGCGGCTGCATGACGCACTCCTATTTCAATTCGGCGTTCACGACTGTAGCGGATGCGCTCGCTTCGGGAAACTGCACGCTGATTTCGAACGCTATGGTCTACAAAGTCCTGGTGGACGCGGCGCACAATCGCGCGAACGGTGTTTTGTACATTGACCGAGTGACGCGCCAGCCGCAGGAGCTGCTTTCGCGTGTGGTCATTCTCTGCGCGCAGGCGCAGGAGTCCGTGCGCATCCTTCTCAATTCTGCCACGCGCGAGTTTGCGAACGGCCTGGCCAATTCGAGTGGCGTACTGGGGCATTACCTTACTGCGCACGTCCGCAGCGCCGGTGGCAGCGGAGAATTTCCTTCTATGGGCTCAAAGCCCTCTGTCGAAGGCGGCGGTCCGCACAAGCCCACTGGCGTGTACATTGCGCGCTTTCGCAACATACCCAACGCGCCGCCGTACAGAAAATTTCTCCGTGGCTTTGGTTACGAAGGCGAGTCGTCCACTCATTTCGATTGGAACGCGCCGGGATTCGGCATTGCTTACAAAAAAGCGGTGCGCGCTCCGCGCACAACCATTTCGATTACGGGGTTTGGCGAAGTTCTTCCGCGCTGGGAAAATTGTGTGGAGCTTGATCCTACAGTGAGGGACATCTACGGGATTCCCGTGCTCAAAATTCGCATGTCCGATGGGGAAAACGAGCGCGCCATGATTCAGGACATGGGCGATTGCGCCGGGGAAATGCTAGAGGCGGCCGGCGCAAAAAACATTCGTACCCACGCGCATCCTTCCGCGCCGCGCTGGGCGCTGCATGAGGCTGGCATTGCGCGCATGGGCGCAGACCCGAAGAAATCCGTCCTCAATCAGTTTCAGCAGACACACGACATCAAGAATTTGTTTGTCATGGATGCTTCCGGCTTTACATCGAATCCCTGCCAGAATCCCACGCTCACAATCATGGCCCTTTGTGTGCGGTCTTGTGATTACCTGATGTCGGAGTTCAAGCGGAACGTGTTTTGAAGTTCTGCGGCGCTGGAGTTGGCTAGGCGTTCTTCAGCGCTTCTTTTTCCGCGCCGTCCATCCAGCGGTCCAGGATAGTCTGCGAAGCGTTATCCATTTCCATGAAGCCCACTCCCGCGCCCATGTTCATTTGCGAATAGACGATTTTCCCTTTGCACTGAAAAAATTCTTCGCCCGCCGAAATCTTCACCAACACCAACGTTCCTTGCGGGAACGGGTTCATCATGTCCAGATAGCAGCCGTTCATGCTCAGCTCGCTGACGCGCGAAGCGATGCGTACGTCGGCTCTCTGTTCGATCAGTTCCGCGCTGGCGATAAACGGATACCTGGGCCCACGTCGTCGTTCTTTGAAGTCCACGTCTTCCTCCGGCTGAACAAACGCAATTGGGCGGACATCCCCTTTTCTCAAGACTACGCCGATTTGCCCTGGTCTCGAAGATTGTCACAATAATGGTTCACCAAGCAGCAACAGCCGAAAGCAGCTGGTAACCTTCTCGCAAAAGCGGCGGGAGGACACGCCATCTGGGGCACTACTACTGACTTCCTGAAATCGCGGGAGTTCCGAACCCCTTCATTCTTGACCAGTTCCTGAACCCGCGCTCATAGCGCTGCCCGGGCGCATTGAGTAGCGCCGATTGCAATTATCCTGGGGCCTGCGGCCGACCTACCCTGTTACCTCACTCGGGCCGAGAACGGACGAAGTCGCAGGAACACGGCAACGCCTGCCGGATGCGCGCCGTAGATCGGCTTCAGACGCTCTGCCACACCATAGGTTGTGAACTGCGCGCCAATCGCGGACGCCAGGTGAGGGACCAAAGCAGTCTCGCGGTCATACCCGAACGTGTAAGCCTGGACCTGTCCAATGGGCTGTTCCTGAAAGCCTGGAGGCAGCGGACTCTCTCCGAGAATCAGTTCATTGGATCGTTCCGCGCTCTCGATCCGAGTCCACAAATGGTTTCTGGCGCGGAAACGCGCGGTCGATTCAAAGGTATAACTGTTGAAAATCGAGTTGTCTTGCAGGGAGCGGGTACGTCCCCAAAGCAGCGTATTGGCCCAGCTTCCCTCATGGAACGGGCGGTTGTACATGACGGAAGCCGTCATGCGCTCCTGGTCTTCGCCTGGAAAAAGCGCTTCTGGGCTGGCGATTCTCGCGTAGGAGTACTGTCCGCTCCAATTTTTGCCTGGTTCCATCGTCAGCCGTGTAGACCACGAATCGATCTTTCCTTGATCGATGCCCCAGCGAAACTCATCCGGTTCGCGGCCGTGGAAGCCCGAGGCTTCGATTCGCGCTATGCCGCGAGTGAATCCGACGGTGACCACATCATCCGCGATGTGTGTGGAATCTTCCTGATGGTGGCCGAGAGTCCCGACGGGATTCTCAGATGCCGAAGCCCGATGCGCGTAAGCGGCCGGCCCAATCGCCGGATCGCCGGTAGGAGCGAAGTAGAAGGAAAGAAGACTCTTTTCCCCGAGCTTCAGGTCATAAAGAACAGCCAGCTCCATAATAGAGTCGTGCGGATGTTGGCCGTCCGCAATCGGAACTCCGAAAGCGGTTTCGCCCTGTTGGAACAGCAACGGATACCGCCTGTTGGCCACTGTTGCCGGTTCCAGACTCAACATGACGCGCGTCGTAAAGACTCCCTGGCCTAGCTTTCGTTGCGCCATGGGCATGAACCAGTTTGTCGAGAAGAACTTGTCACCGCCCCTGGAGCTGGATTGTTGCTCATCGAGAACGAAGACGTTTGCGTGGAACATGAACATCCAGGACCCTTTCATCGTCATGAGCATTGGCGCAGGAGTTGAGACTGGCTGCGCGCTGGTGCCCGAACCAGTGTGGCTCAAAATGTATTGAACAAAATCTTCTGGATGCATGGCCATCGAATCATGGTCGTGTTGCATGCCCCGCATGGACGGTTGCTGAGAGTCGGAGGGCTTTTCGATTTGGCCGGGTGTGGGCCCTTCTTGTGCACGCGTGGTCTGAATATTCATCCCAACAAGAGCAATTGCCAAAACCCAGCTGTGCCTGAACCTCATGGTGAAATCCTTTCCCAACCACTTATGCTTGACAGAATCCATTTGGAGTGCGATTGCTTGCCGCAGCTTTTCCTCCGCGTTTCAGGCGTTCCGACGGCGCACGGCGTGGAGACACACTCCTACCGAAGTGTTTTGCAGGAAAGTTCAGATCAGAAAAATACAAAGAAGAGACTGCAGGGGTGGTGGAGAAGAATCCTTTGCAATTTGGGGAGACCACGCGCACTCAACCGGCTGCGTTGCCACGACCGTGCCGGAGGTCAAAGCTGGCGGTGTGGCGACGGCAAAACTCCCAGCCCGGTTCTGCGTTTCGGGTGTCGGCGCTTCCGACACGCGGCAGCAGGTCCCGCCCGAATGCGAAACAGAAACCGGCAGCTTCTCCGCGTGCTCCATTCCCATGTGTTCGCATTCCGTTTTTGTTTGTGGAGTTGCGCACTCGCTCGCTTGCGCATGCATCACGGCACAAGCGGAAACAGGGAGAGGCCCCAGCCCTGCCAACCCCAGAGCCACCAATAAGCTGAGAATCTTGCGCATTTTCGCCCAAATCAACTTTACCACACGCCATGCAGAAGAATCGTTTGGGCGTCGGCTATTCAAGCCGCACACCCCCCGAAGATTCACGTTCAGTTGCCGCCAAGGTTCCGAATCTAAAAGACTCCGCGGAACTCGAATTTATTCCTAGTGCGTTCCCATCGTTCCTCCGCCCAGAAACGCCGTTACCGCTGCGACAAACTCTTCCGTTTTTTCAATGGGCGGCACGTGCCCGCATTTGTCGAAGCTCATCAATTTCGCCCCCGCAATTCCCGCTGCATAGCGCTCTCCCATCGCCATGGGAATCAACCTATCCTGCTTGCCCCACACCACCAGCGTCGGCGTTCTGATTTTCCCCAGGCGTTCGTCCAGTCTCTCCGTGGCGATCATCGGGTTCCCCAGGAAGCTCCGCACCGTGTAGCCGTCATGCACCAACAACTTGTCCGTAAAAATCTTCCGCAACGCATCCTCATTCAGCCAGCTCGTGTCGTAAAACACGGCTTCCATCACTCCGCGCATCGCCGCCAGCGAGCTGGGATTCAGATTAGGAATCGGCGCGTCGTGTTTGAGTCCGGCAGCATCCACCAGCACCAGTTTGTCGATGGGGATCAGATGTGCGCCTTCGCCCAATTCCGTCGCATACAGCGCGGAAATCCATCCGCCCAGTGATTCCCCCACCAGGCTCGTCTTCTCCACTTTCAGTTGCCGCAAGAACTCGTTCAGAAAATCCACATAAGTCTGAACGCTGTAATCGAGCAGCGGCTTCTCCGATCTTCCGAATCCAATCTGGTCCGGCACCAGCAGCCGGTACTTCTGCGCCAGCGGTTCCAGCACCGGCAGCCAGTCTTCTTTGCGGCTTCCCAACCCGTGCACCAGCACCACCACCGGTCCGGAGCCGACATCCCAATAATGAATTGCCTGTCCAAACACCGCGATAGTCTTGTCCGCCGGCTGCCCGGGTGTCTGCCCATTCACGGAGCCCACATCTACCGCCGCCATTCCCACGAAAAGGACAAGGGTCGCCAGCATCGGGGAAAACGCGTGCTTCAGCCGTCTCCGCATGTTTCCTCCCGCAACTTCCGGGGCCCTCTTTAACATACGCGCCGCCCAAATACTACTCCCGCTGACGCGTGCCGTTGGCCACGGCCTCCGCGCGGCGTTTCGGTGCCCAATCCGCGGTTCCTGTTCTGCAATCACTCGCCCTCGATTTGTGCTATCTTCACGCCATGCGCGTGCGAACTGTCTTCCTCCGCGGCGCACTTTCCGCCGCCCTGCTGGTCAGCGCTCTCGGCCTTGCCGCCGGTTCCAAGGACAAGGAACCCGCTCCGCACTTTTCCGCCACCACGACCACCGGCGAAAAGTTCACCAACGATTCCATCAAGGGCAAAGTGGCCCTGTTCGAGTTCTGGACCACCTGGTGCGGCTTCTGCGCCGATGAAGCCGCCTTCGTGGACAAAATCGGCAAAGAGCTCGCGCCCAAGGGCCTCATCCTTCTCGCCATTGACGTCGGCGAATCCAAAAAGACCGTCAAGAAGTATCTCGAGCAGCATCCCCGCTACTGCAAAATCGTGATGATGGAGGACACCAATCTCGCGGCCATGTATCAGGCCAACGAATATCCCATCTATGTCGTGATTGATCGCGACGGCTTCATCGCCGGAACGCAACGCGGCGCCGGCGGGGAAGAATCGCTTCGCAGGCTCATCGCCCGCGCCGGCATCGAGTCCGAAGAGGGCTCCGACACCGATTCGCAATAACTCCGCGCTCCACGTTATGGCATTGCGTCCTAAAACTAGGAATGCAAGACAGAAAAGCCGCCGTTGAAGGCCAGTCTTTCTTCATTTAAAACTGACAACTCGTCAACTTATAACTCCAGCCGTCTCGCGCTAAGGCTTTTCGCCTTCATCCGCGCCATGTCGCGGCCGCGTCGCCATCCGCCCGGCCAGCGACATCAACAATTCCCGCTCTTGCTGGCTCATTTTCGCCAAATACTGTCGCAGCCGCTTGAGGTCGTGCAACTGCCGTCTGGAATTTCCCCATAATTCGCTGTTATGATTTCCGGAGAGCTTCAGCGGTTTGGGCGGCTCTTCGCCATCATAGAGAATCTGATAAAGGGGAATCTTCAGCGCGCTGGCCCACTTTTCCAGAGTTTCCACTCCCGGAACGGTATGACCGTTCTCTACGCGGGATACGTAAGGTTGCACCAAGCCTGTGGCCTCCGCGATTTCGACCTGGCTGACTTTTTTCGCTTCCCGAATTTCCCGCAACTTCTGACCAATCAGCATACGGTCAGCCTACAACAGCGAGGTATCAGTAGTAAATTAGGTAACTTCCCCTAAGCCAATGCCCTCGGATGAATCCTGCGGAATTAAGCGACGCTGGGTTCCCTGCGCGTAGTGCCCACTACAGGGCCAGGCGTCTTGGTCTTGCCTACCTTAAAGACCGGTAAGGCTTTACCGCGGGCGCGATTCGGGCGGCACCAAATTGTTTGCGCGGTAGTACACCACCAACTGGCCGAAGTGTTCGCTGCTGTGCTCGATGCCGCTCAGCCAGATATAGGAACGGTGCACCACGTGTCTCCCGGTTTCCCACCCAAAGGGCTGCGTCTTGTCCAGTCCCGCGTCGCCTTGCTCTTGAATCATCCTCGCGCCGGCCGCCACCGCGCCCTCCATCAGTTTCACCACGTCGGCTTTAGTTTTATAAGCGTCTCTCGGAGGGTTGTGCTTGTCTTTGCCAAAGTCGGGTCCGACTTGCGACCCGGCAACCCTGCTGACGATGTCGTAGTCTACGGCAGCAACGTGCAGAAGATTCTCCGCAAACGACCGCTGGTCTTTCTGCAACTTGAAGTCGTACTTGTCCTCCGGAAAATCTTTGGCCATGGCAATCAGCTTCTTGCCGATCTGGTTCCACCATTCCACGGTCTCTTCCGCCCGCGAACGCACCTGCGCCGGAGCTTGATCCTGCGCCTGGCTTTGACCGTAAAGGTTCGTTCCGCCGATGCCGGACAAAGTGACGGCAACAAGCGCAATTCCTAACCGCTCCAAAGACCCACTGGAAGTCCGTTTCACCGCAAATCCCTCCTTCTGTCTGACCATCAATCCGGCTTTGCCCGGCTCGCCGGCGGCACAATCCCGTTCATCCGCAAATACTCCACCATCTGTCCGTAATGATCGTAGGCATGCGCCACACCAAACGTGGCTCGGTTTAAACGCGTGGAGTTGCTGCTTCCCGCGGGCTGCAGCATGTTTTCTGTCGTCAATGTAGCCGCCGCCCGATGTCCCAGCGCAAACGAAGTCTTCAGAAACGCGATAATCTCTGGTTTCGTCTTCAATGCTTCAGGACTGTTCCCGTCCTTCAGCCCTTCCGGCAGTTTCTCGCCGGTCAGGGGTGTCCACAGGAAATAGTTCGACGTCGCAATATGCCTTACCTCGACGGCAAACGTTCGCACTCCCTTGTACTCGCCCCCGGGAAGCTTCAAGCTTTCCGGCGAAAAGTTAAACTTTTCTTCCGGCATCGCTTCTGCCGCATCCACGACGAGTTTCTCGACGGCACTGATCTGTCGGTCCACCGTGGAAGCCACAGTCGCTGGAGCCTCCTGCGCCCCCGCTGCCTGCTGCCCCAACGCCGAATGTTGCCCCGAGCCCATCCACAGGGTCACCATCCCCCCGCACAGCACAACAACAAAGATCTTTTTCTTCATCAGGAGCCTCCATGAATTGTGATCGATCTCAGCTCACACGCCCCACGCCCTCGCTTAGACGCTCAATCCCCTCACTCGTTTTCGCTCTTGGCAAATTCTTGACACTTCGGCCGTCAAGAACGCGCGGGCAGAGTGTGTAACGGCTTCTCCACACTCTGGGTTGCCATCTCGAACCCGGTCGCGTGTTTGCCCGCGGAAAGGGGGCGCAAAAGAAGGTCGCGACGCAGGGCAGGGATCCGCTTTTGGCCGGCTATCATTGCAGCGGTGGCTTCTCGCCTTCCACTGGCGCAACGCCCGGCTTCCCTTCGCCACCAGCATTTCCCGTAAGGTTCACGCGCGCGCCAGCCCGGATCAATTCCGGCTCCCCGGGCGCCTGGAAGAACGTGAATCCCGCGCGCCCCTTCCACGCCTGCGGCCCGCCCAGCCGGATTCCGTGCTGCAACGTCACATCGTGAATGCGTGTGACCAGCGCTTCGTACTCTCTTTCGCCCTGCCGATGCCCCGAAAAATTCCCCAAGTCCGTGCTCGCCGCGAAAATCACATCAATCCCCGGCACCGACGCAATTTTCTCCGCGTTTTCCACCCCAATCGGCGTCTCAATCATAATCACCACCACCATGTTGTCATTGGCCACTTGCCGGTAATCGCTGCCCCACAGCGCCCCGTACTGCCCGTTGCCCTGGCTGCGCCGGCCCTCTGGCGGGTACTTGGACCACTTCACGGCCGCCTGCGCCTTCTCCACCGTGTCAACGGTCGGAACGATAATCCCCACCGCGCCAATGTCCGTCGCTTTCTGGATATCACTCTCGGTCGCGTCCGGCACGCGAATGAACGGCATCGCCGAAGACCCGCGGCACGCCCAAATCATTTTCGCCACGTCCTCAAAAGTCAGCGGGCTGTGCTGCATCTCGATCCACGTGTAGTCGTATCCCGCGTTGGCCACCGCGCAATAAATGTTCGGGTCGGGCGAGAACACCGTCGCACCAACCACCATCTTGCCTTCGCGCAGTTTCTGCTTCGCCGTGTTGAAAATCCGCGCCGGAGCCTTTTGCTGTTGCAAGTCGTTTTTGTAGGGACCGCCTTCGGAAGCGGTCCGCGGCGGTTGCTGCGCTCGCCCTTCTGCCTGCGCCAGGAAGATTAAAAGGACAACACTGCACAGCGCCGCGCAAATCGCAATCAGTGAAAGGGAATCTCGCGCTCTCATGGGGCTTCTCCTTCAGTCTTTCTCTTCCTCAAAGAATCCCGGATCCGCGGAATGATACTACTCCTCAGGCTGGGCTTACACCGCGAGTAACGGGAATGCGCGGTACATGGCAAACCATGAACCTCCACAAATAAATAAAGACCTATGAAAATGTATAAATCCGTCATTTTGGGGGTGGACACCGAACCAAGCCCTGTGGTTCAATCTTGCTTGTTGTGTCATTCGCGCCGGGTGGCTAACACCCATGTCCCAGCAATTTCACATCTCCAAGGTGGAAAACGGCAGCAGCCTTCGCCTGATCGAACAGGCGGACGACCTCGAACGCGCCCGCGAACGCGTCAAGAAACTCTCAGCCTTTTCGCCCGGTGAATACATCATCGCCAACCAGCAGACCGGCGAAACAATCTCCATCAAATCCCACGTCAAGCAGATCGTCTTTCAGATCGGCTATGACGAAAAAGATCTGAACGCCCGCGCGGAACTCTTTCGCCGCTGCGGCCACCATGTCATCTCGGTGGTGGACAACATCGCCGCCAAGCACGCCCTAACTTCAATTGAAAATGTGGATGTGTTCGTTGTCGGCCCCACCGCCCCTGAAGAAACGCGCAAGCAAATGGTGGACTGGCTGAAAGCGAATTTCCCAAAGATAAAAGTGGTTGCCCTGATTCCGTCTGCCAGCCGCCAGTTGTCCAGCGCCGATTACAACATCGTCCTGAACGACTGGGATGAGTGGCTTTCCCTCCTCGCCGCCGCAGGCTAATCCCTCGCTGTCCGGCCCATCGTCTTCTGGGCAAAGCGTAGCCCCACCTCGAACTTCAGGTGAAATTGGGTCTTGTCAGCCAGCCGCGAATCATCAGCGGGACGCCGATGCATGCGAGAATGCTCGCATTGACCACACCTAGGCGTAATGCAGCCTGAGCGATTCCTGTCATTGTTTCGTAATCGGCAATAACCGGGAGCAGCAAGAAAAAGGCGCGCAGCATATTCTTTCCTTTCCCTAGTTTCCTTCCTTCGCGGGCTCACCGACACGGGTCGAACCGCCGCTCCTGCGCGGCTGGCGAATCAGTCGCGTCACTCGGACGATGAACATCACTGTGGAAAAAATGGCGGTCACTAGCAGCCCGTAGTAGATCCACTGGTTTACGATTTGGGCCGCATGCGCGTATCCGCCCGCCGCGGAATCCGACGCAACGACCCAACTGCCGGCCCGAATTAGGGCATAGACAACTGCCAGCCCGCCAACGTGTACAAACACGCTGTGAACAGCGCGAAAGAGCGTCCAGTCGGGTCGGACAAGGTTAACGGTGGCGCGCACGATTTCGGCCACCGTCAGCAGCACGATGGGGAAGTACACCTGGTACCAAATCGGAGCGAGCTTCAGAAACGCCGCCGCAGGGCCCAGGATCAGGAAGGGGTAGTTTTGCACTTCTGTCATCCAGACAAGCGCAATCGTGCAGGCAATAATGATCGAGACGGACTCGAACCGCGAAATCCAGTGCCCGCGCTCGACGGGGAGGCTGATGTTCTTCTCCATCTTCACGTCAAGCTGGACCGCTCCGCACTTGCCGCTCAGGTCCCAGCGGTCCGGGTGTTTCGTAAGGTGCTTTTCAATCAACGAGAAAATCAGCGTCACTGCCCCCAACTGAATGAACAGTTGCAGCAGGCAGGAGGAAAGAATGTCGCCGAAGCGGACCGGTTTTCCGCTCACGCTCAACGCTAGAAAAATCGTTCCGATGACGACAAACGTAAGCCCGAGATTGAAAGACAGCACTTTGATGTAAAACGGATACAAGACCGGCCCGATCAATTGCCGCCCAAACGCCACCCGGCGATCGTCCTGGTGATATCGCGCCGCCAGCAGAAGCGGGTTTCCGCGTTGTTTGAGCAACGACTCCTGCTCCGCTTCCGTGAGCTCGCGCCCCAACTCGCTCTGCTTGTCTTCCATTTCGCTTTGAATGTCTTCAGTCAATTCGCGGATGATGTCTTCGCGCTGCGCTTCGGGTAGCGCTTTTGCCACAGCCTTCAAGTAGCGATCGACTAAGTCCATAACATGCTCCTTCCGTTCCTCACAGCATTCCGTTCAGGGAAGCATTGATGCTCAGCCACTCTACTAGCAGTTGTTTCAGGGTCACCTTGCCGTCCGCGGACAGCCGGTAAAACCGTTTGTTGCGCTTCTCTTCTTCGCGCCATTCGCTGAGCAGCAGCCCCTGGCTCTCCAGGCGCCGCAGCAATGGGTACAGCGTGCCTTCGTCAATCGCCATACCCCGTTCCTCAAGCGTCTTGCGCAGCGTGTAGCCATATTGTTCCTTGCGCAGGGCCGCGAGGACCGCCAGCACCAGAGAACCGCGGCGCAGCTCCAGCCGCAGGTTTTCAAACATTTCGTGGTTGTTTGTACCGGGCGTCATATAGTGTACGTCACACACTGTATGATACACAGTATAGGTTGTCAAGCACTTTTTGGGACTTTTTTTCAGGGGAAGAGGTACGCAGCGCCGCTGTTTGCGGCATCTTTCTTGCTTCTGTAGAGGCGACTTTATGTCGCCACTTTGGAGTGCTGCGGCCCAGCCATGGCTTTTGCCGCCGCCTGTTAGGTGGCTCTTTATTGTGCAGGGGCACGACATCGAAAATTCCGGGCAGCAGCCGGAATGTCGTGCCCGTCTTTGCAGCGCGGGGCTTCAGTTTACCTTGAGCTCGAACGGCTGGCACCTTTCTTAATTGCCTTCCCCGTCCCCGCCCGCCGCGGCGCCGCTATCGGAGGGGTGTGGGGGCAGGATAGATTGGGCCCTGATTCTGTGGAGCCGTCGCAAACTTTTCCTCCCACTTCAGCCGTCCCGTCATTTGCATCACCACAAACAGCGTCAGGATTGCTCCAATCGTCACCGCCAGCCCCGTGAACCCTTCAAAGAAAAACGCGTACGAAAAAAGCACCAGGTAGATCAGTTGCGTCAGCCCCGCGTCCACTACCGCGAATCGCAAATCCACCACCAGGCGCAGATAACTCACCACCAGCACAATCGAAACGATCGAAGAAATCACGAACGCTGCATGAATCGAAATATGGTCCGCCAGATACGCCAGCAGCAGGTGGAACGCAAAGAACGCGCACGCCAGGAAAAAGTAGTTCATCGGATGCAGGTTGTTCCCGCGCATCGTGGACAAGATGAATACCAGAAAGAAAAAGAAGAATAACGAGACCGGCGCGAAGTAGCTGATTCGTCCCGCCAGCGGCCCCGGCTGCAATTTCTGCGGCATCTTCAGCGCAATATCAAAACCGGACACCAGGTTTTCGTAATTCCATTGCAGCTCCCAGCCGGTCGCGGTCTGGCGTTTTTCTGTCGGCGAAAGGGAATTCTCCGGAAAATCGAACGCCGAAAAATCCGTCTTCACCAGCAGATGGAAGTCACGCGCCTGGGAGATCTCCTTATCGGCCTGCGAATTCGGCTGCCCCGCGTTTGCGCTGGAAAACGAATAACGCCAGCTATCCAGTCCCTGTGAGCGGTATTCCGCGTGCAGCACTGCTTTTGCGCCGCCCGCCAGCCGCACTCGCGCCAAGACTTGCGACCCGCTGAACAGCAGCGGCAACGCCGCGTCATCCGCCTTCAGTTGCACGTTGTCGTACACTGCCTGTTGCGCCGGAAGTGGCAACGCAATCGCAAACTCCTCTTCGCTCGTCTTGGGATTCTGAAAAGTGTACGATCCGTCGAAATCCACCTTGTATGTGCTGAACCACAGCAGCCCCTTTTGGCGGTAATCCACGTGCAGCGCCGCTGTGATCCGGCTGCCGTCAATTTTCACCGGATCCGAATGCTGATAAGTCTCCTTCCGCGTCCTCTTCTTTCCGTCGTACTCATCTTCAATCGTTTTTACTTCCTGCCATTCCCGCGTAATCGCGGGAGGCGCCTGCTGCTGTGGCGCACCCCAGGTCGACGCCACACGTCCCGATAGCCCGGATTCTGCGCTATAGGTTCTAGTGAAAATCGTGGTGCCCAGAATCGCCCAGGCCACCGCCGTGCACACGAAGATCCCGCTGATGGCTGCAATGCGCTTGAACATGTTGGATGAGACTCCTGTTTTTCTCCGCCGCACTCTTACTCTAGCTTATGCAATTTGCATTGTCAAGTACTTTGTACAGTAAAGCTAAGTCGTAGGGGCACGATATATCGTGCCCTTCTTCGCCGCCGTAGTGGCGGGTCTTTAAGACCCGTGCTTTTCTCCCGCCTTTCGCACCACGGCTCCCGATGGCTAATATGACGCTACTCGATTTGTGGATGCGACTTTGAGTTTCGTTACGGCATGACATACCGCGCCCGTCTTCTCATGTGGTCGTCAGGTGCCTCGGGGTGTGGTTTCCACATGTGTAGCCGATATCCGGGGATATCCACTGGTGTTCTGCGGAATACGAAGGGTGCAAATCAACACAAAAGCGCAGAAGGGGAAAAGAAACATGAGTCTTGCCAAACAAACAACATAGGTATGCCCTAAGAAATTACTGGACAAGTAAACAAGGATGTGCTATAAGGGTTTTTCTATTTAGGCATCTGCGTTTATTTGCCCGGCAACTTATGTACGCTTTTTCCATCCGGTGCGCTGCGTCGGGAAGTCCTCGCTGCCCCGCCCATGAAGATGTCCCAACGGGGATATTTTCATCTAATCCCTTTGATTTCAAGCAGTTCCGCACTCTTTTGCGCAACCGAGTGTCCCCAACCCCTTTTCCATCAATCACTTCCGCACTCTTTCCCAGGCAATGGAAGGGGGAGGATGTCTCTTGCCCATCCGCTCGACACTCGTCGCTTGCCACCGTAAGTCCTGTGTTTGCCACACATCCGAAAAATCGCCTGCTAACTCCTTTATTCGCCACACATCCAAAAACAGCCTCCCGCAAGTCCCTTGTTTGCCACACTTACGATACCCCCCGGGGCTGTGTGCCTCTTTTCTCCCGATTCGGGACGAGTTCAATAGCCCAATCGCAAGGCAAGCCCTGTTGCTTATTCGGCCACGAGGTCACCAGTCAAGAATCACGAGTCACCCATCGGTCCCATTGCATGCGCAGTCGCGCGGTGCCACAATTGCCCCGTACGCTTGCTATGTGCGAGTCAAGTACTGGGAAACATCTTCGCCTCTTTCGGTGTCTAAACAAGGAGAGCGGACAGGGGTTCGGCATGTGCTCGACGCCGGGCCCGATAGGCGGTCGATCCTAAATGGGGATGTAGGGAGACCTGAGTCGAATTTGTAGTGGCCGGTCTTTAAGACCGGTTCTTTCAAAGACGGACTCGGGTCGGAAAGGCCGGCAGTGTCCGATTGGGCCAGTGCCCTAAGTTGGGGCGGCGGTGAAGCTGAACTCGTTCATGAGCTCCAGGCGGGCTCGGAGACGGCCTTCGATTGGCTGGTCACCCACTATCACGCGCCGGTTTATAACCTCATCCTCGGCATACTGGGCGACACCTCGGACGCCGCCGATGGCACGCAAGAAGTTTTCTTGAAGGCTTTTCGCGGCATACGCCAGTTCCGCCAAGGCAGTTCCTTGAAGACCTGGCTCTATCGCATCGCCATTCGCGAAGCGCTGAACCAGAAGCGCTGGTTCAAGCGCCATCTGCAGAAAAATGTTTCGATTGATGCCGAGCCGGAGGAAGGCCAGGCGCGCTTCGAAATTCCGGATGCCGGCGGCACGCCCTTCGAGCGGCTAGCCGCGTGCGAAATTCAAGACGCGGTGCAAGGCGCGTTGCAGCAGGTTCCCGACGCGTTTCGCAGCGCGGTGATTTTGCGCGACCTCGAAGGACTGAGTTATGAGGAAGTCGCGGAAGTTTTGGAGTGCAGCATCGGCACGGTGAAGTCGCGGATTCTGCGCGGCCGCCGTGCGCTCAAGGAAATTCTCGAACCCATGTTGCAGGAACCGAAAACCGAACGAAATCCGGCTGCGAACGCGAGGGCAGTGGAAGTCTCGTTGGCTCACGTTTCAGCTCACGTTCGGGCATTTAGTCTCGAAGCCGTCGTTCAGGAAGTTGTTCAGGAAAAGGTGGTGGTGCCGCCGTCGTCGCCCTGTGGCGAGGCCTCTTCGGCTGTGCGGCACGGGGCGGTTGCTTCACAAAGCAAGTCTCCGCGGGAAGCCTGCGCGGGAGAGGGGCTCTCATGAAGTGCGCCACGGTACAAAAAAATCTGGCTGGCTATTTGGATGATGCATTGATTGGCGAAGAGCGCGTGCGGGAACGCGCGGCGATTCGCGAGCACCTGGAACTCTGCGGCGGCTGCCGCGAAGAGTTACAGCGGTTCCGCAAGCTGGCCGTGCTGCTCTCGCGCGTGCCAAAAAGCGTTCCGCCCGCGGATCTCGCGGTGCGTATCAAAGTGGCTGCTGCGCAAGCGCAGCAGTCGCAGAGTTGGGCGACGCGTTGGCGCAATTTCCGGGATCATGCGCAAATCATTCTCGAAAACGTGTTTCGCCCTCTGACGGTTCCCGCCACCGGCGGATTGGTTTCCGCGATGCTGGTCTTCGCGCTGGTGTTTCAGATGATTGTTCCGGGCATCACCGTCCGCGCGGTGGAAAACGATGTGCCCATCAATCTGATGCGTCCCGCGAAACTCGTTTCGCTTTCGGATTATCCGGAAACCTGGGCGCCCGAGAAGCATGACGTGGAACTTTCCTCGCCGCACGGGCTTTTGGTGGACGTGACGGTGGACGCCGAAGGCCGCATGACCGATTACCAGATTCTTTCCGGCCCCACGAGTTCGGACCTGAGCCGGCAGGTGTATCAGATGCTGCTCTTCTCGCGCTTCAGCCCGATGCTGAGCTTCGGCCGGCCCACTGCCGGCGGCCACGTAGTGGTGAGCTTCAGCGCGGTTCGCGTCCGCGGCTGATTTTTCTGCGCGGCATGAAAAACCTCGCGCCGTGCCCGGCCGTCCCTCGCGGCGCGCTCCATGGCGTGAGTTTTCCGCGGCTGCAAAATTCCTGGCTCGTTTTGCGTGTCGCGCAAATCCTCGTCTCTTGCTTGTCGGCAACCTTCTTGTTCTTCGCTGTCGCTTTCGCCGGCTCGCAGTCGCAGCCGCCGCGCAACGAATCCGAACGCGAACTGTTTGAGCTGCTCAACCACGAACGCGCCGCGAACCATCTTCCCGAGCTGCAATGGGACGACGCGCTCTTCAAGGCCGCGCGCCGGCACGCGCTGCTGATGCTCGATCTCAATATCATGGAGCACCAGCTTCCCGGCGAGCCTGGTCTTGAAGAGCGGCTCACCAGCGTGGGCGCGCGCTTTACCTACATTGCCGAGAACATCGCCATCGGGAAAGACTCGGCCACCATCCACAACGGATGGATGCACTCTCCTGGCCACCGCGCGAATATTCTGAGCCCGCGCGTCACTTCGGTGGGCATCGCGGTGGTACGCGGGACCGCCGGCCTTTTTGCCGTGCAGGATTTCTCGCAGTCGTTTGGCAACGAGAGTTTGGAGCAGCAAGAGAAAAAGGTCGCGTCGCTCCTCGCCGCGAAGGGTTTGTGCGTGGTAACAACCCCGGAGGAAGCGAGGAAATCCTGCGATGGTCTTGCGGGAATGCCCAGCGGGCGCTCCGGAGCGGTGATTCGGTTCGAGACAGGGAGTCTCAGCGAAATTCCGCCGGACCTGGAAAAGAAAATTCGCGGCGAGCCGTTCCGCAACGTGGCGGTGGGCGCATGCCGCACATCCGAAGGCGCAGGTTTTACACGCTACAAAATCGCGCTGCTGTTTTACTGAAGGCAGAAGGCAGAAGGCGGAACAAACGCGGCGGACTGAACAGAAAAAAGAAACAGTTGAAACGGGGAGAAAGACGGAATACACTGTGGGCTCGATGAACGCACAACTCGCCAACTCATATTATTGGTATCGATTTACTTGGCATCCATCCGGGTGGCGGGGGGCGTCTCTGTAAGCGAAATCAACTGGAAAAGTTTTCAGCCCACTCGCCAGCCGAGTGGGTTTTTTGTTTTTGGAGGCAAAGTTTTTTCGAAGGGAAGATCCAGCGGAGAATTTTGACGACCAAGTTTATTGAGAGGCCAGAGAAATGATTATTTCCATGAAACTGCACGCGACGCGGGAAGAGATTGACGAAGTTACGAAACAGGTGGAGCACTTCGGGTACAAAGTGCACTCCATCGAAGGGGAGGAGCGCGTGGTCATCGGCGTGGTGGGCGTGGGCGACGTAACGGCATGCATGGAGTCGATCGAAGCGATGCCACAAGTGGACAACGTGGTGCGGATTTCCGCGCCGTACAAATTCGTGAGCAGGGAGTTTCGCAAAGAGAAAACGCAAATCAAGGTGAACGGAGTCACGATTGGCGGCGACGACTTTGTGGTGATGGCGGGACCGTGCTCGGTGGAATCGGAAAAGCAAATCATGCAGGCGGCGGAAGGCGTAGCGAAAGCGGGCGCAAAAATGCTGCGTGGAGGCGCGTTCAAGCCGCGAACCTCACCGTACGATTTTCAGGGCATGGAAGAGGAAGGACTGAAATTGCTGCAGAAAGCGAAGCGGGCGACAGGGCTCGCGATCATCACCGAAGTGATGAGCGAGCGCGGCGTGGACTTGGTGGCGCAATACGCAGACGTGATGCAAGTGGGCGCGCGAAACATGCAGAACTTCATGCTGCTGAAAGCGCTGGGAAAATGCGGGCGGCCAGTGCTGTTGAAGCGCGGGCTAAGCAGCACGGTGAAGGAATTGCTCATGTCTGCGGAATACATCACGGCGCACGGGAATCCGGACGTGATTTTGTGCGAGCGGGGAATCCGCACGTTTGAGACGGTCACGCGCAATACTTGCGACATCGCGGCGATTCCGGCGCTAGATGAGTTGACGCATTTGCCGGTGATTTTGGATCCGAGCCATGCGACAGGGAAGCGCAGCCTGGTGCCGGCGGTTTCGCGCGCGGGCGTGGCGATTGGCGCAGACGGATTGATTGTGGAGGTGCACCCCGCTCCGGAAAGAGCCATGAGCGACGGCGCGCAATCGCTCGACCTGGCGCAATTCGAAAAAATGATGCGCGAGCTGCAGCCGTACATCGCGTTGTGGAGCGAATCACGGAAAACACAAGTAGCCGCAGTCGCGAGCCGCTAGATTTTTCTGCCGATTTTTTTGGGGAAGAAGCATAGCGAAGTTTTCAAAGTAAAGTCCGGGATCCGAACTTAAGAAGAGATCCCCTGCAAACGGAGCTTTTCGCGCCATCCGTTAAGGTGATTTCCTGATTCAAGCGGTTTCCTGATTCAAAATTACAGGAATGCGTTGATTGCCAATGCAAGGACTTCGTGTCATTTCACAACTTGCCCGTGGATTAGGTGTCCCCGAAGCTCGACACACGACACTTTTGGACTTGCCTATGCACCGAGACACGACGAATACCGTTTTTTTCAGAATCACGACCGCTGTCAGCAAACTTGCCTTGTTGATTGCGGCGGTTCTCCCCCTTTGCGCAGTACCTCTCAGCACAGAAGCGCAGGAAGCGCGTGCCGCGATCGGGGGCCGGGTCACTGATCCGCAGGGCGCCGCTGTTCCGGAAGCTATCGTTGTCGTAACCTCCGACGACACAGGGGTCGCATACCAAACGCAAACGAGCGCCCAGGGAAACTGGATCATGGAGTTCTTGCGACCCGGTCACTATCGGTTCTCGGTGACCAAATCCGGATTTAGGGTGGCAGACCAGCGCGGCATCCAGCTCCAGACCGCGGACAAAAAGGAAATCGACGTACAGTTGGAGTTGGGCTCCTCAACGGAATCCGTGGTAGTCAACTCGGGAACTCCGCTGATTGACACTACTTCCGCCACCTCCGGCACGGTCATAACCTCCAAGGAACTCAGCGAACTGCCGTCGATGTCGCACGTGCCAACTCTGCTCGCGGTTCTTTCGCCCGGAGTTGTGGCACAAGATCAGAATGGCAATGTGGTGCACTTGTGGTCGTACAATGGGGCGTCGCAGTTCACTGCGGACGGCGGCCGCAACAATATTTATTCGAACAATTTTCAACTCGACGGCATGCCCAACACAAAGGCCGGGGGTAACGTTTCGTTCATTCCACCGATGGATTCAGTGGAGGAATTTCGCGTTCAGACTAACGCCTATGACGCTTCGATCGGTCGGCAAGCGGGGTCCACGATCAATATGGAGACGAAGAGCGGAGGCAAGGATTACCACGGAAGTTTGTACGAGTTTAATCAAAACAATTTCCTCAATGCGAATCTATTCCAAAACAACCTCATAGGCGGAGGAAGGCCGTCCGTGCACTTCAACGAGTTCGGAGGTACATTCGGCGGGCCAGTGTGGATCCCGAAGGTCTATCGCGGGAAGCAAAAGACGTTTTTCTTTGTCTCTTTTGACGACACTAGAAACCTCGATCCACGGCCTGGAGGGACGCGCTCCGTGCCCACGCAGCTCGAGCGCAACGGCGATTTCAGCCAGTCGTTTTCCATCGTGGGAGGGCAAAAATTTCCTGTCCAGCTTTTCAATCCGTTTGATGTGGACTCGACAGGCAAACGGGCGCCATTCCAGTGCGACAGCGCCGGGAACCCCATCACGCCAGTCAATAATAAGCAGTCAGGGGGTACGCCCTGTGCCAAAATTCCTCAGGAGATGCTGAGCCCAATCGCGCAGAATATCCTGAAATACGTTCCACTCCCGAACACGGCCAGCGATCCAAACAGTAATGCGCTGAACAACTATATCTCTCCTGCCACGCGCCAAGATAAATTTCCAGTCCTATCGGTCCGCGTTGACCATGCCTGGAACAATTCTCACCACAGCTTCGCGGTCATACGCTGGGGCCACCTGCAGGAGTTCCTCGACGATTTCTTCCAGGATGCGGCAACCGGAGGATTCCAGGAGCGGGTTCCCGAAAACCTTGGCCTGGATCATGTGTGGACCCTCAGCCGCAACAAGGTGCTCGACATGCATTTCAATGTGAACCGCTATGAACAGCCCAATCGGGACAAGGGGGCGGGCTTCGACCCCACACAACTCGGTTTTTCTTCCAGCTTTGTTTCTCAGTTGCCGAAGCCGTCCTTCCCCTACATCACGGGCTTCGCAGGTGCTACAACGGACAGTCCTCAACACTTCGGCACGGGTCAGGCGGGCACTTACCAGAACAACACCTATTACACCTGGTCTGCCTCGCTCACTCACGTACACGGCAACCACACATTTCACTACGGTGGAGAGTACTGGGTTCTGCAGGAGGCGGACGCGGGCCTCGGCGTGGGTGGGGGCGAGTTTGATTTCAGCAGTGTGTGGACGCGCCCGCAGGCTACTGTTGGCGGTGGCACCGGCCAGGGATCCACTTTCGCCTCTTTCCTCCTGGGCTTGCCCTCGGGCGGTAACGTTCCCGTGAATGCGAGCGCATTTTATTCGCAGCGATTCATGGTTTTTTACACCCAGGATGATTGGCGCGTCACGTCCAGGCTGACGCTCAACATTGGTTTGCGCTGGGACTACGAGCGGCCTGTGGAGGAACGCTTCAACCGCTTGACCAGCAACTTCGACCCGACGGTGCTCAATCCCATCAGCGGCGTCGCTCAGGCTAGTTATTCGCAAATCCTAGCATCGCCTCCCGCCAGTTGCACCGGGCAATGCCTGGTGGGCCTCCAGACGCTGGCTCAACTGGTGCCTGCGAGCGCCTTCAAGGTTCCCGGGGCGCAACTCTTCGCGGGAGTCGGAGGGCAGTCCCGCACGTTTTCGAACGCCGATTATCAGGAGTTCGGGCCGCGCATAGGCTTTGCATACCGTCTTTGGAACAACACGGTGATTCGCGGCGGAGCCGGCCGTTTCACACAAGCAAGTTATGAAGTCGGCGGGCGGAACGGTTTCAGCCTGACGACTCCCTTGGTCGCCACGCAGGACAACTTTTTTACTCCATACGACACGCTCGCGAATCCCTTCCAAAGCGGTGTTCTCACGCCGACCGGCTCCTCTCTTGGTCCACTGACGAATCTTGGCCAAGGAGTGAGTTGGTACAATCAGGACGCCAAAAGACCTTATTCCTGGGAATACAGCTTGCACGTGCAGCAACAGGTGAAGAACTGGCTGATCGAAATCGGCTACTCCCACAATAAGACTTACCGGATTTTCCAGGACCGCAATGGAAACCTTCCCAGCTTCACACTCTGGCAGCAGTTGCTGGCGCCACAATTCGATTCCAATGGCCGCCCCCTCGACACGCTCCTATGGAATCAGTTGGTCCCCAATCCATTTAACAATCTGCAACTCAACGGCGTGAACGTCATCACTGGATCTATCGGGAAAAGCCAGAATATAGCTCTGAACCAATTGCTCAATCCCGACCCGCTCCTAGGAGGCGTAGTTTCCTCACCGCCCATGAACCGGCACGACAACCCCCTGGGCAAAAACCAATATGACGCTATGCTCGTCAAAGTTGAGCACCGTTTCACCAAGGATTTCAGCATCATTAACGCCTTTACTTGGTCGAAGCTCTTCGAAGACACTTCTCTCTTAGGCCCGGAGATTGCCGGACCTGTCGTTGAGCACAAACTCGGCGGTGAAGACCGCCCCTTGCACCTTTCCGTCGCCGGCGTCTGGGATTTGCCCTTTGGCCGCCGCAAGGAGTCCGGTGGTTTACTCTCCAAGTTCATCCGGCCCATCGTTGGCGGATGGGAACTCGCGGGGCAGTATACGATTCAGTCGGGCGTGCCCGTGGTATTCGGCACGGACTCATTCTTCACCGGCAAAGACCCTGCGCTTCCTCACAGCCTGCAATCGCTCAATGAGTGGTTCGATACAAGCCAGTTCTTCCCGTTTCCGAGCAAGAACACAAATCTTTCCACGGTCCCCGCGTGGACGGGAATTCAAAACCTTCCGGGCTACAACTACACACCGGCGCCCGGAGATACCATCAAGAACGGCGTGTATCAGGATTTCGCCGACTTCATTCGGACCTATCCGACGCGGTGGGGAGACGTTCGCGCAAGCCGCGTGAATGAGGCGAACCTGGGGCTTTACAAGAGCATTCACCTGGTTGAACGCGCGAATCTTCAGCTTCGATTCGATGCTTTCAATGCTTTGAATCACCCGCGTTTTGACGCTCCCAATACGAACCCCAGCAGCCCCAACTTCGGGCGCGTCACACCCGCGCAATTGAATAACGCGCGTCAGATCGAGCTCGGTGGTCGACCGACGTTCTAATTCGAGAACAAACGCAGTGGGTAGATAAGGACAGACACATCGATTGGTCTCAAGTGGCGGAGCACTTACGCGGGGAGTGCGGGTTGTATCCTTCGCGATTCCATCGGGCGCAAAAAAAGACGGGGGAATTCTACTTCAAATCGAGTGGTGGACTGTGGGCGTTTGCTTTCGTAGCAGTCGGGCCGCAGGCAAATCTATCCGAAGCACATGCTGGCGATGAGTGTCACCCAGGTTGAGTTTCCTCCTAAGATCCATCCAATTTGCACGTCAGCACTCGCATACGAAGAAAATACGAACTCAAGAAAGCGCTCCGGTCGTTTGTGCCTGAAAGGTAACGTTTCGTTACACCGGCAAGCGCCTTTCTGAGTGGAAACTTTCTTGCTTCTCGTTGAGAACAAAAGGCTTAGTGGCATTCGCGGCATGGAATGGCAGTTGCGATGAGTCCAGGTATGTCCCCTCGAAGCCTGCCAGCGCGCGGCAGACTAGTAGGCGCGAGAAGTTGAGCGTGGGAAGCACTCAAGGAGGACTCGATGACCCAGCATCGGCGGATGTTGTGGATTTTTGTGTTGGCGTTGGTCGCAACACTGTTTCTGGCGCCCAGCAGAGCCGGGGCGCAAGATAATAAGCACGGAAAATTAAAAGTGACCTCGTTTCCGTCAGGCGCGAACGTGTTCGTGGACGGAAAGGATACGGGCCAAGTTACGCCTATGGGCACGGAAGTCTCCGTGGGTTGGCACAAGGTAAAGGTTTCCATTCCGAACCCAGGTTGGAACGCGGACTTACGCGATGTGCAGGTGGCTGCAGGCAACAATGACCTCAGCGTGACCTTGCTACCTATAGTGAGTGCTGGACCGATGGGCCCTCAAGGACCAGCTGGTCCAGCCGGACCCATGGGACCGCAAGGTCTTGCTGGGCCTGCCGGTGCAACGGGGCCTGCTGGTGCGCAAGGACCCGGTGGGCTGCAGGGACCAAAGGGTGATATTGGCGCCACCGGCGCGGCAGGGCCCACCGGTCCAGTTGGTGCCACGGGTTCGCAAGGGCCTGTAGGCGCAACGGGGCCGATGGGACCTCAAGGTTCTCAAGGGCCAAAGGGTGACACAGGCGCAACCGGAGAGGTAGGCGCTACAGGTTCGACCGGCGCAGCTGGTCCTGTTGGACCGATGGGGCCACAAGGTCCACAAGGGCCGATGGGGAACGTAGGTGCCACCGGCGCAACTGGTCCAGCCGGACCCGCCGGTCCCACAGGGAATACTGGGCCAACCGGACCAATGGGACTCCAAGGTCCCGTTGGACCTCCAGGCCTGGGCCTTAACGGCAGACAGGAATTTCAATCCACGGGCGCTTTCGTTGTGCCGACTGGCGTCAACAGACTGAGCGTAGAACTGTATGGCGCTGGCGGCGGCGGAGCCGTTGTTCCCTGTAACGGTGGCGGCGGCGGAGGTGGCGGAGCCTACACGAGCACAATCCTGGCGGTGCAAGCGGGGCAAGTCTTGACAATCACCGTGGGAGCCAAGGGTCGAGCAGGAACCACTGCGGTTCCCCCAGGTGGCAACGGGGGAGATACGCAAGTTCTGGACGACAACAACAACGTGCTCGCGGTGGCTCACGGCGGCATGGCGGGTCAGCCCTACCCTCCAAGCGGAATAACATGTGGCACGCCAGTTCCCGGAGCTGGTGGCGGAGGGACTGATCCAAATGCCGCAATCAGCCACAGTGGGCCCTCGGCACCGAACGGCTTCTCTCCGAACGACCTCGGAGCAGTTGGCTATCAGGTTCCCGGCTTCGCTTTCCAACCGAATGGGCAGTTCGGTGGCGGCGGACAGGGATCTTTCTTCCCTCCTGCGCAAGCGGGCGAGGGAGGTTACGCGCTACTTACTTGGTGAGCAAAATTACCAACCAGCGGCGGCTTGATTGCGTAACAATTAGCTCGCCAGTTTGATTGCATCAGTCGAGGCCGGAAGCAAGTAAATCGCTTCCGGCTTCAGCTTTTTGTGTGGCACTAGCCGCGAGGAGAGATTCCCGACTCATTGCGACGGCGGGTTGCAGCGCGCCTAGTTGCGCAAGCGGGCTCGACTCGCGGCGCTCGTGCTGGGAACGGCCGGGTGCGAGGGTTGCGTCGGATCGGCGGGCATGGCACTCATGTGGTGAGAAGCCATTGCGGTGGAGCTCATCTCTGAGCTGAAAAAAAGGAAGAAATTGGAGCCGACTTCAACGGCTTTACCAGCGGCTTCGGCGTCATCCATTGCCATTGAGGAGGTGATGCCCGAACTGCCATCGGCGGAGGGCCAATCGCTCCGATTCATGATAAGCACGGGCCGAACTTCCCACCAGATCGGTAACGCATTGACACGGGAATTGTCTATGACGTGGCTGTGATTCGGGGTGGGCACGAAGATATTGCCGGTTGGAGGATTAGGCGCTTTTCCCAATGCCGCGAGCGTAACCGACAAATCCACCGAAGATGCGTGCATCGTGCAGGTGCCAGGGACTGGGTTATTGGGATCGGGGCACTGCGTGGCGACCAAGGGGTGTGCCTTCCACGCTTCGGGCAGGAAGCCAAACGCCTTGATCAACGCGTTGCCCAGCGCCGTGCCGCAAAGCTCGCCGGGCCTGCCGCCGTTCGGGCAAGGCATGGCGTCTGCAGGGTCTTGGTCATTGTTCACGGAGAACATGGGGACAAACACATAGAGATGCGCAGTGTGCTTGATGTCGCCACCGGTTGGGTCCTGCGTGGGTTCCGTGACGGCCTAGCAAATCGGAGTTTGTAATTCGTTAGGATCGGACTGGGCTTTTGCGTTGTTGAAATCCAGGTCCATGCTGGGTTGTTCAACGCAATCAAAGTTCTGAAGATAAGTGAAGGTGACCAGCCGGCCATTGCCAAAACCCTGAGTCTGGTTGGGGGCGAGCTGTGCGGAGGCAATGTCTGGCGTAAAAGCCAAACACGCGGCCACCGCGAGCAACAGCGAGGCAGAACGAGAGAGGTTTTGGTCGATTTTGAAACGATGCATAATCATCTCCTTTTTTGTACTTGATACTGCTAATCTCACAGCTAGCCGGGCGATTCGCGCGTTCCTGTGACTTTCAACGGGCATGGGCAGAGCTGAAGCCGGGGCTTTTCGCTATTGCTGATGGGAGCCGGAAGCCGCTTTGCTCGAATGAGACGAAGAAGTCTTGGGTCCGAATGTAAGGCTCAGCAGATACTGAATCAGGTCGCTCTCTTCGGAGGCGGTCAAGCCGAGACTCATGCAGGTGTTGTAGTGATTGACGACTTCGTTCAGCGTGGCGAAGCGGCCGTCGTGATAAAAACCGCCTTTGAAATGCGTGAAGAGGTCGCCAATCGGCGCAGTGCGATAGCGCTGATCCGGCGCGCGGTTGGCCTGAAAATCGTCGATGCAGATTTCCGAGGCAGTATGCAAATTCCAGCCGGCATCGGTCCAGAGTGGCTCGACGTGGCAATTGTTGCATTGCGCTTTGCCACTGAAGAGAGCATCGCCGCGGGCCGCAGCCGCAACATCGAAGCTACCAGCGGGAGGTTGCGGAGAGGGAATAGCCAACTGATAGAACTGAAGCGCTTGGAGTTTGGAAGTGATGAGGTCGCTGTCGGGATCAATGTGCGGGAGATCGCCAAAACCGTTGGCGGCGGCGATCGGGAATTGCGCGGCGTTGTTGAGCCGAGGATCCCAGAACCTGCCCTTCCCATGCATTTCGAGATTTGCGACGAAGGCGTTCCAGTGGGGAATCGAACCCCAGCCGGTCCAGGTGTGGAGATTGACGCCGCCCAGTCCAAACGCAGGAGGAATCAAAGTTGCGCCGGAGACGTTGGTGGTGGTGACAACGCCGTCGGTCATTTGCTCAGGATTGAAGGCCTTCCCGTCCAAAGTGAGCTCAGCATCAAATTTTCCGGGGCCCCAAGTACCCAAGACACTTCTGACAGTTGTTTGGTCTGTATTTAAGAGGTTTGCGAGAACGCTGAGGTCTGGGGCGAGAGAGATGATTGCGCCGACATTCAAATCGCGATTGGACCAGCCGTCCATGCGATGACCGACGCAGCCCGTACCAGGATTCGGCTGGATGGCGCCTGCGCACAACTGGGGCATGGAATTGTCGACCGTGGAGTGACACAGGGCGCACTGAATTCCGACGGACTGGAGCGTTCCGGAAGAATTGAAGAAGCCGGTAACGCCGACGACGGCGTTAAGTTTAAGTAGCGCCAGGGTGGTTGCCGGATCGGCGAGGTTCACTTGGCCATGGTTGAGAGCGGCAACGAGATTCGCAGGGAGGGCGTCAACGTCAACCTTGAGGCCAACGGCGAGAGCGGTTCTCGGGCTGACGCCGGGGCCAACGCCGCCAAGCTTAGCGCCTTCGATGGCTTGATGAAGCATGAGCGTGCCGCCCCAAAAAGATTCGTCTCCAAACGTATCGAAACGAAACGTCCGGCGGCCCTGGGCAACTAATTGAATTGCGTTTTCTCGAGCAGGGTCCTGAAATGATTGCGTTTCGCCGCCAGATTCAACCTGTCTCGCCGGTTGAACGGCCACGTGGAGTGACGAAGCGTGACTGGCGAGAGGCTGGGGCGTTTTGCCCCGAAGGACTAGCGCAAATGCGCCAAGAAAAAGAAAGGCTGCGAGGAATGAAGTCTTTTTGGAAACCACGGGACCCCCTTGGAGTGCGCAAAAACGGGATCGGGCAAGCGGGTTCACAATACTCATCGAGAGAATTGCTGTCTGTTACCCAGATAACACGCCGTTACGGTAAAAACCCGAGAGGCCAATCAGAAATTTTGCGGGAGTGGAACGAGAGCTAATTTTTGGGGCGATAGTCGCGGAGCGCCACAGGATCAACGACCAAGTGACCGTGAGCGGTATATTCGACCAAGCCGTCACGGCGCAAGAGACCAAGTCCCAGAGAAACGCTTTCGCGGCGGGCTGCCACCATCTGGGCCAGCTCTTCCTGAGTCAAATAGGCGGTAATTTCGATTCGCTTTCCAGCGGGACGCCCAAGCTGGCCGGCCAAGTCCAGAAGGGTTTTTGTGAGCCTTTGCATGGTGTCGCGAAACGCAAGGGACGTCACTTGTTCCTGAGCGTTGAGAAGGGAATCGCAAAATAGCTGAATCAAGTCGCGCAGGAGCGGCTGGTTTTTTTGAATGGTCGCCAGGATTTCCTCGTAGGAGACGGGGACCGCTTGGGTGAGTTCGAGGGCCACGGCGCGATCGATACGAGGCGAGCTCGAGGCAGAGAGCTCGCCAACGACCTCGCCGGCTTTGCGGATATCGAAAATCACTTCTTCCCCGGTCTCCGTGATAGTGCCGATTTTTACTACACCACTGCGAATGAAGAAGAACTGTCCTTCCTTTCGGCTGATATCGTAGAGCGTTTCGCCTTTCTCAAACTTCTGCGAATTGCGATTTTGCAGAAGAGTCTGGCAAAATCTGCCACGAAAAATGGCGCTCAATGCGGAGGAAAGATCGGATTGCTGAATCTGTGCGGGGGCCGGGGCTGTTTGCAAGGCGTTGGTATTTGCGGGCATGACCGTCTCCAGGGCAGCAGCCGAAGGCGATCCTCACCATTGAGCCCAATGACCGCTCGCTAGACACTAAGAACCGCGCGCGCTTCAATATCTTTCTGCTGGCTGCGCCTCACGCCCCTGCGATTTAGATGCTTGAAAAACAGAACACGCTGTCTCAAGCGCAAACCGATTGATTCTGTTCTATTTATACGAGTAGCCAGTCAAGTTGAAGTTGACTGGCTACCGGTTTGTTGTTGAGAGATTCCTCTTCAGCGTGCTCAGGGCCGATTGTGGCCGTTGCCATGCGGTTTGCTTTCCTGCCTTTGTTCCTTTTGGTGTTCGCGCTCCTGGCGCTGCTGAAGTTTTTGAGTTTGCTGTTCTTGCTTGCGGCTCATTTGATCCGTTTGTTGCTGTTGGCGGCGCTGGAGTTTGTCCTGACGCTGCTGGTTTGTATTCTGGCGGTTCAGTTTCTGTTGCTCCTGCTCATTTCGCCGCTGCGTTTTTTGGCGCTCGGCGTCTTGCTGCCGCTGCATCTTGTCGAAGTCTCTCTCATGCTTTTGCTCCAACCTGGGATTGGAGGACGGATTGTCGGAATGGCGCGCGGAAGGCGGCCTGTAGGATTCGCGGCCGTTATTTTCTCGGCTCCTATCACGCGAGTCCGGGGGGCGGTTTCTGTCGTCGTTTCTGCCACGGTCTTCGAGTCTGCCACGATCTTCACCGCGGCCGTGAAATTCGCCGGAGCGCGGAGTGGCGGCGACTTCAGGGCGACCGTGGTTGACGGAAGCCAGGAAGCTGCGATCTCCGCGAGCTCCTTCGAAATGGCGGTTTTGTTCTGCGGTCATGGAGACATGGCGCTCGTGTTCGGCGCTGCGCTCGTCGCGATTGACCTCGGCGCGGATGCCGCCGGGACCGCCGTTGAAGCTGACGCGCGTGACGTTACGCTCATTTACGACGACGCGCTTTTCGTAGACGTTGTGAATCACGGTCACGTTCACATTGGTGACGGAGCGGTTGTAGAAGTAGTGGCCTCCGCGCCAGTAGCCGCCCAAGAAGCCAACACCGGGATAGCCAAAGCCATAGTTAATGCCGCCGTAGAAGCCGACCCGTGGTCCCCAGTAGCCGGTGTGCCAAAGATAGGCACCCTCGGCAAATCCCCAGTAGCCCGGAGTCCAGAGCAGGCCGGGTTCAGGGGCGAGTACCCATGTGCCGGGAACCCAGAAATAACCGTCGGGGCCGTAGGCCCAATAGCCCGGCGCCCATACGTAATCCGGGCCAGGGCAGAAAGGTTGCGCGTAAACGGGGAGTGCCGGGGGCCCGATGCGGATAGAAACGCCCACGGCAACTTGAGCCGGGGATGGGGCCGGAATAGCTAAGATTCCGGCTGCAAAAGCAAGAGAAAGAACAAAACGCGCGATACGCATGATTTTCACCTTTCTGGCGTTGCCGGGGTTACGGCTTCTTGATCAGAGTGGCGATTCGCCAGTTGAGGGCCACCCATTCCATACAACCCCAAGCCCGGGCAAAAGTCGCAAGCGTGCAAAGTAAGCCCTGTAGAAAGAATAACTTAGGCAGAAATGGAGGACACACTTGCTGCTTGCGGCAGTGTTAAAGAGTTACCTGCTATGATGCTGGCCCTCCAAAGGCTCATGGTTTTGCCGCCTGCGCCATATAGGACAGGACTTGTTTGAGAAAAGAGAGACTGCAATGGATGTTGGGGCGAAAGTGCAAATTCAACCGAGCATTTCGACAATTCGCGAAGCGCAGAAATTCCTGGCGAAGTATTTTGCGCCGACGCGGCTCATCGCTGCGCCGTTTTTGAGTCAACGCATGGGGAGAGACGTTTTTTTGAAATTGGAAACGGAGCTGCCGACGGGGTCGTTCAAAGTGCGCGGGGCGTTTTACGCGCTGGCGGAGAGGATGAAGAAGTCCAGCGTGCGGGAAGTAGTGGCGTCGAGCACGGGGAATCATGGGGCGGCCGTGGCGTATGCGGCTAAAGAGTTTGGCATCGCGGCAAGGATTTTTTTGCCGGCGCATTGCAACCCGGTGAAGCGAGGGCGGATTGCCGGGCTGGGAGCGGAGATTGTGGAAAGCGGCGGAAGCGATTTGGCTTCGGCGTTCGCATCGGCTTCGGAGTACGCGAAGCGGCCGGGAGTTTATTTTTTGAATGACGCGACAGATTTAGATTTGCCCGCGGGTCCGGCGACGATTGGGTGCGAGATTTTGGAACAACTGCCGATGGCGACGGCGATTCTTGTGCCGATGGGAGATACGGCGCTGATTCGCGGAATTGCTGCGGCGACAAAGCAGCTTGCGCCGCGACTGAGAATCATCGGAGTTCAGGCGGAGCGGGCGCCAGCGTATTACTTGTCGTGGAAAGAAGGGAGAGTCATAGGCACGGAGACATGCGACACGATCGCGGACGGACTGGCGACGCGAACTCCGGAAGCGGCGAATGTGCGCGACGTGAAAAACCTGGTTGACGACGTTGTGCTGGTGGGCGAGGAGCAGATGTTACGGGCCATCGAGACGTTGCTTGTGGAAGAACACGTGGTCGCGGAGCCTGCCGGAGCGGCGAGCACGGCGGCTCTGCTGAAATCGAGCAATGGTTGCGGCGATAGCCCGGTGCTGATTGTAAGCGGAGCAAATGTCTCGCGGGAAGTGCTGAAGAGGGCGGTCCAGACTGCGTGATGCCCCAGAGTGCCGGGTGGAAGCCTGATATAGGACTAAGGCCGTTTAGAACTCCCTTCGTAGATTGCATATTCGGGCAGAAGCGCAACGCGGTGCAGGCACCGTCGGGGAGTGGGATTTGATCAATGCCTAATTAATTGAGATCCAGCAACATGCGAAAAGGCTTGTTCCTTCCCCAGCGATAAACAGCGAAATCTCTGTCCAACGTCAAGATATCTGCTGTTTCGAATTCATCCGCCAACCGGATGAGGCAGGCATCGGCGAGGTCAATCTTGCGGTCGCGGAATTTCCGAAGGACTTGTTTGACGCCCAGGGTTTCTCTTGATAGCTGAAACGGCATTTGGAAAATCCCGCCAGTCACATTATCGATGATGGTTTCACAAGCGCCGTGGAAATTGCGCAACAAATAGCAACTCTCCGCGATCACAGCTTCGCAGGTAATCATAGGAGCCTCCAGGTCCTGCACCACTCGTGCGCAAACGGTGTGGGAACTTTCGCTTCGGTCCAACAGCGCCACAATTACGCCCGTATCGAGCAATATGGGTTCACCGCCCAAAATCCCGCAAATGTCTTTTGTTAGACCCCAGATCAGGAACTCCAGAGCGAAATTTCCCCAGGCCAATAATCTTTTGGCTTTTCTTCCGCACACGGGTGGCTTCTAGGATACGAAGACCTTCGCGGACGACCTCGGAAGGCGTCCACCCAAGCTCCCGGACGAGCGCGGAGAGTCTCCGGCGCGAACGGGTGTCAAGCCGGGCTTGAATTACAGAACGCACGAAGCCATCGTACTACGGGAGGTGATCTGTATGACAGCAGGTGCGGCCGGAAACGCCGTTCGCCACCGCAGGATTTATCGAGCTGTTTGGAACCCTACTCTTTACCCTGACCGTGAGGGAACAGGATGCGGGCTGAAACTGTCTCTCGACTGCAACGCTCAAAGGCCTCTCGATTCGGTAGAATGCGGGAGCGCCGAGGGTCTCCTTTGGCAAATTCTTGGAGGTATCCCATGAAACGTCAATTTCGCTTCCGAGTGAGTTTGGTTGCGGTGGCAATCCTGTATGCGTTGGTTAGTAGTTTGCCGGCCGCAAGAGGGCAGGAGACCTACACGCCCACGCCTGAGAATCTGAAGGCGCGCGCCTGGTTTCAAGATGCGAAGTTCGGCCTGTTTATTCACTGGGGCGTGTACAGCGTGCTGGGCGACGGGGAATGGATCATGGAAACGCGCCCCATCAATCGTACGGACTACGCAAGGCTGCCTGGGTTTTTCAATCCCACCAAGTTTGATCCGGCAGCCTGGGTGGCGCTGGCCAAGGCGGCGGGTATGAAGTACATCACCATTACATCGAAGCATCATGACGGATTCGCGATGTTCAATTCCAAGCTGACGGACTGGAACGTCGCGGCGCGCACGCCTTACGGGAAAGACATCATCGGCATGCTGGCGGCGGAATGTCATAAGCAGGGAATCAAGCTGTTTGTGTATCACTCGCAGCTCGATTGGCATTCGGAAGATTATTTTCCACGCGGCAGGACGGGCCATCGCACGGGGCGGCCGGATTCGGGAAACTGGGATGCTTATTTGAACTTCATGGACGGGCAATTGCGCGAGTTGCTGACGAATTACGGAGAACTCGGCGGCGTGTGGTTTGACGGCATGTGGGACAAGCCCGACGCGGATTGGCATCTGTCGAGGACGTACAGCATGATTCATCAACTCCAGCCGCAGGCGCTGGTCGGCAGCAATCATCACAGAACTCCGTTTCCCGGGGAGGACTTTCAGATGTTCGAAAAGGATTTGCCCGGCGGACACACGACCGGCTTCAACCAGGAGCAAGGTGTGAGCGCGTTGCCTCTCGAGACCTGCGAAACGATGAACAATGCCTGGGGATTTAACATCACCGACGATCATTACAAGAGCACGGCGCAATTGATTCGGTACTTGGTGCGCGCAGCGGGCATGAATGCGAATTTCCTTCTGAACGTTGGGCCGATGCCGAACGGCGAGATTCAGCCGGAGTTTGTGCAGCGCTTGACCGAAGTAGGGAATTGGACCAAGCAATATGGAGAGTCCATTTACGGAACCCGAGGCGGGCCGGTGGCAGCTGGACCCTGGGGCGTGACTACCCAGCGAGGTTCTACGGTTTATGTACACGTGATGGACTGGAACCAGCCGGTGCTGGCGTTAGCGGGCATTCCGCGGGCGCTTCGTTCGGCCAAGCTGTTGCGCGACGGAAGCAGCGTTGAGTTCAGCGCGGTGAAAGGCGGATTGGTGCTGAAGCTGCCCGAAGCGCAGCCAGAAGAAGTGGATCGCGTGATCGCGCTGGAGCTGGAACCTGCAAAATAAGCGGATGAAGCGCCGGAGCGAAACGCATTCGCTGAAGAAACGTTAGAGCGAAAACTGCGTTGGAGCCGCCTTCTTCCGCCTTACGATTTTGTCTCGGCTTCAGCGATTTTCAGCACAAGCACCTGGCCATTCGAATGGAAATTGCCGCCCGTAGCGGTCTTGGCTTCCTTTAAAGGATTGTCCGGAAGGAAGTGCGAGATCTCCGTGACCAGTCCGGTAGAGGCAAGAGTCTTCTCGACGTAGTCGCGCTCGAGGTCGATGTCAGGATCGATCTTGTGGGTGATCCCGTTATTGCGCTGGTCGCGTTCGAGGCCGATATCGTGAGTTGCCGCGCCGACCCAAAGCGCTTCCCCGTTCACTCGAAAAGGAGCCTTCCAGATGCGCAAGTGGTTGCGTGATTTGGCAACATAGAGGGGCTCGGCGTGGGCCCAGCCGCAGTCTTGAGGGCGGCCAAAGAGATAGAGCTGGCTCATGGGCATATTGAGATAAGACTCTTTCGAAATGCTTTCGATCAGGCCGTGCAAAACGGCGTCTTTGACGTCGGCATCTACTTTCACCCAGCCCGCTGCCTTAAAAACCTGCTCCATGGCGGATTGCGACCCAAGAATCAGGAAATTCACCATATCACCCGGATGACCGTCCTTGTCGTTGACACGCCGTGGAATTTTGGCAAAAAGCGCATTATCAATGCCAGGCATGGAGCTGACCTGCTTTGCCACGGCGGGCGGTTTCCCGTCTTCGGGAGCGTACACTTCCAGGCGCACGACATAGGTGCCGGTACCTGTGTCCTGGCCTTCTTGGTTGATTCCGAGCGCGAGACGCCCGGCAATCGGCGCTACTTGATCGCAGTGCGCCCCGACCAGAAAAGGCTGCGCTACGTCTTTGTCGCCGATGCGCCCGATCAGCGCCCCCCGGCCCGCGTCGTTGTAAGGGAGGACGCGCAGCAGGTCTCGAAAGCCCCGGGCAAGGCCGTCGGGACTGTTGTCCTGCTTGGCGTCGGAATAGCGTAGCTTGCCAGTCGCGGTGATGACCACGTGTTCGCCGGCCTGCACGTCGATACCCGTGTCTACCCAGGAGGCGTCACCGGTAAGCTGGAATTCCTGCGAGAGACGCTTCTTCCCGGAAGTGCTTTTCGAGTTGTCCCGTTGTGTGGTGGTCTGCTGTGCGGGCGCAGCTTCGCGGACGAGTTGGGCGAGAGCGGGGTCCGGCCAACCCGTTGAGACAAGCAGGAATCCTAATTTGAGGAAAAACGCGTTCCTTAAGAAACGAACCATTACAGAATCATCCTGACTAAATCCTGGGCGAATTCACTCTTAGCAGATGCGGTTCGTCGATACAAGCGTTGCACCTTGGCGACGTGGCGCAAGGAATCAAGGAAAGAGGCATCAGGTTTTTTTACCAGCGCGAAAGATGCACAAGAAGCTCTCGGTGACAAGCTGCGATTCCTTGACGGGAAGTTAGGGCAACGGTAGATTGAAGGATGCCGCAGCATTGTGAGAGGACATGGGACTGCTCCAAGATGTTCCCTTCCATGCTGAGAGACGCCAAAGGCGGAAAAATTAAGAAGCGACTTGCCCGAATGGGGGCTGCGGCAACCCGGAAATGATGAAAGCAGGACGACTTAAGGCGATCTTGGGACTGTGCGCAACGGTGGCATTTCAGGCCGCTGCGCAGAGCAATCCGCGGGCCCTGGCGCGACCGCAAACTGAAGCGCCATCCAAAGCGGCTGCGCCCCCCGCCTCGTTGCGCACGCAATCTGCTCCGCAAAACGCGGTTACTGTGGACGGCAGCGAGGCGATGTTCACGACCATGTGCGCGCTGCTTGCGGCGGGCTTTGAATCGAATGTGAGCGCTGACAATTGGACTGCCTTCCGCGCACAGATGCGCGAACGTTTGCGCCAGCAACAAGGCCCGGCCGTGGATGCTGTGCGTCAGTTCTATCGCCAGCACGAGCTGCGCGATCCGGGGGCGACGCTGTCCAGGTATCTTTGGTTTGGACTGGTGTCCGGGCCGGCCCCCGCGTTTCAACCCATCTTGCGACGCGACGAATTGCCTCCTGAAGTGATCGCGCTACTAGGTTTCAGCGAGCTGCTGTCGAGCTATTACCAGGAACAGAAAATTGGAGATTTGTGGCGCCAAGTCCAGCCGATTTATAACCGCGAAATCCAGCGTTTGCAGGAACCTTTGACGCAAATCGTGTTCACAACCACTGGATATGTTCGCGAGATCCTCGAGCCGTACAGTGTGCGCAAGTTCACGATTGTTGTTGAACCGCTAGTCGGGCGGATTACCAACGTACGCAATTTTGGCGACCGCTACGCACTCGTGCTGAGCGGAGGCGACGACGTCCCCCAGGATGTAGTGCGTCACGCGTTTTTACATTTCATGCTCGACCCGCTTCCCTTGATGTATCCACATGTGATTGCGGTGAAACGCCCGCTTTATGAAACTGCGGCGAAGGCCCCTCGGCTGGAAAGCGACTTGAAAGACGATTTCCCCTCGTATTTTGCGGAGTGCATGGTTCGTGCGGTGGAATTGCGGATGAAGCGGATGTCACCCGGCGAGCGGGAAGCGGCGTTGGGCCGCAATGATGCGGACGGATACGTTTTGGTGAGGCCGCTGGTCACAGCTCTGGCGAGTTTTGAGACCTCGGAACCGTCGATGAAACGTTATTTTCCCGATTTAATAAGGAGCATCGACGAAAAAGCAGAGGCCAAGCGGATAGTGGCAATTCAGTTTGCCTCCGCTGACGCAGCGCAGGCCGACAATGCGGCAGCGGAAGCAGTAGCGCGCCCGAAAAAAGTTTTGCCCACGACGGTACCCAATGACGCAGAAGTTATCGCCGCGCTTACCGAAGGCGAGCGTCAGATTGCTACAAAGAATTCCCGTGCGGCCGAGGCTTCGTTTAAAAAAGTTTTGATCAAATATCCGGATCAGTCGCGCGCCTGGTTTGGACTTGGCGTCGTCGCATACATGGATCATGACGCGGCGCGGGCCAAGGAAGTTTTTGGCCGCCTTACCACGGGAGAGCATGCCGCAACCGGAGACCCGCGAGTGCTGGCCTGGTCGCATGTTTACCTCGCGCGGATTTATGATTATGAAGGGAATTCCTCGGTGGCGAAGACGGAGTACGAGTCGGCGCTGGCAGTGCAAGGCGGCCCGGAGGAAGCACGGCAGGCGGCCCAAAAGGAGCTGGCCACTGATGCAAACGACAAGCAGGTGGCGCGGCCGTAGTGGAAGTTATGCACTGGCACGGGTACATCAACGATAGGATTGCACTAGCGACAGCCGTGATGCTTTGCGCGAGCGCTGTGTGTGCGGCGCAGGGGGGCGCGCCTGCGGGCGGCGCTGCAGGCGGTGCCGCTGCCGCCAGCTCCATGAGCAGGAATATCGGTCGCGACACTTCTCCTCTAAACCCGGAAAATTCGCTTGAGCTCATTAGGCCCGTAGACAAAGCGGAGGAGACGGCGTTTCGCGATTTTCAGCGTGTGTCCCCCGAAGACATGGCCAAAAAGATTGAGCTGGGCGAGAAATTCCTGAAGAAGTATCCCAAGAGCAACTATCGAGCGATTGTTTACTCTGGCTTGACCAGCGCTTATCTTATGACCAACCAGGTGGAAAAGATGCAGCAGTCCGGCGAGATGGCTCTTGCGCTGAATCCGAAGGACGTGTTGGTGCTGGCAATGCTTGGTCAGACGATTCCGCGCGTGATCACGGCGAGCACTCCCGAGCCCCAAAAGGAACTTGAGAGAGCTGAAAAATACGCGAAACAGGCGATTGAGCAGATTCCGCAGCTGGCGAAACCGGCGAATACATCAGACCAGGAATTTGCGCAGGCGAAGAACCAGACTCTCGCCATCGCCCACAGCGGATTAGGATTGGTGGATTTCCGCCGCGGGGACTTCGCGGGCACTATTGCAGAGTTGGATCAAGCTGTGCAGCTGGACCCGAGGGGGGACGTCACCAACTATTACGTGCTGGGAGTCGCCAGCTACAACGCAAAACATTATGAGGATGCGGTTAAGGCCTTCGATAAGTGCGCGGCATTTTCCGGAAACCTGCAATCCACGTGCAAGGAGAATGGTGAGAAAGCAAAGAGCTTGATAGCCGGCCAGCAAGGCGTCCTGAAGTAGGCTGATCGCCGAATATCCCAGACGGGCGAAGGATTGATGGACAGGAGAAATGGAAATGAAACGCAATAAGAAGTCTTGGTTGGATGCATTGATCATAAGCGGATTGCTGCTTGCCTCTTGCGGTATGGCTGCAGGGCAAGGGAGTCAAGGTTCACAAAGCGGCCAGAGCCAGCCGCCCGCGCAATCCAGCGATAAGCCCAAGGCGCCAGACGTCACGCCTCTGTCCTTGGACAGCGCTGCGCCACCGCCCGTGAGCGCAGAAGAGGACGCGGCCTTTAAGTCTTTCCAGGCGGTCCCGATGAACGATGTGAAGCAGAAGATCCAGGTCGGAGAGGCTTTTCTCCAGAAGTATCCGGAGACCCGCTACAAGTCTGCCGTGTACGCGCCTCTGGCCTTTGCCTGCTTGCAGGATGGGCAAGTTCAGAAAATGGAGGAATATGGGGAAAAGGAAATCGCGCTTGTCCCTAATGACGTGTCCACGCTTGCGCTCCTGGGACAGACGCTTCCTCGCAGTATCCACTCTGGCACTCCCCAAGCCGAGGCGTCGCAGTTGCTCACCAAGGCGGAGCAGTACTCAAAGCAGGCTATCGAAATCACGCCGACGATTCCGAAGCCTGCAAACATGACCGACGAGGCGTTTGCCGCCGCCAAGAATCAAAATCTGGCCATGGCCCATAGCGGGCTTGGGCTGGTGTACATCCGCCGCGGCAAGAATGCGGAGGCTATTACGGAGCTGGATGAAGCCGTGAAAGTGGATCCAAATCCCGATCCTGTGAACTACTATCTGCTGGGAATGGCGAACAAAAGCACTTCGCATTTTGACGATGCGGTTACTGCTTTCAACAAATGCGCGGCTATCGTAGGTCCCATGCAAAACGCGTGTAAAACGCAAGCCGACGACACAAAGAAGAAGAGTTCCACGGAGTTGAGCGCACCGAAGTAAGGCCGGGCGCCCGCGTGCCCGAATGACACAGGAAATGCGGATTGCCGACACGGCGCTGGAGGAGCGCCTGGGTCACAAGTTCTCGAATCGAGAACTGCTCGATAGGGCATTGACTCACAGCTCAGCGATACCCGAGTTGCGCGAGGCCGCTACGGATGCTCGGGAAAACGTGCATCCTTCGGATAATGAACGGCTGGAATTTCTGGGCGATGCGGTCCTTGAGCTGCTTGCAAGCGAATATCTTCTTGCCGCTTTTCCGGAGTGGTCTGAGGGGCAGCTTTCCAAGAGCCGCGCGCGCATCGTGAACGCGAGCTCTCTCGAATCGGCGGCGCGCAGGCTGCGTCTTGGAGAGCATCTTCGCCTGGGGCGGGGAGAAGAAAAGACCGGCGGGCGCGAAAAGCAAACGCTGCTTGCGGACGCCTTCGAAGCCGTGGTTGCCGCGGTTTATCTGGATGCCGGGCTCGGCGCCGCCAGGGAATTGTTGCAGCGGGTTCTGTTCGAGCAAGCGGTTGAAGAACGAGGCGAACGCATTGCGGAGTCGGATCGCAAATCCGCGCTGCAAGAATTCCTTCAAGGGCGCGGGCAGCCGCCTGCCGAGTATCGTTTGGCAGGAGAAAGCGGGCCCGATCATCAGAAGACTTTTCAGATTGAAGTCTGGATTAACGGCGGGTGCCTGGCGAAAGGCGTTGGCAGCACCAAGAAAGAGGCCGAGCAGAAGGCGGCACGAAGCGCCCTGGAACAACTCGAACGAACAGGAGTGAAAGGCTAAAAGGAATGCCTGAAGAAACACTGGCACCAGTCCAGGAAGTTTCGCCGGTGGCCAAACCCGAGGAGCCCCGGGAAGAGACGACTCTTTCCGAGTACCTGGAGTCACTCCTCGTTACCGTGATTCTGGCCCTGTTTGGCACGACTTTTATTGTGCAGGCCTTCAAAATCCCCTCCGCTTCCATGGAAGGCACCCTGCTGATCGGCGACCATTTGTTGGTCAACAAGTTTATTTTTGGCGGCACCGGCGCTTGGTACGAAAAAGTTCTGCCCTACCGCCCACTCGAGCGCGGTGACATCATCGTCTTTAAATTCCCTTACCAGGAACATCAGCACTTTGTGAAGCGCGTGATCGGCCTGCCGGGCGACCGGGTGAAAGTCGTGGACCAGGCCGTTTATGTGAATGGCAAGCTGTTGAATGAGCCGTATGTCGTGCACGATCCGGCCGCTCACTATGACCCGCTGAACTACAATTTTCCTGCGCTGCCGAGCCAGGTGATTGCCTCTGGCCTGCAGCCCGAATGGGCCCACGATATGAAGAAGTTCATGCGGGTCGATGAAGTTGTAGTGCCGGCGGGGAAATATTTTGCCATGGGCGATAACCGCGATCAGAGCTGGGACAGCCGCTTCTGGGGCTTCGTGGATCACGACGCCATTATGGGGCGTCCTTTTTTGATTTATTGGTCGGTCGAGGCAAAGAGCAGCGATTACAGCGGAGAAAGCACGTTTTGGTCGCGGCTCGCGGCGGTATTTGATACGCTCGGGCATCTGCCCACGCGCACGCGTTGGAGCCGGATGCTCCATACCGTGCACTAAACGCGGACCCGGTTTTGCCTGGTTGCCCGGCGCTACCTTTTTCTGCGGGACTCTCTTAAACTTCCGAACGGCATGAGCAAGTTGCGCAAATGGTGGAAGACCGGGGCCGCCGTCGCCGCGACGGTCATTGCATTGCAATTGGCGGTTTCCTTTCTCGCGCGCACTCAGCGAATGCACGTGTACCTCGTGGCGCATCTCGAGCGCGCTTTTGGCCGGCCCGTCCAGGTGAAGACTTTTGGTGCGCGCATTTTTCCAAACCCACAGCTTTTCGCCAACGGGGTCACGGTGGGCGAGGATCCTGCCTTTGGCTACGAGTACTTTCTTCGCGCGGAGCATCTGAGCGCGGGGCTGCGATGGACTGGTCTGCTACGCGGTCATTTTGAATTTGGGACCCTGTCTTTCAGCAGGCCGAGCCTCATCCTTGTTCGCAATTATCAGGGCCAGTGGAACTTGGAACGCTGGCTTCCCCCCGCGAAAACTGCTTCTACGCAGAACTCAGCCATTTACGGGCCGCCCTCCCCGGCTCCTCCAGTAAATCACCTCCAACGAATCTTGTTCGATGAAGGGCGCATCAATTTCAAAATTCAGCGAGACAAGCTCCCATTCGCTTTCACCGGAGTTTTTGGGAGTTTCGAGCAAGTCTCTCCAGGTCGCTGGCAACTGCAACTGGAGGCACAGCCTTGGCGCAGCGGTGTACTTCTGCAATCCACGGGGACTATTCGTGTGCGAGGAGATTTGGCGGGCACTTCCGCTCGCCTCCAGCCGGCGCAAATCACATTGCACTGGAGTGAGGGTTCTCTGGCGGACGTCTTCCGCATTCTGCATGGTCAGGATTACGGTGTCCGCGGGCTATTCACACTGGAGGGCACTGCGAAAAGCGATGGAGTTGCACACGATGCCTTGGGTGAATGGACCTACTCCGTCCAAGCGCATGCGCGGCAAATTCACCGATGGGATTTGACTGAACGCGCCGACAATCCCGCGTTGAATGTGAACCTCAACGGGCACTGGAACGCTGAAGTGGGGAGCCTCTTTGCCGATCAATTTGTGGTGGAAGGATTGCGCTGCAACCTGCGAGGAGAGTTCCGTTATGTCTCAGAAAACCCCGCCTTAACGGAATTGCGCCTGGATTCCATGGGTGTTCAGGCCTCGGACCTGCTCGCTTGGTACCGCGCGTTCCATTCGGATGTAGCTGAGGGCATCACGGCCGACCCTTATTTTACGGGCGGAATGATTTTGCGCGGCTGGCCGCTTTCTATCGAATCCGCGGCGCTTTCCAGCAACGGCGGCACTGTCAGAGTACCGGGCTTTGCCGAGTCTGTTCGAATCGGCTCCGTGAACGGCGGCCTCGAGCGATCCAATCTTGTGATTGGCCCCGTGCGCGTCGCCCTGGGCGGAGATGCCCGCGAGGTCATCGCTCCGAAACGCCGCCGCGTTGCGTTGGCGATGGAAAATGCCGCGGATTTGACGCTTACCCAGGACTTAAAGACCCACGCCGGGAACCTTAGTGTTGAGGGAAACATTTCCAAGGTCGAAGATTTTCTGAAGCTAACCGCGTCCCTTGGCCGGCAGGTAAATCACGGTTGGGAGCTTACGGGCCAGGCCACTGCGGTCACGCAATGGACCTGGAAGGAACCCTTCAAAGGACATTGGAATGGCACGGTCGCGATCAATCGAGGCGCGCTGACCATTGCCGGTCTGAACCAGCCACTCAGCCTCGCGGAAGCACGCCTAAATTGGAACCATGGACAACCCTCTACGCGTCTGCTGAGAGTGGAAGGGTTTGGGGGCAATTGGCAGGGAAGCGTCGAAGAGAACCACAAAGCGGACGACGATACCCCGCGGAGCTGGAAATTCGATCTGATCGTGGACCACCTGAATGCCACCGAGTTGGATCGTTGGGTGGGCCCGCGCGCACGCCCAAGCTGGCTTCAGCGGCTGCTCCATTCGTTTTCGGGGGATGCCGCTCCAGCGACGCCTGCAAGCGAACTCGTGCGGCGCGTCGATGCCGAAGGGCATCTTCGCATCGGCCGCTTGACCATTGAAAAACTGAGGCTGGACAATGTCGTGGCGCAGGGATCTCTGCGTGATCTCAAGCTGAATGTGCGGCAATCGACAGCCGAATGGGCTGGAGGCCGCGTGCGGGCAAAAATCAACGCCGGCTTCCTGCCGCATCCGGTTTATGACGTTAACGCGGATCTCGACCGCGTCAGCCTTGCGAAACTGCCGGGAACCGGGCGGCTGGGGGACCGGTTGAACGGCTCGGCATCTGGAAGTCTGCAGTTAAAGACCACCGGAGTTGGCCGCGAAGAATTGCTCAAAAATCTCGACGGCAGCGGCGTTGTGAACCTGAAAAAAGTGGAACTTCGTGGCTGGGATCTGCCGGCTAGCGTTGCGGACGGTGCTACTCGCCCCGGAGTTTCCCGCTGGCCCGCTGGTGAATGCGCTTTCCTGATCCGGAGTCGCAGTGTGGTCCTGCAATGGCTGCAACTGAATGACCCGCGTGAGCAAACCTCCGTGGAAGGCACGTTGAGTTTTGGCTCAGACGCGGAGCTGAGCGTTTCCACGCAATCGCGGGACACGGCCAAAGTGCAACCTAAGAAAGCCTCCGCCAAGGGACATGTGCTAAAAATCTCCGGGCCGCTCGATGAGCTGCGCGTGACCGTGGAAAAAACTCCGGCGGCACCCCAAGTGGTGAACTAGGTTTTCTAGGCCATTCGTTTTGCTGTGTGCGATTTCCATCAGTTTCAAAAGGAGGAGTGGATGAAGCGTTATGCCTTGGGTGTGGCCCTGGGTGCTTTTGTTTTTTGCACGAGCGCCGGCGCGCAGAAACCGTTCACGCTGGAACAGATTTTGAGCGCTCCGTTTCCGTCTGATTTGACCGCTTCAAAAAACAGCAGTCGCGTGGGCTGGGTTTTCGATCAACAAGGCAAGCGAAACATCTGGGCTGCCGAGGCTCCCGTCTTTGCGGTGCGCCAACTCACCGAATATAGCGAAGACGACGGTCAGGAGCTCTCCGAACTGCGCTTCTCCTCGGACGCCAATGCTCTTGTATACGTCCGCGGCGGCGGTAAGAATTCGGCGGGACAAGTGCCAAATCCCACCAGCAATCCCGCAGGCGCAGAACAAGCCGTTTGGGCTATTGCGTGGACAGGCGGCGAGCCTAAACGAATCGATGCCGGTCATTCGCCTGATATTTCGTCGCGCGGAACCATCGCTTACGTCAAGGACGGCCAGGTCTGGCTTGCTCCTCTGGATGGCCCCGAGAAGCCGCACCAGCTCGTCGTGCGCGGCCAGAATTTCGAGCCGCATTGGTCACCTGACGGTAGCAATCTCGCTTTCGTTTCCGCGCGCGGCGATCACAGTTTCATCGGCATCTACGACGTTGCCGCGAAATCCATTTCTTTCATTTCACCCACCGTGGATTCCGACGGCAGCTTTGTCTGGTCACTCGACGGCAAGCGCATCGCGTTTGTGCGCCAGCCGGCGGAGAAGCGCGATGCCCCACAAGGTTACTTCATTGCTCCGGACAAGCCGCACCCCTGGGCCATTTGGGTTGCCGACGCAACCACACGCGCCGCAAAAGAAATCTGGCACAGCGGCGCCACAGCGCAAGGTTCGTTTCCCTTTATGGCGGAAGACACCGGCGGTGGCGTCCTGAATTGGGCTGCCGACAATCAAATCGTGATGGCCTCAGAAGAAGACGGCTGGCAGCATCTGTACGCTCTCTCCGCCGACGGCGGGGCGCCCAAACTCCTCACACCCGGCAACTGTGAAGTCGAGCAGTGGTCCTTCACGGCCGACAAGAAAACGGTTCTGTTCAATTCCAATTGCGACGACGTGGAACGGCGTCATATCTGGACCGTTCCCGTTGTAGGCGGCCGCCCTGCGCAGCTCACTTTCGGAAAAGGAGTGGAATGGAGCCCCGTGGCGCTCAGCGATGGTCGCACTCTCGCCTATATCGGCTCGGAAGCCGCCAGCCCCGCCAAACCTTTCGCAACCGCTTTGGCATCCGGCCACTCTTCCACTGCGCTTGCTCCCGAGACTTGGCCCAAGGATTTTCCCTCCGACAGACTTGTCACTCCCCAGCAAGCCATCTTCAAATCTACTGACGGCCTCGAAATCCACGGCCAGCTCTTTGTTCCTTCCGGAGCAAAGCCAGGCGAAAAGCGTCCCGCGCTGATTTTTCTTCACGGTGGCCCGATTCGCCAGATGCTTCTCGGCTGGCACTACATGTACTACTACTCGAATTCCTACGCCATGAATCAATATCTCGCGAGCCGCGGCTATATCGTTCTCGCGCTCAATTACCGCAGCGGCATAGGTTACGGCCGCGCGTTCCGTGAAGCTCCCGGCCGCGCCGGACGCGGCGCGACGGAATACCAGGATGTCGTCGCCGCTGGAAAATTCCTGCAAAGCCGCCCCGACGTCGACCCCAAGCGCATCGGTCTCTGGGGCGGAAGCTACGGCGGCTATCTCACGGCGCTCGGCCTCGGACGCAACTCGGATCTCTTCGCCGCTGGCGTCGATTTTCACGGCGTGCACGATTGGCCCACCGACAACTGGGACGGAAAAAACATCCCCGCCGAACTTACCAAACTGGCTCACGACTCTTCTCCGGTCACCGCGGTGGACACCTGGAAGTCCCCTGTCCTTTTCATCCACGGCGACGACGATCGTAACGTCTATTTCACGCAGACCGTGGACCTCACCGCGCGCCTTCGCGAAAAGGGCGTCGAAATCGAACAGCTCATCTTCCCCGACGAGATTCACGATTTCCTTCTGCACCGCGACTGGCTGGCTGCCTATCATGCCGCGAGCGACTACTTCGACCGCCGCCTGAAGTCGCCGGCAAAGTAGAATCTGTTTCGGCGAAGGCTTCTCGCGAAGGATTCTTCGCGCTATCCTCGTTGTGCGCGGTGATGTCGTCCACCATCCGATGAAACGTAAATTTATCCTCGTATGTGGCATGCTCCTTTTTGCCGCTGCCATCGCGCCTTCGCGCGACGAACGCGTCAGTTTCCTCCCCAGGTTGCAGCCTGGCCAGGCGCTCACGTATCTCGTCCGCTTCCGCAGCGACAAAAACGTCAAGACCGAAAGCACCCTTGTCATCCCCCTTGCACCCACGGCCTCGCAGGGCGACACACGAGTGTTGTTGCGCTTACAAATCTTGGATGTGCAACAAACGGGCGTCCGGCTGGTGGTTCGTGCCCGAAGCGAGTTTCTTGGCTCCGATACCGGCGGGCCGGTATCGAAAAACACTTCGCAGAAGAAAGAATCTCTCCAGCAACCGCTCAGACCAGAAGGGAAGCCAGTCGAGTTCACCATTTCTCCCGAGGGCTTCGCGGAAAAAATCATCGGTCTCGACGCACTCACTTCCAATCAGCAGCAAATCTGGCAGGAATGGTTGGCGCGGTTTGCCATGGCTTGGGCGCTTCCCTCGCCAAGCGCAAAAATCGGCGACAAATGGAAAACCGACCAGCCCGAGTCGGCGCCCTCGCCGATAGCGGCGCTGAGTTGGGTGCGCGATTCCACTTACGTCCGTGACGAGCCTTGCGCCCCCGCGCAGCTCTCCGTTACCGGTGAAGTTACGCCCGCGAACGCCGCCGCGGACAATTGCGCCGTGCTTCTTACCACCGCGAAGCTCGTGCAAAAATCCTCGCCAAAGGACGCCACTCCCGAAGATTTCAAGCTCCACCAGTTGAAAACCATGGGTTTTGCCAAGGGCTCGAACGAAATCATTACTTACATTTCTCGTTCAACCGGCCTTGTAGTACGTGCCACCGAAGATGCCACCCAGCAAATGGATGTCGTCGTCGCCAAAGCCGATGGCTCCAACGGTGTGCGCTACAACGTGGACGCCAAGAGCCAACTGGAAGTCTTGCTTCTTACGCAGGTACCGCAAGCGCCGCCTCAGCGCTGAGCCATCGGCATCCCGGCGTGCGCGCTCCACAGAAAGACCGGCGGGATGCGCGGGAGTATAATCTAAGTTTCTGCCAAGCCCGGCGAACCGGCAGGAGACCCTCTCGATGAAATTCAAGCTGCATAGCAACTACGAGCCCCGCGGCGATCAGCCTGCCGCCATCGATCAGCTCTACGGCGGCGTCGAGTCTGGCGAAAAGCATCAGGTGCTTCTCGGCGTCACCGGTTCCGGCAAAACATTTACGATGGCCAAACTCATTGAGCAATCCAATCGCCCCGCGCTCGTTCTCGCTCACAACAAAACGCTCGCCGCGCAGCTCTATCACGAGTTCAAATCCTTCTTCCCCGAAAACGCCGTCGAATATTTCGTCAGCTACTACGATTATTACCAGCCGGAAGCCTACGTCCCTTCCGCCGACCTTTACATTGACAAAGAAGCCACCATTAATGACGAGCTCGACAAGCTGCGCATGAGCGCAACGCGTTCGCTCTTCGAGCGCCGCGACGTTGTCATCGTCGCCTCCGTCTCCTGCATTTACGGTCTCGGCTCACCCGAAGCCTATTACGGCATGTTGGTCATGCTGGAAAAGGGCCACCAAACCTCGCGCGAAGCGCTCCTTCGCCGCTTCGTGGACATTCAATACGAGCGCAGCGAAGACCTGCGCCGCGGCACTTTCCGCGTTCGCGGCGACATGATTGAGATTTATCCCACTTACGAAGACCAGGCCTATCGCATCGAAATGTGGGGCGATCAGATTGACACTCTTCGGCAAATCGATCCTCTCACCGGCGAAGTTCGCGCTGGAAACGAAGATCTGTCCCGCGTTCCCATCTACCCGAAAACCCATTACGTGATGCCGCAGGCTCAGCGCGACCGCGCCATCGTCGGAATTCAGGAAGAACTCGAGTGGTGGAAAAAGGAACTTGAGAAGCAGGGAAAATTTGTCGAAGCCCAGCGCGTCGTCCAGCGCACCCTCTTCGATATCGAAATGATGCGCACCATCGGCTATTGCCACGGCATCGAGAATTATTCACGCCATCTCAGCGGCCGCTTGCCCGGCGAGGCGCCGCCAACTCTTCTTGATTACGTCCCCCAGGACTATTTGCTCTTTATCGACGAGTCCCACCAGACCGTTCCGCAAGTCCGCGGCATGTTTCACGGCGACCGCTCGCGCAAGCAGACGCTGGTGGATTACGGTTTCCGCATGCCTTCTGCGCTCGACAATCGCCCGCTCACTTTCGAAGAATTCGAACACCGCATGAATCAGGTCGTCTACGTTTCCGCGACCCCCGGTCCGTACGAACTCACTCGGGCCGGCGGCGTGGTCGTCGAGCAAGTCATTCGCCCCACCGGCCTCGTCGATCCCGAAGTGGAAATTCGCCCGGTAAAGGGCCAGGTCGACGACCTCCTCGAGCAAATTCGCGTCCGCGCGGAGAAAAGTGAGCGCGTGCTGGTCACGACTCTGACGAAGCGAATGGCCGAAGATTTGTCCGAATATTTCACCGAAGTCGGTGTCCGCTGCCGCTATCTGCACTCCGAAGTCGAAACACTTGACCGCATCAAGATTTTGCGCGATTTGCGCCGCGGCGAGTTTGACGTGCTCATCGGAATCAATCTACTTCGCGAAGGATTAGATCTGCCCGAGGTTTCTCTCGTCGCCATCCTTGACGCCGACAAAGAAGGCTACCTCCGCAGCGCCACTTCTCTTATTCAATCGATCGGCCGCTGCGCTCGCCACATCGAAGGCCGCGCCATTCTCTACGCCGACCGCCGCACCGATTCCATGAATCAAGCCATCGATGAAACCAACCGCCGCCGCGCCAAGCAGATCGACTACAACGAGGAAAACAACATCACGCCGATGTCCATCATAAAGTCTGTGGACATGGAGCTCGCCCGCATCGTTGAAGCCGACTATGTCTCCGTCCCCTTGGACGACAAGACTCTCGACGCCGCGGCTGCCGGCGTCAAAAACGAACAACAACTTGCTGAATTGCTCCAGCAGCTCGAAAAGCAAATGCGCGAAGCCGCCAAGAAATTCGAATTCGAACGCGCCGCCCAATTGCGCGACCGCATCCGCTCCCTGAAACAACGAGATCTCTCCGGTCTCTTCTCCAAGGAGTCCGAGCCGGTTCCTGCAGAACCCGCCGCTCAGACCACGCCCCGCTTCAACTCCTCCAGCGGGTAAAAAGTGTCCCGCCACACGATCCCGCCCTGCCACAGCGTCACCATTGTCGATCTCAGCAACATGTAAAAGAACAGCGCCGCGCCCAAGGGATGTGTCAGGGCGTAAAGCGGCGAGACGCGCATGACCCAAGCCACGCCCACGTGAAAACTCAGCGCAATTATTACAGCAATCGTGCTGAGCGCCCGAATCCATCCATGGCCAAACACAACACCGGCAAAGGGCAGGATGTTCATCAGCACTAATCCCGCCAACATCAC
>Ga0209474_10000180_pt1 | contig 76692 bp, 73 predicted proteins | sample GraSoiAngelo_145_FD_185902 | JGI IMG/M metagenome (GOLD analysis project Ga0209474, IMG submission 185902) | Grasslands soil microbial communities from the Angelo Coastal Reserve, California, USA - 14_1009_05_20cm (SPAdes) (version 2) | ecosystem: Environmental > Terrestrial > Soil > Grasslands...
CGGAGGAGCGCGATCATCGCCATCACCGTCCAATCGGCAACCGAATCCTTGTTGTATCCGGCCGCATTCGCGACCGGGATGCCGAGCTCGGCGGCTGCACGGTGGTCGATTGAATCGAATCCGACCGCCGCTTGCTGGATGAGCAGGCACCGGCTCATCTGCTGCAGGACAGCGCGGTCGATCTGATGCCTGTGCCGTCGGTCGGCGATCACAAGATCGGCATCGGCGCACGCAGCCGCCACGTCCGCCTGGGCAGGCGGTGGGGGCACGAGCAGGACCTCTACGCGGTGGCGGCCCTTCAACATGGCGCGCACGGTCCCCCCGTCAAAGGGGCTGAGGCACGCAATGCGGGCCTGCATTGGACTCGAAGGCTAGCACTCCGCCCAGGCCGCGTTGGCGGCCGCATCAGGGCGCGCTATCGTGAGCCGGTGACCCGGGCGCACATCAATCACGTCAGCATCGTGGCCCGTGACCTCCAGCATTCCGTCCAGTTCTACATCGAGATCTTCGGCGCTGAAACAATCGACACGCCCAACTTCGGGTTCCCCGTTCAGTGGCTGCGTGTAGGCGACCTGCAGCTCCATCTGTTCGAGCGCCCGGGCGCCGCCCCCGCCTACCACCATTTCGCACTCGGGGTCGACGACTTCGAGGCGGTTTTCCGAGCAACTCGCACGAGAGGCCTTCACGACGTCGAAACCATGGGCTCGCACCTGAACGAGCTCCCGAGCGGCCAGGTCCAGCTGTACATTCGCGACCCAGGCGGAAACCTGGTCGAGGTCAACTGGAACGACGCTCGCGGCCTCAGCGACGAGGTCAGGCAGGAGATGAGGCGCCTGGAGGACAGCCACCCTCAAAGTGAGTCGAACCGCAGGGCAGAGCTCTACCTCGCCGACTCCCCGAAGGTGAGATGAATCTATAGACGACTCAGGTCCCCGCCTTCGTCGGCCAGGGCTGCGGGGTCTGGCCGGGCTTGCTTGGCGATCAAGCGTCCCGCCGCCGCCATCTCATCGTGCTCATCCAGCTCCGGGTCACCGCCGCGATTCACACCCACCGCCGCGCGCAGCACGCCATCCGCCAGGTAGAACCCGACAAGCTTCCGATCCATCGCCGACCCGCGCACGACGAAGCGGTCCCACGTGCGGGCGTGACCGACGTACTCGAGCTTGTGCTCGTACTGATCCGACCAGAACGTGTGGACGTATGCGAACGACGCTGCCGAGCCCAAGACCGACCGGGCGGCCGCCGCCCCTTGCTTCTCAGCGTTGTTGTAGTGCTCGACCCGAATGCGGCCAAAAAGGGGATGCATGTGGTTGGCCAGATCGCCGGCGGCGAATATTCCCGGCACGTTTGTCCGGCACGAAGGGTCGACGCTCACGCCATTGTCAAGCGCCACTCCGCTGCCTTCGAGGAAAGCGACCGACGGTCGGATGCCCACCGCCACGACGGCGAGATCGCACTCCAGCCTGCGCCCATTCCTCGTCACCGCCTGTTCGATTTGCCTGGCACCTTCGAATCGGACGACCTCATCGCCGGTCACCAGCTCGACGCCCGCCTCCCGATGGATTCCGGCCATGAGCTCTCCCATTTCGGGGCCCAGGACTGACTCGAGCGGAGCACGGCCGGGCAAGACGGCGCTCACCCGAACGCCCAGCTGGGTCAGCGAGGCGGCGACCTCGGAACCGATGAAGCCCATCCCGACCACCAGCGCTCGGGCCCCACGCAGGGCGGCTTGTTTGATCGCGTCGCAGTCGGCCACCGTCCGGAGCTGGAAGACACCCGGCAGCTGCGCACCAGGGACGTCCAGGCGCCTGTTCTCACCTCCCGTCGTGATCAAGAGGCGGCTGTACGAAACAGCGTTCCCACCAGCCAGCTCGACGCGACGCGCGCGGATGTCGACGTGCGCGGCGGTGGCGGCAACCCGGTCCACGCGGTTCTTCTCGTACCAGTCCTCCGGGTTCACGAACCAGCCCGACAGCGACTCTTCACCGCGAAGGTACGTCTTGGACAGAGGCGGGCGGCCAAACGGAGGAGTCGGCTCGCGGCCGATCAGAACGAGGCGGCCGCCGTACCCGTCCTCGCGAAAGGTTCTGGCCGCGACGCCGCCGGCCATTCCCGAACCGAGGATCACGATGGAGTCTTCGGACGTATCGGCGCCCCGACATGAATGTACGACGCCTTGAGACGGGGGCACGGTGTTTGTCGGCGGCCGACGTGAATCATGGAAACTGGAGGTGGCATGAAGATCACACCACGGTCAGAGGCATTCGACGTTCAGAACACAATGGATCCGTCGCACTTCACGGGCATTGCAGTTGCGCGAGAGCTGGTTCAGGCTTCGCCGCAGACGCCCTCGATATTTGCCGCGGTCGTTCGGTTCGAGGCCGGCGCTCGAAACCACTGGCATTCGCACGCAGGCGGACAGCTGCTGCACGTCATCCACGGTGAGGGCTGGGTCCAAGCCCGCGGACACGCTCCGCAGCGCATCAATGAGGGCGATACGGTGACGGCTGATCCCGGCGAGGAGCACTGGCACGGGGCGGGCAAAACGGCACCCATGGCTCACATCGCGGTCGCGGTTGGCGAGACGCGCTGGTTGGAGGAATCGCCATCGCCCCCGCAGTAGACCGGTGAGCACGATCCGGCCCTGCCGCGACAACGAGCGCGAGACGATTCTCGCGATCGTCAACGACGCGGCGGTTGCGTACCGCGGAGTCATCCCTGCGGATCGCTGGCATGAGCCCTACATGCCGTCGCACGAGCTCGATCACGAGATCGGCGCGGGTGTCGCCTTCTGGGGCTATGAGGCGGACCGGGAGCTGGTCGGGGTGATGGGTATCCAACCCGTTCGCGACGTGAACCTGATCCGCCACGCCTACGTCCTATCCACCAGCCAGCGCAACGGCGTGGGAGGCGCGCTGATCGAGCACCTGCGAACCCTGGACACGCGGCGCATGCTGGTCGGCACATGGGCGGCCGCCGAATGGGCGATCAGCTTCTACCGCCGTCATGGTTTCGAGCTGACCACGCCCGAGCAGAAGAGGGCATTGCTCCAGTCCTACTGGACCGTGCCGGATCGCCAGATCGAGCTGTCGGTCGTGCTCGCCAATCCGCCCCTCTAGCGGAGCCTAAGCTCAGAGCCGCAAAAGTATCGTCAGCGCCCGCTGACCGCGGCCTAAGCTCGGGCGGCGTCCTTAAGTGCGCTGATGTACATCGAGGCGGCGACCGCAGCGGTGGTTCCGTCACCAACGGCGGTTGCGATCTGCTTGGTCAGCTGAGCGCGCACGTCGCCCACCGCCCAGATTCCCTCCACCGACGTCTGCATGTTGCGGTCGGTCTGGATGTATCCCGCGGCGTCGTGGTCCACGTGCACCTTGAGCAGCGACGAGTTCGGCACGAATCCGATGAAGATGAAGACGCCGCCGACGTGGAGCTCTTTCATCTCGCCGTGCTGCTCGTAAAGGACGTCCCGGACCTTGTCGTCTCCGGCGATCTCCTTGACATGGGCGTCGAAGATGAACTCGATCTTGGGGTTTGCCTGAGCCCGCTCGACGAGGATCGGCTGGGCGCGCAGCTCGCTGCGGCGGTGCAGGATGTAGACCTTTGACGCGTATCGGGTGAGAAACTCTCCCTCCTCGACCGCGGCATCCCCGCCGCCAATTACGGCGAGCTCCTGGCCCTTGAAGAAGGCGCCGTCGCAGACTGCGCAGTAGCTCACGCCGCGTCCCGAGTACTCCTGCTCGCCGGGCACCTGAAGGTAGCGCGGGAGGCCGCCCGCGGCCATGATCAGCGCGGGCGCCCGGAGCTCTTCGCCCGACTCCATCCGTACCACCTTGCTGTTGCCTTCCACGTCTATCTCGTGGACGGGTTCGAAATCGCGGACCTCGACGCCGAACTTCCGGGCGTGGTCGCCCATCTTCAACGCCAGGTCCGAGCCGAGAATAGACTCCATGCCGGGGTAGTCCTCGACCAGCTCGGTGTTCAGCAGCTGACCGCCAAGGGGTCCGCGGTCCAAAACCACGGTCTTCAGGTTCATCCGGGCCGTGTACAGCGCGGCCGCCAGCCCGGCGGGCCCGCCCCCCACGATGATCACGTCGTAGTCGCTCATTGCCTCAATAGGAAGTATTCCCAGTTCGGGCTGTATTCCGAAGTGGCGTCGCCTGCCGGGTCCACCACCCTCGGATAGTCCGGACGAACCAAGCTCGACCCTGGCCGGACCCCCGGATAGTCCGGACTATCCGGCATTAGGGCCGCCCTAGCCGTTGGTGTACCGGACGCCGTAGCCGCCCCGGGGGGCGTGGCACGAGATGTTGTCGAACGGGCAGCCGATGGAGCAGGCCCCGCACTCGATGCAGTTGCCGAAGCTCACCAGGTTCTTCTTCTGCTCCTCGTTCCACTCGTACACGCCGGCCGGGCAGAAATGGGTGCAGTACTTCCCCGTGCACTTCGACAGGCACACATTCTGGTTGACGATCTCGATGTGCGGCTTGCCGGTGTCCTCGTTGTACTTGACGGTGAACAGCTTGTCGGTCAACTTTTCCATCAGCTCGCTCCGAAACGCTCCCAGATCCGGCACATGAGGCGCACCGTGTTGACGTAATCGGCGGCGCGGATGTTCTCGTTGGGCGCGTGGATCCGGTTGTCGGGGCGCCCCACTCCGACCGGAAGCACGGTGGGAATTTCAAGGTCTGAAACGACCGGGTGCATTGGTCCCGTGGCGGGCATGAACGGCCACAGCACCGGCTCGCCGTGCATCTCCCGGACGCATTCGATCACGCTCTTGGCGACCGCCGAGTTGGGATCGGACCGCGCGGGCTTTTCACCCTCGCCGGCCAGGATCTCGACTCTGTCGAAACCGTGCCGGTCCAGGTGCTTGCGAAGCAGCTCGCGGACCTCGTCCGGATCCTGGTTGGGAATGAGCCGGAAGTCGAGCTTGGCGGTCGCCTCTGCCGGCAGCACGGTTTTCGAGCCAGGGCCCTGGTAGCCGGTCGTGATCCCCGCGATGTTGCAGGTGGGCAGGAACAGCATCTGCTCGATCACCTGGTCGGGCTTGGGATCCCGGACCAGCTTGTCGAAGCCCACCAGCTTGCGGCGCTTCTCGATCTCGGGGTCGATGCCGGCCATCATGCGGCGATCCGCCTCAGTCGGCTGCACCACCTTGTCGTAGAAGCCCTCGATCTTTATGTTCATGTCCTGGTCGCACAGGCTTCTCAAGGCGGCGACCATGTAGTGCGCCGCGGACGGATAGATCGACGCAAAGCCCGAGTGCTGGTCGAAGTCGAGCAGCTTGACGCGCAGGGTGATGTAGACCAGGCCGCGGCAGCCGAACTGCAGCGTCGCCCTGCCGGCGTCGTCGAAGGACGTGCCCGACTCCCACAGGCACCCGTCCGCGCGCAGCTTGGCGGCGTGGTCGTGCGCGATCTTCTCGAAAGACCGGGAGCCGATCTCCTCCTCGCCCTCGATCAGAAAGCGAAGCGTGACCGGCACCTCGCCCAGCTGCTTCAGCGTCTCAAGCGCGTGGATGCGTGCCATGACGTCAGCTTTGTCGTCGGCAACGCCACGCGCAAAGATCCGGTCGTCCCGCTCGGCCGGCTCGAACGGCGGCGTGGTCCACAGGTCGATCGGGTCGACGGGCTGCACGTCGTAATGCTCGTAAAGCAGCAGCTTGCGCCGCCCCGCGCCCGGCACCTCGGCGTACAGCGCCGGCATGCCCCCCGCTTCGAGCGTCTCGACGCGATCTGTGAACTTCGCGAGCCGCTCGGCAAGCCAGTCGCGCGCCGGCTGGATAGCTTCACGACCGTGGTTGGAGATGCTGGGGAACGAGCAAAGCTCTTTGAGCTCTCCGATGAACCGGCGGGAGTTCTTCTCGATGTACGCGTCCACCGCGCTGGTCGAGATCACATTGCCATCGTAACCTTCACCCATGCCGGAAGCAGGAGCGGAGTTCCACTTCTCGCCTCGGCCGAACCGCGCGTCGGAGATCAATTGGCACCCCTGGTCGCAAGGTGCGTTCGACGAAGCCAGGCAGACGGGGCGGCCGATTCTCCTGTCCATCTCCGCGGTGTGGTGCCACTGGTGCCACGTGATGGATGAGACGACCTACTCGCATCCTGGCGTGATCGACATCATCAACACGAACTACGTGCCGGTGCGGGTCGACAACGACGTCCGGCCCGACATCAACCAGCGCTACAACATGGGCGGCTGGCCGACGACGGCATTCCTCACCTCGTCGGGCGATATCCTCACGGGCGGCACCTACATGCCGCCGGACCAGATGGCGAGCGCGCTCATGAAGGTGGCGGACTACTACCGCTCCAATCAGGCCGATATCGCGAGCCGCGTGCTCGAAGCGCGCAAACGCGCCGCCTCCGGTGTCGCGCGCAGCGCGGGCGACCTCGAGGAGGGCCTTGTCGACGAGATCCTCGACGCGGTCCGCTCCGCCTACGACTCCGAGTACGGGGGCTTCGGCAACGCGCCGAAGTTTCCTCAGACCGACGCCATCCTGCTCTTGCTCGAACAATCGGTGCTGCGCTCCGACGCCGAGCTGCGCCGAATGGCGATGCACACGCTGGATCAGATGACGGGCGGCGGTACGTACGATCACGTGGAGGGCGGCTTCTTTCGCTACTCGACAACGCAAGATTGGAGCGTTCCGCATTTCGAGAAGATGCTCGAAGACCACGCGGGACTGGTCCAGGCCCTTGCCCTCGCCGGCATGACCGAGGCGCTGGACAGGACCACTCGATACCTCGACGAGGTCCTGCGCGACCCCAAGAGCGGGCTTTACGCGGGCAGCCAGGACGCCGACGAGCACTACTACACGATGGACGCCGAAGAGCGCAAGCAAAGTCAAGCGCCCTACGTGGACCGGCGCATCTATACGTCGTGGAACGCTGCCCTGGCGATCGCCTACCTCGACGCAGGCAAGCAAGAGCTCGCGGCGAAGCTCCTCGACTCTCTTTTCAAGCGGGCCTACCGCCCCGGCGAGGGAATGACGCACGCCGAAGGTGCGGACGGCCAGCTCGGCGACCAGGTCTGGTCCTTGTTTGCAGCGGTGCGCGCGTATCAGCACGGCCTTGGCGACAGGTGGATCGAGATTGCGCTCGAGCTCTCTGCGCACATAGAAGAAAGGTATGGGGACTCCGAGCTGGGGGGCTACTTCGACCGCGCGGGTGGAGACGAGCTCGGACGCCTTGGCGAGCGGATCAAGCCTCTCGCCGAGAACTCCATCGCGGCGATGGCGTTGATCGAGCTCGACATCCTGCGGGGGGACCCGGCCGCCCCATTTCGCGAGCATGCGCGCCGCGCCCTCGAGGCGGTGGCCGCCCTGCCCCGGCAGTACGGCCTGATGGCGGCGGTCTTCGCCCGCGCGCTGGATCGTCTACCGCACGCGATCAAGGTCACCACCAAAAATCTGGAGCTCGCGCGGGCGGGGCGCGCCGCGCATCCGTACGTGGCAGTCGACCCGGACGGAGATCTGCGCGCAGTTGTATGCGCCGGGACCATATGCTTGGCGCCGGTGACGACACCAACCGCCGTCGCGGAGGCCCTCAGACAGGCTTCGACGACGAGTGCGCCGGGCGCGCCCAGGGCGCACTCCTGAAAGAAAGTCGTGGTCACTTCTCGCGCCGGGTAGACCGAGCGCTCGACGATCCAAGCCTGCAGAAAGCGCTGGTCGGCGCGATGACCGGCCTGCGTGGCCGCCGCGACAAGGCGTTCGAGAGCTTCGACTTCGAGAAAGGTCGGGCCGACCTGAAGCAACGCCGTGTCGCCAACCTGGACCGCCTTCCTGAATTGCTGGAACAGTTCACGCAGCGACTTGCCGCCGTGGGCGGTGTTGTCCATCTGGCCAAGGACGCCGCAGAGGCGCGCGAAATCATCGGCCAGCTGTGCTGGAACGCGGGCAGCGGATTGCCTGCCGGCACCCGCATGGTCGTGACCAAGGTCAAGTCGATGGCTGCCGAGGAGATCGAGCTCAATCCTTACCTCGAAAACCTCGGGATGGAGGTTGTCGAGACCGACCTCGGCGAGCGGATGGTGCAGCTCACCCACACGCATCCTTCGCACATCATCGCGCCGGCGATTCACCTCACCAAAGAGGATGCCGCCGAAGTTTTCGGCACAGAGCCGACCGTCGAGGCGATCCAGAGCCACGCGCGCTCGTCGCTGCGCAAGAAGTTCATCGACGCGACGGTCGGCATCTCGGGCGCGAACATGGCCATCGCCGAGACGGGCACCATCGTGCTCGTCACCAACGAAGGCAACGCCGACCTGACGACGACCTTGCCTCCGGTGCATATCGCACTCTTCGGCATGGACAAGCTGGTCGCTTCACTGGATGACGCGGTCGCGGTGCTGCGCATGCTGCCGCGCAGCGGCACGGGCCAGGTCATGAGCAGCTATGTCAACTGGATCACCGGACCCTCGCGCTCGGCCGACATCGAGCAGTCGCTCACCATCGGCGTGCACGGGCCGCGCGAGCTGCACTGCGTGATCCTGGACAACGGCCGCGAGAAGATGCTCGACGACCCGATCTTCAGGGACGCGCTGACGTGCATCCGGTGCGGCGCCTGCTCCAACGCATGCCCTCCGTTCATGGCCGTGAGCGGTCACCAGTTCGGCCACATCTACAACGGGCCCATCGGCCTGGTGCTCACGCCCTTCCATCACGGGCTGGAGTCGGCCGACCTCCCGAACACGCTCTGCGTCCAGTGCAACGCGTGCCAGGAGATCTGCCCGGTCGATATCCCGCTGCCGCGCCAGATCCTGGAGCACAGGCGCTCCGGTCGGAAGTCTCTGCGCAAGCGCGCGGTGCTTGGCGTCTGGAAACGGCCGCTGCTGGCTGACCGCCTGATGCGCACCGCGGCGCCTTTCAGCGCGCTGGTGCCCGGCCAGCCGCGCCTGGCGCGGACTCCCTACCGCGACCGGGTCCGCGAGAGCGAGGTCGACGGAGAACCGCTCACCATCTTCGCCTCGTGCCTGGCCGATCGGGTCTGGCCCGCGTCGGCGTCGGCGCTGGAACAAATCGCAACCGCCGCGGGCTTCAAGGTTGGTTTTCCGAAGCAGCAATGGTGCTGCGGGCTGATCGCGGCCAATGCCGGGGACTTCAAGACCGGGGCGCACCTCTCCGCCCAGCTCGCCTCCAGCCTCCGAGATTCCAAGGGTCTGATCGTGACCCCATCCGCGTCGTGCTTCGGCGCCTTCACGATGGACTCGCCCGACTGGGGTCCCGCCCCCGAGCAGAGCGTCCGGGCCCGCATGCGCGACTCGACCCGCTTTGTACTGCAGCTGCTGGAGGCGAATCCGAAGCTCGTCGACCCGAACCGGATGAGCCTGAAGATCGCCTACCACGATTCGTGCCAGTCGCTGCGCCAGCTCGGGCTGAAAAGCGAGCCTCGGCGTGTACTCGAGCTGGCGGGCTACGAGGTCGTCGACATCCCGGACATCGCCAACTGCTGCGGCTTCGGTGGCAGCTTCAGCCTCGAGTGGCCGCGTGTGGCCGACCGCCTCGCGGAATGGAAGCTGGATGCGATCGCGAAGACGGGATGCGCGGTTGTGGCGTCGGACAACCCCGGCTGCCTGATGCATATCGCGGCCGCCGCGCGGCGGCGAGGGACGGAGCTTCGCATTGCTCATGTGCTCGAGCTCGTGGCCGAACATCTGGCTTGACAACCGGCGCCCACCGGTAACCTTTAACGCGCCGTGAAGATCAGCCTCGTCTCGGCGGAAGCTGCCGAGCTGAATGTCGACGCCCTCGCCATCCCGGTCGCCACCGGCCAGCGCCTCACAGGCGCCGCCCTCGACCTGGACCGGGCTATGGGCGGCGTCCTCAACGAGATGGTCGTCAATGCCGAGTTCCGCGGCCGCATCCATGAGGTGCTGCCAATGCCGGCCCAGGGCAAGATCGCCGCCCGCCGCGTGATCCTCTACGGGCTTGGCGCACCCCACGACCTGGACGGCCAGCGCATGCGCTCCGCGCACCACGAGCTCGTTCGCGCATCGCGGACTTGGGGTTACAAGCGCATCGCGGTCCTGCGCAGCGAGCCGCTCGGTATGGACAGCCTCAAGGCGGTGGTCGAGGGCTGCGTGATGGGCACGTTCGAGCGGCGCTCGAGGCAGACCGGCGCGGCGCCGGAGCGGCGCGAGATCGATGAGGTGGGGCTGGCCGGTTTTGGGAACGGGCGCGAGCGCGAGGTCATGGCCGCCCAGGAAAACGGCGAAGCCACGAACCGGGCGCGCGAATGGCAGAACGCTCCACCCAACGAGCTCACGCCCGACGCGCTCGCGCAAGAGGCGACGCGAATCGCTCAGCGCCACAACCTCGAGATCGAGGTCCTCGGGCCGACCGAGCTGAAGTCAGGCGGGTACAACCTGATGCTCGGCGTCGGCGCGGGCTCCGCCAAGCCGCCACGACTGATCCGTGTCCGCTATCACGGGAACCACCAGGGCGGCGCATCAGCGAAAACCGGCGAACCGGCCCTCGCCCTGATCGGCAAGGGGATCACGTTCGACAGCGGAGGCATCTCGCTCAAGGAGCCGGACAAGATGAGCCGGATGAAGGACGACATGTCCGGTGCCGCCGCCGCGCTGTCGGCCATCGACGTCATTGCTTCGCGCAAGCTGCCGCTAGACGTGATGGCAGTAGTCGCGGCGGCGGAAAACATGCCAGGTCCATCCGCTCAACGCCCCGGTGACGTGGTGGTCAGCGCCGACGGCAAGACCGTCGAGGTCGTCAACACCGACGCCGAAGGCCGCCTTGTCCTGGCCGACGCGTTGACGCACGCGCTTCGCAACCACGCGACACACCTCATCGACCTTGCGACGCTGACCGGCGCCGCCACCGTCGCAATCGGCCATGCTGCCAGCGCCGCGACGAGCAACGACGACGAGTTCTGGTCGCTGGTCGAGCACGCCTCACGTGAAGCCGGCGACCGGGTGTGGCGCCTGCCGATGTACGCGGACTATCGGATCCTGCTGCGCAGCCAGATCGCCGACCTACGCAACAGCGAGTACGGTGAGGCGGGGACGATCATGGGTGGGATGTTCATCGCCGAGTTTGCGGGCGGCAAGCCCTGGGCGCACATCGATATCGCCGCGTCGGCCTGGAACACAAATGACGAACTGACCACCATTCTCCGCGGGCCGAGCGGAGCGGGAACGCGCCTTTGTATCGAGCTGGCGGAACTCATGGCGGGTGCTGAGCGTTAACCGAAGGGTGGGCATCCTCGAGACGATCCACTCGCCGGCCGATCTCAAGGCGCTGGACCCTGCGCGGCTGAGCGAGCTCGCGACCGAAGTCCGGGCCTTCCTCGTCGAGCAGACCTCACGCACCGGCGGCCATCTCTCCCCCAACCTCGGTGTGGTCGAGCTCACATTTGCGCTTCACCGCGTGTTCGACAGCCCGAGTGACGCGATCGTCTGGGACACCGGCCACCAGGCGTACGTCCACAAGCTTGTGACCGGCCGAGCCGCGGAGTTTCCACGTCTGCGCCAGGCAGGCGGCATGTCCGGTTATCCGTCACGCAAGGAGTCCCAGCACGACCTCGTCGAGAACAGCCACGCGTCGACTTCGCTCAGCTACGCACTCGGCCTTGCCGAGGCGCGGCTGCGCAAGCGGGTCGGCGGATTCGTCGTCGCGGTCATCGGCGACGGCGCGCTGACGGGCGGCATGGCGTATGAGGCTCTGAACCAGATCGCCCACCTGCAGCCGCCGAACCTGATCATCGTGATCAACGACAACGGCCGTTCCTACGCGCCCACGGTCGGCGGCCTCGCGCGGCATCTCTCGCAGCTTCGCGTCGATCCCCGTTATGAGCGCCTCAAGGATGAGATCTCCCATCTTCTGCGTGACCTGCCGCTGGTCGGCTCCACCGCCGACCAGGCCGCCTATCGGGTGAAAGAAGGTCTGAAGCAGCTGCTCCAGCCTTCGACCATGTTCGAGAGCCTCGGCATCAAGTACGCAGGCCTCGTGGATGGGCATGATGAGCTCGCTCTCGAAGAAGTTCTCACGCGCTCGAAGAAGCTGCGCGAGCCGGTGGTGGTACACGTCGTCACCGAAAAAGGCCACGGGTACAGCCCGGCGGTCGACGACGAGGTCGACAAGCTGCACGGCGTCAGCGCTTTCGACCCGCTGACGGGGCGGCCGCGCTCGACCGAGGTGACCTACACCGACGTCTTCGGCGAAGCGCTGATGACGGCGGCCTCGCGGCGCCCTGAGGTTTGCGCCATCACCGCGGCCATGGCCTCGTCGACGGGACTTCTGAACTTCGCCAAAGAGTTTCCCGACCGTTTCTTCGACGTCGGCATCTGCGAGCAGCACGCGGTCACGTTCGCGGCCGGACTCGCGATGGCGGGCATGCATCCGGTGGTCTGCATCTACTCCACCTTTCTCGCGCGCGCCTTCGACCAGACGATCATGGACGTCGCGCTGCACAAGCTGCCGGTGGTCTTCGTCATCGACCGTGCGGGAGTGACTGGTCCCGATGGCGCGTCGCACCACGGGATCTTCGACCTCTCGTACCTGCGCCTCATCCCCAACCTGAAGATCGCGGCGCCGAAAGACGCGACTGAGCTGTGCGCCCTGCTCGAGACCGCGCTCGCGACGGATGGGCCCGTTGCGATCCGCTACCCGAAGGGGCCGGTATCCGCGAGCCCCGACCTGCCGGTGGAGCCGCTACCCGTCGGCCGCTGGGAGGAGGTCCGCAAAGGAAAGGACGCGGTCATCTTCGCCGTCGGCAAGATGGTCGAGGTCGCCGGTGAGGCCGCGGAGCGCCTCGAGATGCAAGGCCTGTCCTGCGGCGTGATCAACGCCCGATGGGTCAAGCCGGTCGATCCGCGCATTGCGGATTGGGCACGCGCCTATCCGACCGTGCTGACCGTCGAGGACAACGTCGGCGCGGGCGGCTTTGGCGGAGCGGTGCTGGAGGCGCTGGCGCCGCACGGCCTTGCCGGTCGGGTGCGGAACCTCGCCCTGCCAGATGCATTCCTGCCGCACGGCAAAGCGTCAGACATCCTGAAGGAGCACGGGCTCGACGCGGCGGGGATCGCCAGGGCCGTCTACGAGGCGGTCACGGGACCCGTCCGTAAAGAGGACCGAATCTGAGAGGCGCGGCCTCTAGAGCTTTTTCCGGCCGCCGAAACCTTCGCCGACATGATGCCAGTGGTCAACACGCTCTTCGCCGAGCTTCCAGCACAGCTCCACCAGCTCGCCGTCCCGATACGACGGGAAGTCGATCAACCCCTCGAGCGGACCCTTGAGCTGGATGCCCATGCTGTTGAGGCTAAGCACCGCTTTGAGCAGCTCTTCCTCGGCGCCCTGGACCGCATCGCGCGCCTGCTGCTCGCGCTCGCGCTCCTCGCCGTTGGCGCTCGGCCGCTGCATGGCGTACTCCGCCATGCGGAGCTGCTCTTCGAGGTCGGGGCGCAACGCTGATAGCTCCGCGATTTGGGCCACGATCGGGCGCACCCGAGGCAGCTCGCGGTTCGCCTCGTCGACTGTGTACGTGCGGAGCCTCTGCACCGCTCAACGATACTTCGTTCGATGGACGCGACGGTTATGCGACGGCGTATTTCCGACACGCGCGTCGCCCGCCTGGCGACGACTGGAGCGGGGGGACGACCACACATCGTCCCTATCACCTTTGCGATCGAAAGGGAGAGCGTCTATTTCGCGGTCGACGCAAAGCCCAAGCGCACGCCCGACCTTCAACGCCTGCGCAACATCACGACCAACCCGGCGGTCTCCGTGCTGTTCGACCATTACGAGGAGGACTGGCGCAAGCTCTGGTGGGTGCGGGTCGAAGGCTCGGCGCGAATACTCGGCGACGAGGCCGAAGCGCAGCGCGCAATAGATCTGCTGGTCGGCCGGTACGAGCAGTACCGGCGCGCACGCCCCGGCGGCCCGGTGGTTGCAATTTCGATCGAGCGCATGACTGGGTGGTCGCCAGCCTAGCGAGACGCACCTCCCGAATAAACCCTGCCGGTTAAGGCAGAATCGGTCCGTGTCCGAGCAGCGCAAGGTCGTGACCATCCTCTTCGCCGACGTGGTGGGCTCGACGGAGATTGCGTCCCAGCGCGACCCGGAGGTGGTGCGCTCGATGATGTCGCGCTACTTCATGCGCGTCGGCGAGATATCCGCCGCATACGGCGGGACCGTGGAGAAGTTCGCCGGAGATGCGGCGATGGTCGTCTTCGGCGTGCCGGTGGTGCACGACGACGACCCAGAGCGCGCGGTTCGCGCCGCGCTCGAGATCCGGGACGGCGGGGCCGAGCTCCAGGTCCGCGTGGGCGTCAACACCGGCGAGGCCGTCACGGCGGCAGCCGACGATCGCCAGTTCATGGTCAGCGGCGACGCCGTGAACGTGGCCGCCCGACTTCAGCAAGGCGCGGAGGCCGGTGAGGTCCTGGTCGGCTCGCTCACCCATCAGCTCACGCGCAACGCAATCGAATACGAGGCACGTGCACCCGTTGCCGCCAAAGGCAAGACCGAGCCGCTGGTGGCTCATCGAGCTCTCCGTCCGCGAAGCGAGGTTCCGGTGCAGATGCGGGGCATCCCTGGCCTGCACGCTGCGCTTGTCGGCCGCAACCGCGAGCTGAGGCTGCTCCTGGATACCTTCGCGCGCGTCGCGGAGGATCGGCGGCCGCATCTGTTCACCATCGTCGGCGCTGCGGGGATCGGGAAATCGCGCCTGGTCAGCGAAGCGTTGACCGGGCTCGCGGACTCGGGCGCGCGGGTCCTGCGCGGCCGCTGCCTCCCCTATGGCCGCGGCATCACCTACTGGCCCCTCATCGAGATGCTGAGGCAGGACACCGGCACAGGCCTTGCCGACGAGCGTGAAGGCGCCCTCGCCAAGCTCGACCGATGGCTGGGGGAACTTTTGAGCGACGATCCACAGCGACCTGCTGTGCGCGCGAGGCTCGCCGCGATGCTTGGCCTCGAAACCGCGGAGGCGATCATGCCCGACACGCCGGCGGAACGTGTCGGGCGCGAGATTGGATGGGCCGTACGCCACTACATCGAGGCGGTCGCGCACAGCGCTCCGCTCATCGTCGTGGTCGACGATGTGCAGTGGGCCGAGCCGCCCATCGTGGCGCTGATCGAGCAGCTAGCCGATCGCGTGGCCGACGTTCCGGTGCTCATCATCTGCATGGCCCGTCCAGAATTTCTCGAGCTGCGCGGCGGCTGGAGCGCCGGCAAGGCAAACGCAACCACCATCACGCTCGATCCACTCGATCCGCTGGAAACGTCGACACTTGTCTCGCGACTGCTCGAGATCGAGGCGCTTCCTGAGGATCTGCGCCGCCAGATCGTCGAACGCTCCGCCGGCACGCCTCTGTTCTGCGAAGAGTTCATCCACATGCTCATCGACGAGGGCCTCGTCGTGCGCGACGGCGCAAGCTGGCGCGCCGCCGCGACGATCGATCAGATCCGCGTGCCGCAAGGCATCAACGCGGTTCTTGCTGCCCGCCTCGACCTCCTGCCTGAAGAAGAAAGGAGCGTGTTGCAATCGGCGAGTGTCATCGGAGAGAGGTTTGGCCTGCACGAGGTCGATTCGCTGGTCGGTGGCGACGTGGAGTCGCGTCTTGACTCGTTGCGGCGCAAGGGCCTGGTCTCAGGTGGCGACAGCGCCGGCGAGGAGTTCAGATTCCGCCACCTTCTGATCCACGACGCCGCATACGGTTCGCTGCCGAAAGCGGGTCGAGCGACGCTGCACGACCGGTTTCGCTCGGTTCTGGAGCGTGAGGCCAGGGACCCGCAACAGGTCACCGAGATTCTCGCCCACCACGCGGAGCGCGCATTCGCCCTTTCGCACGAACTCGGCCTGGAGGAAGAAATGGTCCGCGAGCGCGCAGTGAAGGCGGTCGAGTGGCTGTTCGCGACAGCGGACCGCGCGCGAACGCGGCACGACACGGCGACGATGGATTCCACCCTTCGTTCGATTCGCACGACCGCGGCCGAATTGCCCGCGGGTGGGGAGCCGGCCACCCGAGCCAGGCTGCGTCTTCTCGAGGCCCAGCTATTGGTGATGAGGGCCGACTATCGCGGGGCGAGCGAGGCGGCCGCCGAGGCGGCAGCGCTTGCAGAGTCAGCCGGCCTGCTGTCCACGGTGGCGGCCGCCCGTCTCGCCGCGGCCTGGATCTGGAATTTCAGCGGCACAGGAATCGTCACAGAATTCGAACGGATATGCGATCTGGCCGTTGAGGCCATGCATCGTGCGGGTGACGTCTCCGGTGAGATCGAGGCGAGGCAGATCAAGAACAACATTCCTTTCGCGGCCGGCCGGCTCGACGAGTTCGTCGCCACCAGCCTGGACCTCCTCGCACAAGCCCGGTCGATCGGCGATGGTCCGCGTGTCGCGGCCATCCTCGAACGACTCGCCGCGGTCGAATCCGTACGTGGCAACATCGAGCTGGCGACACGCTTCCTGGAAGAGGGAGAGGCTCTGGCTGCCCAGCTGGGGCTGCGCAACACGGCGATCCACATGATGCGAAACCGTGCCATGAACATCCTCCGGGCCGGTGACGCCAGCGGTTCTGAAGTCGTCTGCCGGCAATTTCTGGCGGCAGCCGAGGAAGCAGGGGCGGTGCAGCTGCACATAAGCGCGCTGCGCTTCCTGGCGTACGCGCTGCGGGTGGGCGGAGATTTCTCCGAAATGGCGCGCGTGCTCGATTCCGCGATCGCTATGAGCGAAGCTTCCGGAGAGCGTTGGAACCGGGCCGAAATTCTTGGCTTGCGCTCCCGCGCAGCGCTTGAGCTGGGCGACCTCGGCGCGGCTGAGGCATTCATTCAGCGTGCCGTCGAAGCCACACGCGAGGAGGACATCACCGGAATTTCGGAGGTCCAGGGCCACCTGGGTCTCTTGCGGGCGGCGCAAGGGCGGGACGCCGACGCTGAGGCTGCCCTTCGCCGCAGCCACGACGTGGTCGCGTCGACGGGATATGAGTGGATGGTCGCCGACGCGGCGGTCAACCTGGCCCAATTCCTCGCCCAGCGCGGTCGTTTCGCCGAGGCGCGCGCCATCGTGGACGACTGGGAGCCGAAGGTGCACACGATCGGCTGGCGCGGCTGGAACCCGACGTTCCGAGCCATCCGCGAGCTGATCGGCGGAGGTGTAGCCCACTCTGAGACTTGACAAGATGCGATGTCTTGTCTAGTCTCGTTTCGTGGCCGTGCGGGAGCTGATCCTCGACCGTGCGCCGGGTGTCCTGGCGCGAAGCGCCAGGCCGACCGTGGCCGACTTTGCGACCGCCGCCGGTGTCTCTCGCGCCAGCTTCTACCGCCACTTCAGGTCCCGTGAAGCACTGCTCGAGGCGCTCGAGGTGGTGCCGGAACCGGGGTCGCGGGAAAGGATCCTGCGCGCCGCCGTGGAGATGGTCGGCGACCAGGGACTCGGCGCCCTTGCAATGGACGAGTTAGCCGATCGAGCGGGCGTCTCGCGCGCGACGCTTTACCGCGTCTTCCCCGGCAAGGCGGCCCTGTTCACAGGACTGATCGAGTCCTACTCTCCGCTCGAGCCGGTCAGCAGGCTGCTCGCGGCTGGGCAGGACGCCGCGCCCCTCGAGCTGATGCCCGAGCTCGCCCGAACCGCGTATCGCGCGGTGTATGCGGGCGGCGAAAATCGGTCCGGCCTTCTGCGTGCGCTCTTCTTCGAGGTCAGCGCACTCGCTCCCGAAACAGAGGAGGCCGCCCGCGGAGCCATCACAAAGGTTGTGGGCGCGCTGGTCATGTACGTGACGTCGCAGATGTCCGCCGGCACGCTGCGCACGATGCATCCCCTGCTGGCGCTTCAGTTATTCATCGGTCCGATCTTCTTTCACATCCTCACCAGGCCTTTCGCGGAGCGCGTGCTGAGCCTGGACATCGACGGCGAGACCGCTGTCACGCAGCTGGCTGAGTCCTGGCTTCGAGCCATGGTCGTCAAGGAGGAAGGAGATGGGTGACACATATGCGGTGGACGTGGAAGGTGCGTCCAAGTCGTTCGGCGCATACAAGGCGCTGAAGGGCGTGAACCTGCGCGTGCGTCAGGGCGAGATCTACGGTCTGCTCGGTCCGAACGGGGCGGGCAAGACCACGTTGATCCGCCTCATCTGCGGCCTGCTCGCCGCACACTCGGGGAGCGTCACGGTGCTGGGGCAGCGGATGCCCAACGTCGCGGTGCTGCGTCATATCGGCTACATGACGCAGCAGGCGGCGCTCTATCCGGCGCTGTCGGTCGAGGAGAACGTCACCTTCTTCGCTGCCATCAATGGGGCAGAGGAAGGGGTCAAGGAGGCGCTGGAGCTGGTCCACCTCCAGGACCGCCGCGGCTCGGTGGTCGCGACGCTCAGCGGAGGACTGCGCCAGCGCTGCTCGCTCGCGTGTGCGCTGGTGCACCGCCCCGAGCTGCTCCTCCTTGACGAGCCCACCGTCGGTATCGATCCGCAGCTGCGTGTTCAGTTCTGGGAGTCCTTCCGGCAGATGGCGGCGAGCGGGACGACGATCATCATCTCGAGCCACGTCATGGACGAGGCCGACCGCTGTCAGCGTCTCGGCTTGATCCAGTACGGCCGGCTCCTGGCCGAGGGCTCCCCCGCCGACATCCGGGCGCAAGGTGGATCGCAGAACCTCGAAGAGGCCTTCCTCGCGCTGGCGGGAAGGACGGAGTCGTGAGCGGCCACCGCGTCGCCGCGATCACGCGAAGACTGCTCCAGGGGTTCCGGCGCGACCGCCGGACGCTGGCTCTGCTCTTCGTTGCGCCGATCGTCATCCTCGGCCTGCTTGGCTATCTCATGCGAGGTTCGACGAGCGCGCCGCCGGTCGGAATCGCCAATCAGGACGGCGGTCCGCTGGGCGCGCTGGTGGCCGCGGCCCTTCGGGGTTCGAGCCATATCACGACGACCGACATCAACGCCGCCGACGGCGATGCCAAGCTCAAGGATGGATCGCTCGTCGCATACATCGTGCTGCCTTCAGATTTCAGTCAGCAGGCACAGAACGGCAACGTCGCGCCCGAAGTGCACCTCGAAGGTTCGGAGCCGGGTGTGAACGCCCCTGTTCTCCAGGCGCTGCAGCAGTCGATGCTCACTCTTGGCTCGTGGGTCACGGGGCGCAACATCACCTTCCAGCCAAGGGTCAAATATTTCTACGGCGGCCCGAACTACGACACGCTCGACTACTTCGGCGCCGCGTTCGTCGGTCTGGTCGTGTTCTTCCTCGTGTTTGTGATCACGATCGTTTCCTTCCTGAACGAGAGATCCCAGGGGACGCTCGAACGTTTGATGGCGAGCCCGCTGCGCCGCGGCGAGATCGTCCTCGGCTACATGCTCGGCTTCACCGTCATCGCTCTCGTGCAGGCGGCCGAGGTGCTGATCTTCTCGCTCGCCATCCTGAAGATCCAGAACCAGGGCAACGTGCTGCTGATCTTCGGCATGGAAGCGTTGATGGCGATCGCCGCGGTGAACCTCGGCATCTTCCTGAGCATGTTCGCGCGCTCGGAATTCCAGGCGGTGCAGTTCATCCCTCTCGTCGTGGTGCCGCAGGTCCTGCTGTCGGGAATCATCTTCCCGGTCTCGAGCGAGCCGAAGGCGCTGCAGTACCTGTCCGACGTGCTGCCCCTCACCTACGCGGTGAACGGGATGCGCGACATCATGGTCAAGGGCGCCGACCTTACGTGGTCGTCGCTGCAGCTCGATGCGGCGGTGGTTGCCGGGTTCTGCATCGCGCTGATCGCCGCCGGGACAGCGACCCTTCGCCGAAGACTGGGATGAACAACGTAGTCTGAAATCGGCATGTTGCTTGTTTGTTCGAGTCGCTGCGGCAGCCGGTTGTTCCGGGCCCTGTTCGCCGAGGTCGAGATCGACGCCAACGGTGACTACCAGGACTACCGCGTGGCGCAGCCCGGCTACGTGTGCCTCAACTGCGGCGCGCCGGCGGTCGACCTGGGCGAGGTGCCCGGGGCGATGGAGGAAGAGGCCCGCGCCGACGAGGCCTCCACGTCGACCACCGACATACTCTGTCCGGTCTGCGAAACGATGGTCCAGCTCGACGCGGACATGGAGTGCCCCAACTGCGGCGCTCCGCTCGAGGTCGCCTAGCTCAGCTCAACTGGGAGGTGCCCAAGAGCACGTCTTTCATGGCTCGCACAGCCGGCGCGTCGCCCTGACGCACGGCCGCCCGTAGCGCCCGGACCGCGCGTGGCGTATCGAGGTCGTCGGCCAGCGCGGCGTTGAACTCCGCCATCAGCTGTCGACCCGGCGCGGGCCGGGCCCCGTCGTGCGCGAACCGGGCGTCATCGGCCAGGAATTTGCGCATCCGCTCGACGAACCGGGCCGACCGGGTCAGGCTCTTCCACTCGTAGGTCCAGTCGCGACCGTACCGATGGGAAACCAGGTAGAGCCGAACCGCCGCGGCCGGAGCCATCTGCAGCGCCTGGCTGACCTTGACGAGATTGCCACGCGACTTGCTCATCTTGTAACCCTCGTAGCGCACAAGCCCTGTGTGGACCCACGCCCGCACAAACGGCTTCTTGCCGGTCAGCGACTCCGACTGCGCGCGCTCCGACTCGTGGTGGCTGAACAGCAGGTCTCGCCCGCCTCCATGAAGGTCGATCTGCTCCCCCAGGTAGTGCATCGCCATCGCCGTGCACTCGATGTGCCACCCCGGCCGTCCCTCTCCAAACTTCGAGGGCCACGCCGGCTCGTCGGACCGGGAGCCTCGCCACAGAATGAAGTCAAGCGGGTCCCGCTTCGCCTCCGGCCCGACGACGCCGAGCAGGTCCTCGTGGCGAAGCTTGCGCAGCATGGAGCGGCGCGTCAGGTGCGAGAGGCGCCCGTAGCCGCGGTATTTGCTGACGTCGAAGTACAGGGCGTCCGTGTGGTAGGCAAAGCCGCGGGCCTGCAGCTTCGACGCCGCGGCGACGATCTGTCGGATCTCGTCGGAGACGCGGGGCATGACATCGGGAGGGCGCCATCCAAGCACCGTCATGTCGCGGACGTGCACCTGCGTCTCCCGGCCCGCGAGCTCGCGCCAATCGATGCCGTCGCGCCGCGCCCGCTCGAACAGCGGGTCGTCGACGTCCGTGATGTTCTGCACGTACTTCACACGCCGACCGTTGGCTTCGAGGAACCTCACCAGCACGTCGAACATGGAGAACGTAAAGGCGTGGCCCATATGTCCCGACTCGTACGGCGTGACGCCGCACACGTAGAGGGTCACGGGTTTCCCCGGCGCAGGAGAGATCGAGACTTTTCGCTGCGTCAGCGTGTCGCGGACCCGAATGCGGATCAGCTTGCGCTAGCTCTGTCGCGCCGCGACGGCGGCATCCGCGCGCAAGGCGTCCACCCTGTTCGTGATCTCCCACGGAACGCCCAGGTCGTCGCGGCCAAAATGCCCATACGCGGCCGTCGGCGCGTAGATAGGACGCAGCAGGTCCATGTTGGCGATGATGGCACCCGGCCGCAGGTCGAAGTGGCGCCGGACAAGCTCGAGCAGCTCCTCCTCAGACTTGGCCCCAGTGCCGAAGGTCTCGATCGCGATCGAGGTCGGATGCGCGCGGCCGATGGCGTACGAAACCTGGACCTCGCACCGCTCCGCCAACCCGGCCGCGACCAGGTTCTTGGCCACATGCCGCGCCGCATACGCTGCCGATCGGTCCACCTTGCTCGGATCCTTGCCGCTGAACGCACCGCCTCCGTGGCGGGCGACGCCCCCGTAAGTGTCGACGATGATCTTGCGCCCGGTCAGACCAGCGTCCGCCGCCGGGCCACCGACCACGAAGTGGCCACTCGGGTTGACCATGATCTTGGTTGCGGCGTCGACGACCTGGCCTTTCAGCACAGGGTTGATCACCAGCTCACGAACGCCTTCGCTGATTTCCTTCTGCGTCGCGCTCGCTGCGTGGTGCGTCGACACCACGATGGCCTCTATTCGCTTTGGTTTTCCGTACTCATACTGGACCGTGACCTGCGTCTTGCCGTCAGGCCGAAGGAAGGGAAGCGATCCGTTCTTGCGCGTCTCCGCAAGCTTCTTGGCCAACCGGTTGGCGAGCGAGATGGTGAGCGGCATGAGCTCGGGTGTCTCGCGGCACGCGAAGCCGATCATCATGCCCTGGTCCCCGGCACCCTGCAGCTCAAATGGATCGTCCTCTTGCGTTCCCTCGCGCTCTTCGAGCGAGTGGTTGACGCCGGCGGCGATGTCCGCCGACTGCTCCTTCAGATAGACCTGGATCAGCGCGTGGTCTGCGTCAAATCCGATCTGCTCGTCGTTGTAGCCGATCGAGCGAATCGTGTCGCGGATGGTGCGCTGTATGTCGAGCTCAGCGTGGGTCGTGACCTCGCCGATGACCACACACAGGCCTTTGGTGATGGCCGTCTCGCATGCAACCCGTGCGTGGGGGTCTTGCGCAAGCATCCCGTCCAGCACCGCATCAGAGACCTGGTCGCAGATCTTGTCGGGATGCCCTTCAGTTACAGACTCAGATGTGAGGAGAAACGACCGCGACGAACTGAAGGACGTAGTCACAAAGCCAGATGATAACCGGCGCCTTACGAGGCGTTGTGATGCCTCGAGTCTTCAGGTTGCTGCCCCAGAAGCTGCGCCTGCATGTCGAAGATGTCATCGAGCACGCGGTCGATGCGCCGGCCCTCCAGGCGGTGCTCGGCGATGACGCCGGCCCGTTCGAGATGCTGGCGCAGCGAAATGCCGAGCGGGCCATCGACCCGGATCTGCCCGCGGACCTTCGCCTCCTCGAGAAGCTGGAGGCATCGATCGAGGGCGAGCTGCTTCGACCTGTGCGCGGGCAGGTTCATTCCGTGCCGAGCACCTCGACGCGGCCAGCTGCTGTGACCTGCACGTACACCTTGTTGAGCGGAGCCAGGTGATATGGGTCGGAAGGGTGGCCCTCCGGCGTGAACTTCGCGGGATGACAGGGACACACGAGCTGGCCGCTGCCGGCCTCCCACCACAGCTCGCACGGCAGGTGAGAGCAGATCGAAGAGACCGCGGTCACGGTGTCGCCGCGCCGGAAGAGAAAGGCCCGGACGCCGCCCGCCACGACGCGTTTCCCCCTGCCCTCAACGAGCTCGCTCAGAGAGCCGACGTCGATCCAGCGTCCGTTGACAGGCTTGATCGGCTCGCTCGCATGTACTGGCTGGGGCTCCAGGGCACGACCCACCAGTCCACCGGCCGCAGCCCCCGCAGCCAGGCCAAGTCCGGCGACGAGCGCGGCCCGCCGGGTGACGAACCCTTCGCGTGGCGCTTGCTCCAGGTCATGCGCGAGACGCTTGCGAAACGCGGGGTGCATGCGCTGCGGACCCTGGCGGGCACCGGCGAGCCTGGCCGCCGCCGTGATCGCCGCCTTCTCGTCGGCGTCTCCCCCGCGCAGCTTGAGACGCCGGCCTCGAAGGAGGTCGGACACGATCTTCTCGACGCGGTTCTCGCGCTTGCCGTTCATTCGCCCGGCCTCACCTTTGCCGCTGCGCGCAGCGCGCGAAGCTGCATGACCTTGATCGCACCGACGGTGGAGTTCATTTCCGCGGCCACTTCTTTGAGTGAATACCCGTACAGGAAACGGAGCTCGAGAACCCGCCTGTAGTTGTCGGAAAGCTGGGCCAGGATCCGCTGCACGGTTTCCGTTCCTCCCTCAGACGGCGGTTCGGGTGGAACGCTCAGCATCAGGTCTTCATGCAGCTCGGCCTCGGACAACCCAAGGCGTGTGCTCCAGAACCCGCCCAGGACTGAGCGCGCCGTGGCGAAGAGGTAGCCGCGAATCGAGCTCGCCGCAGCGTTTTGCCGCAGGCGAGGGATGGCTTTCAGCGCCACCTGCTGGGTCAGATCCTCGGCGTCGGCCCGGTTGCCGACCCGCGCGTAGATGAATGCGTAGACAAGCTCCAGCTCATTGAGCGCGATGTCGGTCGCCCGCGAGGCGGCGGGCAGCTCGAGGACGTCGCGCTGCGCCTGCGCGTCTTGCTCGTCCGGCGTCACTGGTCGCCTAGGAGAAGAGGTTGCCGCAGAGCAGGTAGCTCGAGTTCGACCCCTGCATGTCGGGGCCGGCATGCACGACGACGTACCACGTGCCGCTGGCCGGCGGATATCTCAGGTTCATCAGCGTTGTCCTGACGTCGGAGTCGCCCTGGCCGTCGGCCACGACCTGGTTCAAGGCGAACGCGATGCCGCCGCGCGACTGGCACGTCCCGAGGTGGATGTGCGAGACGTGGGACGAGTTCGCCTGCAGGCCGCTGACCTTCAGCTCGATGGCGGTCGTGCTCTGGTCGGCCAACAGCGTGATCGTCCCGCTCGCGGTGACGCCAGGCTCGGGCGTGAGGCGGAACGTGACGCCCTTCGGGCTCGGCGAAGACGTAGGCCTGGACGAGGCTGGAGGCGTGGGTGAAGCCGTTGTTGCCGACTCGCCGCCGCAGGCCATCGCGCAGACCGCGACCGCCACCACAGCGAACCATGCCTTGGGCATTACCGCAGCAGGTTACTGGAGCGGGCCGGAATTTCATCCCGGCCCGCTCCCGATCCGAGTTCGCCCGCGCTACGGGCGCCAGGGCAGCGGCACGCGGCGCCACCGCAGCACCAGGTAGCCGAGAAATCCGAGCACGAGCAGCGGACCGATCGCGCCCAGTCCCGTGACGACGTAGTTGATGGTGGTCACGAAGTTGTGCGCGGCGTCGTTCAGGGCGGTCGCAAAGCCCCAGCCGTCACCCGTCGCGGTGCGCGCTGGTGCACCTGACTCCGTCATCGTCACGCTGATCGAGCTGTAGGAGGTGTTGTCGTCCAGATACTTGATCTGACCCTTGAGCTGCTCGATCTGGGCCGTGATCTGGCCGATCTGGTTCTGCACCGCGATGATGTCGTTGATGTTTTGAGCCTTCGTGAGAAGCGCGAGCATCGCGTTCCTCTGCGCCTCCGCGTTGGCCAGGCGTGCCCGCAGGTCGACGTACTGCGCGCCCACGTCGGTTCCCGTGATGTGCTCGCTCTGGACCTTGCCGACCTTGGCCAGCTCGTCGATCGCGCTGTCGAAATGCGCGGCGGGGACCATGAAGTTGATTATTCCCGTGCGGATCTGGCTGTCCTGAACCTGACCTGTTGGGTTGGCCTGGGCGTCGGTACCCGCGATGTAGCCGCCCTGGAGCTCGACCAGGTTGCGGACCTGCGCGAGCTTGGAATCGAACGTGCCGGCTCCGACGGTGACCGCCAGCTGCGCCTGACGGATGACCGGTGGGCCCTGGAAAGCTGGAATCGTGGTGCCCGGCAATGTGGTGCCTCCGGTGGTGCCGTTGGGCAACCCGGCGCTCTTCGACGGTTGCGCGGAATCCGTGCCGCCGCGCGCGACCGGCGCCTTTTCGCCGAGGCCCGATGACGAGCTGGCGGTGTTGGCGGCTCCGCCGCAGGCGGCCGCCGCAACGACGATGGCAACTACGACAAGGACCTTCTTCATGTGCGAGCGGCCTCCTGGGCGCTTATTTGCCTGACAGAACGTCAGGCGCGGAGCCAGGTAACAGTTGCCGTAATGTCTGGCCTCGTGCTGCAGGTCCGCAACCTTGCCATCGACGTCGCCGCGCGCCGCATGCTGTCGGACGCGAGCTTCACCGTCGCCGCGGGAGACAAGGTCGGCCTGGTGGGGCGCAACGGCGCCGGCAAGACAAGCCTGCTCAAGGTCCTCGCCGGCGATGACGACGCGGCGGCCGGAGTCGTTCTCCGCCGGGGGACACTCGGTTATGTACCGCAGAATCCGCGGCCGCGAGCGGAAGCCGCCCCAACAGCTCTCACGCACATCCTGTCTGGGCGAGGCCTCGACCGCGCCGCGGCACGTCTCGCCGAGCTGCACACGCGACTGGAGCATGATCACTCGCTGGCGAGCATCGAGCGATATTCCGCCGCAGAGGAGAGCTACCGGCTTGACGGCGGCTACTCGAGCGAGTCGGACGCGCGGCGGATCGCGGGCGGGCTGGGTCTTCGGCTCGACAGGGTCGACCTGCCGCTGAGCGTGCTGTCGGGCGGAGAGCGCAGACGCGTCGAGCTGGCGCGCGTGCTGTTCGCGGGCGCAGATCTGCTTTTGCTCGACGAGCCCACCAACCACCTCGACAGCAACGCCAAGACATGGTTGATGGACTTCCTGCGCGATTACCGCGGGGCGGTGATCGTGGTGAGCCACGACCTCGGCCTGCTCGACAGCTCGATCACGCGCGTCCTGCATCTCGACGCGGGGCGGTTGATCGAATACCGCGGCACCTACTCGCAGTATCAGGAGGCACGCCGGCGCGAAGAGAAGCGCCTGACATCGTTGGCCCATCGCCAGGAGGCGGAGATCAAGCGCTTGAGCTTGCTGGCTGAGGTGATGCGCCGGCAGACCGAGAAGCGCGCCAAGCAAGCCAAATCGATCTTCACGCGCGTCGAGCGGATGAAAGCAGTGCGCGTCGTCGCGCCAAGGCGGGAGCGGAAGGTCAAGATCAACTTCCCGGAGCCGCCGCACAGCGGGCGGATCGCGCTTCACGCCTCGGGGCTGGCCAAGGGCTACGGCGGCCCGCTGGTGTTTTCCGACGTGTCTTTCGAGGTGGAGCGCCGCGAGAGGTTGCTGGTGATGGGTCTGAACGGTGCGGGCAAGACAAGCCTGCTCCGCATCCTGGCGGGCGAGAGCACGGCGAACGCGGGGTCGTTCCGGCTCGGTCACGGCGTGTCGTTGGGTTACTACGCGCAAGAACACGAAGGCATTCGGGCGGGGGTCACAGTGCTGGCGCACATGCGCGAGCAGTCGGACGCCGAGGAACGAGTGCTGCGCGCGCTGTTGGGGATGTTCAACCTGACGGGTGATATCGCGCGGCAGGACGCGGGGACGCTCTCCGGTGGGGAGAAGACGAAGCTGGCGCTGGCCCAGCTCGTGGCGGGGCGGCACAACGTGCTCCTGCTGGACGAGCCGACCAACAACCTGGATCCGCCATCGCGGACAGGTGTCGCGCGGGCCCTCGCGGAGTGGCCGGGGACGATGGTGATCGTGAGCCACGACCCGGAGTTCGTGGACGCGCTACGACCGGGCAGAGTCATGTTCATGCCCGAGGGCCGGATCGACTACTGGGAGGAGGATCTGCTCGACGTTGTGTCGATGGCTTAGGCGGACAATAGTCCGGTGAGCATCGAGGTCCACGAGGTCGTGATGCCCGAGCTGCAGGGGGCCGAAGAGATCACCGTCGGCGCGTGGAACAAACAGCGCGGCGAGCACGTGGCCGAGGGCGAGACGTTGATGGAGGTGCACACGGACAAGGTCAACGCCGAGATCCCCTCCCCCGTAGCCGGCGTGGTCGAGGACCTGCTCCTCGAAGTCGGCGACCCGGTGGCGCCGGGACAGCCCATCGCGCGCATCGCGCCGGAGTAAGCCGTGCGCGTGGCTGTGGTCGGCGGTGGCGCGATGGGCGCCGCGACCTCATGGAGGCTCGCCCACCGCGGCGTGGACGTCGTCTGCTACGACCGTTACTCGCCGCCGCATTCATTGGGCTCGACGCACGGCGACTCGCGGATCATCCGCACCGCCTACTTCGAGGGCGGCTGGTACGTGCCGCTGGTGCGCGAGGCATTCACGCTCTGGCGCGAGCTGGAGTCCGAAACCGGCGCGGACCTGCTGACCATGACAGGCGCGTTGATGATCGGCGAGCCGGATTCTGCGGCGGTCAAAGGGGCCCTCGCCTCAGCGAGCACGCACGGGCTCGAGATCGAGCAGCTCGACGCTGTCGAGCTGGGCCGCCGCTACCCTGGCCACATCGTGCCGGACGGCCAGGTGGCCGTGCTCGACAAGCAGGCGGGCATCCTTAATCCGGAGGCCGCCGTCGCGGCGATGCTCTCGCGAACGCCGGCTGTCGTGCGCAACAGCCCTGTCGCCTCGCTATCTGATCTGGTCGACAGCTTTGATGCGGTCGTGGTGGCGGTGGGTCCCTGGACGCCTGAGCTGATCGACTGGATTCCGCTCCATGTCGAGCGCCAGGTCCACGTCTGGTTTGCCCTCGACGCCGAAGCCGCCTGGTTGACGCCGGAACGGTTCCCGGTGTTCATCCTCCAGTCGCGCGAGTTCGGCGACGTGTACGGAATTCCGACGCTGGACGGAAGGTCGGCGAAAGTCGGTCGCCATCACGAGGGCGAGTTCACCGACCCCGATCGGATCCGCCGCACGGTCGATGAGGCCGACATCGATCCCCTGCGTCGAATGGCCGCGAAGTACCTGCGGGGCCTGACCGGCCGCGTGACGAGGACCCTCACATGCATGTACACGAACACGCCAGACCGTCACTTCGTGATCGACTTCAGCCCCTATGACAGGCGCGTCGTGGTGATCAGCGCCTGCTCAGGTCACGGGTTCAAGTTCGCGCCGGTCATCGGCGATATCGCGGCCGACCTGGTTTGCGATGGCGGAACCAGGAGGGACATCTCACGCTTTTCGGCTGCGCGGTTCTCGTCCTCGTACGTACCAGACCACCACGACGATCGCGACTAGGATCGCGATCCCGATCGCGCCCTTCTCGAGCGGACCGCTGATGCGGTCGTAGTTGCGCCCGAGCAGATAACCGACGAGGGCAAGCGCGGCGCACCACGGCAGGGCGCCGATGAGGGTGAGCGCCGAGAACTTCGCGAGGTCGATGCGCGCCAGGCCCGCCGGAAACGAGATGTAGGTTCGGATGACCGGTAGGACTCGCCCGATGAACACGGCAAGCAACCCCCAGCGGCGAAACCATCCGTCCGCCATCTCGAGGTGGTGGCGCCGGATGCCCACGTAGCGGCCAGGACCGAGCAGCAGCGGCTCGCCGAATCGCGCCGCCAGAACGTAAGCGATAAGCGATCCGACAAGGTTCGCCAGGGCGCCCGCGACGATCGCGGCGATCAGGCCTCCCTGCATGTGGCCGGTGGCCGCGAGCAGGCCCGCGGTGGGCATGATCACCTCGCTGGGCAAGGGCAGGCCGCAGCTCTCGCCGACCATGAGCACGAACACGCCGAGAAGGCCATAGCTCGCGACGAGATTGCTGAGGGCGGCGGTCAAACGGTCTGAACCGCGGCTGCCTTCACCGCCCTGAACGGCAGGGTTCGAGCCTGTTGATCGTCGATGAGGATCTCGAAGTTGTAGAAGCCCGGCCGGTTGATCGGGACGGTGGTGATATTGATGACGATGTTGGCCGACAGGTCCCATCCGTGTGGGTACTCGGTCGGAACCTGCCGCGCGGGCAGGTTCAGGACGATGGGCTGCGGGAGCACGGGCTTGCCGTCCTCGTCGCTGCAGTGGACCTCGACCTTGTGCGGTCGCTCAGTCTCGAGCCTCGTCGTCTGCAGTCGCAGCACTATGACTCCGCCAAATGGCGTTGGGAAGCTCTCGCGGACGAGGGTGTCGAAGCCCGCGCCGAGGATGTAGACAAGGCCGTTTGGCGGCGCTTCGGCGGCGTTGGCGAGCAGAGCCCAATCGAGCCTCATCTCCGGCCATTATCGACGGGTGAATAAAGCCGCCGCGCCCACCTCGACAGGAGCTCGTTTTTCAGCGGCATTGCAAGCGGGCATCGTGGTCGTCAACTGGTGGGCCCGGGTGGCCTCGATCCACCGACCAGCCGATTATGAGGCCAGCCTTCGGCCGTCTCAGGAAGTGTCAGGGAGTGTCAGGCGTACTCAGCCGTCGCGCTCGACGACTCGGTGTGTGCCACAGAGTGTCACGGAGTGTCACGGCGTTGATGTCAAAACTGTTGTCAGCCGACGCCGACTAGAAATCGCGGCCGGAAAAACCTCACAAGAATTTACGGCGCGTCTCACATGTGGTCAGAACGTGTCACAGAGTGTCAGCGCGTGTCGGGCGTTTCTCGTCGTCTCTATTTCGACCCGTTGCCGTCGCGACCGACTATAGATACGGTGCGGGGCATGGTGGCGAGGATTACGCGTTCCGCGCTGATGTCTGCAGTCGAGGCCGGCCTCGGCCGGATTCGGCACGGCTGCGTGACGGCCTGGCACGGAACGCGTAACACCGTGCCTTCCAGGACGTTCGCTGAGGTTTCTCTAGGTGGCCATTGCGGCCACAGGCCGAATGTGAGAGTCGCGCGATGAGCGCGCGACACCGCGGCAACGGCGAAGGCACGATCCTGAAGCGCTCGGACGGGCGTTGGGCCGCTGCCATCGTCCTCGACGACTACAGCCGCAAGTGGATGAACGTAACGTCGCCCATAAGCCGAGGGCCTAGACGGGTATGCAGCGAGCCAACACGGACTCATAGGTCAGCTCGTTCCACGTCGGGTCCCACGGTTCGAGTCCGTTGATAGCTCTGATGGCCCTCTGAAGTCGAATCGGCGCAACGCTGGTGGGGTTGGTTAGTTTCTCGAGCTCGCCGGGATTGGGGAGCCTGCGTCGAGCGTGGTCGAACGTCTCGATGAACCAGCGGTCTGCTGCTCCTACCGTGATGCGATAGGCCGGAAATGGCACTCGATCCAGCTCGGGTGCCAGATTGCCGACCAGAGGCCACTTGCCGTGCCAGATCAGGGCGTCCATGGTAGGTGCGACGAGGGCGATCTCGTCGGCGACGATGTTCCTAATGTCCGGCTGGGCGTCCAGCGGCCAAGCTCGGCGAAAGATGACGACATACAGAGGGCCAGGGCCAGAGTTAACCGCCACAACTTGGCCGTGACCGACTTGGCCCGGATGCAATGGGATTTGAAAGACGTCTCCTATTCGCGCCTTCGGTCGTTTGACCACGGATCCTCCAAAACTGTCGTCAGAATTGTTGTCAGACCGGCGGCAGCCGCCGGCAATCCCACCAAGGAGGCCCGATATGAACTCGAAAATGAGTGGGCCCGGGTGGCCTCGATCCACCGACCAGCCGATTATGAGTCGGCCGCTCTAACCAACTGAGCTACGGGCCCGCGGCCCTGAGTCTATGAGGTGCCCGTTCGGGGCGCGAGCCGAGCCGGCACGTTTTACGACACAGGACGTTGCGGAATATCGTCCGTGTACTGACGGTTTCCCCGGACGGAGGTGTGAACAACAAATGCTTGCGTTAGGACTCTTGATTCTTCGGGTAGCGATCGGCCTGACCGTCGCGGCCCATGGAGCGCAGAAGCTCTTCGGATGGTGGGAAGGCCCCGGCATGAAGGGCTGGACCGGCGCGATGAACCACATGCGCATCCGGCCGGCGTCACAGTGGGCGTGGATGTCGGCCCTCGCGGAATTCGCAGGCGGGCTCGGCCTGGCGCTGGGATTCCTGACCCCCCTCCCCAGCCTCGCCATCGCCGGTTCGATGCTGGTCGCGATCGCCCTTGTGCACTGGCCTCACGGCTTCTTCAGCACGAAAGGCGGCCTCGAGTTCAACCTCGCCATCCTGGCCGCGGTGGCGGCGATTGCGCTCGCCGGCCCCGGCGCCTATTCACTGGACGCGGTGCTGGGCATCCGCTTCCCCGAACCCATCACATTGGTGGTCGGCACGATCCTGCTGCTCATCGGGGTGGCTGTGGCGCTCGGTACTCGCGCCCCCGAGCAAGCCGCTGAGAAGAGGCCTCAGGTCACCTAAGCGACCGCCGGTCGGCCACGGCTTGGTGACGGCGTGCGCCTCGAGCGGAACCAGCCGAGAGTCGCCGTAAGAGGCGGAACATGGGCGCGCGCCAGGTCGACGATGACCTCCGGCAGCGTCGAGGTGCCCGGCACCACCAGGTAGCGCTCCTCCCATCGCGGGTCGAACTTCTCCTTGAACCGGTGCAGCGTGCGGCTGCGCTGGAATCGGTCCAGGCTCCAGTACATGGCGCGCAGCGCGGCGTCGACGCGGCGCGGAGTCTCGTGCCCGCCCATGATCCGCGGCGTCATTCCCAGACTCAGCTCTGCGACGCCACGGGCCCTTGCCTCGTCGATAGACCTGACGATCAATACCTCGACCACCCCGTAGGTGCTGTCCGGCCGCCGGCGCATGAGGTCCAACGTCCACGCCTTGCGCTTCGGCACCGGCAGCCAGCTCACGAACGCCTCCAGTCGACCATCGGCCGCGAACGCCAACCCGACAACAATGTCAGGGTCCGACAGCGTGCCCAGGGTCCCCAGGCTGTAGCCGAGCTCGGGCGAGCGATGGCTTTGCAGCCACCGTTCCGAAACGCCCTGCAGCTGATGCGAGTGCTCTGCGACAACTTCGGGCCCGCGCCCGAACACAAATCTCACGCCGGACCTTTCGCTTCTGTGGATCGCATAGCGCAGGTCGGCACGCTTCTTTCCTTGCAGGCCGAAGTTCGACGGCTGCAGCACCGCCTCGGCACCGATCGGGACGAGTGTCAGGCCCAGCGCTCGATAGGGAGCGGGCTCATCGACCTGATAGAAAGCCGGTATCCAGTCCTGCCGGTCGCAGTAGGCCACGAACTCGCGCGCGGCCCTGTCCAGAATTTCCGGGGGACCGATCGGATCGCCCAGTGCGAGGGCTGAACGACCCCTCAGCGTGAATGCCACGCAGCCTTCTCCATCGAGCCAGTGGTAGCTCGAGGCTCCGTGCACGGCCAGGTGCGAGATGTAGTTCCGTCCCCATACGTTCAGGAGCTGGTGAACGCGCTCGCGCTCCGCCTTCGTGGGGCTTGGCGCAAGCACTGGACGGAGCAGCTGCGTCAGCGCAACCAGGATCAGCGCGTAGCTCACGATCGGCAGCGTGCTGAGAAACCAGCTCGCCCGCTCGGTCAGGGCCCGATACGCGGTGGGGCTTCCGGCAAGCGCCGCGAGCAATGTCTCCGCGGTCCTCGTCAGCCCTACTTCCGGCCGCAGCTGGTTCTCGAGCAGCGCCGTGCCGGCCAACGCGTAAACGACCGCCGTCAAAAGTCCGATGGCCAAGACGAAGAGGCCCCAGCGCAGACGTGTCGGATCCGATTCCGCATCGAAATAGTGGCGGAACCACCACAGGCCAACAAGAATCCACGCGAACAACGCGGCCGCTTCGAAGTCCAGGTCCTTGACCAGCTCGAACGCGATTGTCGCCATCAGCAGCACCAGCGTCAGCCGAAACGCGACCCGCTTTCCGCGTGCGATTCCCGTCGCCAGGAGGAGCAGTCCCAGACCTGACAGCACCGCACCGGTGCGGCCGCCCAGCGTGATCGTCGCCGGGAGCAGCGTTTCAAGAACCTCGCTCCGCGTCTGATGCTGCACCAGCAGAGCCCCGACGATGTCGAGCATACCGCTGATCACCAACAGGCCGGCGAAGAACAAGCGAACCCGCCTGCGCTGGAGACGCAGCTCCGAGTCCATACGGTTAGAACGTTAGGCGCACAATGCGCGCACTGAAATGGGCGACACCGGGCCGACCAGGACGTCCGCTCCGCTCGGGATGGTCGCGATTGCAGTGATCGTGCTGGGCGTGGCGGCGGTGGGTTACCTGGTGACCACGTTCCTGTTCGCGTTTTCCGGAGGGAAGTACCGGATGGTCGCCGTGGTCAACCTCGGGGCCGTTGCTGTCATCTCGCTTGGCGTGCTGGTCGCGGCGGTGAAGTGGATCGTGCGGTCGTCCGCCGAAGCGATCAAGTGGACGGCTATCGCAACCGGAGGCGGTTGGGTTGCGGCGCTCATCGCCGAGTGGCTGTTTTCCTTCTCGTTGGGTGCCGGTTAGGTGTTCCGCTACTCCGGACCGATGACTTCGACCTCGTTCCCGTCCGGGTCGTCGACGTAGAAGGTCCGCACGCCTTTCAGCACTGGATGCACGCCGTGGCGGACCTCGACTCCGTCCTCGATGAATCGGTTCTCCAGCTCGTCGTACGACTTGCGATCGACCCGAAAAGCCAGGTGATGTAGCACCCGCTCCTCCTTATGGCGCGGGAAATAGTTCGCCTTGTGGGGGTGCGGGATCAGCACGATCATCTCGGGGATCCCGCCAGGTTTCGCCACCATCAGAAACTTGTTCGGCATCTCCGGGGGCGACATGATCTCGAGCCCGAACCGGTCGCGGTAGAACTGGAGCGCCGCCTCCATGTCGGCGACCCACAACACGATCTCGGCCAGACCTTGAACACGACTCATGCCGCGACCGCCAACATAACGGCTTCGAGATTAGCGTCGCGGACGCGCGGCGGCACCGAGCATCCCGGCGCCAGCAGCAACCCTCGTCCTCCCGTTTCGCGCATCGCACGATGGGCTTCGGTCTTGATCTTCGATGCAGGGCCGAAGACAAGCGTCGAGCGCTGGCTCAGCCCACCCATCACCGCGCGCCCAGCGATCTCGCGTCCCTCCGCCAGCGACGGGTTGCCCTGGTTGTGGATCGACCAGCTCACCGCTTGCGAAGCCAAATTGCGGGCCAGCGCGAAGTTGAGATTCGAGCCGCACAGGTGGACGACGTTGAACCACGTGCCGGCCGGCATGGCTCCAAGCACGGCCTCGTCGTAAGGCAGGACCAGGTCCCGATACACACCCTCAGGCATCACGTTGCGGCCCGCGTAGCCCGAGATCGCGTAGAAGATGCCGGCGGCTCCGGCCGCAACCGACCGACGGCTGAAATCCGTCAGCGCCTCAGCGATCTTCTCCAACGCAGGACCGACGACTTCCGGGTGCTTGCGTAGCTCCCGCACGACGCGCGATTGCGATTTCCCGACCAGGTAGCCCCCGACCGTGATCGGGCTGAACACCGTCTGGATCACGGGTACGTCCGGCCCAAGCTCGCGTACCACCATCCGGATCGACTCCACCTGGTCGTCGAGCGCCTGCCGATTCACGATCTGGACCGCGGCCCATGAATCGAGGTCCGGGACCGCCGGCCGGATCAGGATAGGTCCGCGCAGCCGGTGTCCAGATGGGTGGTAAACCGACCCAAACGCTTCTGCGAAGGAACTTGCGCGGGGCTGGAACTTCACGAAGTCCCAGCCAAACCGCCGCGCCCGCTCGACGGTGATCGCGGCCAGGTCGTCCGGCGACCACTCCTCGCGATACGTGTGGCCCCACGCACCGACCGGCGGCCTGTCCGCGACCTCCATCGCCAGCGCTGTCTCGACGCGACGGCGGCCTGTCATCGGTTCGAGTTTAAGCTGGACTTCTTGACCGATATTGAGAGCGAGGCGGCGCGGTTGCGCGCGGCGGCCGAAGCCAAACCGCTGCGGCTGCCGATCAATCGCAAGGTCGACGAATCGCATCACGCGGTGACACCAGACGGCCTGTCGGTCTGGTACACGATCCAGGTCTCGCCGCACAGCCGGATCCAGGAGGCGATCTTCGAGCGCGGCGACCGCATGCCCTCCGATGAGGAATGCCGGCGCTGGGTCGAGCTCCTGATCGTCGGAGCCCATGGGAGCGAAGCGCCGAGCTTCCCCGGCGCGATGACGCGCCGCTTCGAAGCCTTCGAACACAACCCTGACCTGGAGGCGCCGATCGCCTGATGCCCATACACGAGGTAGTGGCCGAGGAGCTGCGCCGCGCCGTCGGGCGGGAGTCCGTGATCGTTTCGCCCCACGACCTGCGGATCTTCGAGCGCGACGGATCCATCGAAGGCGCGATGCCCGACGCGGTCGTGCTCGTGTCGACGACCCAGGAAGCATCTGAGGTGATGAAGATCGCAGCCAGGCACCGCATCCCCGTGGTGCCGCGCGGGGCCGGCACCGGCCTGTCCGGCGGAGCGGTCACCATCCGCGGCGGAATCGCCCTGCAAGTGACTCGGATGCGGCGCATCCTCGAGATCGACCCGGTCGCGCAGACGGCCCTGGTCGAACCTGGCGTGGTCAATCAGGAGCTCTCCCTCGTCGCCGCGCAGCATGGTCTGTTCTACGCGCCCGATCCATCCAGTCAGAAGGCATGCACGCTCGGCGGCAACGCGGCCGAAAACTCAGGCGGACCGCACTGCCTCTATTACGGCGTCACGACCAACCATGTGCTGGGCATGGAGGTCGTGCTGGCGGACGGCACCGTGCGCTGGGTCAGCGGCGACGCTCCCGACCGGGTCGGCCTCGACCTCTGCGGGTTGTTGGTCGGCTCGGAGGGCACGCTCTGTGCGATCACGAAGATCAAGGTCCGGCTGCTCCGTGTGCCGCCCAGCGTCGCGACGCTCCTCGCCGCCTTTCCAAGCATCGAGGCGGCCAGCCAGGCCGTGTCCGCGATCATCGGGCACGGCATCGTGCCCGCCGCGCTCGAGATGATGGACAACGTCACGGTAGGCGCGGTCGAGGCGCACTATCAAGCGGGATATCCGACCGACGCAGGCGCGGTGTTGCTCGTCGAGGTCGACGGCATCGCCGAGTCGACTCGCGAGCTCATGGCCGCGATCACGGACATCCTTGCCCACAACCAGGGCTACGCAATGCGTGAAGCGCAAACGCCGGCGGAGCGCGAGCTTCTCTGGGCGGGCCGCAAGGGCGCAATCGGCGCCCTGGGCCGCATCAAGCCCAATTACTACCTCCACGACGGGGTTGTCCCGCGCTCGCGCCTGCCCCAGGTCCTATCGGCCGTGGGCGAGATCGGCGAGCACTACAAACTTCCGGTCGCGAACGTATTTCACGCCGGCGACGGCAACCTGCATCCCAACATCCTTTTCGACCTCCGCGATCGCGAGGTTCTGCACCAGGTCGAGGCGGCCGGAGAAGAGATGCTGCGCGCCGTGGTGGAGCTGGGCGGCGCGCTGTCGGGTGAGCACGGAATCGGCCTCGAGAAAGCGGCGTTCATGCCCTGGATCTTCACCGACGACGACCTCAACGCCATGCATCGCGTGAAGGATGTGTTCGACGAGCAGGGCATCCTGAACCCGGGCAAGATCTTTCCCGACCCAACGCGAGCTCGCATCCATCTGGCGGGCCGCACGGGCCTCGCACTCGAGGCGAGGTGGTGGTGACAGCCCCGAGCGTGGAGAAGCCGGCGAGCGCCGAAGAGCTCGCCCGCGTCCTGCACGAGGCCGCGTCGTCCAAGCTCGCGGTGGTTCCGGTTGGCGGCCGCCGGGCGAGCAAGATGGGCGATCCGGTCGAGCGGTGCGACGTTCTGCTGCACACCACGCGCCTGGACCGGGTGATCGAGCATTCCCAGGCCGATATGGTCGTCAGCGTCGAGGCCGGCATCAAGCTGGAGTCGCTCCAGTCCGAGCTTGCGAAGGCAGGTCAGTTCCTGCCGCTCGATCCCTTCAACTCGCCTGGCCACACGATCGGCGGCCTGCTCGCGACTGGATGGACCGGACCGCTGCGCCTCCGCTTCGGGTCACCGCGGGATTACCTGATCGGAATCCGCGTCGCGCTGCCGGACGGCAGGCTGGCGAGCGGCGGCGGGCGCGTGGTCAAGAACGTCAGCGGCTACGACATGATGAAGCTGCATTACGGTGCGCTGGGTTCGCTCGGCGTCATCGTCGCGGCGTCGTTCAAGGTCTTTCCGCGGCCGCTGCGCGATGTGACGGTTTCGAGTCAAGGCGGCTGGGCGGACGTGGACCGCGCGCTGTCCACGCCGATCGCCCCTTCGGCCCTCGAGCTGTTTTCCGGCGGACGTGTCCTGGCCCGGTACACAGGCAGCCCCGACGCGGTCAACCGGGTCGTCAGCGAGCTCGGCTGGCGACCTGAGGACGATACGGTGTGGACGGAGCACGGCGGCCGGGCGCCTGACCGTTGGGCGCGCGTCGCGGTGCCGCGGTCTGAGCTGCGGCGGGTCCTGGGCACGTTTCCCTCCGGCGCCGAGTGGTGGGCCTCGCCTGGCATCGGGATCGCGCACTGGTCGGTCGCCACTGATGCGAGCTCGGTCCGAGAGATCAGGTCGACGGTGGAGGCCGCCGGCGGAACGCTCGCCCTCCTCGCCGCGCCCGACGATTTCACGCGCGAGGTTGGAGCATGGGGCGCGGTCCCGCCAACGCTCGACGTCCAGCGACGCCTAAAGCAAGCATTCGATCCCGGTGGCGTCTTGAACCCCGGCAGGTTCGTGGTTTGACAATTCCGTTCTCGCGTTTGTCCGACGACGACCTCGCGACCTGCGTCCACTGCGGCCTGTGCCTCGACGCATGCCCGACGTTTCGCGTCACGGGGCTCGAGACCGAGTCGCCGCGCGGCCGCATCTACCTCATGACCCAGTGGAAGCGCGGGACGCTGCCCTTTGACGAGGAGCAGGTCAAGCACATCGACCTCTGCCTCGGCTGCCGCACGTGCGAGGGCGTCTGTCCCTCGGGCGTGCCGTACGGACGCATCATCGAGGCGGGTCGGGCCGACGTCGAAGACCAGCGGCGCCCGTCGCTGAAGCGAGCCGCGAGCCGCGCCGCGCTGCGGCAGCTCGTCGGGCATCCGGGGCGCTTGCGGGCCGCCGGCGTGGCGACGCGTGCGGCGCAGAAGCTGCGCCTGACCTCGGTCGCGCGGTCGGGCCGGATGCTGCCTCAACTCGGCGCACCGTTCCGCGCGCCCGCGGGCGGTGTCGCGCCTGCGGCCGGCGAGCGCAAGCACCGCGTCGCGTTCCTGGTCGGATGCGTGATGCCGATCATGTATCCGCAGTCCCACCATGCAGCCGTGAGGCTGCTTCAGCTCGCGGGATGCGAGGTGTGGTTTCCGCAAGGCGAACGCTGCTGCGGCGCGCTGTTCGCGCACAACGGCGACATCGAAGGCGCCGAGCGCCTGCGCGACGCCAACACGCGCATGTATCAGGCGGCGAGCTTCGACGCCCTGATCGTCGACTCCGCCGGATGCGGCGCGCATCTCAAGGACTTCTATCCGGAGTTGAAGGGCCGGGTGAAGGACCTCACCGAGTGGCTCGCACAGGTGGGGTTGCCCGAGCCGAAACGCGAAGTGAGAGTTCGCGTCACCTACCAGGACGCGTGCCATCTCGCGCACGCGCAGAAGATCAAGAAGGAGCCGCGCGACCTCATCCGAACGCTGCCCGGCGTGGAGTGGGTCGAGATGCGCCACGCAGAGATCTGCTGCGGAGCCGCCGGGCTGTACAGCACGCTCGAGCCTGACATGTCGAACCGCATCCTGCGCGAGAAGCTCGATGACGTCCTTGCCACGCGCGCCGACGTGCTTGCTGTGGCCAATCCTGGGTGCCAGATGCAGCTCGAGGCGGGACTGCGCAAACGGGGTTCGACCATGAAGGTCGAGCACGTATCAGAAGTGCTGGCCCGAGGGTACTGAGCTCCTCCCCATTCACGGGGAGGTGGCGCCAAAGGCGCCGGAGGGACTCTAGATCTTTAGTTTCGGAAGGACCGCGGTCTTCGTCACGTCGACCTCCACGCGCGCCACCGCCAGCGTCACGTTGTCCGGGGCGCCCAGCTCACGGCACCGCTCGATGACTCGTTCGGCTCCGCGGTCGAGGTTCCCGTCCTTGAGCAGGAGGCGGCCCATCTCCTCCACGCTGACCCCGGCCGTCTCGACCCCATCGCTGCACAGCACAACGGCGTCTCCCTCTTCGAGCTTTATCTTGTCGGTGAACGGCTGCACCTGCTCCCACACGCCGACCGCGCGCGTGAGCTTGTGCTTCTGCGGATGGTTCGCAGCCTCCTCCGCTTTGATCAGCCCCAGGCGGACCTGCTCGGCAGGCCATGAGTGGTCCTGCGAGATGAGCTTCGCGAAGCCGTTGCGAAAGAGGTAGGCCGGGCTGTCGCCCACGTTGAGCAGCGCTACCTCGCCCGCCCGTATGGCCGCGATGACCATCGTGCTGCCCATGCCCAGCCAGTCGGGGTTGTCCTGCGCCGCCATGAACACGGCCTTGTTGGCTTCTTTGCAGGCGCGCGTCAGACGCTCGACGTCGGGGCCCTCCTCCCCATCCTCCGCGAGGACCTTCGTCACCGTGCTGACCGCGAGAGAGCTCGCCTCCTGGCCCGCGGCGTGGCCGCCCATGCCATCGCATACCACGATCAAAGTGTCCAACCCGGCCTTGTGCCGCCAAACGGCGACGGAGTCCTCGTTCTCCTCGCGCTCCAGACCCGGATCCGTGGCCCACGCGATGCGCAGTCGCATTGCTAGCGGACGAGCCGGACCGGCATTAGGCTCCGAGAACCGCGAAGTGGACTGAGTTCTGGCCGAGCGTCAGGCGGTCCCCCTGGTTCAGCTGCTTCTCCTGGATCGACTCGCCATTCACGAACGTGCCGTTCGTGCTGCCGAGGTCGACGACCCAGAACTGATCGCCGCGTCGCTCGAGGCGAGCGTGATGTCCACTCGTCGCGGGGTCGCGCAGGATGATGTCGTTGTCCGGCGAGCGGCCCATCCGAACCGCGTGATCGCCGGCCCGATGGCTGTGCCCGGCGTCGGGTCCCGATTCGATGGTCAGCTCGGCCTGCGGCCCGGCAGCGACACTCGCGGCGGGCTGCTGCCTGGCCGGCATCGCCATCGTCTCCGGCAACGGAGGGGGCGCGGTGGGCGGCGGTTGCCACGCGGGCATCAGGGTGGTCGGCTCGCGGTCGTCGGCGGGCGCCGGGCCCCCGGAGCTCGACGGCGGCGGGGCGACCATCGTCGCGGCCACATCCGGCAAGCCGTCAGATTGGCCCGGCTTCCAGACCGGCGGTGGCGGCGGAGGTGGTTCCGCGGCGAGTCCCCGCCGAGCGGCCTCTGCGCCCGCGGCCAGGTCGGCGTCGGTTGACGCAGGGGGTGCCGAAGCTTCAGCCTCTGCGACTCCCGACCAGGCGGGCGCCGGGGCGGCGTTCGGTGGCGGTGGCGGGGCTTCGACCGGTGGCTGGGACGGCGCAGGGGCGGGCGCCGAAGGCGCGCCCCAGGCAGGTGGCGGTGGCGGAGGCGCTCCCCACGAAGGGGCGGGCGGGGCCGCCGGTTCCTCGGTCTTGGGAATGTCCCACGACGGCGCCACGGTCGCCGGCGGCCCTGCGACGGACGCCGGCGGCGCCCCCCAGTCGGTTGAGGCGGGGCGTGCCGGGGCTTGTTCCGCGGGCGCGGGAGGAGCAGGCGGCGCGGCGTCCCACGAGGGAGCCGCGGGCGGATTCCACGAGGGCGCTGTCGGAAACGCCGGTCGGGCCGACTCGGGCTCGGCCGCGGGCGGCGGCCCGGCAGGCGCGCCCCACGACGGCGCCGGCGCAGCCGGAGCTCCCCAAGACGGTGCGGGCGACGACGGAGCCGCCGCGGGCGAGCCCCAGGTCGGCGCGGAGCCAGCCGGTGGCGCGGGCGCGCCGCCGGGGGAACCCCAGGTTGGCGCCGCGGAGGCCGGCGGAGCTGCTGGAGCGGAACCTTGCGCAGGCGGAGCGCCCCATGTGGGCGACCCGGCGGGCGGGCTTGAGGCTACGGCCGGCGATGCGGGCGATCCCCAACCGGGCTGTGCCGGCTTCGCGGGCGGCGGCGCGCCCCATCCCCCTGCGGCGCCTGGAGGCGGCGCCACCATCGTGGGGGCGACGGGCGCCGGACGCGCCGGGGCAGGCGGCGCCCACGTTGCGGCCACGCCGGCGGTCTGGTTGACCGGAGCCGCCGGCCGAACCGGCGGCGCCGACTTCTTCTTCTTGCGGCGGCGCCGAGTCATCAGGTAGAGCCCGCCGGTGAGCAGGGCCGCCACCGCCAGGATGATTACGGCGTATTCATTTGGCATGCCGTGGGGAGCCTCCCTTTAGCCTATCGCGGCAATCGATGATCAATCCAAAACGTCAGCTGCGTAGTGAGGAAGTATGCCACCGCGATCAGGATTCTCTACCCGAGTTGGCGCCGTTCTCGACCACGAGGCGGCCGGACGCGACGCCGGGCACGGTGATGTCCGCCTCGAGTGAGTGAGCGCCGGCTCCGAGCCGGTCTCCCGTCACCACATGAACCCCGAAGCGCCGTCCCAGAGGCATATCGAGCCGTCTTGGGAGCGGCGCGAGACCCGCGTTTGTTTCGATCTGCATCTGATGGCCTGTGACCAGCACTCCGTCGAGGCGCAGTCCGGTTATCCCCGCCAGCACCGCGGGACGCGTGCGGTTCTCTAGCGCAAAGCTCATGCCGTGCGTCTCGGGTCGCAGGCTCCGCAGGTCCGCGAGGCGTTCCGCAAGGTAGCGCGGAATCTCCGGTCGCGCCTGCACCGGCGCCTGGGCCGATGTGACGAAAAAAGTGAGGTCGGTGCTGTCGATCTCGCGTCCGCTGATAGTCAGCGACGCCTCCATCCGATACTCGCCCTCGGCGGCCAGCGGAAGGCTGAGGGTGGTCGCGCTGACCGCGGGCTCGAACGCGGTAGGCACCTCGACCTCGACGGAGCCGGAGTAGGACTTCTTCTGGACCACATCTCGGACGCGGTCGAGGCCACGCGCGGCGCCTGCCTTTCCGCGCGACACCGACCATCGCACGGCGCCGCGGCCCATGACCTCGGGATCGTCGTTGACGATGACGAGGCGCGCAGCGAACGGCGTGTGAGGATTTTGCACCACGCTGAATGGCCTGCCCGCCTCGAATGCGAGCGGCTCGATGATCACTCGCGTGGCCTTGAACGCGGTCGCAAGCGCCTCGAGCGCGAGCTTCGGCCGGCGCGAGCCGTCGAGCAATCCGAACCCGATGGCCGGGAACAGATCCACGAGGTGATAGGCGAAGGCTCCCCAGCACGATTCGAATTTCCGAGTGCGCAGGTGCTCGGCCGTGTAGCGGATCAGACGTGCCTGATACTGCTGCGACGCCGCGGTGTACTTCTCGAAGCTCTGATACGCGGAGGGCAGGCCGACGCCCCGCTCGGCCCAGTTGACGGGCTGAAATCCCGCGTGCCGCCAGGCCGGCTCATCGTCCGCCACCGGCCAACGTTTCCCGATCCCATCCCACACAGCTGAATCCGCTTCGGGCAGCGACTGCGCGCCGAACGCTGTGACCATCAGCGGCTCCACAAGGCCGACGTCGCGCCACGAACCTTCTGACCAGCCGAGCATCAGGTGCAGGTCGACGTCGCCCGATGCGGCCACCGCCGGACGGCTCGGGTCGAGTCGCTCGAAAGACGATTTCAAGTCCTGGTCGATCGAGTGGTTCTGGCGCACGGAGTGGACGTCCCCCAGGTCGGCGTTGGTGGCCAGCCAGGGCGGTTCGTCGTGCGCGATCCAGAGCGCGATGGACGGATGGTTGTGCAGCATCGTCACCATTTCGGCCTGCTGCTCCCGCGCCGCGCTCTCGAAGAACCGCGCCTCATCGTTTCGCCCGTGATAGACGTACGTGCCGGTCAGCGGGAGATCCTGAAACAGCAGCATCCCGGCCTCATCCGCCTGGCGGTAGAAATCGGCCGGCAGCACGTTGGCGACGATGCGGAGCGCATCCAGGTTGGCTGCCTTGGCGGTCACGATGTCGGACGCGAACAGCTCGGCGGTGAGCTGGTCCAGTCGGTGCGACGGCGCGTAGCACGCGCCGCGCAGAAACATCGGCCGTCCGTTGACGGAAAAGCTCCACCGGCGATGCCCGATGTCCCAGGACAGCTCGCGAAAGGCAAACACGTCGTCGATCCGCGACGATTCGGCGCCGTCCCCGTCACGGGCGACCATCTCGGCGCGATACACATGCTGCTGCCCGAACCGCCAGGGCTCCCATCTCTTCGCGCCCGGAAACGCCAGGCGCATGGTGACCGTCTCTTCCATTCCGCCGCCAAGCCGCACCTCGCGCCGGAGCCTCACCGCATCGCGACCCGGGGTGGGCACGGTGAGCTCGACCTCGCCGTCCATCTGGCGGCCATCGAGGTTGCGCAAGCGCGCTTCCACCTCGAGCCGGCCGTCTCCGGCTTCGAAGGTGGGACGCAGCCGCAGCCAGTCGACAGCGATCGGGCCCACGTATTCGAGCTGGACAGGCTGCCACAGGCCAAGGGGCACCTCCTGCCGGTAGTGCTCCGGAAGGCTCGCGTAAGCGGACGCTGGATACGGCTTGAGGTCGCCGTCGTTGAAGAGACCCATGATGTGGCGCTTCTTCTCCGGCTGGGTCTCGATCGGGGACTCGCAGCAGATCACCAGCAGGTTCTCCGGCTTCAGGTACGGGGTCAGGTCGAAACCAAAAGGCGCGAAGTAGCCATAGTGCGAGCCCAACAGCCGGCCGTTGAGCCACACGTTGGTGGCGAGGAACGCGCCGCCGATGCGAAGCACGACGCGGCCGGCGTGATCTGGGCGCGGAAACTCGGTGCGGTACCACACCGATTGGCGTCCTTCGGTCGCGGCAAGCTGGCGCGGCACCTCGATCGGTTTCCACCCGGAGCCGCGCCCGATCGTCAGACGCTCCGCCTCGCCTTCGCCGAGCGGCATCCAGACGGCCTCCCATCCGGTGAGCTCGCGCCGACCTGATGCGCGCTGCGTGAGCGGCATGAAGAGCGAGTCGCTCATTGCGTTCTCACAAAGGCGCCGTCCGCCGTGGCGCAGAAAAGTACGGGCCGGTCGACCGCCGCGGCGAGAGACTCGGTGCGGTGCTTGTCGACAAGCGCGAGGATGCTGCCTCCAAATCCCGCGCCCATGATGCGAGCGCCGTAGCAACCGTCTGCTGACCACGCGCGCTCGACCAGCGCATCGACATTTGGCGTCGAGACCTCGAAATCGTCGCGCAAGCTCTGGTGGGATTCCTTCAGCAGCTCACCCATACGTGTGAAGTTGCGATCGTGAAGAGCCTGCGCGAACACGCGCACGCGCTGGATCTCGGAATCGACGTGCTTCCGTCGTTTCGGGTCGCCAGACTCGGCCTCACGACGCCGCTGGTTGTAGGGGGTCGACGCCAGCGAACGATGCTCGCCTGAATCGATGACGGCGATTGCGACCTCATCGGGAAATGGGACCACCTGGTACTCCAGGGTCGCGCAATCGAGCAGCAGCGCGCTGCCGCGCCTTCCCAAAGCTGCCGCGAACTGATCCATCACACCCACCTGCACGCCTGTCGCCTTTTGCTCGGCGCGCTGACAGGCAAGAGCCGCCTGCTTGCCGTCCATGTCCGGCCGGATCGCGGCCGCCAGCGCGACGAGCAGAGCCGCCGAAGAGCTTATGCCCGCGTTGGGTGGCACCTGCGAGGTGACCTGGACCGCGTGTGGGTCGGCCCTGAGTTCCTCGCCAATCGCCTTCACGTAGCCGAGCCCGCCCGGGACGTCGCTTTCGATCGACCATTCCGGGGCGGGGCGGGCCCACACCTCGGTGAAGCGGTCGACCGCCGCAGGCAGCACGAGTCCGCCCAGATAGTCCACGTGCTCCCCGATGAGGTTGACCCGGCCGGGCGCTCGCCCGTGCCAGTCAGATCCCACGAAGCTCCGCGGCGGTGTCCTCTGCGCGGGCATCGAGGATGAATGCGCCTGCGCCCAGCTCGGAACCCGCAAGGTATTTCAGCTTGTCGCGCGTGCGATTCGGGGGATAGAACTCGATGTGAAAGTGATGGTGGCGCGCCGCGCGTCCAGGCGGCCTCTGGTGCATCGCCATCACGTACGGCAGCGGTTTCGCGAAGAGGCGGTCGTACTTCTGCAGCAATCCCTTCAGGTTGCGCGCGAACGATTCATCGTCCTGCGCATCGAGATCCGTGAGTCCGCCGCGATGATTGATCGGCGCGAGGTGCACCTCGTACGGCCATCGCGCGAATGGAGGCACGAAGGCGATCCAGCGATCGTCGCGCAGCACTGTTCGAGCGCCTCTCTCCTCACCTTCGATGATGTCGCAGTACAGGCACCGCCCGGTCTTGCGCATGTGCTTCGACTCGGCGGCAAGCTCGCGCTGGATGACGGGCGGGACGAACGGGTAGGCGTAGATCTGGCCGTGGGGATGGCTCAAGGTGACGCCGATCTCCTCGCCGCGATTCTCGAAAACGTAGACATAGCGCACGTTGGGCAACCGGCCGAGCTCGCTGGTGCGGTCGCGCCAGACCTCGATGAGGTCGCGGATGTGCTCGACGCTCTGCTCGCCCAGGGACGAATCGTGGTCGGGCGTGTAGCAGACGACCTCGGCCCGGCCTTGATCACCCGTGTAGGACGGGAAACGGTTCTCGAAGACGACGATGTAGTAATCGGGGTCGGGGATCTCGGTTTCAGGCAGGCCGGGTTTGGTCGGGCACAGGGGGCAGTGCTCGGCGGGAGGGTGATAGGTCCGGTCCTGGCGCCACGGCGCGACTGTGACCCACTCTTCGAGCAGGGGATTCCATCTGAGCTCGCTCAAATCTTTTCGTAGTAGATCAGGTACCGGCCGTCCGGTTTCTCGACCATCCGCTTCTTGACGTGCTCAGTCCTTGAGGGCACGCTTCACCGCCTCCGCGGGCGAGTCGACGACTTCGAGCCCCTTGACATCCCACGTATCGAGGGCGAACACGGGGCGGTCGAGCCGGCGGGCGATCGCGATCTCGCTCAGCGTGCCCCATCCCGGTCCGATCGCGATCACGCTGTCCGCCGCGGTGACGATGACGCTGTTGCGCGCCTGACCGAGGCCGGTCGCGATCGCGACGGACAGATAGGGGTTCGCCCCGCCGCGGTCGGTGTCAGGAAGGATGCCCACGACCAGCCCACCCTCGCTCGCCGCGCCTTCGCTGGCCGCGCCCATCACGCCGCCAAATCCTCCATTGATCACGACGGCGCCGTGCTTGGCGAGAAGCCTGCCGACCTCGCGCGCCGCGTGAAGCTGCGAGGGGGTCGCCTCCGAGGCGCCGCACACGGCGACATATCTGCGGGGCATCGAGCGACAAGTCTAGGGGGCGCTCTCCGATCGCAGCCCTCAGGTAGTATTTGCTGCGAAGTTCAACGCCCGTGGGGCAAAGGAGGTGAGGCGGAGCTTGGATAAACCGAATCGTGGTGCCAACCGCCTCGTTTGCCAGCCGGGAGCTCGGGAGGAAAGCGGCTTCTAGCCTCTAGAGCTTCTCGTTCCGAATCCGGCTCCTGGAGTCGGAGGCGGTAGCACTGCGAACGTAGACGCCTAAGGGCCGGGTCGTCCCGGCCCTTAGTTTTTCTCCCCACTACGATTCACAGTCGTGGTGGAAGATTATTCGGCGCGCCTGAATGAGCTGCCCGAGGGCTGGCTCCAGGCGATGGGGATCACGATCACCCTCGCGACCAAGGACGAGGTGCGCGCCGAGCTTGTCACCGGGCCGGAGCATCTGCAGGGCTACGGGATCGTGCACGGAGGCGTGCACTGCGGTCTGATCGAATCTCTCGCCTCAGTCGGCGCCGCGCTCTTCGCCCTCCCACGCGGTCAACACGTGGTCGGCCTCGAGAACAACACCAGCTTCATCCGCGCGGTGCGGGTCGGGGTCAGGCTTCGTGCCGTCGCGACGCCCATCACGCGCGGCCAGCGCACGCAGGTGTGGGAGTCGCGCGTCATCGATGAGGACGACCGCGTCGTGGCCACGGGCCGCGTGCGGCTCCTGTGCCTGGAGGGCGACCACTCGCTCGCGGGCGAGCAGGTCAAGGGAGTCCTTCACCCGGAAAAAGTCATAGACGACCCGGCGACCTAGACTATCGCCACACGTGGCGCGAGCAAGCGCGACAGCTCCGATCACAGCCGACGCCGTGACGTCGGCCCTGTCTGCTGCCGGGGCTGACCTAGCCGCGGCCCTCGGCGGCAAAGCTCTGGTCCGCACCTCCGGTGATGCCGAGCTGTGGATCACAGGCCTGGCTCTCGCGCAGATGAATGGGGTCTTGACTTTGCGAACCTCCGCCGCGGCGGACGATGTTCGTGATCTTCTGGACTTCGACGCCTTGAAAAACCTTCCCCACTCGGTGCAGGTCCGCCCCGGCTGCGCGACCAGCATCGCCGAGGTGGCCAAACTCCGAGGCATGGTCGAAGACGAGCCTGTTCCGCTCATGGCCATGCAGCCGCCGATCGAGCGGCTCCAAAAGATCGCGAACCACCCTCGGCTCTCGATACGGAGGTTGAATCCAGAGGAAGCGACCATCCACACGGCGATCGCGGCCGCCGGCTTTGGCGTTCCCCCGGAACTGTTCGAAGCGATGGTCACCCCGGCATTGTTGGCGCGGCCCGGCTACCGTGCCTATGTCGGCACCGTTGACGGCCGACCCGTCACCACCGCCTTCGGATTCATTTCAGGTGATCACGTCGGGATATTCGACGTTGCAACCCCGCCGGACCATCGCGCTCGTGGCTATGGCGCGGCTCTCACGGCGCACGTGGTGCTCGACGGATTCAACGCCGGTGCTTCAGTCGCGTACCTGCAGTCATCCCCAATGGGCCTCCGGGTCTACGAACGTCTCGGCTTCCAGACCCTCGAGACCTGGTCGGTGTGGATCACACCGTAATCACTGACCGGTGACGTAACCGAAGATGATCTCGTCGATCAATCGCTCCACGGGTGCGAGGTCGTCGGTGAAGACCTGGCCGTGGTACGGCGACACGCGAAGCCGGCCTTCGGTTAGCACATTGCTTGCCACGTCGCTCGCGAACGGCTCGCTGATGAGCCCAAGGTTGTGCTGGACATCCGCAAGCGTGACCGGCTCGGTCGTCCCATAAACCAGGGTGTTGCTGAACGCCGGGACATCGACCAGGTAGACGTTCGTGTAGACCGCCGCCATCGTGCTCGCGATCGCATCGACGAGCCTGTAGTCGGTCGCGGTCCGCCCCGCGTTGACCACCGCGACGCCGCCCGGCCTCAGGTGATCACGCACCTCGCTGAAGAACTCGCGCGTCGTCAGGTGGAAGGGAATGTAAGGCTGGCGGTATGCGTCCATCACCACGACGTCGTACTGGCGCGCCTGCGTGTCGAGCCAGTACCGCGCATCCCCAACGACCGGGTGCACGTTCGGCTCGTTGAGGTGGAAATAACGATGCGCGACGTCGAGGATGTCTGGGTCGATCTCGACCCCGGTGATCTGAACGCCCGTGCCGTAAGCTGCGGTGTACTGCCGCGCCGCGGTGCCGCCGGCAAGCCCAAGGATTGCGATGTCGGCCGGCCGCAGCTCCGATGCTTGCGCGGAACGGAACGAGTTCGCGACCACCATGTAGTCCCAGGGGCCTCCAGTCACCAGACTCTGCGAGTCATAGATCGAGTGCACGGCCTCGCCCTCGTTGAGGATCAGCTCCGTCTTCGAGCCGTCGCGCACCACCTGGATGTAGTGGTACGCGGACTCCTTCTCGTAGACGAGCTGTCCCACCTGGGGCGGTTTGATGCCTGACGGCAGAAAGATCCAGGCGATGATCACCGCCGCGGCGAACGAGGCGTAGAGGCGTCGGCGCGGCCACAGGCCTGCGATCGAGATCCCGACCAGGGCGAGGCCGAATCCCTCCAGCGTCGGGCGCGTTCCGTAGGTCGGGATGAACCAGAAGACCGGCAGGAAAGTGCCCAGGATGCTGCCCGCCGTGGACAGCGCGTACACGCGGCCTGCGGTATTGCCGCCCGTCTCGACATCGCGCAGCAACAGGCGGATCGCGAACGGGCTCACGCATCCCAACAGCACGACCGGCGCAGCGAACAGCAGGACCACCGCAAGGAGCGTTCCGGCGACAAGGCCCACGCTGAGGTCCTTGAAGCCCTGCTGCGACAGCAGGAGGATCGGGTAGCTGGCGAGCGGGATGATGCCGATCCACAGTCCCGCCCACGCGGTGATCTGGTACAGGACCTCGTCGCGAGGATGTCGGTCGGCGAGCCGCCCTCCGATCACGTAACCGGCCGAGAGGTAGACGAGGATGAGGCCGATCAGCACTCCCCACACGTAGAGGCTCGTGCCGAAGAAGGGAGCGAGCAATCGCGCGGCCCCAAACTCGACGCCGAGTGACGCCATGCCGGAGATGAAGACGAGCGGCAGCAGCAGCCTGCGGCCGCGGATCAAATTGCGGTGCTCAGATCGGTTGCTCTGCCGCCCACTTGCGCGTCCGCTCGTCCATAGGGACGGGAAGCTGAACGCGCACCTCCGCGTACATGTCGCCCGGCGGTCCGCCTTTCGGGTCGGGCAGCCCCAGGCCCTTCAGGCGGATCTTCGTTCCGTTCTGCGTCTCGGCCGGGATCGTGAACTTGACCTGCCCACCTTTGATCGTGGGTGCTGAGACTTCGCCGCCCCGCAGGGCCACGTGCAGCGGAACGGGCACCATGACGCGGAGGTCCTTGCCATCCTTGCCCTCGCGCGTGAACACCAGGTCGGGGGCGACCTGAACCGTCGCGCGCAGGCCGGGCACGCGGAGCACGGTGCCCTCCTTCACACCGGCCGGCACCTTGACCTCGACGCGCCGGCCGCCGGGCAGCTCGACCGTGCGGCTCGTGCCCCGATAGACCTCGGCGAGGCTCACGTTGATCGGAGCCTCAACGTCCACCTGCTGCTGGCGCACCCGACCGCGAGTGTTGCCGAAGATCGAGCCGAAAATGTCGCCGAACCCGCCACCCTCGCCGAAGAGGTCTTCCATGTCCTCCGGCGTGACGGTGCGGTACTCGACGCGCGAGCCGGCGTCGGGCCGGAATCCGCCTCCGCCTCGGGATGAGCCGGGCTGGGCGCCGGCGGCCTCGGCCGCGGCCCAGTTCGGGCCGAACTCGTCGTACAGCTTCCGTTTCTTGGCGTCCGAGAGCACGCCGTGGGCTTCGGACAGCTCCTTGAAGCGTGCCTCGGCCTGCTTGTCGTTTGCGTTGAGGTCCGGATGGAACTTGCGGGCGAGCTTGCGGAAGGCGGACGAGATCTCCTTCTGGGTCGCCGTGCGCGGCACGCCCAGCACCTCGTAGTAGTCCTTGGTCTTAGGCATCCTTACTTTGTTACCCGCTTGTGGTGCTCGACGAATCCCGGTCGGGCCACGTAACCGAGCTGCTCGTTGATGTGCAGCATCGGGGCGTTCTCCGAATCGTTGTCGGTGCAGACCACCGGCACGCCGAGCTCGACGGCCTGGGCGAGACCCTGGAGCTTGACCGCCCTGGCGAGGCCGCGACCGCGGAAGCCGGGATGCGTGCACGTGTAGCTGGTCCATACGGTGCCGCGCACAGGCGGAAATTTCAGGTAGGACAAGCTCACAGGCACGTTGTCGTGCAACGCGATCCAGATCCGGTCGTGCGGACGATCCGGCGCCTCCATCCGCCTCGCGAAGTCGTCGTACGTCTCATCGATGATCGGCAGCGTGTGCGGCACGTCCTGGGCGGTCAGGTTGGACAGCTCGAGGAGCTTCCTCAGCCCGTTCGGGTCGCTCCATCGCGCGAGAGTCGTGAGCTCGATGCCCTCGCCGGATTGCCTGTCGCACGCTCGCTTGGCGTCCGCCACCAGGCGAGCGCCGTGCTTGCGGAGATCGAGCTCCCAGCATCTCTCGATCCGTTCGCGCCTGTAACCAAGCGCGGCGAGCGAGTCGAGCATCTCGGGTTCATCTTCGGCGCAGTAGCTCATGAGCAGCCGCGCACCGTCCGCGATCGCCTGTTCCCCAATCCACGCGAACATCGCGACCAGCAGGCCACGGTCGAGATGCCTCTGCTCGAGCCACACCTCGACCTCGCAGTGACGGTCGGGAAGCTTGTCCCACGGTCCGTGAATCCAGCCGAGGTAACCGATCGGCGCACCATCGCCCTCTGCGATGAAGCGGCCGTGGGCGAATCCCTTGCGAGGCGATTCCCAACGCAGGCGCATGATCACCGGGTCCTGGGGCATCGCCGGATAAGCCGCGGTCATCATGTCCGCCGCCAGCTCTGCGTCGGCAAGGGTGGCGGGCCGGTAGCGGACAGCGGACATGGAGACAGACTCTAGAGAAGACCTAGACCCCGATGATCCGGGGCCGGATCCCGTCCTCGTCTATCTCCAGGATGCCGACTGACGGCGTTTCGTAGCGGCGCAGGTGACGGGCGACCTGCAGCCAGCACCATTCGAACCATCCCGGCTTCTGCTCGAGACGCAGTTTTGTGGTGGTCGGGTTCCACTGGTGTACCCCGCCAGGATTGAACAGGAGCGCTCCGTCGACCTTTCTCATATGGGCGCGGTGTGTGTGGCCGTAGACGATCACGTCGGCCTGCGGAAACCGCCGCCGGAGGCTGCGAGGCAATCCGGGGTGCGGACGGAAGTAGCCCAGGCTCAGCGTCCACAGCAACGTCTGAGGCTCTTCGATCCACCGGGACCGGTTGCCGTGGACGACGACGATCCGCCTGCCCGCCACCGTCATCTCACGAGTCGTGGGCAACGCGTCCAGAGTGCGATCGTGGTCGCCGCGCACTGCCTCGACGGGAGCCAGACGACCCAGCTCGTCCAGCGTGGAGGCGGCGTTGACGTCGCCGGCGTGGAGGATGACCTGAACACCTTCCAGGACCTTGAAAAGCCGGTCAGGCAGCCGCTCGAGAAACTCCGGGCAGTGCGTGTCCGCCACGACGCCGACAAGGGTCGTCATGCGGCGCGTGTTGCGGCGGGCGACGGGCGCAAGGTGAGAAGGACGGCAAGCGGCGCGATGCTCAACACGGCGGCGATTCCGAAAACGAAGACCTGCCCGGAGCCGAACGCGACGCCGCCGATCACCGGTCCGACGACGCCGCCGATGTAAAACGGAAAGAGGATCTGGCCCAGCACGGCTCCTCGCCTCTCGGGACTCACCGTCGCGGCCATCACCGCCATGCTCGCGGTCAGGATGGCCGCGGTGCAAACGCCGTTGATCAGCAATCCGGTCGCAAACAACGGGAGCCAGTGACTGAGCCCGGCGACAAAAAGCGAGAGGCACGCGGCGATCGAGGTCAGGCTGAGCACCGCGACATGGCCGAACCGCGGAATCACCATCCCCCAGAGCGGTGAGGCCAGGGCCTGGCCGAGCCCGACCCCGGAGAGCACGACCCCAACCGCCGTGACGGCGTCGCCCGGCGTCATGCGCGAGATGTAGATCGGCACGTAGGGCAGCATCGTCCACAGTCCGACCTGAGCCGCGGTAGTAGCCAGGAACAGCCGCCACACCAGCGGCTTGCTCGCAATCTCCGCGAGCGCACCCCGCAGGAGACTAAGGACGCGCACATCGTCCGGCCGCACATGTTCGCTCTCACGCATGACGACGGTGAGGAGCAGTGCCGTCAGCACCGACAGGGCGGCATCGAAGAGGAGCATGCCGCGCACGTCGACGAGGTGCACCAGCAGCGCACCAAGGATCGGACCCAGGGCCCGTCCCGCCGGCGACCCCGCGCCGACGATGCCGATGGCAAGGGCAAGCCGCTGCCTCGGAGTGGTTGAGGCCTGGACGGCGAGCATCACGCCGGTGTTGCCGAGAATGAACCCGTTGAGCGAGCTGAAAACTAGCGCCATCCACGGCGAGGTCGAAAACGCCCATCCGGCAAACACCACAGCTTCGAGCACAGCGCTGCGGACGATGATCAGCTTGCGGCTGTAGCGGTCGGCGAGCACACCCCAGAAAGGCGCAAGCGGCAGGGCGAGGATCCAGCCGACACTCGAAATAGCGGCGATCCAACGCGGAACCTGGTCCGGCGCGACGTGAAGCTCCCGCAAATAGAAAGGCATGTACGCGGTGAGCTGGTTCCACGACATGCTTTCGACGACGAGCGTGGCGGCGAAGAGGAATGCGAGGACGGCCCATCCGGAGCCGTCGCGAGCCCGGTCGGCTACTTGATGCCCGCCGCGGCCAAACCGGCCGCGTGCGCGGCAGCCGCGTCCTGCCCCAGGTCCAGCGCCTGCAGGGCCGCGGCCGCAAAGGCGTGGGCCCTTTGCTGGTCGAGGTTGAGGTCGATGTTCGCCAGCGAGAACCACGCGCAGTACGTCTGGCGCGCGTAGCTGACGTTTTCCGGGGGCCTGCTCATCGCCGCAGTCGCCCACTGCACGGCTGTCGCGACGTCCTTGCCGCCGGAAAGAGCTTTGAACGCGCCCTGCGCCGCACTGTGGCACGCGCTCGCGGGCGCTCCCCCACGTTTGGCCCAGGCGAACCATTCCGCGTAGGACCGGTCCTCGGCTGTCGGACCGGGCTCGACCTTGGCATGTGGCCCTGACTTGGACTTCTGCTCCACGACCTCCCACGTTGATTTCGCTGCGGCGGACTGCGACCCAGCGGAGGCCGCCGGTGTCGCCGGCGGGATGGGAATCTGAGCCACGGGCAGGTGCCCACCACCGGGTGGGATGGGTGCGGAGGGCTTGGGAGCAGGTGCGGGATTGGGCGTGGACTGCGCGACAGGCTGCGCTGTCGTGTGAGGGATTTCCTCTCTTGGCGAGAACCATGTCGGCGTGCCCGGTTCGGCGGCGAGCGGGACTCTTGGGGCCCACGCCGGGATCTGAAGCGGCGGCGTGGAGGCGATCTTCGGGGCAGGGGTCGCCGGCTCGACTCTGGGTCCGGGCGCCCACACAGGACGGGGCGGCGGGCCGGACTGGGCCGGCGATACCGGTTCGGGCTGAGCCGCGACGACTGGCTCCGGCTTGTCGGGTGTGACGGGTTCTGGGTTGGCGGGCGCGACAGAATCCGGCTTTGGCCGCGGTGCGATCGGCTCCGGCTTCGCCGGTGGCGCGGAAGCCGTGACCGGCGGCCCGGCGTCGGAGGCCGGCGACGCAGCCTCGGGGGTCGCAATTTCGGCTGCCGGCGCGGGCGCGGGAGTGATCGTCGGCGGCATCGGCGCCGCGGCCGCGGGCGTCAGGGTCGGCGGCGAGGCTGATGCGGGCTCGAACGAATCCGGCCAGGTGGGGATCGGCTGCGCGGGGGTGACCGGCTCCTCCAGCTCGGATGGCGGCGGCCAGGCGGGCATCGCCTTCTCGGTTGGAGGCTCGGGCGGCCAGATGTCGGTCTCCTCGGGGGGCGCCGGTGCGGAATCCGTCGCGGGTGGCCATGTCGACTTGAGCGCATCCGCGGCCACGGCCCTGTGCGGCTCGGTCAGCGGACTTTCCGCCTCGGTCTCGTCTCCAGTGGCCTCCGGTTCGGCATCGGGCTCGGTCTCGGTCTCAGTCTCAGTCTCAGTCTCGGCGAGTGCCTCGCCGGACGAGGTTGGGACGGTCGTCGCCCAACCCGGCGTCACCCTGGACCCCTCGCCGTTAGGCGAGCTCTGCGCCTTCGACCACTCGGGATCTCCCTTTTGCATGGGTAGGGCGGGCATGGCTTCTTCGACCTCAGACGCGGCCTTCGCCTCGTCGGGGTCCTCAGCCGGCTCCACCGGCACAGTGTTGGCCCAGACGGGCGTGGTCTGGCTGGTCGGGACAGCGTCGACCGGCTCCTCGGACGCGGCTTCCGGAGGGGTCGAATTGGCGGACACGGGCGGCTCGGACTCCAAATCGTCGTCAGTCTAGCTTTGAGGTCTTAACTTGTACCTAAGTTCCGGAGAAGACGTTTTTCAGGGCGTCCTCCGGCAGAGGGTCGGGCTGCTGCTCGGCCCAATCGGCCGCTTCCGAAGCCTCCGCGTCGCAGGCGGCCTGCACTTCCGCCGCGCCCTCCGCGGTGATCCAGCGGCGCTCGACGAGCCACGCCGAAAACCGGTTGAGCGGGTCATGATGAGCCGCCTCATCCAGCTCTTGCCTGGTGCGGTACTTGAGGTGGTTGTCCTCGGACGTATGGGAGTTGATGCGCCAGATCTTGGCGTCGATGAGCGTTGGCCCCTCGCCCCGACGGGCGCGTGCGACAGCCTCGCGACATACCTCATGGCAGGCCGGGACGTCGGTGCCGTCAACGGTCACCCCGGCGATGCCGTAGCCGGCCGCGCGGTCGGCCACGTCCGGGTTGGCCATCTGCAGCCGGATAGGAACCGAGATCGCATAGCTGTTGTTCTCGCAGACAAACACGACAGGCAGGCGGTGCACAGCCGCGAAATTCACGCCCTCGTGGAACTCGCCCTGGCTCGTGGCGCCGTCACCGAACGTGCACAGGGTGACGCTGCCCTCGGTCTTGAGCTTGGCCGCATACGCGATGCCGGCCGCCTTCGGGATCCAGCTCGCCACCACCTGCGAGACGGAGGCGATCTTAAGCTTGCGGTAGCTATAGCAGCCGCCGGGGATGTTGCGGCCGGCGGAAAGCGGGTCACCGGCCTTGGCGAACACCGCAAGCATCCATTCCTTCATCGTCAGGCCGCGGACGATCGCGTTGGCCAGCCCACGGTAGTGCGGCACGAGCCAGTCGTCCGGCCCGATCGCCGCCGTGGAGGCCACCTGGATGCCCTCGTGGCCGCGGCTCGAGCCGACGAATGGAGCGCGGCCCTGTTTGACCAGGATATGCATCCGATCGTCGAGCGCCTTGGCCATGCACATCCAGCGGTGGAGGTTCAGGTAGAGCTTTCGAGTTGCGCCCTCGGCCCGCGTCGCGGTTGCCATCTAGGCAGTCAGAGCCTTCGCTATGTCCACGACTTCGTCCGCGGTCAGTCCCATGCGGTTGAGGTGATCGTAGTACTGGCGGTGGAATTCCGAGAAGTCGCTGCGCTCGGCGCGCTCCTCGCGCACACGCTTCACCTCGGCAAGAACCCTGGCCACCAGCTCAGGCTCGGGCCGCATCCCCGCGTGGCGCAAAGCGTGCTCGATCACCAGCGCACCCGAATGCTTGCCGTAGACGTAGCTGATCTCGGCGCCGAGGTCGGCAGGCGGAAGGAATTGGTAGATGGCGGGATGGATCAGCATGCCGGCCGTGTGAATTCCCGACTCATGGCTGAAGACGTTGAGGCCGATTCCGGGCTCGGTCGGCTGCACGGGCACGCCGCTCATGCTCTCCAGCCTGCGGGCGAGGTTGCGCAGCTTCTCGTACTTGAAGCCGGGGATCTCGATCCCAAACAGATAGCGGAGCTGCATCAAGACCTGGTGCATAGGTGCGTTGCCGGTGCGCTCCCCGATGCCGTTGACGCTGGTGGTGAAGACCTCCGCCCCGGAGCCCAGCGCAGTCACCGTGTTCCAAGCGCCAAGGCCGAGGTCGTTATGGAAGTGGACGACCAGAGGCGCGTGCGGGGCGGCAGCCTTGATCGCGGGGATGTACTCGCGCACCGCGAAAGGCGAGTAGCAGCCGACGGTGTCGGGCGTCGAAGGCCTCGTCCCACCGGCTTTGAGGCCTTCCCTGTGGATCTCCGCGATGTAATCGACGTCAGCCCGGCTGCCGTCCTCGCCTCCGAACTCGATCGAGGTCGCGCCTTGCTCGCGCGCGTACCCGATCGCCTCGCACATCATGCGGAGGTTTGCCTCCCGGTAATAGGAAACGGGAAGCTCCAGCCACTCCGAGTCCGGGATGCCGTCGCGATGCAGCAGCGTCTTGCCGAGCTTGTACTTGACGTGGAGGTCTGACGCCGAGGTGAAGATGAAGTACGTCACCTCATCGCGCTTGTAGCCGAGCGAATCGATCACCTGCATCGTGCTGTCGATGTCGCCGCGCGTCGAACGCATCATGCAAACGACCTCGAGATCCGGTCTCAGCTCACCGCGCTTGCGACCGCCGAGCACCAGCCGAAGCGTTTCGCGTTCGCCCTCCGAGACCGAGGGAAATCCGACATCCATGATGTGGACGCCGATATCGGAGAGCATGCGTGCGAGCTCGAACTTGTCCTTCGGCGTGATCGCGACGCCGGGCATCTGCTCGCCGTCGCGCAAGGTGTCGTCGTAGACGCGGATTTTGTCGGCCGGCGGGAACTTGAGGTCATGCGAGAAGCGCTTTGGGTCGCGAGCCAGCTCGTCGAGCGGCTCCTGAAGCTCTACTGGTTCGTTGTCATCCACGCGTGGCTGCCAGGCGCCGCCGCTCTTCTAGCTGCTTGCGCACCCAGGGCACCAGGCCGCCCATCTTCAGCAGGTCGTTCATGAACTTGGGAAACGCCTCGGCGCGGTATTCGTCGCCCTTGGTCATGTTGCGGATCACGCCCTCTTCGAGGTCGACCTCGAGCTCGTCGCCTTCCTCTATCGCCTCGGCCGCTTGCGGCGACTGAAGGATCGGGTAGCCCATGTTGATCGCGTTGCGGAAGAAGATGCGCGCAAAGGAGTCGGCGATCACGAGAGAGATGCCGGCGCCTCGGATCGCCACAGGCGCGATCTCCCGCGACGAGCCGCAGCCGAAGTTAGAGCCGCCGACCATGATGTCACCCGGGGACACCTGGGAAGCCCACGTTTCGCGCCCCGGGACGCCATCCATCGCGTGCTTGCCCAGCTCCTTCTCGTCGAGGGAGTAAATCGCGTATTTGGCCGGGATGATCTGGTCGGTGTCGACGTTGTCGCCGAACTTCCACGCCCGCCCCCGGACGACTTTCGGCAGCGTCACGGTTGCCCTGCCGCGTCGCCCGGCTTAGCCGGGCGACCGCCCCATGACAACGAGGGCGAAGACGACTTCCACCCCCGCGGCAGTGTCATGCGATTCCGACCGGCATCTTGGCGAGCACTTCCCTCGGATGTGTGATCACGCCCGTGACGGCGCTTGCCGCGGCCACCGCCGGATTGGACAGGTACACCTGCGCCTTCGGATGGCCCATGCGGCCGGGAAAGTTGCGGTTGGTGGTGCTGAGGCACACCTCGCCCTCACCGAGCACGCCCATGTGCCCGCCCAGGCACGCACCGCACGTGGCCGTCGTCCACGCCGCGCCCGCGGCGAGGAACGTGCGGATCAGGCCCTCCTTCTCGGCCTGGATCGCGACCTGGTGCGAGGAGGGAGTGATGATCAGCCGGATCCCTGGCGCGACCTTGCGGTTCTCGAGCACGGCCGCCGCCCGCCGCAGATCGGTAATCCGCGAGTTGGTGCAGGACCCGATGAAAACCTGGTCCAGCCGGGTGCCCGCGACCTCGGAGAGCGGCGCGTAGTTGTCCGGGGACATCGGCTTGGCGACGCCGAGCTCGACCTTCGATGCGTCGAACTCGAAGACCTTCTCGTACTCGGCGTCAGGGTCTGAGGTGACCGGCTTGTATGGACGCTTGGCGCGACCTTCGAGGTACTCCTTCGTCACCTCGTCGAACTCCATGATCCCGTTCTTGGCGCCCGCCTCGATCGCCATGTTGGTCATCGTCAGCCGCGCCTCCATGTCGATGTACCGGAGCGCCTCGCCCGTGTGCTCCATCGCCTTCGAACGAGCCCCATCGACGCCGATCTGGCCGATCACGTAGAGGATCAGGTCCTTGGCTTCGACCCATTCGCTGAGCCGGTTGTGGTAGACGAACTTCAGCGTCTCGGGCACGCGGAACCAGAGCTCACCGAGCGCGAGCACGCACGCGAGGTCCGTCGAACCGATGCCCGTGGCGAAATTGTTGAGCGCTCCATACGTGCAGCTGTGCGAGTCGGCGCCGACGACAAGCTCGCCCGGCAGGACCAGGCCGTTTTCCGGGAGCACCGTGTGGCAGATGCCGCCCTGCCCGACCTCGAAGTACCACTTGATTCCCATATCCCGCGAGAACTCGCGAGTCAGGCGGCCGAGGGTCGCGCTCGCGGCGTCCTTGGCGGGCTGGAAGTGGTCCTGCGTGACCGCCACCCGATCCGGGTCCCAGATCTTCTCGGCGCCCATCTGCTCGCGCATGATCTTGCCGGCGGGCGGGATGGTCAGGTCGTGGCCCATGGCGAAGTCGACCTTCGCCAGCAAGAGGTCGCCCGGCCGCACGCTTTCGCGGCCGGCTCCTCGAGCCAGGATCTTCTCCGTCATGGTCATGCCCATCGGCGCCATTTAGTCCCTCAGCCTCTTCGCCACCGCATCGCCAACCTCTCGGGTCGACAGGCTCCCGCCGAGATCGCGCGTGCATTCGCCCGCGCGGATGGCCGATTCGACCGCACCCTCGATCGCGTTAGCCATTTCTCCTTGACCCAGGTGTCTCACCATCATAGAGGCGCTCAGAATGGCCCCGATCGGATTGACGGCGCCGCGGCCCGCGATATCCGGCGCGGTGCCGTGGACCGGCTCGAAGAGCCCTCTTTTCGTCTCGGGGTTGACGTTGCCGGAAGGCGCGATGCCCATGCCGCCGATGAGCTCCGCGGTCAGGTCGGACAGGATGTCGCCGAAGAGGTTGCCGGTAACGATGACCTCGAACTGAGTGGGGTCGCGCACCAGCTGCATCGCGGCGGCGTCTACGTATAGATGTCGCGTCTTGATGTTGGGGTGCTTTTTCGCCCCGGCCTTCCACTGCTGCTGCCACAGCCCGCCCGCGTGAGTCATTGCATTGGATTTGTCGACCATGACGAGCTCACGCTTTGCGTTCTGGAACGCGTACTCGAGGATCCGCGTGACGCCAAGGTAGGTGTTGAGGTCCTCCTGGACAGCGACCTCCTGCTCGGTGCCTTTCTTGAACCGCCCGCCCATGCCGACGTAGAGGCCCTCTGTGTTCTCACGCACGATGAGCAGATCGATCTTTCGCCTGTCCTCGTGGCGCAACGGTGAAAGGCGGTCGTCGTAGAGCTTCGCCGGGCGGAGGTTGACGTACAGATCGAGCTCGAAGCGCAGCCTCAGCAGGACGCCGGCGAGGTAGGCCGCATCGTCGACGCGCGGATCGCCGACCGCGCCGAAGAGGATCGAGTCGGCCTTCTGGAGGTCTGTCCATACGTTCGGGGGGATCGGCTGGCCCGTTCGGATGTACTGGTCGGCGTTGACGTCGTACTCCTGGAACTCGAGGTCAGCGCCGGCCGCGCGGAGGACCTTGATCGCCTCTGGCACGACTTCTTTGCCCGCTCCGTCGCACGGCAAGACCGCGATGTTCTTACGCAGGGGCCGCTTCCTTCTCGCGAAGCTTGTAGCGCTGGATCTTGCCCGTCACCGTCTTGGGCAGCTCAGGCACGAACTCGATGAGGTGCGGGTACTGGAAGCGCTGCAAGCGCGACTTGCAGTGCTCCTGTAGCTCTTCCACCAGCTCGTCGCCTTTCACCGCGTCTTGCTTTGCGATCACAAAGGCCTTGATCCTGGTGAATCCATCGATGCTGATCCCGACGACTGCGCTTTCGGCCACCGCCGGATGCTCGAGCAGCGCGGATTCGATCTCGATCGGCGAAACCCACAGGCCGCTGACTTTGATCATGTCGTCGGAGCGACCCTCGTACCAGTAGAAGCCGTCTTCGTCGACGCGATACCGATCGCCGGTGAAGAACCAGTCGCCGAGGATCGAGCGTTTCGACTTCTCGTGCTGCGCCCAGTAGAGAGCGAGCGCGCTGTCGCCCTTCACATAGAGGTCACCGGCGTCGCCCTTCGCCACCGGCTTGCCCTCGTCGTCGAGGATCTTCAGCTCGTAGCCGGGCACGGGTTTGCCGCTGGACCCGGGCTTCAGATCGTTGAGCCGGTTCGAGCAGTAGATGTGCAGCATCTCGGTCGAGCCGACCCCGTCCAGGATGGTCAGGCCGAACGCGTCCTTCCATCGCCGCCAGACCTCGGCGGGAAGCGCCTCGGCGGCGGCGACGCAGTGCCGGATGCTGGACAGGTCACGGCTCTTCGCGCCTTCGAAGTTGAGGATCGCGTTGTAAAGCGTCGGGGCGCTGAAGAAAAGTGTCGGCCTTCGCTTCTCGATGGTCTCGAGGACTGTCGCCGGCGAATGTCTCCCTGCGTGCAGGACGGTGGTTGCGCCCACCCAATACGGAAACGTGAGGTTGTTGCCGAAGCCGTAGGCGTGGAACAGGCCTGTCGTCGAGAAGGTCGTGTCCTTTTCAGTGATGCCGAGCACCTGCTCCGCGTAGGTGACGCATGTGTATGGGATGTCGTGCTGCAGGTGGACGACAGCTTTCGGTTTGCCCGTGGACCCGGAGCTGTAGAGCCAGAAGGCCATGTCATCCCTGCGCGTTGGCGCCGGAGCGATCTCATCGCCTTTGGCCAGCTCGTCGGAGCGCAGGACCTCGGGCCTGTGCTGGGCGCGTGCTGCGGCCGGTTGGAGCTTTTCGGCGGTGTTGGCGTCCACGATCACGACTCGTGCGAGTGAGTCCTCGATGTAGTGGTCGTAGTCCTCGCTCCGCTGGAGGAGCGGGTTGACGGGGACGGGGACGGCGCCGATGCGGATCGCGCCGAGGAAGAAGGCGACCCAGCCGGGGCCGTCGTAGCCGGCGAGCAGGACGCGCTCCTCGCGGCGGACGCCGAGGTGGAGGAGGGCGCGGGCTGCGCCGCAGGTGAGGAGGTGGAGGTCGCCGTAGGTGACGTCGGCGGAGGCGGACTGGATCGCGGTCTTGGCGGACCGGCCGGCGGCGAGGTTGCGTTCGATCAGGTCGGCGGCGACGTTGTACCGGTCGGGCAACTCCACCACCGCCAATCTTGGCACGGAACGGATGAGGGCGGTGAAGGGGGTGTTGGGGGAGACGCCTGGAGGCTAGATGGAATCGCCAGTGAACTTGTGTGCATGTTAATTTACTTGCTATTCGTACCTATGTTCGGTACGATTCCGGCATGCAGCAGCCGGTTGCTTCGACCCAGGAACTGGCCCAGGAGCTGGTCTTTCGCGAGCACCAGATCGCCCTCCTCCAGGTCGAGGCCTCCATGCTCGCCGCCGAGCTCTTGCGCAGCGGTTTCCTGGAGGACGAGGGCTACAACAGCCCGACCGACTGGCTCCGCTTCAACTGCCACCTGACGGACAAGGTCGCCGCCGACCGGATCAACGTCGGCGAGCACCTGGCCGAGCTGCCGATGAGCGTGGACTACCTGCGCGACGGCGAGATCGGCTACAGCCACCTGAGCGTGATGGCGCGGACGGCGGAGGCGGTCGGCAAGCGCTTTGCTGAGCGCGAGCTCTTGCCCCTGGCCCTGGAGCTCACGCCGGGCAAGTTCTATTACAAGACCCTCCACTACCGGCACTCGGTCGACGCCAAGAAGTACGCCGAGGAGCAGAACGAGCAGCAGTTCAGCCACCACCTCTCCCTGAGCACGGCCGAGTCCGGCCACCTCCTGATCAACGGCGTCCTCGACCCGGTCGGCGGGGCGGCGGTGCGAACTGTGCTCGAGCCTCTGGCACGCAAGTCAGGCGAGCGGGACGACCGTCTCCTGCCCCAGCGCTACGCCGACGCCCTGGTCGAGCTGGCCTCGGCCGGCAGGCCGGCCAACATCCAGGTCACGGCCACGATCGAGACCTTGAAGGGCCTGGCCGGTGCCGGCGCCGCGGAGATGGAGTTCTCGCTTCCCATCTCCTCGGTCGCGGTCCAGCGCATGGCCTGCGACTGCAGCGTGACCCGCGTCCTGCTCAGCCAGGAATCGCTGGTCATGGATGTGGGGCGAGCCAAGCCCATCGTCTCGTCGCCCTTGAGGCGGGCGCTGAAAGTTCGCGACGGCCACTGCCGCTGGCCGGGGTGCGAACGGACGGCGTCAAAGTGCGACGGCCATCACCTGGTGCACTGGGTCAACGGCGGACCCACCGAGCTCGACAACCTGGTCCTGCTCTGTCGCCGGCACCATCGCATGGTGCATGAGAGCGGATGGCAGCTGATCAAATGCGATGACGGGCAGATCGTGACCATCGCCCCGACCGTCACCTTCGGCTTGCCGCGCGGACCGGACTAGATTTCTGGGGTGGACCGGTCGGGGGCAATTCGCTTGCCGCTTCTGGTGATCGCGGCGGCATGCGCTGCGGCGGTCGCCGGTCTCACGGTCCTGGTGAGGACGACGCCCTACATCGCGCTCGACGACGCGGTCGCGAAAGCGATCCAGTCCCTGGACCTCGGCCCACTCGCCGCCCCATTTCCCTTCTTCAGGTGGGCCGGCGGGCCAGGCGGACCGTACATGGCGGCCGCGACCATCGCGCTCGTCCTCCTCTTCAACCGCCGCGCCTGGTTGCTGGCGATTCTGGCCATCGCCGGGGGCGTCTGGTACGAGGCTCTCCTTGTCCTGGCGCAGCGCCCGCGACCGACAGCGGATCAGGTTCTGCGCATCACGGAGCATCCCGGGGCCACGAGCTATCCCAGCGGCCATGTGATCTTCCTCACGATCAACCTCGCCGTCCTTGTGCTGTGCATCGGACACCGATACCTACCGACAAAGGGGCAGGTCATCGCATGGGCAATCACCGGCGCGATCGCGCTCCTCGTCGCCATCAGCCGGGTGTACGCCGGCACCCACTGGCCACTAGATGTCATCGCGAGCCTGCTCGTCGTGGTCGGATGGCTGTGCCTCGTCGTCTCCATCCGCGCGATCTCCGACCCCGCCTTCCGCAAGAATTAAGAAGGACGTGACGTGACGGGAAACCACACCGACCGATACGCCCGCATGCGGTACCGCCGCACCGGGCACAGCGGGCTGAAGCTGCCGGCGATCTCGCTCGGGCTGTGGCAGAACTTCGGCGGCGACGCCCCGTTCGAGCGCCAGCGAGCGATCGTGCGCCGGGCCTTCGACCTCGGGATCACGCACTTCGACCTGGCCAACAACTACGGCCCGCCGCCCGGTTCGGCGGAGGAAAACTTCGGCCGCACGCTGGCGACGGACCTGGAAGGCCACCGCGACGAGCTGATCATCTCGACCAAGGCGGGTTACGACATGTGGCCCGGGCCGTACGGAGAGTGGGGCTCGCGCAAGTACCTACTGGCGAGCCTCGATCAGAGCCTCAAGCGCATGGGTCTCGACTACGTCGACATCTTCTACTCACATCGCGTCGATCCGGACACTCCGCTCGAGGAGACGATGGGGGCGCTCGAAACCGCGCTGCGCCACGGCAAAGCGCTGTACGTGGGCATCTCCTCCTACTCGGCGAAACGCACCAGAGAGGCCGCCGCCACGCTCAGACAAATGGGGACGCGGCTGCTCATCCACCAGCCGTCGTACTCGATGCTCAACCGGTGGGCCGAGCCCGAGCTGTTCGACGTTCTGAGGCAAGAGGGGATCGGCTGCATCGTCTTCTCGCCCCTGGCGCAGGGCCTCCTGACAGACCGCTATCTCAACGGCGTGCCTGAAGGCTCGCGCGCCAGCCACCCCGGGTCCATGTCGCACGACATGCTCACGGACGCGAACCTGGCCAAGATCCGTGCCCTCAACGAGATCGCCCGGCGGCGCGGCCAGTCGCTGGCCGAGATGGCCATTGCCTGGACCCTGCGCGACCCCGTCGTGACCTCGGCCCTCGTCGGGGCCAGCAGCGTCGCCCAGCTCGAGCAAAACATTGCTGCCCTGGACAAGCTCGAGTTCTCGCCCGCCGAGCTCAAGGAGATCGACGGCCACGCCACTGACAGCGGGATCAACATCTGGGCCCGATCGAGCGACGCTTGACGCCAAGGTGGAGCCGGCGGACAAAAAGCCGGGCCGTCGTTTGGTGTCGTGTCCACAGCCACACGTGGTCACCGAGACGCTATCCTTGCCTGGAATCTATGCGTAGATCGATGGCTCACGCTCCTGTCCTCACTCGGCGACGAGCGATCGACTACGTCCGCTGCGCCAGCTGCTTCTGTAGCTAGCCGAACTCTCTGACCGGGCCGCAAGGCCCAACCACGCCCGGGCGTGGGTCCTTTTTCGGCATCAGCGAATCAAGCGGAGGCGCATCCAGTTTGTCCAATCTGTCCGACGGAACATCGGCCGACACCTTCTCCAAGAACGAGTCCATAAAGGCGGCCAGCAACCACCTTCGAGGGCTCATCAAGGAGGAGCTCGTCGAAGACACGCCCGTGTTCAGCGACGATTCCGAGCAGCTGCTCAAGTTCCACGGGATCTATCAACAGGACGACCGCGACCGCCGCAAGGAAGCGAGGGCAAAGGGCCTCGACAAGCACCACCAGCTGATGATCCGGACGCGGATCCCTGGGGGCATCGTGTCCGCGGACGCGTACATCGCTCACGACGACATCAGCCAGAAATGGGCCAACGGCACCCTGCGCGTGACCACCCGGCAGGACTTCCAGCTCCACGGTGTGCTCAAGGGCGACCTCAAGAAATCGATCGCCGGCATCAACGACGCACTGCTCACGACCCTCGGCGGGTGTGGCGACGTCAACCGCAACGTCATGTGCTGCCCCGAGCCGAAGGCGGATGCCTTCCACGAACACCTGAATCGCTCGATCACGTCGATCGTCTCCGCTCTGACCCCGCGGACCGCCGCGTACCACGAGATATGGCTCGACGGCGAGGTCGTGCGCTCGTCCGAGCCAGAGGTTGAACCTGTCTACGGCGAGCAGTACCTACCGCGCAAGTTCAAGACCACCGTCGCGCTCGAGGGCGACAACTGCGTCGACATCTACGCCCACGACCTCGCGCTCGTCGCCATGCGGGGACCGAATGGCTCGGTGAGAGGATTCAACGTCCTCGTCGGCGGCGGCCTCGGCCGGACGCACAACAAGCCTGAGACATTTGTGGCCGTCGCGCGGCCGATGGCGTTCGTCCAGCCCGACCAGGTTGTCGACCTCGCGCGCGAAGTCGTCGCCGTGCAGCGCGACTACGGGGACCGCAACAACCGCAAGCACGCGCGTCTCAAATACACGATCGCGGACCGTGGGCTCGATTGGTTTCGCGCCGAGGTGCAAAAGCGGCTTCCGTTCCCGCTGCAGCCGCCCGAACCGCTGCGCTGGAAACCTGTCGACGACCACCTGGGCTGGCACGAGCAGGGCGACGGGAATCTTTACCTCGGCGTCTACGTCGAGAACGGCCGCATCGCGGACGCGGGCGAGGTGCGGATGCGCACCGGGCTGCGCGCGATCATCGAAGAGATCCGGCCGGAGGTCCGCCTGACCGCGCAGCAAAACGTGATCCTGGCCGGCGTCAAGCCCGCGCAGAAGGCCCGCGTGGACGAGCTCCTGGCGGAACAGGGCATCGCGGCGGTCGAGTCGATTCCCCACGCCATCCGCTACGCCATGGCGTGCCCCGCCATCCCGACGTGCGGCCTGGCCGTGGCCGAGGCCGAGCGCGCGCTTCCTTCTCTCATCCGCCAGATCGCCTCGATGCTCGACGAGCTCGGGCTGGGCGAGGAGCGGATCAGCTTCCGGATGAGCGGCTGCCCCAACGGTTGCTCGCGTCCTTATCTGGGCGATGTCGGCTTTGTCGGCACCACCCTCGGCAAGTACGACGTCATGCTGGCGGGGGACTTCGACGGCACGCGTCTCAACCGCCTGTACGCGCCAAACGTGCCTATTGGCACGATTCCATCCCTGCTCCGCCCGATGTTCATCGAGTTCGGTGCGAACCGCGCGCCGGGCGAAGGCTTTGGCGATTGGGTCGAGCGGATCGGCTTCGAGTCGCTGCGCGAGCGCGCGGAGCAGACGGCATGATCGCGACGCTTCCCGCGGAGCTTGCCTCGAACCCCCAGCCGGCAGACGTGCTGCGGTGGGCGTACGGCAACTTCAGCCGGGTCGCGATCGTGGCGAGCTTTCAGGCCGAGTCGTCGGTAATCATCGACATCGCCTCCAGGATCCGGTCCGACCTGTCGGTGCTTACGCTCGACACCGGCCGCCTCCCTCAGGAGACGCACGACATGATCGACCGCGTCCGCGAGCGCTACCAGATAGAGATCCAGGTCGTGCACCCAGACGCCGGCGAGGTGCAGCGGATCGTCACGGAGCACGGCGCCAACCTCTTCCACCACTCGCCGCAGCTCCGGCGCCTCTGCTGCGACGTGCGCAAATCGCGGCCCCTGGACCGGGCGCTGAGCGGCTACGACGCCTGGGTGACCGGCGTCCGGCGCCAGCAATCGGCGACCCGGGCCGAAACCCAGCTCTTCGCCCTCGACGAGCATCACAACGGTATCGCCAAGATCGCGCCCCTTGCGACCTGGACGAAGGCCCGCGTCTGGGATTACATCCGCGCCAACCACCTTCCCTACCACGCGCTCTACGACCAGGGCTACACCTCGATCGGGTGTGCCCCGTGCACCCGAGCCACCACGGCAGGCGAGGACGAGAGGGCGGGCCGTTGGTGGTGGGAGCAGAACGAAGTCAAAGAGTGCGGAATCCACCACTCGCCCAACGGACGACCGTACCCATTGAGCGCGAGCAAAAAGCGGTGAATCGTTTGAAAACCCTCGGCCTCGGCGCGGCGATGCTGCTGGCCGCCGCCTGCGGCGCGGCTTCAGCGGGCGCGCCCAGCGACGACAGCCCGCTCACGCTTCGGCTTGGCTTCTTCCCCAACCTCACCCACGCCCCTGCGCTGATCGGAGTCAACAAGAATTTCTTTGCCGGAAGCCTGGACAGCAAAGTGACGTTGGAGACCAAGACCTTCAACGCGGGTGGCGACGCCGTCACGGCGATTCTGTCCGACTCGATCGACGCCACGTTTGTCGGTCCGAATCCGACGGTCAACGCATTTGCCCAGTCCCACGGCCAGGCGATCAGGGTCGTCGCCGGCGCCACCTCAGGTGGGGCTCTGCTGGTCGTGAAGCCGAGCATCAAATCCCCAGCCGAGCTGAAGGGCAAGAAGATCGCCGATCCGCAGCTTGGCGCGACCCAGGACGTAGCGCTGCGCTGGTATCTGAAGAGCCAGGGGCTCAACGCGGACGCTGCGGGAGGCGGCGACGTGAGCGTCGTGCCGCAGGACAACGCTCAGACCCTGACCGCATTCAAGCAAGGCCAGATCGCCGGCGCCTGGCTGCCCGAGCCATGGGCCAGCAGGCTGGTTGTCGAAGGGGGCGCGAAGGTTCTGGTTGACGAGCGAGACCTCTGGCCTCAGGGCAGGTTCGTGACCACCAACCTGATCGTCCGAAGCGACTTTCTCGCCGCTCACCCGAAGCGAATCAAGGCGCTCCTCGAGGGCCTCTACCAATCGGTCGCCTATCTCAACTCGAACGGCTCCGAGTCGCAGAGCTTGACCAACGACGCGGTCGGGCAGATCACCGGCAAGAAGCTGGCAGCTGGTGTCATTTCAGCCGCGTGGTCGCATCTCAGCTTCAGCATCGACCCTCTGGCCTCCACCCTCAAGGCTTCAGCGGATCACGCCCACAGCGTCGGTCTGCTTCCGAGCACCGACCTGAAAGGCCTGTATGACCTCACGCTGCTGAACCAGGTGCTGGCATCCCATCGCGAACAAGCGGTCCCCGGCCTGTGAGCCAGGTCCTCGAGCTCTCCAACAAGCACGCGCTGAGCGTCGAGCGGCTGACGATGGCTTTCCCGCATGGCGATCGATTGCTTCTCGCCTTGCAGGGAGCCACGCTGGAAGTCAAGCGAGGCGAGCTGGTTTGTGTGGTGGGTGCCTCAGGTTCGGGAAAGAGCACGCTTCTCAACATTCTCGCGGGACTCGATCGCCCCACCGCCGGGCGCGCGCACGTGCACGGACGCGTTGCGCTGATGTTCCAGGAAGCGGCGTTGCTGCCCTGGTTGACCGCAGCCGGAAACGTCGAGCTGGCGCTCGAGCTGCGCGGGGTGAGAGCCTCGCAGCGCCGGACCATCGCTTGCGAGCTTCTGAATCGAGTCCACCTTGCAGGCTTTGAGAAGCGGCGGCCCCACGAGCTGTCCGGTGGCATGAAGCAGCGTGTCGCCCTGGCGCGCGCGCTGGCCCAAGATGCGGATGTCCTGCTGATGGACGAGCCGTTTGCAGCCCTGGACGCCATCACCCGCGACCTCCTCCATGAGGAGCTCGTACGGATCTGGAACGAGTCGGGGCTCACGATTCTGTTCGTCACGCACAACGCACGCGAGGCTGTGCGGCTGGGTGATCGCGTCCTTGTGTTCACCAGCCGGCCGGGTCGCGTCGCGCAGGAGATAAGAGTCGACCTGCCCCGACCCCGCAGCCTCGACTCACCTGAGCTCGCGGTCATCGCCGGCCGCATCACTGATCGCTTGAAGCACGAGATGACCCCGAATGGCGACTGAGATCGCTACCGGTTTTGCGCTCCCCGAGATCAGCGAGGCGGCGTCGCCGCCGCACGGCGCTCCGGCGCTTCAGGTGTGGCGCAATGTCTGGCCGAAGGTCGCGGCGGTCGGACTCGCCCTCGCGGCCTGGCAGGTGGTGGTTTGGTCGGGTTGGAAACCGGACTACGTCCTGCCCGGCCCGGCGGCGGTGCTCGGCCGCCTGGCCGCCGACCTGCGCCACGCCGATTTCTATGTCGGGGTTGCCATCACCCTGCGGAGGGCACTCATCGGCTACGCCATCGCGGTCGCCATCGGAAGCGCGGTCGGGATCCTCGTCGCGCGCGTGTCGCTTCTACGCAAAGCGGTGGGCTCGGCGATCTTGGGCCTGCAGTCGATGCCCTCGATCGCGTGGTTTCCGCTCGCCATCCTCCTGTTCCAGCTGAGCGAGGGCGCCATCACGTTCGTCGTCATCCTGGGCGCCGCCCCGGCCATCGCGGCCGGGCTCCTGAGTGGCGTCGACCACGTGCAGCCGCTGCTGGTTCGCGTCGGACAGGTGATGGGTGCGAAGGGCCTTGGCTTGTACAGGCATGTGATCCTGCCCGCGGCGTTTCCCTCTTTCGTCGGTGGTCTGAAGCAAGGTTGGGCCTTTGCGTGGCGCAGCCTGATGGCCGGCGAGCTGCTTGTCATCGTCAACCACCAGGCGTCGCTTGGCCAGCAGCTGCAGTTCGCGCGAGACCTGGCTGACGCCGAGCAGCTGCTCGCCTTGATGATCGTGATCTTCGCCATCGGCGTTGCGATCGACAGCCTCTTCGGCACGCTCGATCGCGCCATCAGACAGCGTTGGGGTTTGGGAGGAGAGGTGTGAGCAAGGGTTTCGTCGTGTGGTTCACCGGGCTTTCAGGAGCGGGCAAATCGACGATTGCGACCGCGTTGCAAGCCGAGCTCTCGCGTCGAGGCCGGCACCCCGAGCTGCTCGACGGCGACGAGGTGCGCACCCATCTCTCCAAGGGTCTCGGGTTCTCCAAAGAAGACCGCGACACGAACATCAGGCGCATCGGCTACGTGGCGCGGCTCATCGCGCGGAGCGGTGGTGTCGCGATCACGGCAGCGATTTCTCCGTATCGCGACGTGCGCGACGAGTTGCGCGGCCAGACGCCTGGCTTCGTCGAGGTGTTCGTCCGGGCGCCGCTTGACACGCTGGTCGAGCGGGACACCAAAGGCCTTTACCGCAAGGCCATCGCCGGCGAGATCGCCAACTTCACCGGCGTGAGCGATCCCTACGAGGAACCGCTCCATCCTGAGGTGGTCTGCGATACGTCGGTCGAGAGCCTCGCCCAGTCGGTGACGAAGGTGCTCGACAGGCTGGAGCGGCTCGGCCATCTGCCGCGCCCGCCGTTGGAGCGACTTCCCTCGGGGGAGGAGCTGTTGGAGCTCCGGGCTGAGGCGAGGCGCTTGCCGCAGCTCCAGGTCGGTCAGCGCGAGCTGTCGGACATCTTCATGCTCGGCGCGGGTGCGCTGTCGCCGGTCGATGGATTTCTGGGTCGCGAGGACTACGAATCGGTGGTCGCGCGAGGCCGCCTCGCGGGCGGAGCGCCCTTCACGATCCCGATCGTTCTCCGCACGGACGATGTGCCGGCTGCCGATCGGGTCGGGCTCTTCACCGGTGACAAGCCCGTCGGGATCATGGAGATCGCGGAGGCATACGAGGCCGACCCTGGGCGCGAGGCGCTCGCGGTTTACGGGACGGATGACGAAGGGCATCCGGGCGTGCGCCTGCTCAAGGATGCGGGTCGTTGGGCCATCGGCGGCGCGGTGATCGCGCTGGCGAGACCGACGTCAGGCTTCCCCGACTACGACCTGACACCGGCGCAGGTCAGAGAGGTCAAGGCGCAGCGCGGGTGGAGGACGATGGTTGGCTTCCAGACGCGCAATCCGGTCCACCGCGCGCACGAATATCTGCAGAAGGTGGCGCTGGAGAGCGTCGATGGACTGCTCCTGCATCCGCTCGTCGGCGAAACCAAGAGCGATGACATTCCCGCGGCTGTCCGCATGCGCTGCTACGAAGAGCTGCTCGCGGGCTACTACCCGGCCGATCGCGTCCTTCTGTCGACCAACCCCGCGTGGATGCGCTACGCCGGACCGAAGGAGGCGGTGTTCCACGCCATCGTCCGCCGCAACTACGGATGCACGCACTTCATAGTCGGCCGCGACCACGCCGGCGTGGGCAACTACTACGACACCTACGCCGCGCACCGCATCTTCGATGAGTACACACCGAGCGAGCTCGGGATCGAGATCCTGCGCTTCGAGCACACCTTCTACTGCTCAGCCTGCGGCGGCATGGCGTCGACCCGTACATGCCCTCATCCGAAGGAGCTGCACAGGACGTTGAGCGGAACCGCTGTGAGGAAGCTGCTCGATGAGGGAGCTGACCTCCCGGTGGAGTTCACGCGTCCCGAGGTGGCACGCGTTCTGCTCGACGCCGCACGAGAAGAGGCGACCGCGTGAGGTACTACCCCGTCTTCCTCGATCTCGCGGACCAGCCATGCGTCGTGTTGGGCGAGGGCAAGCTCGCTGCCGAGAAAGCCGCCGGCTTGCGTGAAGCCGGAGCAGCGGTGCGTGTGATCGCATCGAAGGACTACCGGCGTGGCGACCTCGCGGGCGCTCGCCTTGTCTTCGACGCCAGCGACGATCCCGCGGTCAACCGCGAGAGCTGGGCGGAGGCGGAGGCCGCCGGCATCCTGATCAACGTCGTCGACCGGCCGGCGCAGTGCCGTTTCATCGCACCGGCGATCGTGCGCCGCGACCCGCTCCTGATCGCGATCTCGACGGAGGGCCAGAGCCCGTTCCTCGCCTCGACCCTGAGGGCCCGGCTCGAACGCTGGCTGGGTCGCGAATGGGGACCATTCACGGCGCTGATCGGTCGCACGCGGCGTGAGCTGCGCGAGCTGGGTATCCCGATTCAGCAGCAGACGAAGATCTACAAGCGGCTGCTCGCTTCGGACATCCGCAAGATGCTCCGCAACGACGACATCAGCGGTGCGCAGCACGCGGCGGCGGCGATCTCGCGCGCGGATTTGGGCGCCGGGGGGCGCGTCGCGCTCGTCGGCGCCGGACCTGGCGATCCCGACCTCCTGACGGTTCGGGCTCGAGAGCTGCTGGGGGACGCGGACTTTGTGCTCCACGACGCGCTGGTGAGCGCCGAAACGCTTGCGCTGTGCGGCCCGGAAGCGCGCCTCGAGGACGTGGGCAAGCGTGCGGGAAGGCGCAGCGCGCGCCAAGCGGAGATCACGGCGCGTCTCATCGAGCTGGCGCGACAAGGCCATCTGGTGGTGCGCCTCAAAGGAGGCGATCCGTTCGTCTTCGGACGAGGCGGTGAGGAGATGCGCGATCTGATTGCGGCCGGAGTCGACATCGTCGTCGTGCCCGGGGTTAGCGCGGCAATCGCAGCACCGGCTGCGGCGGGGATCCCGCTCACGATGCGCGGCGTCGCCTCATCGATCGCGGTGACGACGGGTGAGGGCAATGCTCCTCCCGCCCGCCTCCAGCAGCTCGCCGCGGCCGCGGACACGCTCGTCGTCCTGATGGCCCATGGCAAGCTCGAAGGTATTGCTTCGACGCTCGCCGAGCCGCTCGGCCGCAACCGGCCCGCGGCGGTGATCAGCAGCGCGACGCTGCCCGAGCAAGAGGTCGTGACCGGCACGTTGGGAGACATCGCCGAGCGGGTCGCGCGCTCCGGGCTGCTCCCGCCGGCGACACTGGTCGTGGGCGAGGTGGCGGCGCAGGCCGCATCGAACCTCGACCAGGTGGTAGATTTGGCCAGTTTTGGATAGGAATGATGGGAACCGCTGGTTCACGCTGGGCGAGGCGAGCCGCACACTCGGGGTAACGCCGAACACCCTCCGTCGCTGGGCCGATCGGGGTCAGATTCCATCGTTCACGACCCCTGGCGGTCACAGGCGCTTCCTGGTCACCGCGGTGCAGGCTTTGGTCCCGACCGCGCGCACCCGACGCCCCGCCCTGGCGGGTACCTCGGACCACATGGCTCGCGCCTACCGCCGGGCGCGACCGCTTGCTCCCAGGCATGAGCCCGCGCCCTGGCTGGCCAACCTGTCGGAATCCGAGCGCATGCGGTTCCGCGAACGCGGCATGCAGCTCGTCGGTGACCTGCTCGCGCACCTCGACGCCGAACGCGGCGACCTGGTCGTTGCGGAGCGGCATGCAAACGAGTACGGGGCAGAGGCGGCGAAGTTCGGCGCATCGCTCAGCGACACCGTCGAAGGATTTCTCCGCTATCGCAAACCTTTCATCGATCAGCTGGCGGCGCTTGCTCGACAGCGGCGCCTCGATACCCGCGAGGCGACGGCGCTCCTGGTCGACGCGGAGTCAGCGCTCGATCGGCTGCTCGTTGCGTTGATGACAGGACATACGAAGTCTTGATCGAACCCTGGGCGGTCACGGTATCGGCGGCCGGCGCAAGCGCCACCGCTCGCGCCGGCGTCGCGCGCGAGATGGAGGACTGGCTCGCCCATGGCGGTCACGGAGTGGCGCTGGTGACGTGCCATCGCGCCGAACTCTACGGAGTCGGCTCCATGCCTCATCTCGGGCCGGCGGTCGCGCTGGCCGGGGAGAGCGCGGTCGCGCATCTGCTGCGGGTGGCGTGCGGTCTGGAGAGCGTCATCGTCGGCGAGGACGAGGTGCTGCACCAGGTTCGCGGGGCGCTGACCCAGGCTCGCTTGACAGAAAGCCTGGAGCCGCGTCTGCAGCGCCTGTTCGAGCTCGCGATCGCGGCCGGTCGCAAAGCTCGTTCGCGGCGAACCGCCTCGAGCGCCAACCTCGCTCAGAGCGCTGTGGCGTGGCTGCAACTCCGAGCGTCCCTTGCCGGTCGGACTGTGGTGGTCGCCGGCGCGGGCCGCATGGGCGCCGCCCTCGCTCACTCGCTGGACAAGGTCGGGGCGGACCTGATCATCGCGAGCCGTGACCCGGCCCGCGCCGTTCGGCTGGCGCGGGTGCACGCGGGTCGTGGCGTCGGTCTGGACGAGGGTGCTGACCTGTCCGGCGGCGCAGCCGGTGTCGCCGTCGCCCTCGGCGGGCCGTGGATCGAGCTGGCGAAAGCGAAGAGCAAAGATCTGCCGCCGATCGCCGACATCTCCGCGCCGCAAGCAATACCTGACGCCGTCCGGCGCCGCCTCAACGGAAGCTTCCTCGGCATCGACGACCTCTACACCCAGAGCCGGCCCCTGCCGGGCGCATATATAGAGGACGCGAGGCGTCTGGTCGCGCTCAAGACGGCGGAGTACATGACCTACCTCGGGCAGCCGCGATGAGGATCCGGCTCGGCACGCGCGGCTCCATGCTCGCTCTGACCCAGAGCGATTGGGTCGCCGGCCGTCTTCGCCTCGCCGGCCATGACGTCGAGGTGGTGAGGATGGTGACCGAGGGCGATGTGCGGCCGGCGGACACTGTCCCTGGCGAAGGCATCTTCGTCGCGGCGATCGCAACCGCGCTGAAACATGGCGAGATCGACGTGGCGGTCCACAGCGCCAAGGATGTCCCTCTGGAAGAAGAGTCAGAGCTCGTGATCGCCGCGTACCCGGCGAGGGCGGATCCACGCGACGCGCTCGTGACGAAGTCGCACGCCGCGTCCCTCGCGAGCCTGCCGGCGAACGCGACTGTGGGCACCGACAGCCCGCGGCGCGCGGGATTCGTCCGCGCCGCGCGTCCGGACCTGCGCATCGTGCCGCTCCACGGGAATGTCGATACGCGGCTGCGCCGCCTCGACGGGGGCGATGTCGAGGCGCTCGTCATCGCTGCGGCCGGGCTCGACCGCCTGGGCCGCGGCGCGCGCATCGATCAACGAATCGATCCGAAGCTGGTCACGCCCGCTCCCGCGCAGGGCGCGCTCGCCGTTCAGGCCCGGCGCTCAGACGTGGCCCTGCTGGAGTTGCTTGGGAGCCTGGATCAGCCTGACATCCGTCTCGCGGTCGAGGCCGAGAGAGGCGTTCTCTCCGCAACCGGCGGGACCTGTCGCGCCCCGGTGGGCGCCCTCGCTTCGATCGATGGTGACCGCTTCACGATGATCGTCGGGGGCGTGAACAGCGATGGCTCCGACCTCCGCATCGAGTCGATCGAAGGCGACCGGTCCGAGGCGATCGCCGAAGCGGAGGCTGCCGGCCGCAGACTGGCCGGCGCGGTGGCGCTCAGATGACCGCCGTCCTGGTGACGAGGCCTCTGGGTGACAGGGATCCACTGCTGGCCGAGCTCAGCGCCCGTGGTTATCGCGTGAGCGCAGTGCCGACCGTTCTGACGCGAGCGGTTCCCGTCGATTGGCCGGACTTCGCTCGCTACGACTGGGTCGTCGTGACCAGCGCCGCGGGCGCCGCGACTCTGCCCCAGGCAATCGCGGGCCCGCGTTGGGCGGCGGTAGGCGAGGCGACGGCCACGGCCCTTAGAGAGAGGGGCGTGAAAGTGGATGTCGTTCCGGCAGAGGCCAACGGTGCCGCGCTCGCGGAGGCGATCCCCGATCCGGCGGGTGCGCGCGTTCTGCTCGTGCGCGCATCGCTCGCAAATCCCGATCTCCCGGCCGTGCTGCGCGGGCGTGGGGCCCATGTTGACGAGATCACCGCGTACGAGACGGTCGAAGGTCCGGCGGAATCGGCGGAACAGCTTCGCCAGGCCCTGCGGCAACCCGACATCGCGGCGGTCGTCTTCGCCTCGGGATCCGCCGTGCGCGGTTTCATGAAGCTCGGCGGCGCGACCAATCTGCCCGCGATCACAATTGGACCGCGCACCTCCGCCGTCGCGCGAGACTCGGGTTTCAATGTCGTCGCCGAGGCCGCGGGGACGAGCGCCAGGCATCTGGCGGCCGCCGTCACGCGGGCGGTCCCAACGGTCGCGGCTTCGGGTGCGCAAAGGCCGCGGCGCCTGAGAACCAATCCCGCCATGCGCGCGCTGGTCCGCGAGACAAGGCTCGATCCGTCGCAGCTGATCGCTCCTCTATTTGTCATCGGTGGCCGCGGGCAGCTCTACGACATACCGTCGCTCAAGGGCCATCACCGGATGACGCCTGATCTCGCCCTGCGCGAGGCCCATCGTTTCGCGGAGCTGGGAGTTGGCGGCGTGCTGCTCTTTGGCATCCCGGAGGCAAAGGATCCCAACGGCTCGGGCGCCGAGGACCCGCGCGGCCCGGTGCCGGAGACGCTGCGCCTGATGCGCGGCGAGGGCCTGCCCCTGGTGCTCGCCGCCGACGTCTGCCTGTGCGAGTACACGTCGCACGGTCATTGCGGAATCCTCAATGGAGAGGAGATCGACAACGACGCGACCCTGCCGCGCCTCGCGGCGGCAGCGGTCGCGTATGGCGAAGCCGGCGCGGACATCGCGGGTCCGAGCGCGATGATGGATGGACAGGTCGCCGCAATTCGCTCCGGGCTCGACGCCGCGGGACTCGATGTCGTCGGGATCATGGCGTACGCGTCGAAGCAAGCTTCCAGCTTCTACGGGCCCTTCC
>Ga0209474_10000181_pt1 | contig 76681 bp, 75 predicted proteins | sample GraSoiAngelo_145_FD_185902 | JGI IMG/M metagenome (GOLD analysis project Ga0209474, IMG submission 185902) | Grasslands soil microbial communities from the Angelo Coastal Reserve, California, USA - 14_1009_05_20cm (SPAdes) (version 2) | ecosystem: Environmental > Terrestrial > Soil > Grasslands...
AGTGCCGCACGCCGTTCGTCGCGAGATCGTCCAGCCGGACGGACGGCGCGTGTATCTGTATGGGGATTTCGTTCCGGCGCCGGAGGATTACCAGGCGCCCGCCATGCCAAATGGCGTCTACCAGCGGCGCTGGAACCCGTTGCGTCGCGAGTGGGTGCTGGTGGCCGCCTCGCGACAGGCGAGGACGTTCCTACCTGAACGCACCGCCTGCCCTCTCTGTCCCTCGAGGCCCGGGCACTCGAGCGAAATTCCGGCGAGCCGATACCAGGCCGCGGTCTTTGAGAATCGTTTTCCCGCGATGGTTGCGCCGGGCGGTCACTGCGAAGTCGTCGTCTACACGGACCAGCACGACGGCTCGTTCGCCACGCTGCCGGATGATCGTCTCCAGCTGCTCGCCGATGTCTGGACCGACCGCTATCGCGAGCTGTCGCGCCGGCCCGATGTTCGCTACGTCTTTATCTTTGAGAACCGCGGCGAGCAGGTGGGGGTCACCCTCCACCATCCGCACGGGCAGATCTATGCCTATTCGTTTATTCCACCCGTGCCGGCGACCGAGCTGCGGCGGCAAACCCGCGGCTGTCTCCAGTGCCGCTTGATCCGGGATGAGCTGGACGGGAAGCGGCGGGTTCTGATCAATGGCGCGGGCATCGTCGCCTATGTGCCCGGATATGCGCGCTGGCCCTATGAAGTCCACGTGACGAGCCGAACCCATCGCGCCTCGCTCGCCGCGATGACGCCCGCCTTACGGATGAGCCTGCTGACCTCGATGCAGCGGGTGGCGCGTGCCTACGACCGGCTCTTCGAGACCCCGATGCCCTACATGATGGTGATGCACCAGGCTCCAACCGGTGCGAAGCCGCCGACGCAGGCGCACCTGCACGTCGAGTTTTATCCGACGCTGCGCGAGCGCGGAAAGCTCAAGTACCTGGCGGGCTCAGAGTCGGGCGCGGGGGTGTTTATCAATGACACGCTGGCGGAGGAGTCGGCCGACCGGCTACGCGCGCTGCTCGAGTAGCGGGTCAGTAACAACCGACGGTCGCCGCTCAGGATGGCTCGCAGGAGCCGTTGCATCGGCATGGACCTGTTGCGCGCAATGCTTTTTGTCTTTGCGCTCGGCAACGCCGTGGGCTGGGCAGCGCTCGCCTTCGCCTGGAGATACCGCCCGGATTGGGCGGAGCGTCTGCCGCTCGAGCTCGGCACGCATGAGCGCTACCTGAAAGCGGCGCCGGTCTGGGCGCGTCTGGCCGCGGCCTTGACGGGGTTCTGGACGCTTGCCGCGGCGCTCTAGCTCACGGCCGGCCACAACACAGCGCAATTTGTCATCATCGCGCTCTTTACGCTCGCGGCCGCCTGCCTGATCGTCGCAATCGGTGCCGCCGCAGCCGTCTATCGCGCGCTGCAGCCGGAGCCGCTACCCCGATCGCCGGAGTCCGGCCAGGAGGCGTTCTAGCCGCAGGGCCGCGTTCGTCAGCTCCTGGCTGATCGACGCCAGCTCCCGCATCGATTCGTCTGGCACCTGCCCGGATTTCGCCAGCTGCGAGAGGCGAAAACCGGCGCCCATCACGGTGTTCTTGAGACGCCGCAGCTGCTCGTCTGTTGGTACCTCCGGCCTATCCACGTGCGTTTCCTGCCGGCGCGCTGCTAAGGGCCGCCGAGAGTACGCCGGCGAGCGCGGCATTGCGTTCGAGCAGCGCGACATTGGCCTGGATGACACGGTCGCCGAGGCGAGCCTGCAACCGGCGCAGCTCGGCGGGGGTGCGCTCGGGGCCACGAACCGCGAGCTCGCCGTCCGCGGATAACTCGGAACGGGAGAGTGCCAGCTCGCCGGCGATCGGCTGGCTCACGACCAGGCCGGCACCACCCAGCGCCCAGTGATGACGGACGATCGAGCCAAGCGCGTCAATCGTGTCGGCGCGCGCCGGGAGCCGCAGGCCGGCCGAGACCGCGAGGAAGCCGGCCAGCAGTGACGACCGCCAGCCGATCACCGGGACGCCGAGCGTTTCGAGGCGCTCGAGCGTGGCGCCGGCGTCGAGCGTCGACTTCGGCCCGGCGCAGATGACGCAAACCCGGCGACGGCCCAACTCGGTCAGATCGGCCGAGACGTCAAGGCCGTTGGCGCCCGGATGGACGCCGCCGATGCCTCCCGTGCTGACGACGCGAATGCCGGCCGCGGCAGCCGCCCCGACCGTCGCCGCCACGGTGGTTCCGCCGAATCCCGGGCTCGAGATCGCGCTCGCCAGATTCCAGGGCGAGACTTTCGCATTGTCTTGATGCGTAGCCAGGGCCGAGCACTGGTCGAGCGACAGCCCTATGTGCAGCGTCCCCTCGAAAACGGCGACGACGGCCGGCACGGCGCCACCCTGCTCGCAGGCGTCGGACTGCCGGCGGACGGCCTCGAGCGCGGCCGGTCCCGGCAGGCCATGGGTGATGACCGCGGATTCGAGGGCGACCACCGGGTTGCCGCTTTCAAGCGCGCGCTGAACGCCCGGCGCAATCGCGAGCTCCACCACGCTCGCGATCTTACGTGGGTATATTTCCTACTGCCCTGCGGGCGTAGCCGAATTGGTACAGGCGCACGGCTTAGGACCGTGTGGCGCAAGCCATGGAGGTTCGAGTCCTCTCGCCCGCATGAATCCGACTTGAGCCTTACCGACCCGCCAGGGATCGGTGCTTGCTCACGGCACTCGTCCGGCGATGGCCGTAAACAGCAGCGGGACCGCCACGAAAAGACCCAAGAGGACCACGGCCACGAGGAGTGCGACCACTCGCCCCCAGCGCACCTCGCCGTCAATGAGTAAGGGATTGGTTACTGGCACACGCCCGGCGCCAAGCCTGGAGGGTTTCATCGGGCTGTTTGCATGCACACGTTATCAGGCGCCCGGGCAGAAAGTGGAGAGCCCGGGACGGTTCCGGCACGTGGCTCGCGAATCCCTGGAGGAGATCCACGATCAGCTCGAATTCCAGCGCCTGCTCCGGCTGAAACCTTACGATCCAACGGCCAACCGGCCCTGTCTGCGCTTCGGGCGAACTGGTAGCGTAGCTTCACGTGGCAGCCGTAAAGGTCGACACCGAGCGCAAGCCCGGCTCCCAGGTGATTCTGTCCGTCGAAGTCCCGGTAGACCAGGTCTCGCGCTCGATCGAGCAGGCCTACTCGCGGCTGGCGCCGCGTGTCCGGATCGCCGGATTCCGGCCCGGCAAGGCGCCTCGGCCGATGGTCGAGCGTGAGATCGGATGGCCGACACTCCGCCAGGAAGCCCTGGATTTGCTGTTGCCGACCGCGTACGACGCGGCGCTCGACGAGGCGGGCCTCGATCCGATCGACGTGCCGCGCGTCGAGGTCGAGCAGTTCGACCGCGGGCAGCCGATGCGGTTCAAGGCGACCGTCTCGATCAAGCCCGAGATCAACCTTGGGGATTACACGGATATCCGGGTCCCGCGCCCCCAGACCGAGGTGACCGACAAAGACGTCGAGGAGACGATCGAGCGGCTCCGGGCACGTTTCGCCGAACTGCACGACGTCGATCGCCCGGTCCAGGCGGGCGACTTCCTGACGGTCGACACCCACATCCTCAAAGGCGGCGCCACGTTGGTCGGCGAGAGCCAGACAGACGCCCAGCTCGAGGTGGACAAAGAGCGGCTCATTCCCGGGCTGGCAGACGGGCTCGCCGGCCAGGCGGTCAACGAGACGCGCGACATCCGGCTCACGCTCCCCGAGGACTATCCGAAGAAAGACCTGGCGGGATCCGAGGTCATCTTTCGGGTTACGGTCAAGACCATCAAAGAGCGGCGCCTGCCACCGGTCGACGATGAGCTCGCGAAGCAAGTCGGACGAGGGCAGACCCTGCTGGAGCTGCGGCAGCAGATCCAGAACGAGCTGCAGGAAGCGGCCCACAGCGCCGACGAACAGCGGTTCGAGAACGATGTCCTGAAGGCGCTGGATGATCGCATGCAGGTGGAGGTTCCCGAGGCGCTGATCGACCGGGAAGTCAATCGGCGGATCCGCGAGCTGGAGACGCGGCTCCAGGACCAGGGCGTGAAAATGGATCGCTATCTCGAGTACACGAACACGTCGCTCGATGTTCTCCGCGCCGAGCAGCGACCGCAGGCCGTCCAGAAGGTCCGGCTCGAGCTGGCGCTGGAGACCGTCGCCGAGCGAGAAGGCCTGGCCGTCTCGGACGCCGAGGTCGAGGATGCCGTGAACAACGCGCTTTCCGAGGAAGATCACACCGGCCACAAGCACGCCGACCTGCGCACCGCCGACCCGGTGCGGGCCTATTTTCGCCATCAGCTGTTGATGCGCAAGACGATCGACCATCTGAGCACGCTGGCGGCGCCGGAATCTTCGGATAAAATGGAGCCGCTTCCGGACGTCAACGAGCTGCAAGAGGCGGGGTCATCGGCATCGGCAGGCGGTCGTCCGGCTGGGAAAAGGAAAGAACGCTGAGCGACATGCGTATTCAAAAGTGAGTACGCAGACGATGGGATTGTAAGAATTGGACCCTATAATGCGGAGACAGGAGAGCCGAATGAACCATCAGCTCGGCCGTCGTCCCGAAGCCCTCATCCCGATGGTCATCGAGACCACCAACCGCGGTGAGCGCGCCTTTGATATTTATTCCCGGCTGCTGAAGGACCGGATTATTTTCATCGGCACGCCGATCGACGACCAGGTTGCCAACGTCGTGATGGCGCAGCTGCTCTTCCTGGCGTCGGAAGATCCCGACAAAGACATCAATATTTATATAAATTCACCCGGCGGCGTCGTCACCGCTGGGCTCGCGATCTACGACACCATGCGCTACGTCAGCCCGCGGGTTTCCACTGTCTGCATGGGCCTCGCCGCCAGCATGGCGACGGTGCTGCTCGCCGGCGGAACCAAGGGGATGCGCTTCGCGCTGCCCAACACCCGCATCCTGATCCACCAGCCCTCGGGTGGCTTTCAGGGCCAGGCGAGCGACATCCAGATCCACGCGCAGGAGATCCTGCGCATCCGCAAAACACTCAATGACATCCTGTCCAGCCATACCGGCCAGCCGATCGAGAAGATCGAGCGGGACACCGAGCGCGACTTCTTCATGAGCGCCGAAGAGGCGAAGACCTACGGCATCATCGACGACATCATCCTCAGTACCGCCCGGCCGACCGACCCCGCCGCCAAGGATGGCCGCCTCGAGCTGAGCACCGCGGGCACCCGGTCGGCGCCGGCCCTCCAGCCCGAACCCGAACGCGAAGGACCCAAGACATCCCGATGAACGAACGCGAGGACCGCCGCCGGCACACCCGTTGCTCCTTCTGCGGCAAGGACCAATCGCAGGTCCGCAAGCTGGTCGCCGGTCCCGGCGTCTACATCTGCGATCAGTGCATCGATTTGTGTCAGGAGGTCCTGGAAGAGGACACCAAGACGACGTCGCAGAAGCGCACCAAGGGCGGGTTGATCCCGAATCCGAAGACGATCAACGCGGCGCTCGACCAGTATGTGATCGGCCAGGACCACGCCAAGCGCGTGCTCTCGGTCGCCGTCTACAACCACTACAAGCGGATCGCCCACAGCAAGATGGCCGGTGACGTCGAATTACAGAAGTCCAACGTGCTCCTGGTCGGCCCGACCGGCTGCGGCAAGACGCTGCTCGCCCAGACGCTGGCCAAGATCATCGATGTCCCGTTCTCGATCGCCGACGCCACGTCACTGACCGAAGCGGGCTACGTGGGCGAGGACGTCGAGAATATTCTTCTGCGGCTCATTCAGGCGGCGGACTTCGATATCGCACGTGCCGAGCGCGGCATCATTTACATCGACGAGATCGACAAGATCGCGCGCAAGTCGGACAACCCATCGATCACGCGCGACGTCTCGGGCGAGGGCGTCCAGCAGGCGCTGCTGAAAATTCTCGAAGGCACGATCGCCAACGTTCCGCCGCAGGGCGGAAGGAAGCATCCGCACCAGGACTTCATCCAGATCAATACGACGAACATCCTGTTCATCTGCGGCGGCGCGTTCGACGGCCTCGAGCGCATCATCGAGCACCGGATCGGCCACAAGCAGATCGGTTTCGGCTCCGAGGTGCACGCGAATCGAAACAAGGAGACGACCCGCATCCTCAAGCAGCTTCAGCCGATGGATTTACTGAAATATGGCTTGATTCCCGAGTTCGTCGGTCGCCTGCCGATCGGCGTCACGCTCGATTACCTGGATGAGTCAGACATTATTCGGATTCTCACAGAGCCGAAGAACGCGTTCGTCAAGCAGTACCAGAAGTTCTTCGCGCTCGACGACGTCCAGTTGATTTTCGAGCCGCCGGCCCTGACGGCGATCGCGCGCAAGGCGCTGCAACGCGGAACCGGCGCCCGCGGATTGAAGAGCATCATCGAAGACATCTTGCTGAACTCCATGTTCGAAGTTCCGTCACGCCCGGAGGTCAAGCGATGCGTCATTACCGAGAAGTCGGTCAACTTCGGCAGCGAGCCGGAGATGTACTCGGAAGAAGAGCTCGAGGAGATCGCACCCGAGCAGACTGCTTAAGGACCCTCGCTTGCCGCCTGTGACCGGCACGCCGGCCACGCTCGAACTACCCCTTCTCCCGCTCAAGAACGTCGTTCTATTCCCGCACATGATCGTGCCGCTCTATGTCGGCCGCGATCGGTCGATCAAGGCGCTCGACCGGGCGATGGCGAACGGCAAGCAGATTTTTCTCTGCACCCAACGACGTGCCGATTGCGAGGAGCCCGAGGAGCCGGACCTGTACCGGGTGGGCGTCCTCGCCCAGGTGGTCCAGATGCTGCGGCTGCCCGACGGCACGATCAAAGTGTTGATCGAAGGCTCGACGCGGGCCGTGATCGAGCGATTCATCGGCGCGGAGCCGCATCTTGCCGTCGAGGTGGCCAAGCTCGAAGAGGACCTCGATCCCTCGTCCGAGCTCGAGGCGCTGATGCGGGGCGTGGTCGCGCTCTTCGACCGCTACGTCGAGCTCGACAAGAAAGTCCCACCGGAAGTCAACCTGACGGTGCGCGGCGTCGAAGATGCCGGCCGGGTCGCCGACATCGTTGCCGCCAACCTCGGCGTCGGCGTCACGGACAAGCAGGACTTGCTCGAGACCTTCCAGATGAATGCGCGCCTGGAGAAGCTGACCAGCCTGTTGCAGCGCGAGATCGAGATCCTGGACATGGATCGCAGCATCCGCCAGCGAGTCCGCCAGCAGATCGATCGCCGCCAGAAAGAGTTCTATCTGAAGGAACAAATGCGCGTCATCCAGGAAGAGCTGGGCGGCGAAGACGCGCAGCTCAGCGAGCTGGACGAGCTGCGCGAGAAGGTCAGGACGCTGGAGCTGGCGCAAGCCGTCGAAGAGCGCTTGCTGAAAGACATCGACAGGCTGGAGCGGATGCCGCCCGGATCGCCGGAGATCTCGGTGCTGCACAACTATTTGGATCTCGTTGTCTCGCTGCCCTGGCACGTCTCCAGCGAAGACGTCACCGATCTGCGTGCCGCCGAGAAGGTCCTGGACGAGGACCATCACGGCCTGACCAAAGTCAAGGAACGGATCCTGGAATTTCTCGCCGTCCGCCAGCTGACCAAGTCGCCGAAGGGCCCGATCCTCTGTTTCATCGGCCCGCCCGGCGTCGGCAAGACCAGCCTCGGGCGCTCGATCGCTCGTGCGCTCGGACGGCAGTTCGTCCGCGCCTCGCTGGGCGGAGTCTCGGATGAAGCCGAGATTCGTGGCCACCGGCGGACGTATGTCGGCTCGATGCCGGGACGCATCATCAAGGGCCTGCGCGAGGCCGGCACGCGGAATCCGGTGTTCCTGCTCGATGAGATCGACAAGATGTCGTCAGATTTCCGCGGCGACCCCGCGTCGGCAATGCTGGAGGTGCTCGATCCGGAGCAGAACAAGCACTTTTCCGATCACTATCTCGAGATTCCGTTCGATCTTTCGGAGGTGCTGTTCATCACGACCGCGAATGTCTATTACTCCATCCCGCGGCCGCTGCTCGATCGGATGGAAGTCATCAACCTGCCGGGGTACACGAGCGACGAAAAGATGGTGATCGCGCGCGAGTTCCTGGTGCCCAAACAGCTCAAGGAGCACGGGCTGACCGCGAAAAACATCGAGTTCCCAAAGCCGGCGCTGTCGACGATCATTCTCCGGTATACGAGCGAAGCGGGGGTTCGAAACCTGGATCGCTCGATCGCCGGCGTCTGCCGCAAGATCGCGCGCGAGGTCGTTTCCGGAAAGACGCGGCGGGTCATGGTCACCCCCGCGCGGCTGGACGATCTACTGGGGCCGCCGCGCTACAAGCCGGACGAAGGTCATAAAGAGCCACTGATCGGTGTCGCCAACGGCCTCGCGTGGACTGAGGTGGGCGGCGTCCTGCTGACGATCGAGGTGATCACGATGCCGGGGAAGGGCAACATGAATCTCACGGGGCAGCTGGGCGACGTGATGCAGGAGTCGGCGCGTGCGGCGATGTCCTATGCGCGCTCGAATGCCGAGGCGCTGGGCATTCCCGTCGATTTCCGCGACAAGCTCGACCTGCACGTCCATATTCCGAAAGGCGCCATCCCCAAGGACGGGCCATCGGCCGGTATTTCCATGGCGCTCGCGATCATCTCGGCGCTCTCGCAGCGGCCGATCCGGTCGGATGTGGCGCTCACCGGGGAGATCACCCTGCGCGGCCGCGTGCTGCCGATCGGCGGCCTGAAAGAGAAAGTCCTGGCGGCGCACCGGATCGGCATCACGACCATCGTGCTGCCAGAAGACAACGAACCCGACGTTGCCGACGTTCCACCGGACATCCGGAAGAAGCTGACCTTTAAGTTCGTCAAGACGATGGATGAGGTCATCGCCGAGGCGCTGCTGGCGAAGTCCGATACCGTGCTCTTGCCGCAACCGCCTGAGGCGATCGAAGTCGAGGAAGTCGCTGCCGCGAATGCGGACGACGCCCGGCGCCCAGAGCCGCTGAACCAGCCTTCGCTGTAGCTGCCGCTAACCGCTAGCTCGCCGAGGCGCCGGCCATGGTAATCGGGCGCCGTGGGCGCCTTTAAACTAGTTGGCCACGATGGAGACGCGCTACGATCCCAAGACCGTCGAGCAGCGCTGGTACGACGTCTGGGAACAGCGCGGCTACTTCAAGGCGCGCGAGAGCCTGACCGGCAAGACCTTCACGATCTCGATGCCGCCACCCAACATCACGGGCGACCTGCACATGGGACACGCCATGTACACGCTGCAGGACGTGTTGATTCGCTGGCATCGGATGCTCGGCGACGCCGCGCTGTGGGTGCCGGGAACGGACCACGCCGCGATCGCGACCCAGAACGTCCTCGAGAAGCAGCTGGCGAAGAAGGGGACAACGAAAGAAAAGATCGGCCGGGAGGCCTGGGACCGAATGGTCCAAGAATGGTACGAGACCACCGGGCACACGATCCTCAAACAAATGCGCCGTCTCGGATTCTCCGCTGACTGGTCGCGCAATCGCTTCACGATGGACCCGACCTACGTCGAGGCAATCCGCTACGTCTTCGTCCAGCTCTGGAAAGAGGGCCTGATCTACCGCGGTCCGCGCATCGTCAACTGGTGTCCGCGTGACCAGAGCGCGATCTCAGACCTCGAAGTGCAGTACGAAGAGGCCGACGACCAGCTCTACTACCTGGACTATCCGGTCGAGGGCGGCGGGGCCATCTCGGTTGCCACCGCCCGCCCGGAGACGATGGTGGGCGATACCGCGGTCGCCGTTCATCCGGACGACTGGCGATTCAAAGACCTGATCGGCAAGACCGTGCTGCTGCCCATCGTCCACCGGCGTGTGCCGATCGTTGCCGACGAGGCGGTCGAGCAGGACTTCGGCACCGGCGCCGTGAAGGTCACGCCAGGCCATGACGTTACCGACTACGAGATCGGTGAGCGGCATCACTTACCTGTCCTCACGATCCTCCACCTCGACGGCCGGATGAACATTCCGGAGGTTCCCGAACTGGACGGGCTCCCGGTTGCCAAGGCGCGCCCCCGCATCGTCGAGATGTTGCGGGCCGAGAAGGCGTTAAAAAAGATCGACCCATATCATCACTCGGTCGGGCACTGCGATCGCTGCGGCGCCGTGATCGAGCCGCTCGTTTCGGCGCAATGGTGGGTCAAGATGAAGCCGCTCGCCGGCCCGGCGATTGCGGTGGCCGAGATGGACGAACTACGCTTCCATCCCAGCCGCTGGCGCGAGCCCTACCTGCGCTGGATGAACAACATCCGGGATTGGAACATCTCGCGACAGCTGTGGCTGGGGCATCGGATCCCGGTGTGGACCTGCGCCAACGGCCACGCCGTCGCCTACGTGAAAGATCCACGCGAGTGCGAGCAGTGCGGTAACCAGGAACTCGTCCAGGATCCCGACGTGCTCGATACCTGGTTCTCGTCTTCGCTCTGGCCGTTCGCCACGCTCGGTTGGCCCAACGACACCGAAGACCTGGAGCGCTTCTATCCCACGCAGGTGCTCGACACCGCCCGCGACATTCTCTATCTGTGGGTGGCGCGCATGGTCTTCATGTCGCTGCACTTCCTCAACGTCCTGCCGTTTTCTGACGTGCTCATCCATGGGACGGTGCTCGCCGCCGATGGCCGCCGGATGAGCAAGTCGCTCGGAACCGGCGTCGACCCGCTCGAGATCATCGACCGGTATGGCGCCGACGCGACCCGAGCGTGGTGCGCCTACTTCGGCACCGGCGGCCAGGACATCCGGTTCTCCGAAGAGAAGATCAAGTCCTACCAACTGTTTGCCAACAAGCTCTGGAACGCGACGCGCCTGCTGGTGGCGAAATTGCCGGAGCGCGCCACGCCGATCCCGATCGACGAGGCGGCGCTCGAGCCGGCCGACAGTTGGATCCTCGGCCGGCTGAGCGCGATGACGAGGCTCGTGACCGAGTCGTTTAAACGTCTCGAGTTCGGACCGGCGATCGACGGGCTTTACGAGTTCACCTGGCACGAGTTCGCGGACTCCTATCTCGAGATGATCAAGCCGCGGCTGCAGGCGCAGGACGACTCCTCGATTCCTGCGCTGGCGGTTGCCGTGCATGTGCTGGAGACGACGCTCCGGTTACTCCACCCGATCATGCCGTTCGTCACCGAGGAACTCTGGCAGCGGTTGCCGCACGAGGGCGAGAGCATCATGTACGCGCCCTGGCCGCTGGCGGACGAGACCACCGAAGATCGGCCGCTGATGGACGAGATGGCACACCTGCTGGACGTCGTTCGGGCGGTGCGCAACCTTCGACACGCATCCGAACCGCGCGCGCGCCGGCAGCCGGCCGAGGTGAGTTCGCCCCGAACCCTGCTGGCAGAGCCGGTCGGGCGCAGCTACCTGGCCACGCTGGCGCAACTCGAGCTCAACGGGAAGCTGCCCGAAAGCTCGCCGGTGGCGGTGGTCGTGGTCGGACAGACCACGGTCCGGGTCGGCCTGCAGACCGATGGCGGGGCCGACACCGACCGGCTTCGTGCCGAGCTGGCAAGAAAGGAACAGGAAGTCCGGTTTCTCGAAGAGAAGTTGAACAATGCTGAGTTCACCGACCGAGCGCCGAAAGCCGTCGTCGACCGCGAACGAGCCCGGCTGCACGACGCCCGGGAGGCGGTCAAGCGGCTCCGGCGGCTATTGGGCGAGAACGGCGAATTACGGTAAGGTAGCGGAGACTAAATCTGATCGCTGAGGAGTCGCCTTGCCAAATCTGACGTCGCTCAAGCCGCTGCTTTACATCGTCGTCTTCTATCTCCTGGCGTTCTGGCTGAGCCTGTCGTACTGGGCCTTTCGCGACGCCCGTGAACGGTCGAACAGCGTGCTGTTCCATGTCTTCGCCACCGGCCTGTCGCTCGTGCTGCCGATTTTCGGTCTGTTTATCTACATGATCATCCGGCCGCCGCTGACGATGGCGGAACGCCGGGCGCTCGAGCTGGAAACGCAGGCGCTGGCCGAGCCGGGCGGCCCCGCGCGCGAACTGCGCCCCTGCCCAAGTTGTGGCGAGCCCATCGACTCGCAGTATGTCCTCTGCCCGCATTGCAAAACCCAGTTCAGTAAACTCTGCCCACGTTGCAACAAGCAGCTGAAGCTGGGATGGAGCGTCTGCCCGTACTGCGCCGAAGAAGTCCCGCTCCAGGGCTCGGTGCCGACCCCGCGCATCGCTCGCTAGGCTTCCCTCGCTATAGCCTGCCGCCGGCCTAATGCCGCTCGCGGTCCAGGCGCTCCTCCCACTCGCGGTGCTGCTGGCCGCGGCCCTCGCCGTGCGGATGCGCCCGCGCCAGCGACACAACGGTTGGATCGCCACCGGCAGCACCGCGCTGGCGGCGCTGATTGGGCTGATCGAGCTCGTGCGGCTCGCGCCCGGCGAGCGCGTCGACGTGCCCTACCTGACGACGTTTCCATACGCCGATTTGCTGATCCGCCTGGACGGACTCTCGCTCGCGTTCGCCACCATCACGCTCGTGACGGCGTCGCTGCTGATGCTGGTGCGCCAGCAGGACCGGCGGGACCGGCGCGACCCGTGGAGCGGATGGCTCCTGACCAGCGCCGCGGTCTGCGCGTTGATCCTCGCCGGAAACCTCCTGCTCGTCTACGTGTTCCTCCAGGTCGTGACGCTGGCCTGGAGCGGCGCCCTCGACGAGCGAGCGCCACGCCGGCTTCGCCTGCGGCTGACGCTCCAGATTGCGGACGTCGGGTTGCTGCTGGCCGCGGCAAGCGCCATCCAGTCGGTCGGGACCAGCTCGTTTTCCGGCGTGCCCTCGGACACCTTCGGCGTCGCCGCCTTCTGGTTGATGCTGCTGCCGGTCGTCGTCCGGCTGGACGCGCTCGCGAGCGCTGCCCGGCCGCCGGTCGCCGCCGTCCTGTTTGGGCCGGCGATCGCCTGGCTCGCACCCGCCGGATATGTCCTGATGCGGCTGCTCGCGCTGATGGGCGGCCGGCTCCCGGACCGGCCGACGGCGGTGCTGCTTTTCCTTGGTGGAGCGCTCGCGGCGCTGGTCTTTGCCACCGCAGCCCTCTGGATGCCTCGGTCCGCGCGCCAGCCCTCATGGCTGCTCGCCGCCCAGGCCGCCCTGGCCCTCGCCCTCTCCTCCGCCGGTGAACCGCTTGCCACGGTCGCTGCCGCATGGCTCTGGCTCTTGCTGATTCCGCTCGCCGGGCTGGTGAGCGTGCGGGTCGAACCCCGGTCGCCGGCAGCGGCGCTGACGCGCCTGCAGCTGGCGATGGTGCCGGCTACCCTCGCGTTTACCGGCCTCGTGCTTGGCGCGCTGACCCTGAACGCCAGGGGACTTGCCGTCGCCATCATTCCTCTAGGCCTGGTGGTGTTTCTTGCCGCGATGGCCGTGTCGCCGGGCTTCAAATTCCCTCGGGTGGTGCCGCGCACGGCTAGCGATGTCTGGGCGGCGGTGCTGGTCCTGGTCGCGGCCTTTCCCGGGCCGGCGATCAGCGTGCTCGTGCTCCCCGTGGCGAGCACGGCCCGACCGGTGCCAGCCGGCACCGTCTCGACGACGCCGCTCGGGGTGCAGACGCCCTTGGGCCCCTGGCCGGCCCTCCCGGTATCGGTGCTGGTAATGGCCGGGCTCATCATCGCCAGCCGGGCCGGTGCGGCCGTCCCCGACTTCGGCCCCCTGATCCGAACCCGGCTGCCTCGCTGGCATCGCGCCGGCTGGCTCCCAGGGTCCTGGCGAGTTGGTGGTCGCGCGCCGCGTTATGGGGCGGGTTCGGCGTCGTGCTGCTGATCGCACTCGTCAGGCCGTGATCGTCTACCTGCCGGCCGCGCTCTTCCTGCTGGGTCTGCTGGTCGCCTATGGCAGCGCCGGGCTGCGCCGCCAGGCCGCGACCCTGGTCATGGTCCTCGGCGCCGCCTGGGCCCTGGCACTCCTCCTCGACCCGGGCGCGGCTGCCTGGGGCGCCGGCGTCGTGCTGGCAACCGTTTTGCTGCCCCGCCCGGCGCAGCGGGTGCCCTCGACCTTCGAGGTGCTGAGCCGTCGCGCGCTCACCATCGCCGGCCTGATGGTGCTGGCGCTCGTCGTCGCCTCGCAGCTGCCGGTCGGCGAGAATCCGCTCCTGCTCAACGCGGTGCCCTGGTTTTTAGGCGCCGCCGGCACCGCCTGGGCGCTGAACCCGATCGACCCGCGCGAGCGGGCGCAAGGGCATGTCCTGATGGTGGGAGCCAGCGGGGCCGTCATCCTGCTCGCGGCGCCGGCCGGCGTGGTCACGGCGGCGGCGGCCGGCCTGCTCGCGCTCGTGCCGGTGATCGTCGCGCGCCGATGGGTCCGGCCGCAATGGCGCCGACTGCTGAGCCTGCTGATGCTCGCGCTGGCGGCGCTCGCCGCGATCCTCGCATTGACCGGCATGCCGATCGCCCGGCAAAGTGCCGGCGACCTCGTCTTCGGGTTCGCCGGGCCGGTCCTGCTCGGCGTTGCCGTGGTGCTCGCTGCCGCGGCGCTGGTCGCGCCCTTCGAAAGCGAGTGGACAGGAATTCTGGCGGCGCTGGCCCTGCTCGCGACGGCGCCCGCGTTACGATGGTCGGCGATCGCCGCGTTGATCGCGGCGAGCACCGCGGTCGAGCGCGACGGCGAGCGACCCGCCTGGATGGCGTTCGCCGCGTTCGGCGCGGTTCCGTTGCTCCAGGGATTGGCGCCGCCCCAGTGGAGTTCTCGATTTCAGGCGGTCGCGCTTGGTACCGCCCTGGTGCTGATGCTCTATGCCGCCCGGCGCGGGCTGTTCCGTGCGGTCGTCCTGCCGGCAACCGGCTTTCTGGTCCTGCTCGCCGTCGGATCGCTTTCGGCCGGCAACCTGACTCGCTTCCAATGGATCGCCGCGATCGGCGTGCTGGTGCTCATCGGCCGCACGATCCTGCTGCGCACGGCGCCGCGATCACCGGCGACGGCCTCGTTCAGAGATCCGCTACTTGCCGGATTGTTGTTACTCGCGAGCAGCGCCCGGGATGCGCTGGGCCTCGGAGCGCTGGCCGCGGTGCTGCTGTTGATCGACCTGGCGCTGGTACGGCAAGACGTCGCGATTCAGGCGGCATCGTCGCTGCGCAACCGGCTGGTCGTGCTCGCGCGCTCGAACTGGCCACCGGCCATTACCTTTGCCGGCGGGAGCCTTGCCGTCATCGCTGCCTTGCAAGCCTCGCTGGCGCTCGGTCTCCTGGCGGCGCTGCTTCTTGCCGCCCTGCAGCTTTCGCCGTTGCTCGATCGCGATGTCGCGCAGCGGGAAGTCGAGCGCCCGCGGTCCGCATGGCACTGGGTGGGTCCGGCGATCGCGATCGCCTGCGGCACGGCGCCCGCCGTCCTGCTGCGCATGCTGCGGTTGTGAAGGCGGCCGCCAGAGGGCGAGGGAAGAAGCTGGTGCTCGCTTCGGCGTCGCCGCGCCGGCACGAGCTGATGCGCGCGGCCGGTCTGCGCTTCGACGTCGTGGCGTCGGGGATCGACGAACGTCCGCCGAGCCGGCTTGGGCCGCTGCGGTACGTCAGGTGGGCGGCACGCGCCAAGGCGCAGGCGGTCGCGGCCACACGACCGCGAGACATCGTGATCGGCGCCGACACCGAGGTCGTGCTCGACCGGCGCATCTTCGGCAAGCCGCGCGATCGACGTGAGGCGCAGGTATTTCTGCGCGCCCTGAGCGGACGCACGCACCAGGTCTATACGGCGATCCACGTGATCGCCGGCCGGCGGAACTGCACGGGAATTTCGCGAACGCATGTCACTATGCGTGAACTTTCAACCAGCGCGATCGCCGCGTACGTCCGGACCGGCGAGGCGCAGGATAAGGCGGGTGCCTACGCTATACAGGGCAAGGGCCGACGCCTGGTGCGCTCGATCCAGGGGCCCTATGACAACGTGGTCGGGATGCCGATGCGCCTGCTGTCGAGGCTGCTGACGGAATGCGGAGTCCCGGTTACGGCAACAAGTCCGGATGGGTTGCAGCACGAGGTCACCGTACATGCCCGGCACTCCCCGCATCGCCCGAGGGTGGGCGCGGCTCGCCGCTAGCCTCCTCCTGCTGAGCCCGCTTGGCCTCGCCGCCTGTGGGGCGACCCCCACGACCAAGCTGGTCGTGACCCAGAGCACCGACGCCCCGACGGCCAGCGACAAGAAGGGGCATCTCTCGCCGGGAGCGCTCACCGGGATCACGATATCGATTCGCAACACGGGCGCGGGACCGGCGCGCGGCCTGACGATCCAGGATGTTCTGCCAGCCGGCTTCTCCTACTACGAGTTCACGACCATGGGTGGCAACGCGATCCGCACCGGTACCAGCGAGCCCGGACTACACGGCGATCCCAGCTGGGGAACCTGGACGATTCCGGCCGGCAACGGGAACACGATAAGTGCGCTGATCCTGAGTTTCACGGTGCAGGCCTCGACCAAGCCGGGCGACTATCTGAATCGCGTCAAGCTCACCACCTCCGACCTGACCGAGATCGACACCGGCAACGCTGTCGGCCTGGTCGTCGAGCCGCGGCCCGCCGTGACCTTGACGGCGGCGGTCTCCACGGCGCAGGTCAATGCCGGGAGCAGCGTGAGCTACGTGGTTTCGGCGACCAATGTCGGCTCCGCAGTCGCGCACGGCGTCGCGGTCTCGGTCAGCCTGGCGCCCGGATTTCTTTATGGCACGACGACCGCGATCGAAGGGAACAGCGTGCGCATCAGGTCCGTCGATCCGCCCGGCAACAGCCTCCTACCGCTGTGGTCGTCCTGGGACATCCCGGCCGCCACGGGCAACGGCCCCGGGCTCTTGCGCATCACCTTCCAGGCGCGGGTGCTACCCGGCGTCGCCGCTGGCGTTTACAACCTCACCGCCGCGCTGACCGCAAGTAAAGACATCGCGCCGCAGACGCTGGGCAACACCGCGCCGGTCGCGGTCGGCAAAGGAACGACCGTGCCGATCACGATGATGGTCGCACCGACCTCGCCGTTTGCCACGCAGAATGGCACCGTCACCTACGTCATCACGGTCGAGAACGACAGCAATGACACCGCCCAGGGTGTCACCGTCACCGATACCCTGCCGCAGGGATTCGCGTATCTGACGACGAACAGCATCGTGATCAACGGCAAGGGATCGGGGTCGCGGCTGCAGCCGGGGGCCGGATCGGCGACGCCCCAGTGGGGTCCGTTCGCGGTTCCCGCGGGAGGATTCAACGGCTCGACGCTGGTGATCACGTTCACCGCCAGAGTCACCGGTCCCACGCTGGGGCCACACGTGAATGTCGTGTCAGGCAACAGCAGCAACGCGCAGATCACCGGCGGCTCGGACCAGTCTCCGGTGATCATCACGGCGGGCTAAGAAAGCTCTTAGCCCTGCTTGAGAGAATTGAGCCTGGCATGTCGCGAACGCAACGAGAGCTGAAGGCGCTGCGCCAGCAGCAGCGCGAGGAGGCGGCCGCCCGCCAGCGCTCCCGCGACCGTCGCAACCTGCTCATCATCGGCGGCGTGCTGGGCGCGGCGGCGCTCGGCATCCTGGTAGTCGCGCTCTACCTCAACAATCAGGCCCAGGTGGCCAGCGCCAACCACCTCAAGTTTCAGACCGTGAGCGGCACGATCGGCACCCAGGTGCCGGACGAGGGGCCGGCCACCCACATCGATCCGAGCACGACGGCGACCTACAAGTTCTACCCAGCCACCTCGGGACCGCACTACGCCCAACCGGTGGCGCCGGTGCCATGGCGGACCGTGAGCACCCTCGTCGAGGGCCAGTACCTGCACAACCTCGAGCACGGCGGGATCGCGATTCTCTACAACTGCCCCAGCGGGACCGACTGCACAACGCTGAAAAACCAGCTGCAGAACTACGTCCAGAACCTCGTGCCGGCCGAGCCAAAGTTCGGCGAGTTCAAGATGGTGATGACGCCCTACAGCCACGGCATGCAAAAGAAAGTCGCGTTGGTCGCCTGGCATTACATCGAGTTCCTCGATGGCTACGATCAGCAGGCGATCACCCAGTTCTACGAAAATCACGTCGACCAGGGGCCGGAACCGATCGCGTGATAGAATCTCGAGTCGCGCCCGGGGGCGCTATTACCATGTTTGCCATTGTTGCGACGAGCGGAAAGCAGTTCCGGGTCACCGAAGGTGACCGGATCGTGGTCGATCGCGTGCCGGCCAACGTCGGCCAGGCGGTCAGACTCGAGTCGGTGCTGATGGTCGGCGGCGACCAGAAGCCGATGGTCGGGACGCCATTCGTCGATGGGGCGGCGGTGGAGGCAACCGTCGTGTCGCATCGGTCGGGCGACAAGATCATCGTCTTCAAGTTCGAGGCACGAAAGCGCAAGCGGCGCAAGATCGGTCACCGGCAGCAGCTGTCCGAGCTGCGGATCGGCGCCATTCGCGCCCCTGACGCCGGGGGCGATACCGCGCGGCGGACGCGAAAGCCCGCCGGGACGAAATCCGAGGCGACAACGGAGGGATAAGGCATGGCCCACAAGAAAGGCGCAGGGAGCTCTCGGAACGGACGCGATAGCGTCGGTCAACGGCTAGGCATGAAGACGGGGGCCGGGCAGGCGGTCAACGCCGGCACCATCCTGCTGCGCCAGCGCGGCACCGCGATCTTCCCCGGGACCAACGTCGGCATGGGACGCGACCACACGCTGTTCGCGCTCGTCGACGGGGTCGTCCGCTTCGAGCGGACCGGGCACGGCCGCAAAAAAGTTTCGGTCCTCGCCGAAGCGGTTTAAGCCCCCACCCCGACCCCCGCAAACTAGGCTGGGGGCAGCGTATGTTCACTGATCGCGTCAAGATCTTTGTCAAAGCCGGCGACGGCGGACCCGGCGCGCTCAGCTTTCGGCGCGAGAAATATGTGCCTCGCGGCGGCCCAGACGGCGGAAACGGCGGCCGCGGGGGCGATGTCGTCCTGGAAGTCTCCAACCAGCTCAACACGCTCCAGGATTACCGCTACAAGCATCACTTTGCCGCTCCCAGGGGCGGGCGCGGCGGCGGCAGCCGCAAGCAGGGCAAGGAAGGCGGTGACATCGTCTTACTCGTGCCGCCCGGCACGGTCGTCAAAGACGAGGAGGGAAAAACGATCGCCGACCTTGTCGAGCTCAAACAGCGGCTCACGGTCGCCAAGGCCGGCCGCGGCGGCCGGGGGAACGCCAGCTTCAAGACCGCCACGCGGCAGACGCCACGCTTTGCCGAGCTCGGCGAGCCCGGCGAGTCCCGCTGGCTCTGGCTCGAGCTCAAGCTGATCGCCGACGTCGGCCTGGTTGGCCTTCCGAATGCGGGGAAGTCGACCTTGCTCTCGGTCGCCAGCGCGGCGAAGCCGAAGATCGCCGACTATCCGTTCACGACGCTGGAGCCGGTGCTTGGCGTCGTCGGGCTCGACGACGAATCGAGCTTCGTGATGGCTGATCTCCCTGGATTGATCGAAGGCGCCCATACCGGTGCGGGGCTGGGTCTCGAGTTTCTCCGGCATGTCGAACGCACGCGCCTGCTGATCCACGTGGTCGATGCCTCGGCGGGTGATCGGCAACGGCTCTGGCATGACTACGAGCAGGTGCGCCACGAGCTGAAGCAGTACAGCGCCGGCCTGGCGCGCCGTCCGCACCTGGTGGCGCTGAACAAGATGGACGCGGTGAACGATGCATCCGAGGTGGTCGCCTTTCGACAAAAGCTGGTCAAGCTTCGGCGGCGCTCGTTTCCGGTCTCGGCTGCGACTCGAGACGGCGTGCAGGATCTGCTCTGGGCCGCCTGGCGCATGCTCGAACGCGGCAAGTCGAGCCCCGTCGCCGAGCCCCTGCCGGCACTGAAGGTCTATCGCGGCCCCACTACCGCCGAGCCGTTCACGATCACGCGGGTCGATGGCGGCTTCGATGTCTCCGGGGACCAGCTCGAGAAGCTGGTCGCCATGACCGACCTGACGAACCCGGAGGGTCTCGCCCATTTTCAGCGGCGCCTGGATCGCTGGGGCCTCAACGAGGCGCTCGGCCGGCATGGCGCGCGCGGCGGCGAGACGGTGCGAATCTCCGGCGTGGAGTTCATCTACGACCCGCAGCGCTAGTCCCCGTCCCTCGATCGGCATCCTGGGAGGAACCTTCGATCCGATTCATAACGGGCACCTCGAGGCGGCGCGCAAGCTGCTCGAGGTCGCCGACCTCGACCTGGTATGGCTGATGCCGAACGCGCATCCGCCGCATCGCCAGGAGCCGCTGGCGGGCCCCGAGGCGCGGATGCGCATGGTTGAGCTCGCTGTCGCCGGTCGGCGCGGATTGATCGCCTCGCGCCTGGAAATCGAGCGCGGCGGCGCCTCCTACACGATCGACACCCTGCGTGAATTGGCCCAGCGCTTTCCCGGCCAGGGCTTTACGCTGCTGATCGGCGCCGACGCCGCGCAGCACATCCAGGGTTGGCACCAGGCGCGCACGTTGCTGGGCGAGGCGTCCTTTGTGATCTTCAACCGGCCCGGCACGACGACGGCGCTCGATTCGTTAGTCGCGCTGGGCTTCGACCCGGCGCGGACCAGGGTCGTGAAAGTCGAGACGCCCGACGTCGCGGCGCACGAGGTACGCGCGCGCCTTTCGGCCGGCCTGCCGATCGGCGGCCTGGTCCCGCCGGCCGTCGCCGACTACATTCGCGAGCATCAGCTCTACCGGGCGGAGCCCGGCCGGCAACTGGGATAATCGAGCTGGTGACCCCGCTTCAACTGAGTCGGCTCATCGCCGAGGCGGCGGCCGATAAGAAGGCGCGGGAAGTCGTCCGCCTCGACATCCGGCAGAGGTCGTCGATCGCCGACTACTTCGTGATCTGCGAGGGCGACACCGATCGCCAGGTGCGCGCCATCACCGACTCGATCGTCGAGAAGGTAAAAGCCGCAGGCGTGCGGCCGCTGCGAACCTCCGGGTACACCGACGGGTCCTGGGTCGTGCTCGATTATGCCAGCGTGATCGTCCACGTGTTCCTGCCTGGGGAGCGATCGTATTACGACCTCGAATCCCTCTGGAAGGCGCCCGCCCGGGTCGCGAACGGCAATGGCTTGGCGATAAAGGCCCCGGCGGCGAAAAAGCCCCCCGTCAAGAAGCGCGCGACCCGATCGTCCTCACGCCGGGCCTGAACCGCCGCGATTGCGGTTTGTGTCGGGCGCCCAAAGCCGGGCGCAACCCTGTGGCATAATCCGGGACATCGCGCAATCTTAGGGCGCGGAGTACGAAGCATGCCGCCGCCAAAGCCCGCCGCACCGCCGCACCCGCACGTCACGGTCGACGATGTTTGGCGCGGCGCCCTACCGGAGGGCACGCAGCTGGCCGGCGGCGCGGAAGGCCTTCGGCGCGAAGTCGTGTGGTGCACCGCGCTGCGCGCCAGGGCCCCCGCCTTCACGCCGCTGCGCGGCGGCGAGTTACTGCTGATCGACCCGCAGATCCTGGCGGCGGTCGACCCGCGCTTGACGGTCGCCAGACTGCTGGAGTCACTCGCCGGTCAGAACGTGGCCGGCGGTGCGGTCGTCGGGCGGGTGTCACCCGAGGCGCGGCGCGTCGCGCAGGCGCACGCGCTGCCGGTCTTTACGTTGCCGGCGAGCGCGCAGCTCGACCAGGTGGAACAAGCGGTGTTGCGCTACATCGTCGATCGCCGGGCGGATCTCCACGAGCGTGCCCAGGACCTGCACCGGCAGCTGAGTGAGCTGGCGCTTGCCGGCCGTGGTCTGCCGGCGCTGCTCAGGCGTCTGCACGAGCTCAGCGGCGTGCCGGTCCTGCTCGAGCGCGACGGCAACCTGGAGTACGTCGGCGGCGGCAGCCTTGCGCCGGCCGCGGCGACGGCGATTACGGCCGAGCGTCCGGCGCTCGACGACTGGCTTCGAGAGGTCCCGCTGAGCGCCTTCGACCCTCCGGTCGCCTTGCGGGCCGTGGGCAGCGGTGGGGTGCGGCTGATCGCCCCCATCCTCGTCCAGGGCGGCATCGCCGGATTTCTTTCGCTGCTCGGCTCGGAAGGCGAGCTTGGCGAGCTGCACCGGATGGCGGTCGGCCGGGCCGCGCATGCCTGCGCCATCGAGCTCGTTCGCGCTCGCGCGGCTCGCGAGGCTCGCGATGAGGTCGAAGAGGAACTGCTCGATGTGCTCACCACCGGCCGCATGGAATCGCAGGAAGGGGCACGCCAGCGCGCCAAGCGCAAGGGCCTCGATCTGGATGCGCCATACCTGGTGCTGGCGGCGCAGGGCACGCAGCCGGAGCACCGGCGCAGGCTTCGTGGAGCGCTCGAACGCCAGCTCGGGACGATGCGAACGCCGGCGCTGGTGCGGGAGCGCGAGACCAGCGCCGTCGCCCTGGTCTCACTGGCATCGCGGGCGCGCACCGAGCCGCGCGGCTTGATCGACCAGCTGCATCGCGCGTTGCGAACCACCCTGGGCGGGACGATCGCGGTTGGATACGGCGCCGTGCGCTCGGGCGCGGGTGACGTCGCTAGCGCCGCCCGGGAAGCGGAGCAGGCGCTCAGCATGGGCCGGCGGCTCTTTGGCGCCGACAGCGCGACGGCGTTCGCCGACCTGGGCCTCTACCGGCTGCTCTATGCGCTGCAGCCGCTACCCGAGTTGAGCGCCTACCGCGAGGACGTGCTCGGACGGCTCCAGGCCCGGGACCGCGGTGGCGTCCTGATGCACACGCTCAGCGCCTATCTCGCCACCAACGGTAGCCCGACCGACGCGGCCGAGCGGCTGCACCTGCATCGCAATACGGTCCTGTACCGGCTGGGGAGGATCGAGGAGTTGCTGCAGGTCGACCTGCGGGATGCCGAGGTGCGACTCGCCCTGCACCTCGGGCTCAAGATCGGCGACATCCTCGAGCGCTGACGCGGTTAGTGCGGGTGCGTTCGAATCACGTCGGTCACGGGTGGTGCGCTCGGGATGGGCGCCAGCACCGGGGCCGGACCGGCGCCGAGCGCGGATAACACCGCCGCCGCGATCGCCGCGTGTCCCTGGTCGCCCGGATGGAACCAGTCGGCGCGTCCCAGGTAGCTCGAGCCGCCGTCGGCAGCATGAAAGGCGTTGACGGCATAGAAGCCTTCGAGGCTGACGAAGATGCCGCCATGCCGGTCGCAGGCCGCCTCCATGATCGCGTCGAACTGTGGCGACGGCAGCCAGCTACTGATGCAGATGACGCGGACGCCGCTGGCCGTGACCCCGCCGACGATCGCCTCGTACTGCGACGCGAACGCGTCGGCCGGCGTGCTGAAGCCGACGTCGTTGGTGCCCAGCTCGATCGTCACCAGGGCCGGACGGGCGGCGTTGACGGCGGCAAGCTGGGCGACACCCCAGGCGGCCTTGGTCCCGCTCCGCGCGACCAGGTCGAGGTTCATCCCGAGCTTGTCGGCGATGACATAGGGAAACGTGTCGTCCTGGGCGGTCGCGTAGCGGCCGGCGCTGATGCTGTCGCCCAGCGCGACGTAGACCTTGCCTTGCAGGCCGTGGCCGTCGGCACCGGCGTGGACGCCCAGCACCTCGCTGGGGGCCATCACCGGCCCTCGTGTTCCCGGCTGCCCGAGCGCGAGCAGCGCAAGCAATGCCCAAATAAAATATGTCGTCACGACCCGCGGGGTGCGTGGCCCTCTCGCCGTTGACCCCAACCTCCTGAAGCTATTGTGACACCTAGACGAGCGACGACTCCAGGGTGGTCACCATCTCGGCGAGCGCTCGAACCGCCCAGTTTGGACGCTCGGTCATACCGAAGAGCTGCAGGCGAGCCTCGGCGAGGTGCTCGGCGGCTTGCTGCCGGCAGACGACCTCGGCATTCGACTGACCGATGATCGCGCGCGCCGTCTCCATCTCGGCGGCGGTGAACCGGGCCCGGGTCAGCAGGGAGCGCAGCACGCGGCGGTTGCCGGCGGCGCCGCCCTTGAGCGCGATCAGCGTCGGCAGCGTTTTCTTTCCATTCTTGAGGTCGCTGCCGACCGGCTTGCCGGTCTGCGTGGTCGATCCCCAGACGCCGACGATGTCGTCGATCACCTGAAAAGCAATCCCCAGGTGGTAGCCGAACTTGCCGGCTTTTTCCAGCGAGGCCTCACCAACGCCGGCAGCCACACCGCCAAGCCGCGCCGCGCATTCGAAGAGCGCGGCGGTCTTGAGGCCGATCATCTCCAGGTACTCGTCGACGCTGACATCCACCCGCTGCTCGAACTGCAGGTCGAGGACCTGGCCGCGACAGAGCGCGAGCATGCTTTCCGAGAGCAGGGACAGTGCCGGCCGGAGGCGATCGACGTGGCGCGGCGGGAGCAGGTCGATGACGGCGCGGGTGACGAGCGCCTCGAGCGCGGCGCCGGCGTTGATCGCCTGGTTGACGCCCCAGAGCTTCCAGACGCTGGCGCGCCCGCGGCGAAGCTCGTCGTGGTCCTGGACGTCGTCGAAGACGAGCGAGAAGTTGTGCACCAGCTCGACTGCGACCGCCGCCCAGATGGCGTCGGCATAACGGCGGCCGAACGCCTCGCAGCTGAGGAGGGCGATATTGGCGCGTAGCCGCTTGCCCCGGCTCCCACCGGCCTTCCGCAGGCCGAGGTGGTGCTGGACCATTTCGGTGAGCAAGGCACTCTGGCTGGAGCCGACCCGCTGCGCCAACCGACCGAGCTCGCGGTCGAGGGCGGCGTTCATCGCGTCGAGGCGATCGGTGCGCGAGGCGAAGGTGCGACCCTTGACGATCATTTGATTTCGGTCAGCGTCCGGGTTTTTAGCGCCGAGATGGTCGGTGCCGCGGCGCAGAACATGGCCACGCGCAGCTGCCAGGCGAAGCCGTCGAGCAGGCGCCGCACCGGCTCTTCACCTTCGGAAGCCGCGGCCAACACGGCATGGGCGAACCCGGTGAGATCGGCCCCGAGCGCGATCGCCTTGGCGGCGTCGAGGCCGTGCTTCAGGCCGCCGCTGGCGATCAGGGGCAAGCTGGGCGCCGCGCGGTGGGTGGCGATCAGCGCCTCACTGGTCGGGATGCCCCACTCGGAAAAGGCGAGCGCGAGCTCGACCTCCTCGGGGCGCTCGCGGCGGAAGGCCTCGACGCGCGCGAAGCTGGTGCCGCCCAGGCCGGCGACGTCGATCGCGGCCACGCCGGCGGCAGCGAGCTGAGCAGCGGCCTGCTCCGAGATGCCGCAGCCGACTTCTTTGACGATCACCGGGATCGGCAGCTCCTTGCAGAGGGCGCCGATCTTTTCGACCAGCCCCCGAAAGTTGTGGTCACCCTCCGGCTGCAGGGCTTCCTGCAGCGGGTTGAGGTGCAGCACGAGCGCGTCGGCGCCGATCATTTCGATCGCTTCAAGGCACTGTTCCTTGCGCAGCCCGTAATTCAGCTGGACCGCGCCCAGATTGGCGAAGAGCAGCATGTCGGGGGCGACGCTGCGCACCTGGTAGGTCGCACGCAGGTCCTTGTGCGTCAGGCCCGCCCGCTGCGAGCCGACGCCGAACGCGATGCCCACCGACTGGGCCACCAGCGCGAGCCGGCGGTTGATGTCACCGGCGGCGTGGGCCCCGCCGGTCATGCTCGAAATCAGGAAGGGCAGCTTGAGCGGCTTGTTGAGAAATGTCGTCGACGTGTCGATCGCGTCGAGGTCGAGCTCGGGCAGCGCCTGATGGGTGAAGCAAAACCGGTCGAAGCCGGCGGTGCGGGTTGACTGCACCGACGCCTCGAGCGAGAGCTTGAGGTGCTCGAGCTTGCGCTGCGAGATCCGGGAGACGGGATGACCATTGGCATCGAGGGCCATCGCCGTTTAGCTCGCGGCCGCCTCGGCCTCGGCCGCGGCGGGATGGTCGTCGTGCTCCTCGAGCGCGTTGGGGTTTTCCGCCTGCCGCTTGCGCATCATCTGCAGGAAGTAGTCGACGATGATCGGATCGAACTGGGTGCCCTTGCCCGCCTCCAGTTGCGCGAGCGCAAACTCGGGCGTGCGGCGCTGCCGGTATGGGCGCGTCGACGTCATCGCGTGATAGGCGTCGCAGACCGAGACGATGCGCGCGTGCAGCGGGATGTTCTGGCCGGCGAGGCCGTCCGGGTAGCCGCTGCCGTCGAACCACTCGTGATGGTGGAGGACGACGTTCAAGATTTGTCTGAAGGCCTTGATCGGCTGGAGGATGCGCGCGCCCAGGATCGGGTGCATGCGCATGATCAGCTTCTCGTCCTCGTCGAGCTTGCCTTCTTTCAGGAGCACCTTGTCGACCACGCCGATCTTGCCCACGTCGTGCAGGATGGCGGCCAGCCGCAGCTGGTTCGTGTGCGCCGGAGACAGTTGCAGCATGTCGCCGAGGTCCTCCGCCAGCTTGGCGACCGACTGCGAATGGCCGCTGGTGTAGGGGTCCTTGGCGTCGATCGAGGCGGCCAGCGCGTTGAGCGCTTCCAGGGTCGCCTCGCTGTTCGGCGAGAGCATGCCTTCAGCGAGCTCTTCCAGATGGCTGGAGTTTGCGATCTGGCCGAGCCGTTTTTCGAGGGTCGCGACCATCCCGGGTCCAACGGTGTCGGCGCTCGCCAGCTGGGCGACGACCTCGCTCAGGACCGAGTCGAGGGCGGCCACACTCTCGAGCTCGCAGGCACCGCAGATGCAGTTGCGGCCGCGCTTCTTCGCCATGTACATCGCCAGGTCGGCGCGGTTCAACAGCTCGTCCCGGTTCTTGGCATCGACCGGGTAGGTCGCCCATCCGACCGACGCCGTGAGGGGCGCGAAGATCGTCTTGGGGTTGTACATGAAGACCTTCGCCAGCGTGTCGCAGATCTCCTGGGCGCGCGTGGGCGCGGTCTGCATATCAACGCCGGGCAGGATGGCGACGAACTCCTCGCCACCGTAGCGGGTGACCGTATCCTCACGGCGCATCGTGGACGAGATCGTCCGCGCCGCCGCCTTGAGCGCCACGTCACCGGCGGCGTGGCCAAAGCTGTCGTTGTAGACCTTGAAGCGGTCGAGGTCGATCATCATCACGGTGATCGAGCCGCCGATGTCTTTGGTCCGTTCCAGCTCTTCGTCGAAGCGCGTGTGGAAATATCGATGGTTGGGCAGCCCGGTGACGGAGTCGGTAACGGACAGCTTTTGCGCCTGGTCGAGGGCGTGGGCGTTGCGCATCGCGATGCCGGCCCGCTCCGCGTAGGTCAGCATCAGCTCCTGCTCCGTCTGGCGGAGCGGCTGGACCCGCGCCGAAAAGCCGATGATCATGTCGGCGATGGCCCTCGCGCCGTGGAACACCGGGACCCGAAACCAGAGTCCGGCCGGCAGCGGCTTGTGCGTGTTCGGCAGCAGCACGCTTGGATCAGGGACCGGAATCACCTGCTCGCCGGTCGCCGGGTTGAGCGCCAGCCGGGCGCCGGTCATGTCGACACCGGCGTGGTTGGCCTTCAGCTCCGGATTCCAGTCGACGTAGAGCGTCGAAGCCGGCGGCGCCGTCTCGTCCTGGCCGATCAGCGGCGGCATCTGCACCTGGAGCAGGAAGGCGTCGGCGTTGAGCAGCAGCCGCCCTTTTTCTGCGGTCAGCAGGCAGGTCTGCTCGAACTCGAGGTCGCGGTTCAGCTCGACGGTGACCTCCGAGAGTGAGGCGTGCGCCCGTTCGAGCTCCTCCTGCAGCGCTCGCTCGGCCCGTCGGGCACGGTCGCCGACGAAGCCGACGAAGACGCCGGTGAGGGCGACGAAGCCGGTGCGCATCGCCAGGTTGGTCAGGTCGACGAACCTCAGCGAGGCGCCGGCCACAGCGTTGTTGTAGTAGACGACGGCGGTGTAGCTGAGGGCGATCGTCAGCACGGCAACGATCGCCGCCAGCCCGCCGAAGCGGACCGCGGTGGTGACGGTGACGACGAAGTAAGCGAGGAAGAAGGGGGAGTCCAGGCCGCCGGTCACGGCCACGCCGCCAGTCACCAGCAGCACATCGCCGATCGCGGAGATGTAGCCGCTGGTCAGCCAGCCGGGCTTGCGCGGCAACAGGACGACCAGGAGGATGAGGTTGTAGATGGCGCCCAGGCCGATCAGGGCCAGCAGCGTGATCAGCGCCTGCTGCTTCAGGCTCGACGAGAGAAAAGGCAGCGCGCCGAGGGAAACGAGGATCGCCAGCCAGCGGATCCAGATGATGCGCCGTTCCATCTCGATCGCGGAGGCGTCGAGCGAGTCGGTGCCCGCCGGCTTGCGGGCCCCCAGCTTGAGATTGATGGCGCTGCTCACGGCGTTGGCCTAGCCGGCCCTCTGCAGGCGATCCTGCCGTGGCTTGGCGCGCGGGACTTCATAGAAGTCGAGCAGTACCTGGGTGCTGTCGATCAGGTGATTCAAGAACTGCTGGGTGATGCCGGTGCGGCGCTCGCGCGCGATCGCCTTCTTCAGCTGCTCGAACTCGTCCTCCATCAGGTGATGGACGGCTTCGTGCGCGCTCTCGTGCGTTTTATCGCCCGCGCCCAGGATCAGGTCGACGGCGTTGAAGCGGCCCTGCGCCGCCTCGCGCTCGTGGGTGCGCAGGTCGTTGGCGAGCCGCACGACCCGCGACGCCTGGCAGATGTGGCCGAAGATCCGGTTCTTGAGCTCCTGCGACACGTCCTGGTAGGAAAAGGCCAGGATCGAGACCTGGACGATCGGGAAGGAACTGCTGTACATGCCGTTGGCCAGGTAGGCGTCGAGCGTGACGCGCTCCTTGTGCTTGAGCCAGTGGTTCTCCTGGAGCATCGTCCAGATCGACTTTTCCCAGACCAGCCGGCGCATGGCTGTCCACTCGTCGGGCACCTCGTCCTCGCGGAACTGATCCTCGATCTTGCGCCCGATGGTGGCGTGCAGCAGCGGCATCTGGCTGAGATCGCGATTGTGCCAGAGCAGGAACGTCTGGCAGACCCGGCGGTAGTCGCCGAGGTCGAGCTCGGCATGGTCTTCTTCCAGATAGTCGTCGATGTAGACGATGTAGGCCATCGTCCGGGCCAGCGTCAGCGCCTGTTCGAAGCTCGCGCTGGGATGGAGCAGGACGGCGGCGCGGCAGACTTCGCCCAGCATGTCGTCGCCACGCGGGTTGGCGTCCACCAGGTGGCGGACGACGGGGGCCTCATCGGCTTGCCGGAGCAGAATCTCCTTGAGCTTGTTAATCCGCCGGTCTAGCATGGCCACTCCTTTGGAGCTGAATCTGGGCGGCGAGGACGGCCGACCGAACCACCTGCGACGGGCCGTAGAGCGTCTTGCCGATCCACATGGGTGTGACGGGCTCGTCGGCGGTTTCATTCAGGTATTGGGCGGCCCGCTCGAGGGAGCCGGCCACCTGGGTCTGCCAGGTCTCGGGGGCGAGCATCAGCGCCTGGACCGCGTAGGCGGTTTCCTCGGCGGTTCCGCGGTCGAACCAGCCCCAGGAGCCGTCCGGGCGCTGGCTCTTGAGGAACCAGGCGAAGGCCGGCTCGCAGAGGTCCGGTGCCGGCGTGAGGAGCGCGAAGACGGCGTGGGCGGTGGCATAGAAGGGGGAACCATGCCACTTGTCGACCCAGTGGTCGCCGTCTACGCGCGCGTCGCGCAGGTACTTGATGACCTTCTGCTGGATGACGTACTGGCGTGGGAAGGCGCTGACGGCGCGCAGCACCTCGAGGACGTGGGCATTGGCGGTGACGGACGCGTCGCGCTCGAGCGGGAAGGTGAAGAAGTAGTTGACGCCCTCGAAGGGCCGAAGCGGACCCGCGGAGATCGGATAGCCGTACTGGTGAAGGACGGTGAGCGTCAGGGCGGTGTCGTCGGCGTCGGCGCGGAGTCCTTCTTTCGCCACCCCGACGCCATCATCGGTAAGGGCCTGGGCCAGATAGCGAACCAGCGGCTCCGCCTCTTTCGGCCGCTGATCGGCGCGCGCCAGGTTGTAAAGCACCCACGCGATCTCGAAGACCTCGAACGGCTCGACCGTCGGCAGGCTGCCGTCACCGCGGTTGCGCAGCAGCCGCGCGAGATATTCATTGGCCCGCTCGTCGCGCGTCTTTGCCAAGAAAAAGGCCGTCGCGGAGGGGGAGTTCGCAAACGAGCCGTTGGGGGAAAGCTGGGCGCGGGCGGCCTCGACATCGAGCCGGCCGCCGAGGTACTCGAGCGAGTGGAGAAGCGGGGTCGGCACGTTGTAGATGAGCCGCGGCGGAATGTGCCCGATCTTCGCGTCGCGCTGGGCGATGATCCCCATGAAGCGTTCGTAGGGCAGCGGCAGCTCGCGGGCTTTCGCCTCGTCGAGCAGGGCCGGCAACAGGAGCTCGAAGCCGGCCATGTCCGGGCCGGTCTGCCAGGTGGCCGTGTCTTCGTACAGGTAGCGGAGCGCTCTGGTTCGCGCCCGGTGCGCGGCGCCATCCTGTACGTCCTGGGGGAGATCCGCGATCGCCAGCAGCGCGCTCAGCGTCGAGATGACCTTCTCTTTGGGGATGGGCAGGCTGGTTCCGAAGCTGCCATCGGCGTTCTGGTTGCGCAGGAGCCAGCGGATCGCCTGGGGATAGGCAAGCTGGTTCGCGTTGTCCTGGTCGCGCAGCCGGGCGACAAAGGCGGTATCGTAGGCGGCCGCCGAGATCGCCCCTTGCTGGAGCGAGGCGAGCAACTGGCGGACGAGGTCGGCGTCCGGCAGCTCCGCCCGACGGGAAAGGACTCCCCGGCTTGCGTACTGGACGTCCTGGATTTCCGTGCTCACGCCCCCTTTGGCGGCGCATTCCCTGCGCCTAGGGCGAGGCTACTGCCGCCTCGTTGCGGCAGACGTTTCAAGTGGACGTAACAGGGTGATGACCCCGGCAAGCGAGGCGGGCGCAAGGCGTTGTCCGGATACGGGGTCCAGGGACGGGCCCGAAGAGAGGGACGGTTTTGCGCTCGCTTTTCCGCTTGGATCCGTGCGCCAGGTTCATGGTGGTGATCCATGGCGCCTACAACGGGTCAAACCTGCTGGCCGGGACCTTCCTCTCGATCTTCCTCTGGCGGGCGAGCCACGACCTGACGCCGATCGCCGTGTACAGCGGGCTGAGCGCCCTGATGATCCCCCTGGCTTTTCTCGCCAACGGGCTCCTCTGGCGCCGGCTCGGGGCGGGTGGCTTGATCCGGCTCGGGCTTGGCGGCAACGGCCTGGCGTATCTGCTGGTGTTAGTCCTGGGCAACCAGGCGCCGCACTGGGTCATCGTGCTCGGCCTGCTTCGTGGGATCGCCGAGGGCTTTTACTGGTCCGGCTTTCACCTGGTGACCTACGACAGCACCTCCGATCAGGACCGTGATCGGTACTTCGGGGTCCAGGCGACCGCGAACGCGTTCCTGACGGCGATGCTGCCTCCGCTTGCCGGGACGATCATCGTGGCAGGGAGCCGGCTGCAGACGCCGTACGGCGGCTACGAGCTGGTCTTCGGGCTGGCCGCCGTGATGCTGATCGCGGCGATGGCGCTAGCCGGCCGCTTGCCGTCGGCCGCGCGGCCCCGGCTCTCGATCGAGCGCGTGATCCGCCTCGTCAAGCGCAATCCGGACTGGCAGTGGGTCACCCGCGCCAGGCTCGCGGATGGCTTCACCGGCAGCCTGATCGGCCTGGTGCTGACGATCCTGACCTTCCTCGTGCTCAACAACGAACAACAGGTGGGCAACTTCAACGGGCTGATCGGGCTGCTCGGGGTCGGCATGAGCCTCGCGCTGGCGACCGTGATGAAGCCGCAGCATCGCACCATCTATGCGCTGGTCGGCGGGGCGTTGCTTGTGCTCTCGACGCTGGTGCTGCCGCTGTATCTCACCGGATGGGCGCTGCTGGCGTTTGGGTTGCTGCGTGCGATCGGTGGGCCCTTGCACGGGAATGCGCTGGCGCCGATGGCGCTCCAGGTCATCGACCGCGATCCGACGCCGCGCGCGATGCGATACGACTACATCGTGCACTCCGAGCTTTGCCTCGGCGTCGGGCGGGTGCTGAGCATCGGATGCTTCCTGCTGCTGGCAACCCCGGGCAACCAGATGCTGGTCGCGCGCATCGTCGTCGTCATCGCCGGCGCGGCACCGATGCTGATCTGGGCCGCCTTCGCCCGGGTCTCCCAGCGCCCGAGCGTCGACGAAGCCGAGGCCCGCCCGCTGGTGTCGGCCGCATGACGGTGCTGGCCGTAAGGCCAATCGCAAGGGTGCGGCGGATTCGAAACGCCGCTCCCGGATACCCGCCGGAATACGAGGTCACTCGCCGTTACGCAGACCGAAACGACCACCAGCGTTATATGGAGTAGGGGATGGCCAGACCGGCCGTCAAAAAAGCATGATCCAGTGGATTCGCGACCGGATGCAGCGAAAGGGCCAGTCCATGGTCGAGTTCGCGCTCATCCTCTGCCTGGTTGCGGTGGTCGCCATCGTCACGATCGCCGCCACAGGCAACCAGCTGGTGCTGACCTATCAGGACATCATGGAAGCGGTCAGCAACCCGAGCGATCCCGGCGGCACCACGACATTCATGTGCCCGGACGGCACGCCCGCGGTGCTCCACGGCCACAAGTACCACTGCCAGTGAGGCTCGACGGATTGGTGGAGCGAAAGGGACTCGAACCCTCGACCCCTGCGATGCGAACGCAGTGCTCTGCCAGCTGAGCTATCGCCCCGGTAGGCGATTATAGGTCGACAACGTCGCCCCGCCCGACGGCCAGGACAGGCCCTGAACTCGAAGGCTTTCCTGGTTGTCTTTGTTTGATTCTCATGGGGCGCGCATAGACTAGGACTATGGCTCAGTTCCGGCCAGATCAGCAGCCGCCCACGCCGAACCCCAAAAACCCTCGCCAGCCCGGCTCCTGGATCCGGATGGCGCTCCTCGCCGGACTCGGCCTGTATATCGTCGTCCTGCTCGTACCATTCATCGGGCGCGTCGGCGGCGCCGGGCGAGCCGACATCACCTACTCGCAGCTGAAGACCGAAATCAACAAGGGCGACATCGCGGGGTTGCTCACGCTCCAGGGCCAGGATGCGCAGGGCAGCCTGAACCACACGATCACCGGACTGAACGGCGTCACCAGCGCTGATTTCGACGCGACCATGCCGACGGACGTCGGCCTGATCGATCCGACCCTGATCACCGCGCTCGACAGTCAGCACGTCAATTACCAGTTCAAGCCGGACACCGGTGGCCTCGCCAACCTTCTTCTGTCCTCCTTGCCGTTTGTGGCGCTGCTGGCGCTCATGTTCTGGTTGATGCGGCGCAGCGGCCAGGCGGCGCAGGGCATCTTCAGCTTCGGCCGTAGCCGCGCCCGCCTGCAGCAGGCCGGCGCGCCCAAGACAACCTTTCACGATGTCGCCGGCGTCGACCAGGCGCAGTTCGAGCTGCAAGAGATGGTCGACTTCCTCCGTGACCCGCAGAAGTTCCAGAAGCTCGGCGGCCGGATGCCGAAGGGCGTCCTGCTGATCGGCCCGCCCGGGACGGGCAAGACGCTGCTCGCCCGCGCGATCGCCGGTGAAGCCGGCGTGCCCTTCTTCAGCATCTCCGCCTCCGAGTTCGTCGAGATGTTCGTCGGCGTCGGCGCCTCCCGGGTACGCAGCCTCTTCGAGGATGCGAAGAAACACTCGCCGTCGGTGGTCTTCGTCGACGAGCTCGACGCCGTCGGCCGGCAGCGAGGCGCCGGCCTCGGTGGTGGCAACGACGAGCGCGAGCAGACGCTGAACCAGCTGCTGGTCGAGATGGACGGCTTCGATCAGCGCGAAGCGGTGGTCGTGGTCGCCGCCTCCAACCGCGCCGACGTCCTCGACCCGGCGTTGCTGCGCCCGGGCCGCTTCGATCGCCGCGTCATCGTCGACCGGCCCGACCGGCGCGGGCGGGCCGCCATCCTCAAGGTGCATACCCGTAACGTGCCGCTGGACCCGGACGTCGAGCTCGATATCATCGCCCGCTCCACGCCGGGCCTGGTGGGCGCCGACCTCTCGAACCTGGTCAATGAGGCCGCCCTGCACGCCTCGCGCGTGAACCGCACGGCCGTCACGATGCAGGACTTCGAAGATTCCTTCGACCGTGTGGTGCTCGGCTCCGAGCGCAAGATCTACCTGAGCGAGGGGGAGCGGCGGGTGATCGCCTATCACGAGTCCGGCCACGCGCTGGTCGCCTGGTATCAGCCGCAGTCGGACCCGGTCCACAAGATCACGATCGTGCCGCGGGGGCAGGCGCTGGGCGTGACCCAGTCGATTCCGACGGATGACCGGCACAACCTGTCCGAGGAGTACCTGCAAGCCCGGATCGCGATGGCCCTGGGCGGACGCGCCGCCGAGCACCTCGCGCTGGGGAGCATCACCACGGGCGCCCAGAACGATCTGGAGACCGCCACCGAGCTGGCCCGTCGCATGGTGGTCAGCTGGGGGATGAGCCAGAAGATGGGCCTCTTTTCCTTCGACGACTCGGCGCAGGCAGTCTTCCTCGGCCGCGAGCTGGCCGGCAATCCGCACGTCAGCCAGCGCACCGCCTCGATCATCGATGAGGAGGTCACGCGTATGCTCACCGAGGGCTACGAGCGCGCGGAGGGGATCATCAGCGAACACCGCGCCAAACTCGATATGCTCGCCACCGCGCTGCTCCAGGAGGAAGTCCTCGAGGAGGACCAGATCGCCCGGCTGATCGGACCGCGGGCGCTCGAGGGCGGCATGGCGGCGCCAAAACCCTTCCGGCCCGCGGTCAGCGACGCCGAAGAGCAGATCTGAGCGTGGGGAAGAAGAAAAAGACCGGCCCCCACCCCGCGCTTCCCCAAGGGGGGAGGGAAACAGAAGCGCCGCTCGCGCCGGCCGTCGGGCCGGCCCCAGAGGCGTTGCGCAAGCTGCCGCTGATTCCCCTGCGTGACGACGTCGTCTTCCCCAAGCTGATCGTGCCCCTCTCGGTGGGCCGGCGGACCTCGATCGCGGGCATCACCACGGCGATGGATCGCGACAAGCAGATCTTCCTGGTCGCGCAGAAGGATCCGCAGATCGACGACACGTTAGAAAAGGATCTCTACGCGATGGGCACCATCGCGGAGATCAACGGGATGCGCCAGACGCCTGCCGGCGTCCAGATGCTGGTGGGCGGCGTCCAGCGTGCGCGCATCGCGCGCTTTACCCAGTTCAAGCCCTTCATCGAGGTGGAGGTTGAGCCGATCAAGGACCAGGTCGGTGAAGGCCTCGAGCTGGAGGCCCACCTGCGATCCGTCAAGAGTCTCTATGAGAAATACGTCGAATCGGGGGCCGCCGTCGCTCCTGAGGTCGCGGCGACGGTGCAGAAGACCGACGACGCCGTCTACCTGGCGGACCTGGTTTCCGCGGCGCCCGATCAAACGCTGGAGCAGAAGCAGCACATGCTGGAAACGCCGAACGTCCTCGAACGGCTGAGGCTGCTGGCACTCTTCCTCAGTAAGCAGGTCGAGATCCTCGAGCTGAAGGCGAAGATCCAGAACGAAGTCCAGAGCACGATCGGCAAGCTGCAGCGCGAGCAGATCCTGCGCGAGCAGCTGAAGGCGATCCGCAAGGAACTTGGCGAAGACGAGGAAGGCGCCGACCTCCACAATCTGCGAGAGAAGATCGAGACCGCCGGCATGCCGGATGCCGTCAAGGAACGCGCCCTCAAAGAGGTCGACCGGATGCAGAGCATTCCGGCCGCCTCGCCCGAGGTCGGGATTATTCGCACCTATGTCGACTGGCTGGTGGCGTTGCCCTGGGCCGCGCCGGCGGCGGAAAGCTGGGACATCAAGCAGGCGGCGAAAGTCCTCGACGAGGACCACTACGGCGTCGAGAAAGTCAAGGAACGCATCCTCGAGTACATGGCGGTCCGCCAGCGCTCGCAGAGTCTGCGTTCACCGATCCTCTGCTTCGTCGGTCCTCCGGGCGTCGGGAAGACCAGCCTTGGCAAGTCGATCGCGCGGGCGCTGGGCAGAAAATTCGTGCGGCTCTCCCTGGGCGGCATTCATGACGAGGCCGAGATCCGCGGCCACCGCCGGACCTACATCGGCGCGATGCCAGGGCGCATCCTGCAGCAGATGAAGGTCGCCGGCCACAAGAACCCGGTCTTCATGCTGGACGAGATCGACAAGGTCGGCGCCGACTGGCGCGGCGATCCGTCATCGGCGTTGCTCGAGGTCCTCGACCCCGAGCAGAATCGCGACTTCTCGGATCACTACCTGGAAGTGCCCTACGACCTGTCGCAGGTGCTGTTTATTACGACAGCGAACGTGGTCGACACCATCATCCCGCCGCTGCGCGACCGCATGGAGATCATCCGGCTTCCCGGATACACCGAAGACGAGAAGATGCACATCGCCCAGCAGTTTTTGGTGCCGCGCCAGCTGCGCGAGCACGGCGTGACCGAGGAGCACCTCGAATTCACGGCGGCAACGCTCCGGATGCTGATCCGCGAGTACACCCACGAGGCCGGCGTCCGCAACCTCGAGCGCGAGATCGCCAACATCGCCCGCAAGATTCCGCGGCGCATTGCCGAGGGCCAGACGGAGAAAGTCACCGTCGAGCCCAGCGACCTGACCGGCTACCTGGGGCCGGCGCGCTTCGACTTCGGTGTCGCCGAGTTGGAAGACCAGATTGGCGCGGTCACCGGCGTCGCCGTAAACGAATATGGCGGTGACGTGATGACCGTCGAGGCGATCGCGATGAACGGCCGGGGCGAGTTCGCGTTGACGGGGCAGATCGGCAAGGTCATGGAAGAGTCCGCTCGCGCCGCGGTGAGCTACGCGCGGGCGCATGCGGCTGAGCTCGGTGTCCGGCCGGCGTTCTTCGACGAGCACTTCTTTCATATCCACGTCCCCGCGGGGGCCATCCCGAAAGACGGTCCCTCCGCCGGGATCACGATGGCGACGGCGGTCGTCTCCGTGCTCACCGATCGGCCGGTTCGGCGCGACGTCGCGATGACCGGCGAGATCACACTTCGCGGCAAGGTGCTGCCGATCGGCGGCCTGAAAGAGAAGCTGCTGGCCGCCCATCGCGCCGGCATCAAGACCTTCATCCTGCCGGAGAAGAACCGCAAGGACTTGCACGAGGTCCCGGATGAAGTGAAGCAGTCGATGGAACTGGTCATGGTGAAACACGTCGACGAGGTGCTCGAGAAAGCGCTGCTGCCGGCGACGCCTCGTGTCGCGGCTCGCGGCCTCGGATTCCGCCGCCCACTCGGCGATTCCCAGCCTGGCACCGTCAACTAAGGCAGGGCTCTTGTTCGCTGGCGCGCTGCTGCTCAGCGCCTGCACGCTGCAGCCCGACGTCTCGCAGGCGGCGCCCAACGGTCACGTCGGCGCCAAAGCGGCGCCACTCTCCGGGGACACGCTGGCCGGCTCGCCCCTGCGGATCGATTTTTACCAGGCCAAGACCGTCCTGGTTTTCTGGGCCGCCTGGTGTGGGCCCTGCCGCAACGAGCAGCCCGGCGTCAACGCGCTGGCGGCGCGGTATGCGCCCTCAGGCGTTCGGTTCTACGGGGTGGATCTCCTCGACCACGACCGTGCGCTGGCGCGGGCCTTCGTGCACGAGTTCAACGTCAGCTATCCGAGCCTGTACGACGACTCAGGCACGATCGCGGCCGCCTATGAGGTGGACTCGCCGCCCTCGTTCGTGATGGTGGATCAGCGCGGGATCGTGGTGGCGCGCTACCCGGGGGAGGCGTCGACGGCGCAGCTGCAAACGCTGATCGATCAGAAGCTTCTTACTTCGTCCGGCGCTGCCACCGCGTCGCCTTGAGCATCTTCTTGTGCTTGTGTTTGCGCATTTTTTTCCTGCGCTTTTTGATTACCGAGCCCAAGAATGGCCCTTTGTCGATGCTTCGGTGGCGTGCATGTGCCGGAACATTCTACGGGATATCGGAGTTTAGACTTAAGAGAAAGGCGAGTACCCAATAGGAGCATGTCATGAGTGAAGCCGTCATTGTCGAAGCGGTCCGCACGGCCATCGGGCGCCGCAACGGGAAGCTTAGCCCGGTGCGTCCCGACGACCTGCTGGCGCTGACGCTCAAGGAAGTCGTCAACCGCGCCGGCGTCGATCCGGCGGTGGTCGACGACGTCATCGTCGGCTGCGTGACGCAGACAGGCGAGCAGGGGCTGAACATCGGCCGCGCATCGGTGCTGATCGCCGGCTTTCCGATCGAGGTCCCGGGCACGACGATCAATCGCTTCTGCGGCTCCGGCCAGCAGGCGGTGAATTTTGCCGCGCAGGGCGTGATGTCCGGCGCCCAGGATGTCGTGATCGGCGCCGGCGTCGAAAACATGTCCCGGGTTCCGATGGGATCGGACGCCTTCGGCCCCGGCGAAGGCCCGGTGAGCGCGAAGCTGACGGATCTCTACGAGATCATCCCGCAGGGCAACTCTGCGGAGATGATCGCGAAGAAATGGGGATTCTCGCGCGCGCAGCTGGATGAGTTCGCGTACCAGAGCCACGTCAAGGCGGGGCAGGCGATCCAGGAAGGACGGTTCACGAGCCAGATCTTTCCGGTCGAGGTCAAGCAGAACGGCAGCAGCTATCGTTTCGAGACCGACGAAGGCGTGCGCATTCCACCGTCGCGCGAGAAGATGGCCCAGCTGAAGCCGTCATTCCAGGAAGACGGCGTGGTCACGGCAGGAAACTCGAGCCAGATTTCAGACGGCGCCGCCGCGGTCCTGATCATGACGGCGCAGAAGGCCAAGGAACTCGGGCTCAAGCCGCGGGCGCGGATCGTGGCCCAGGCGATCGTCGGCTCCGAGCCGACCATCATGCTGACCGGGCCGATCCCCGCGACCGCGAAAGTGCTGAAGAAGGCCGGCCTGCAGCTGAAAGACATCGATCTCTTCGAGGTCAATGAAGCCTTCGCCCCGGTCGTCCTCGCCTGGCAGCAGGAAACCGGCGCCGACATGGAAAAGGTCAACTACAACGGCGGGGCGATCGCGCTCGGGCACCCGCTCGGTGCGAGCGGCGCCCGGCTGGTCACCACGCTGCTCAATGAGCTCGAGCGCCAGGATGCCCGCTACGGCCTGAGCACGATGTGCATCGGCTACGGCATGGGCATCGCGACGATTATCGAGCGCCTCAAGAACTAAACGAGAGCAGCCCGACATAGGCGCCGCTGAAGCGCTTGCGGAACTTTTCGTGACCCGCTACGTCTACTCATTGCATGCAGCAGCTGGCTGGGGTCATCGTCGAGCGCCTACGCAGGACCTGGTTCGGTTCCGTCCTGGCGCTGCTCTGGTTGGCGCTGGTGACGATCGTGCCCACGGTCAGGCAATGCTTCGGCATTGCCGCCAAGCGTGGCGAGGTCGGCGGCATCGTCTGCAGCTGGGGCCCTGCCCTCGAAAGTCTCCGGCAACCTGGGTTGGCGCTGCTGCTCGTATTCGTCGGCGCCATCGCCCTTGTCCCATTGCTCGTCCGTGATCCCTCGGCGATCCTCGCCACCGGGATCGCGAGCGCCGTCGTTGTCATCGGGCTCGTCGCCTTCAGCAGCATCAATCCTCATTTCGATCTCGCGCTCTCCCGACTCGGCCTGCCGATCGGGAGTGAGGCCGATGCAGGAATGCTCGCGCTGCTTCTAGCGAGCGCTGCCTGGATCATCGCCAGCTTCAGGCTTCGCTCTCGCCCGATCACCTGACGGTTTCGCCGGTCGTCGACCGCTCAGTTCTTCGTCCGGCGGTCAGGGAAGTCGATTCGCTGTGGCAAGCGGCGGCGCTCGACCACGCCCGAAAGGACAAACAGGAAAATCACCTGGGTCAGGAAGTAGATGGCGACGATCAGGTCGAGCAGCGCCGGCATCCCGGCACCGTTCTCGCGAACGTCCGCGACCGCGAGACCAAAGAACAGGAAGGAACAGAGGTAGGTAAGGAATGCGATCGAGTAGATCGTGTTCTTCCAGAGCTGGCGGTTGCCCAAGAGCCGGTTCACGGGGCCGCGCTCCGTCGAGGGCCGCAGCTCGATCGGATCTACTTCTTGCATTTCCACTGATGGCCTCTTAGTTGAAGGGTCTCGCCGGTTTGGCATGTTCCGGACGCCGGGGTCGTATCAGGAGTGACGACGCTGCCGTCAGGCGCATAGGTATTGCTGTCGAGCATGTGCGTGAACTCAAACGAGACTTCCTGGTAGAGCCCGCTGAGCTGCGTGCCGGCCAGCGCGATGACGGCGAAGGTGATCGTTGCCAGGAGCACCATCAGAAACGCGTACTCGATCATCGCTTGTCCTTGTTTCCTGCGCCGTCTCTTCATCGCTTCAACGACGGTAGCACCCGATTACGTGCGATTCATCCGCCGTTTGGACACAACTCACCGCACCGAACTACGCTTGTGCCTACGACATTTGGTCGAACGCGGCGCGCAGTTCCTGGTAGCTCGTCGTAAGGTGTTCGTTAAGGATCTTGGTTTCGGCGACGACGGGCATGAAGTTGGTGTCGCCGTCCCAACGGGGCACGATGTGCTGGTGGACGTGGTCGGCGACGCCGGCGCCGGCGATCTTGCCGGCGTTGATGCCGAGGTTGAAGCCCTGCGGCTTGAGCACCTGGCGCAGGACGCGAAGCGAACGCTGGGTCAACGCCGTTACGGCGCTCGCGGTCGCCGCCGGCAGGTCCTCGAGGTTGGCGAGATGCGCGCGCGGCGCAACCATCAGGTGGCCGTTGTTGTACGGGTAGCGATTGAGCAAGGCGAGCGCCAGCTCGGTGCGCGCAAGCACGAGGAGCTCGGCATCGCGCGCGGCATTCGCGGCGGCCGCCTCGCAAAAGAAGCAGCCATCGGGCTTCGGACCTTTGATGAAGTCCATCCGCCAGGGCGCCCACAGGTGTTGCACCGCTGAATCATAGAGACGCGGGGCGCCGATGATTGCTGCGGCAGTTACACAAAGGCGTGTATACTGCGGGACGTGCCGGCAGCGCGGTTGCCCCTCCCGATCAGTTGCTAAACTTGACCCTCGACCTACGCGCGTGGGGCCGTGGCGCAGCTGGGAGCGCGACTGCATGGCATGCAGTAGGTCACGAGTTCGAATCTCGTCGGCTCCACCATCCCCTCACTGACATGGCCAGGACTGTCGCCCCCGTTTACGATCCGCAGGCTATCGAGCCCAAATGGCGCGAGGCCTGGAAGCAGGCCGGCCTGTTCCGCGTCACCGAGGATTCGAGCAAGCCGAAGTTCTACAACCTCGTCATGTTTCCCTACCCGTCGGGCCCGTTGCACATGGGCCACTTCCGGAACTACGTGATCGGGGACGCCTTTGCCCGCTACAAGGTGATGCGCGGCTTCAACGTGCTGAACCCCTTCGGCTGGGACGCCTTCGGCCTGCCGGCGGAGAACGCCGCGATCAAGAGTGGGATCCCGCCGCGGGTCTCGACCGAGGGGAACATCGCGATCTCCAAACACGAGCTGGACCTCATGGGCGTGCTCTTCGCCTGGGAGCGCGAGGTCACCACCTGCAACGACGATTACTACCGCTGGACCCAGTGGCTCTTTTTGAAATTGCTCGAGCGCGGCCTCGCCTACAAGCAGAAAGCCGCGGTCAACTGGTGCCCGAAAGACAACACCGTGCTCGCCAACGAGCAGATCGTCAACGGCGTCTGCTGGCGATGTGGCACCAAGCCGACCAAGATCGAGCTGGAGCAGTGGTTCTTCAGGATCACCGCCTATGCCCAGCGCCTGCTCGACGACCTGCAGAAGCTCGATCGCTGGCCGGAACGCGTCAAGGTTATGCAGGCGAACTGGATCGGCCGCAGCGAGGGCGCGGAACTGGACTTCTTCGTCGAACGCGACGGCAAGCTGCGCGTCTTCACCACGAGGCCGGATACGGTGTTCGGCGCCACCTTCATGGTCATCGCGCCCGAACACGAGCTGGTCAAACGCATCGTGACGGCCGAGCAGCGCGCGGCGGTCGACGCCTACATCGAACGGACGAAGACCGAGACCGAGATCGAGCGGCTCTCGACCGAGCACGCGAAGACCGGCGTCTTTACCGGCGCTTACGCCGTCAATCCCTTCGCCGACGAGCGCATTCCGATCTGGGTGGCGGACTACGTCCTCGCCACCTATGGAACCGGTGCCATCATGGCCGTGCCCGGCCATGACAGCCGCGACTTCGAGTTCGCGCGCACCTACAAGCTGCCGATCCGCCGCGTGATCAGCGTCAGCGCTGATGCCGGCAGCGAGGCGCTCGACGCCGCGTTCGAGTCGTACCAGGGCGTGCTCGTCAACTCCGGGTCGTTCAGCGGGCTCAGCGTCAAGGACGGGATCGAGCGGATCACCGCCGAGGCCGAGCGCAAAGGCATCGGCAAGCGGACGATCACCTACCGGTTGCGCGACTGGCTCATCTCGCGCCAGCGCTACTGGGGCGTGCCGATTCCCATCATCTATTGTCCGGACCACGGTATCGTCCCCGTGCCCGAGGACCAGCTTCCCGTCCCCCTCCCCGAGCAGGTCGAGTTCCGTTCCGACGGCCAGAACCCGCTGGCGCACACGCCGGCATTCTTGAACACGACCTGCCCGAAATGCGGCAAGCCGTCGCGACGCGAGACCGACACGATGGACACCTTCGTCGACTCGTCCTGGTACTTCCTGCGTTACGCGGATGCCAAGAACCAGCGGCTACCGTTCGACAAGAAGAAAGCGGACTACTGGATGCCCGTCGACCAGTACACCGGCGGCATCGAGCATGCCATCCTGCACCTGCTCTACTCGCGCTTCCTGATGAAGGTGCTGTTCGACGCCGAGATGGTCTCCGTCGACGAGCCGTTCGCCGCGCTGTTCACCCAGGGGATGATCCATCGCAATGGCTTTGTGATGGCGAAGTCGAAGGGCAACGGCATCACGCCCGACTACATGGTCGAGCAGTACGGGGCCGACACCGGGCGCGTCTACGAGCTCTTCATCGGGCCGCCCGACCAGGACGCCGAGTGGAACGATCGCGGCGTCGATGGCGTGGCGCGGTTTTTGAACCGGGTCTGGCGACTCGTGGTCGGCGAGGAAGACTCAGTCGCCCCCACCCTGGCCTCGCCCGCAGGGGGAGGGAATATCGCCGAGACGTTGACCCGCAAGCTGCACGAGACGATCGAGAAGGTGACCAGGGATGTCGAGGGGTTCCGCTTCAACACCGCGATGTCGGCCTTGATGGAGCTTTCGAACGCGATGCAGGATTACCTGCAGGCGGGCGGCCAGCGAAACCAGGCGTGGGATGCTGTCTGCCGCGATCTCAGCCGGTTACTCGCGCCCTTTGCGCCTCACCTAGCCGAAGAGCTCTGGCGGCGGCAGGGCGGCGAGGGGCTGGTGGCATTCGCGCCCTGGCCCGAGGCGGACGAGGCCATCTTGCGGCGATCCCAGGTGACCGTCGTGGTCCAGATCGACGGCCGGCTGCGCGATCGCGTGGAGATGCCGGCCGGCGTCGACGAGGCCCAGGCCAAGGAGCGGGCGCTGGCCTCCGCCAAGATCGAGCGGGCGCTCGGTGGCCGAAAGGTCGTCGCAGCGGTGTACGTCCCGGACCGGCTGATCAACCTGGTCACCGAGTAAGCCATGGCGCCTCAATGTCGGTACCTGGTCGCTTGGCCGAGCCCTTAGCCTTGGGCAACTACACTAATGCGTGGCAGCGCTTCCGCCGGGCCGGTCTTGGCTGGCTCTACCGGCATGACTGGCATCTGGCTGGCGTGCTCGCGCTCGCCATCCTCGCGACGGCGGCCTATGCGCTCTGGCCGCGTGGGGCCGCTAGCGCCGTACTCGCCCCGGCGGCGATCTCCGCCGCCGACGTGGAGGCAGCGCAGGAGAAGACCGTGATCGTCTACGTCAACGGCGCGGTCCAGCGGCCAGGTCTGTACAACGTCGGCGCCACCCTTCGCGTCAGCGACGCGATCGTGGCGGCCGGCGGGCTTACCGAAGAGGCGGATCCAGCGTGCTTACCCAACCTGGCCGCGCATGTGAAAGATGCCAAACAGATCGCGGTCCCGTTGCTCGGCCATTGCGCCAGGGGGAAAAAGGCGAAGCTCGACATCAACACGGCGACGCGCGAGCAACTGTTGCACGTGCCCGGCATGGATGCATCGCTCGCCGACGCGATCATCAAGTACCGCGTGGAATACGGCGGCTTCCTCGCGCTGACCGAGCTGAAGTCGGCCATGGGCCTGGATGCGAACACCTACAAGCAGCTCGCCAAATCGCTGATCGTGAACTAGCGCGGCTATCCGCCGGGGCTCCCGCCCTGCCCTCCCCCAGAGGGGGAGGGGGATTTGCAATGCCGTGGTGGACGCTCGCTGCCGTTCTCACCGCCTGGAGTTGCGGGGTCATCGGTGGCCAGCTGCTGAGCCCGCTGTTGCCGTTCCTCCTGCTTGCCGGCGTGCTGGCCGCGGGCGCCGCCCTGCTACGGCCGCCGCTGGCCCTGATGGCGGGATTGACCTTCATGGCTCTGGTCGCGGGGGCCGGCCGCGGCGCGATCGCCATGCCGCCACAGCTCCCCGCCAGCCTCGATGGCCAGGACGTACTGATCACAGGCCAGGTCGATGACGACCCGGTCGACCGGAAAACGAGCCACCGGCTGACGGTGCGGGTTGACCGGGTTGCCGGCGGGAGCCCGGTGGCGGTCGGCGCGCCCAGGGTGGAAGCGACGGTCTACGGGATGACGCCGGTCCATTTCGGCGACCTGGTGTTGCTGGGCGGCGTCGTGCAACGGCCGGCGCAGTTCGAGCAATTCGACTACCGCGCCTACCTTACCGAGCAGGGCATCGCCGCGGTCATGCCCTCGGCCCGCTTGATTCGGGTGACGACCCATCCCGGCGATCCATTCCACACGGCGCTGTTTGCGGTTCGCCATGGCGTAATCGCCGCGGTGGACGGCGCGCTCGCCGAGCCGCAGGCGGCGCTCGTCCTTGGCGTCGTGTTCGGGTATCGCGCGGCCCTGCCGCCGCGGCTACAACAACAGATGATTGCCAGCGGGCTCATCCATATCGTCGTTATCTCCGGGCTCAAGGTCAGCCTGCTCGCGCGCATCATTGCTCGCTCGCTCGGGGGCTGGCTGCCTCGGGCGGCACCCCTCGTTGCCGTCGGCGCGATGGGCGGCTATGCCATGCTGGCGGGCGCCTCGGCGGCCGCGCTACGCGCCTCGGCCATGGGCGTGCTGGTCGTCATCGCCGGCCGGTTGTACCGCGAGAGCCAGGTATACGTTTCCCTGGCGCTGACGGCGGCCATCATGCTCGCCCTTAAGCCGGCCCTGGCCAGCGACATCAGCTTTCAGCTGTCCTTCGCCGGGACGATGGGGATCGCGGCGATGACGGACCCGGTCGCCGCGCGGCTTCGCTGGATGCCGGCGTTGGTGCGTGATCCATTCGCCGCCACGATTGCGGCCGAGCTCGCCACCTGGCCGCTCATGCTGGCCAACTTTCATCAGGTCTCGATCGTTGGACCGCTTGCCAATGCCCTCGTGCTGCCTTTGCTGCCGGCGATCATGGTCATCGGCGGCACCGGCGTGCTCGTCGGCATCCCGCTGGCGGCGCTGACCTGGGCGCCGATGCAGGTGGCTCGGGCGATCGCGAGCTGGTTTCGGGTCGTGATCGAGACCCTGGGCAGTGTGCCGTTTGCCGCCGTCGTCGCGCCCTACTTCCCGACCAGCTGGCTGGCCGCCGCCGTCATCCTGAACGGCGGCGCGCTGGCGGGGATCAGGCTTCGCCGGTTTTTCTGGCAGCGGCGTGTCTGGGCCGCGGCGGCGCTCGCTGCGATTGTGGTCAGCACGCTGTTGCTAACCCGTCCGGACGGCCGGGTGCACGTCTACGCGCTTGACGTCGGCACCGGATCCGCGGTCCTGATTCGAACCGCCAACGGCCACCAGCTCCTCATCGACGAGGGGCCGGATGCGGATCGGTTTGCCCAGGCAGTCGGCCGGGCGCTGCCGCCAACCGCCCGCACCCTCGATCTCTGGCTGGTCACCGGCGGCCGGCGCACGGATATCGGGGCGGGTGGCGCTGCGCTCAGCCGGTTCCAGGTCCATGCGCTCGTAGTGGCGGACCCCGATGCCTGGAGCTTCACCCTGCGGTCGCTCGTCCAGCAAGCGCAGGCAGCCGGTGTCCCGGTCACCCGCGGCAACGGGCCCTACGTCGTCGACGGCGTGACTCTCTCCCTCGCCGGGGACGGAAGGAGCTGGCTGATTCAAACGGCGACGGGACGGATGATCGTGGTGGCACCAGAGACCAGCTGGTTGGCGCTCCCCGCCGATGTCGATGGCGCGATCTTCACCAGCGGCGGACCGGCTGACTGGCTCGGACCGGGCCAGGGATTCACCGTGGTCCAGGTAGCGGCCAACAGCCGCGATGGCCTGCCTGTGCGCGCCGTGCTCCAGGCACTGAATGGAGCGCCGCTGTATCGGACCGACCGGCTCGGAACGGTTGAGCTGGTCGCCGCGGCCTCGCATTTCCTGACGCCGGGCTTGGAGCTCGACTGATCAGTGCGGCCCGAGTTCGCGCAGCGCACGGTTTACTGGGTCCACCCAGAACCGTTCGCCTGATTCGAGCACTTGTTGAAAGGCCGCACGAGCCTCCTCTACCTTGCCTTGCTGCGCCAGGTGTTTGCCGAGTGCGAAAGCGACGGCCGCGGCCACAGGTCTCGGTGCCGTCTGCGCCAGGTCCTTGAGAACCCTCAAGGCAGCATCTCGCTTCCCCTCCTTGTAGTCGATCTCTGCAATCCGGAATCGGCCGCGCGCGGCAGCCAAGGGGTCGGACCGGAACGCCGTCGCCCTCTCGTATGCAGCCCGGGCGCCGGCCCGATCCCCGCGCTTTGCCAGCAGATCGCCGATCGCATTCGCCGCATCCCCACCAAAACGTAGATGTTCCGAGTCAAGCGTGAGGTTGTACGCGGCCAGCGCGCCATCGAGATCGCCGGCGTCTCGCCGCAGCCTACCTAGTCCGAAGGCAGCAGCCGGCGCGATTTCGTGATGGCCAGTGGCCAGCGCAGCTTCGTACGCGTGCGCGGCGGCGGGAAAATCCTGCTGTTCATTCAGCAGTTCGGCAAGCAATAGGGCCGCGGTGCCGCGCTCGAAGCCGTTCGTCGACTGCATCGCTTTTTCGAAGGCCGCACGAGCTGCGGCTAATTTTCCTGCAGCCTTTAGCTGCTGACCGAGCTCGAGAGAAGCCCGCGGAGTCGAAGTCGCGTCTACGGCCGCAGAGTCGTCGGTCAATGCCGGCAAATATTAGGTCGGAGTGGCAACTAGGGGGCGGGCGCCAGGTCGGTGTAGTCATTGATGATGACCAGGTGGCTGACGTTCGCCGCCGTATCCAGACCCCAGCTCTTCGAATAGGGCGAGCTTGACTGCGACAGCACCGCGCCGGAGGCATCCCTGGAGGTGAAGGTGGTCGTCCCCTTGAGGGTCACGCCGACCAACCTCCGACCGCGGGCCCGGCACCAATGGTGAGCGCCAGGGCGGGCGTCGACCCATCGGCGAGCCGGTAGACGTCTGCGATCTCACCCGATGCGTCGTTGTCCTCGACCCACGCGATCCGCGCCATGATCTCGCAAACGTTGGTTCGACCACCCCGGTTACGGTTAGCCTTGGCTTTGATGAAAGCTACGCCGTTTAACCAGAAGACGATCGACGAGTTTCATGCGAAGCAGGGCCGAGGGGTGGGGGTGTTCGGCGACCATGTCTTGCTGATGACCGCCAAGGGTGCCAGGAGCGGTGAGGCGATCACGACGCCGCTCGTCTACGGCCGTGACGGGAAGGACTACGTCGTCGTGGCCTCGAAGGGCGGGGCGCCAGAGAATCCCAGCTGGTTTGGGAATCTCAAAGCGAATCCCGAGGTTGAGATCGAGGTCGCCAGTCCAGACGGAGTCGAGAAGCTCAAGGCTCGAGCGAGATTGGTCGACAGGCGCGACGAACGAGACCGACGCTTCAAGGAGATGGCCAAGATCTGGCCTTCATACCTGGACTATCAAAAGCGGACCGAGCGGATCATTCCTGTCGTCGTGCTCCAGCCAGTCCGTACGAAAGATTAGGCGGACGCTACCCAATAGGGGCCGCCGGTTAGCGGCGCGATGGCTGACGCGATCCTGATGGAAATCTCCCATCACCGGTCGCACGAATCACCAACCGGTCAATGTTAGGTGGCGGCCTCGACGTAGCCGGCAGCACGGGGACCACAGGTTTGTTTCGATCTCTTCATGGTTCTTAACCAGCCGTAAGCGATCTCAGGCTTAGCCGTTCTAACCTGCGACTACCCCTCAAGGAGGACCAATCGTGCGAAGCAAGCTGATCATTACCGGGGCGATCGGGGTTCTGGCGGTGGCGACGCTCACCGTCAACGCGCAGAACGCCTCTTCGAAGACGACCACCGGAAGCGTTGGCACGCTGCTGGCTGCCAGCGCCCAGGTCGTGAAGGCCGATCGCGATGAGGTGGCGATTGACACTCGCGTGACCGCGTCGGCGGCTGCCAACGCGCAGAGCGTTAGGCCGGCAGCGGCGGAATCGGAAAAGACCGAAGTCGCGGCAAGACCGGCCGTGCCCAGATCCGCCATTCCAGCCGGATGCCAGTCAGCGATCGCGGCGCTCAAGAGCCTGCACGACGCCGACGTCGCCGAGGACGCCAGCGAGCGGACTGCCGCCGCTCCGACGGCTGCGGCGCTCGCCGCCGAGCGCAGCGAAGATCTGATCGAGGCGCAGAAGTGGGCCGCTGCCCTGGTGAAGGCTCGTGCGATGTGCCTGCCACTGGCAGCGACGGCTTGCCAGACGGCGGTCGCCGGCCTGCAGCCGGTCCTCCAAACGCTCCGCAACGAGGAGCTCATGGAGCAGCAGTCGCGCGTCGAGACCGACTCCGCGAGCGACGTTGCCGCGGTACGAACCGCCTTTTCGGCGGTGGCGATGGCCTGCCTCAGGCCCGAGTAGGAGGATCTACGACAGAGAGGCCCGGGTGACCGGGCCTCTCTTGATTTCTACCTGCACCGCGTCGGCCTCGGCGTTGGAGCGAAAGACCTGAACCACGGAGAATCCTTCGAGATCAAGCCGATCAAGATCGCGCTCGATCGCGGCGGCCTGGCGGCGAATCGTGGACGCGGAGACGGCATCCTGGCGGGCCCGGTTCTGTAGCAGCGACGCCTCAACAGGAATCGCGAAGACCAGGGCAACTGCCGTGCGCCCATTGGTGCGGGCGCTCCGGATCAGCTCGCTGCGCCGCATCCAGTCCACATTTGTCGCGTCGAGGACCGTCAGGCTTCCCTCGGCGAGTCGCGCATCGGCTTGTGCCCTCAGGTCGTCGAAAACGTCGTTACGCCGCTTGCTCCAACCGCTGGCCCGTTTTGCCTTCCGGATGGCATCTGAGGAAACGACCGCGGCGGCTGGAAAATGCCGGCTGGCGAACGTCGACTTGCCTGAGCCGGCGGCGCCAATCAGAACGACAAGGGCGTCTGGCGGGATCGAGATGAGTCCAGCCGGCGGTCGCGATGCCACGGATCAACGCGCAGCCACTGGGGTCAAGGACTGCTCGACACCCGCCAGCCGTTTCAATGCCGCCGTCTTCTCCGACTGGCCGGCGCGAGCGTCAGCGACGGCGCGGCGCAGCGAGTCGATGGTCGCATCATAGGTCGAGCGGTCGACCGGGAAGGGCGTGCCATCCTTGCCGCCGTGGGCAAATGCATACGAGACCGGGTCGCGCACCGAGGCCGGCTCGCCGTACGTCAGTTCAGCCACCAAGGCGAGCGCGCGCAAGGACTTAGCGCCGACCCCCGGCATCGCCAGCAAGGCGGTGAAGTCCTCTGGCTGACGCTCGTAGGTGCTAAGCAAAATCCGCGACAGTCGCTCGGGATGGAGATCGCTGAGGCGAACGTCATGATGCCGCGGCATGGCCACCGCGCGCATCTTGTTGAGCTCGCTGACTACCGTGATCGGGTTCTCGCGCGAAAGCTCGACCGCGATCCGCCGGTTCGCGTCGCCCTCGGATGCCACCAGATTGAGCACCTGCTGGGTGCCCGTCCCGGCGATCGCAGCATGCGGGTCGGAATCAAAGCGCTCGGGAGGAAGCCAGTGATAGCGACGGGCCATGCCACTGGTCTCGTTCATCCCCTGCTGGACGACGGCCCACGAACCTTCGGCGCTGAAGAAGAAGCTGTGATGGTAGACCTGGAATCCGTCTTGCACGGCGGCCGAGTCGACCTTGGCCGAAAGCCGGCTGGCGCGAACCAGGGAATCAGGTTCCCTGCCCAGCTGCCAGCACGCCGTCTCGATCTCCTGCGGCGTCTTCCGTGACGTCTTCCCCTTGCCGCCCGCGACGTAGAGGCCGGTTTCATGCGAGAGATCGCGCAATCCTTCCTTGAGGGCTCCGCACGCGGTCGTGGTCAGGCCGCTGCTGTGCCAGTCGAAGCCAAGGACGCAGCCGAACGCCTGGAACCAGACCGGGTCGGCGAGGCGGCGCATGAAGCCGGAGATGCCCTCGTCGGCGAGGATGGCGAGCGTCATTTCGCGGGCGAGCAATGTCATGCGCTCGAACAACCAGTGCGGCGCGCGGCCGCCATGGAGCGGCAAGTCGGCGGTGCCAGTTCGCATCGGGATCAGTCTATGGGCAAGGAAAAGCGGCCGGCGGGGGATCCGGCCGCTTCAAACCAACTCGCGTTCTAGCCGGTGGTCTCGCGCGCCTCCGCCTTATTGGGTGCGGGCGTCCCGGCCACGTGCAGCAGGTTCTCGACGCCGCTGACACCGGGGACCTTGAACACCGCCTTCTCAATGGTGGCGATGCGGAAGGCATTGTCAACGGAACCGCGGATCGTCACGATGCCGTTGTTTACGTCGAAGTTGATCTCGCCTTTCGGCATTTCCGGATCGCGAAACACCTCGCTTTCGACCCGGTCGCGCAGTGTCAGATCATCCGGGGTGGGACGTCGCTGGGCAGAGTTGAGACTGATCATCCGTTGGGGCAGCGCCGCCGCCGTACTGCTCGAGTAACGTCCAAGTTGATTGAGCGAGCGCACGCCTTCACGCACCCGCGCACTGGTCCACTGGACCAGGAGCGCGCGCCGTGACTTGCCGCGCTGCGGATCAAAGAGATAGACAGCCAGCGCCCCGAGCAGCGCGCCCGCGGTGACCGCCCATGGGGAAGGTCCGCGGCGCTTGGGCAGCTGCTTGCGCACCGGGATCTGGGCTGTGCTCGTCAACTCCTTGGCGGCGCGCCCAACGCGGTCGGCGACGTCGCCGCCAATATCCTTCGCCGCTCGACCCACCTTGTCCGCGACATCATCGCGTACGTGCTTGAGGTCGACCTGCTTCAGATCAAGCACCACGTGTCACGCCCTCGGTGACCTTTTCGGCGGTCTTGCCACCGGTCGCCTGCACGACGTTGCCGTGGCTGAGCACGCCAACCAGGCGTCCGTTCTCGGTGACCGCCAGGCGGCGGATCTCCTCACTCTCCATCTTGCGGGCGGCCTGGTCGATATCGTCTTCCGGGCTAATCGTGATCGTCTGCTGCGTCATGCAGTGCTCGACGGTGTCGCTTTCGGGGTTATGGCCCGAGGCGATGCAGCGGATGACGATGTCGCGATCGGTCACGACTCCGATCAGCTTGCCGCCGTCCTCGACAATCGGGATAAACCCGGCGTCTTCCTGCTTCATCTTCTTGGCGATGTCCACGATCCGCTCGTTCTTTCGGGCGGACGAAACGGTTTTGGCCATTGCTTCCCGTACTTTCAAGCTGGCACCTCCATCAGCGCTTCATGTTCTTCGTATGTCAGCCTATGATTATAGCGTAATCTGATATCAGCGTTACCAAGTTCAGGGAGGTATCGAATATGGCTGAGCCTGAGGCGAGTTCGATCACGGGAGGGCCGACGCCCAAGCCGCCGCAGGATGCCTCCGAGGTCGCCCGCCAGGTCCAGCGCAACGCCAAGGACAAGCCGCTGCCGGACAAGGCGAAGGTCGCGGCCAGCGAGCTTGACCGCGAAGTCTCCGGCGAATACGAGGCCAAACAGGAGCGCGAGGCCGGTCGCGGCGACCCAAAGCCGGTTGAGCCAAAAACGACCGTCGCCGACGAGCCCTAGTTAGGCGAAGAGTTTCCCCAACTCGACCGAGGCCTCAGCTTTTAGCTGGGCCATCGTGCACGACTTTGGATCTTTGTCGGGCCGCCACCGGACGAATCCAACGCCGTGACGGAAGCGACCGCCTTCCAGGCGGTCGAAGGAAACCTCGCACACCAGCTCAGGTCGCAAGGGCTCCCAGTCGAGGTCCCGGCCCTGCGACCAGCGGCTTGGGCCGCCCGGCGCGCGACCACCACCGAAGCTCGTCCCGCCCCGCAACGGCTCGAGCAGCTTGACCAGGTCGCGACGCTCGGCATCGTCGAACCCCGACGTGTGCCCGATGAATTCGAAGGTCTTACCGCGGTAGACACCGAGCAAGAGCGACCCGACGCGCTTGCCGTCATTTCCCCAGCGAAAGCCGCCCACGACCACATCGGCGGTGCGCTGCTCTTTGACCTTGATCATGGCGCGCTCGCCCGGCTTGTAGGCGCCCGCGACGCGCTTGGCGACGATGCCGTCGAGGCCGGTGCCCCGATATTCCTTGAGCCAACCGATTGCCACCTCGCGGTCGCGCGTTACCGGGCTGACTTTGATGGTGCCCGGTTTTGCGCCCAAGAGCTGCTCGAGGCGTTTTCGGCGCTCGGAGAGCGGCTTGTCGAGCATGTTCTCGTCCCCGTCAGCGAGCAGATCGAAGGCGATGAACGTCGAAGGCTGCTCGGCGGCGAGCATGTTGACGCGAGATGCTGCGGGATGGATGCGCAACTGCATCGCCTCGAAATCGGTGCCGAACCCGGTGAAGATCACGATCTCCCCGTCGAGGACCACCCGCTTCGGCTTGATCTTCTGCATCGCCGGGACCAGCTCGGGAAAATAGCGAGTGAGCGGCTTCGCATTGCGGCTGTGGACGACAACCTCGTCGCCGTCCTTGAAGACGACGGCGCGAAACCCGTCCCACTTCGGCTCGTATTGCCAGGCATCGCCGTGTGGCAGCTCCGCCTGCACCTTCGCCTCCATCGGAGAAAAGGGAGGCATGAGTCCCAACTGCACGCCCATATACTAGGTTGGTGAGCTCTGCAAATCCGCCTGTGCGGTTGCTCGACACGTTCGGTCGAGTCGCTGATGACCTGCGGATTTCGGTGACCGACCGCTGCAACTTTCGCTGCGTGTACTGCATGCCCGCCGCGGGACTGCCGTGGCTGGCGCGCGATGAGGTCCTGTCCTTCGAAGAGATCGTCCGCCTGACGCGCATCCTCGTCGAGCAGTGCGGCGTTGGCACCATCCGCTTGACCGGCGGCGAGCCGCTTGTGCGTAAGGGCATCGAGGAACTGACCGCGATGATCGCCGGGATCGATCGCTCGCTCGACATCGCGATGACGACCAACGGCATCCTTCTCGAAGAGAAAGCGGTCGCCCTCAAGCAGGCGGGCCTACGGCGCCTCAATGTCAGTCTGGATACGCTCCACGCCGATCGCTTCAAGGACCTGGCACGCCGGGATGCCCTCGATCGGGTCCTCCGCGGCCTGGCCGCGGCCAAAGCAGCGGGCTTTGCACCGATCAAGCTGAACATGGTCGTCATGCGCGGCCAGAATGATGACGAGATCCTCGATTTCGCCCGACTGGCGCGCAGTGACGGCTACGAAGTTCGCTTCATCGAGTTCATGCCGCTCGACGCCGATGGCATCTGGTCGATGGAGCGCGTGGTTGCGAGTCGCGAGATCATCGAAGCGATCGATCGCGAGTTCCCGCTTGAACCCGTCAAGGATCAGCGGCCGGCGCCCGCGACGCGCTTCCGCTTCCGCGACGGCGGCCGGGGCGGCATCGGCGTGATCCCGTCAGTCAGCGATGCCTTTTGCAAGGTCTGCAACCGGATCCGGCTGACCGCCGAAGGGCATCTGCGGACCTGCCTCTTCTCGATCCAGGAGCATGACCTCAAGTCGCTGCTGCGTGGCGGCGCGTCGGACGATCAAATCCGTGAGGCGGTCGTGGCCGCGGTTTGGCAGAAGGAAGAAGGGCACAAGATCGGCCAGGCCGACTTCGTCCGGCCTGGTAAAACGATGAGCCAGATTGGCGGGTAGGCGCCGGCTGGACTAGCCTGAGCCGCGAGCGCCACGGCTTTCGAACGTCGTGATGTCGCCCTCACAAACGCAAAACTCGTTGCCCTCTGGATCCGCCATCACGATCCAGCGGTTGCCGGTGGTGCCGGTCAGCGACTCAGTGGAGAGCCGTCGGGCGCCGAGCGATTCCATCCGCCGCGACTCCTCCTCGATGTCCGTACCGAAGAGGCCGAGGTGCATCCGGTTCTTGCCGCGTTTTGGCTCCGGGACTTTCTGGAGGATCAGCTCCGGACTCCTGCGTCCCGGATCGGTCAGCGTCAGGTAGGGCGGGTCATAAGGATTGGCGTGGTAATGGAGGGCCTCAGCCCAGAAAACGGCGAGGCGCTCGGGGTCCGCGCAATCCAGGGTGGCGACGTAACTGAAGCTCGTTACAGCCAATCATCGCCCTTCAGGACACTCGTGCCTACAATCGGGCCATGAGGATGGCGGTTGGGAGCGACGAGCGCACGCCAGTGACCGACGCCGTCGTCGAGCACCTCCGTGGGGTCGGGATCGACGTCGAGCCGCACGGGCCACTTGCCGGCAGACAGCTTGACTGGGTCGACGTCGGCCGCGAGGTAGGCGAGAGGGTCGCCTCGGGCGCCTGCGAGCAGGGTGTGCTCTTCTGCTGGACCGGGACAGGTGTCTCGATCGCGGCCAATAAGGTGCCGGGCATTCGGGCGGCGCTCTGTGGCGACGCGCAAACCGCCACGGGCGCGCGCCGCTGGAACGACGCGAACGTTCTCGTGATGAGTCTCCGCTCGACGCCCGAGGCAGTGGCGAAAGAGATCTGTGACGCCTGGCTGGAGGCGCAGCCCGACGAGTCGGAACAAGCGACGATCGCCAAAGTCGAGCGCCCCCAGCCGGCGGCCGTCGCCCAGAAGGTGAGGGAAAAGTAATGGCGGCCAATCTCGCCGACGAGAAGTGCATCCCTTGCCGGGGCGGCACGCCGCCGCTGACCCACGAGCAAATTCAGCCGCTAGCCGGCCAACTGGACGGATGGCAGGTGGAGGACGACCACAAACTGATCAAGGCCTTCAAGGTCAAGAACTGGCTCGAGGCGGTCGATTTCGTTAACCGCATCACGCCGATCGCGGAGGCGGAGAATCACCATCCCGACCTCTATGTCCGATGGGGCGAGGTGCGCGTCTATCTGTGGACGCACAAGATCAACGGCTTGACGGAGAGCGACTTCTACATGGCGGCGAAGATCGAGCGCGCCTTTATACCAGCGCCAGCCGCCTGAGTCAGCGCGCAAGAATGATCACGCTGATCCACGGTGGGGAGGGCTATCTGATCGATCGCGCCGCGCGCGATCTGCTGGCGCCGCTGCGGGCTGCCCTGACGCTCGAATTCAATTACGAGGACCTGCAGGCTGAGACCCTGACCGCCGATGCCTTCGCTGAAAAAGCCGGGACGGTGCCGTTCATCGATACTACGCGCGTCCTCGTGCTGCGCGACTGGGGCCTGCTCGCGGGCAAGCGCGATAAGGGTGCGAATGCCGAGCGTGCCGCAGCCTACCTCGAGGGGATTCCCGACAGCACCCAGCTCGTGCTGATTGCGCACACGCTGGTCGCGCCCGGCAACGCGATCTTCAAAACGATCATGACGCTCGAGCGCGACAAGCGCGCGCGCATCATGCGCCTCGAGCCGCCGCGCCGGCCGGACCGTGCCGGCTGGGTGCGAAAACTGGCCGAAGAGCGCGGACTCACCATCACGCCGGGAGCCGTGCGGCTGCTGCTCGAGCGCTCGCAGCCCGACTTGCGCCTGCTCGATCAGGAGATCGGCAAACTCGGGCTCTATGCCCTGCCTTCAACCCGCGTCGATGAAGATGCCGTTCGCGCCCTCGTCAGCGACACCCGCGAGGAAGAGATCTACGCCCTGACGGATGCGCTCGGCAGCGCCCGCCCGGGGGAGGTCGCGGGCGTGTTGCAATCCCTCTTCGACTCCGGCCGGGAGCCAACCTGGATGCTGTACACGCTGGTCAGCCACTGGCGTCGTCTGCTGCAGGCCCGGGCGATTCGCGACCGCGGCGGCACGGTGGCCGACCTGCAAGAGCGTCTCGGTGAGCACCCGTTCGTCGTCGAGAAGGCGTACCGCCAGGCGGCTGATTACACCGCCGAAGCGCTCGACCACGGTTTCCACGAGCTGCTGCGGCTGGAGGAGCAAATCAAGCTGGGCGAGCTGGACGCGCGACTGGCGGTCGAGGGGTTCGTCCTCGAGCAAGTATTGAGCGGCTAACCGCTCTGGACGACGCCGACAAACGTTCCCTGGAAGCCCAGATCGACCAGCTTCGAGGGCGCCGAGAGACGAACGATGGTCATCTCGTTGTACGTCGATCCGCTGTTGTGCCAGCCGATCACCGTCTGGGCGTCCAGCCAGCCACCGGCGTAGAAATCGGAGGGGCCATTCGGCTGAGGATTGCCGATCGGGGTGCTGCTGCCGTCCTTCCCGACGATCATCGGACCGAGGGCTTCAACATGGCGAAGGTCCGGGGAAAGCAGCGGAACCATGTACCCCTGGTTGGGGGCGGAGAATTTCCAGCTCGGGCTTCCATCCGGGTTGAACACGTCGATGCTGTCCTGTCCTGAGCAGACGTAGCTTCCACCGACCGCCACGTCATCTGCGTAGCAGGTATCCGTGCCAAGCTGACGCTGGATCCCTCCAGTCGCGGCGTCGACTCGTACTACCCTCCCGTACCATCCCTCACGGATCGGGCCGCCGCCCTGCGTTCCATAGCCGGTGGGGGATGTTCCGAGCGGGCCGATCGCATCCCAGCCAACGAACGACAGGACGTCGGCTTGTTGACCAGCGGGCCAGCTGCGGTGCGAAATCAGACGGGAAGCGCCACCGGCATCGGCTGCATAAACGTCCTCTGACCAGTTACCAGGCGCAAAGCCGTTTCCTTGACTTGTGCAGGGGTCCGTTGCCGGCTTGGGAGGAATGGTGAGCACGGTCCCCAGTAGATGACGCCCATCGGGGCTCACGGCGAAGGACACTTCCTGCTGCGGGCCGATTGGAAACGCGGCGGCCTGCTTCACGGTTTTATCCAGCCCGAGGCTGCGGACGATCCCCTTGCCGTCGACGTAGAAAACGCGGCCCGCCGCCACGTGCGCTTCGAGCGGCAAGAGCGGCCCCAGGCAACCGACATACGGTGGGGTTGCAGGCGTAAAGGTGGTCTTCGCTCGGGCGTAGCCGTCGAGGCCGGCGATGGCGACGGTGTCGTAGGTTGCTAGACCATTGGTCTTTGTGTGCGACTCGACGACGGCATAAAGAAGGATGCCGGAGGACGAAGATCCGGATGACCTGGCGGCTGATGACCCACTGGCGGCGGCGACATTGCTAGGCGACGGGGTGTTTTTGGCAACCGCCGATTTGGCTGCTACTGGGCCCGGCCTGGAGCCGCACGCCGAAAGCCCAAGCAGGCCGAATAGCAGCATCGCGAGCGTCGCCCACCGGGACCGGCTCATCCTTCGCATCACCGCCATAACGCGCGGCGGGATCGGTCGGTTACTGGCAATGACATTGGATTGCATAGTGCTGGTCCCTCGGATTGAAGAGGCCATTAGCCGGATGGCCTCTTCCAAATCAGGCGATTGAACGTTTATCTCAGGGGTTCTGGAGCTTTGCTCGAACTACGCCAGCAGCGATAGCCCCAGCGCCGATTAGCAGCAGGACGAAGTAGAACATCGGCCACGCTGGAGGCGCCGGCTGGTGCGGCTGTCCGGTCGCGGGCAGCACAATGGGCGTCACCGCCACAGCGCCCAGAAATCCTAATGATGTGCGTAGAGTACGGCGCCGGCCAGAAAACCCCATGACTCCCCCTCCTCTTGTACCCGCAAGGCCGCCAATGGTTACGTAGCCTTTGCCGAGTGTAGTCGTCTCGGTTCGCTTGTCAACTTATCCGTGTGCCCGAAAAGGCAAAAGGTGAAAAACGCTTCGGCGTCAAGCCTTCACGGCCGTGACGATCCACCGCTTGGTGTCGACGTTGAACGGCCAGCAGGTGATGATCGTCAGGCGGACGTCGGGCGTCGGGTTCAGGACGGAGATTTCTGTTGGCGCGACGATCTGGTGGCCGGCCACGCGGTAGACCTGCGCCGTGCCAGCGACGCTTACCTGAATAAGGTCACCAGGCCCGAGGTCGTAGAGGTGGCCGAAGACGTTGCCCTGAATATCGTCGTGGCCGTAGATGACGGTATTGCCGGCGCCGAACGCGGCGGAGAAGTTGTAGCGGGTGACAGCGTAGCCCGGCGCAATCAGCATGTTGCCCTTCGCGTCCGTGCCGCGATCGTAGATCGGCGCGTTATGGACGCCAATCCGCACGATCGACATATGGGCCACCGGCGTTCCGGGGGCCGCTGCAGAGGTTGCCTCTTGTCGAGAAGCGGACGGTAAAACCGCGACAGGACTCCCGCTCGCCGATGCGGAGGTGAACGGAGACCTGACCGCCGTGGAGAGCATTACGGGAGGTTGGGCTGATCGCATGGCAAGGAGGACGCCGCTACCACCCACGACGAATGCCGTGATTCCAACACCGATGAGGATTAATGGCCGCCGCCTCATGTGCAGATATTCGCGGCCTACCGCGGGCCTGTCAAGAAGGCCGCGGCCGAGTTCAGCGGCTCTTCGTGCTCCTGGTGGCCGGCTTCTCGGCGGTGCCGACGCTCGTTTTTGTCCGGCCAGCGTCCTTCTTGGGAGCTGCCTTCGTGGTGGCCGGCTGGACCCGGGCCAAAGCCGCCATCAGGCGGGACTTGCGCCGCGAGGCATTGTTGGCATGAAGAACGCCTTTCTCGGCGGCTTTATCGAGAGCGCTGATGGCCCGCCGCACTTCCTCGCTGGTCAGGCTCAGCGCGTCGCCAACGGCGGGACGGCGAGCACGCGAGACAAGCGTCTTGACGGCTGAGCGGCTGGCCCGATTTCGGTTGCGCTTGCGCAATGAGGCGCGGACGCGCTTTTTTGCTGATTGGGTATTCGCCATGCGAGCCGTGATTATAACGCCCCCACCCCGACCCTCCCCCAGAGGGGGAGACAGGTGCGAACCGCGACCTTACCCCAGAGGGGGAGGGAGAAAAGGATAATGGCACGCGATGTCTAGCGAGCGGCGGCGCATTGCGTCGGCCGCCACGCTCATCCTGATCGCCTATGGCCTGAGTCGAGTCCTCGGCGCCGTCCGCGAACTGGTGATCGCGAACGTCTTTGGCACCAGCCGTGAGCTGGACGACTATCGCGTTGCCTTTGCCGTCCCCGACCTGCTCTTCAACCTGCTGCTGGCCGGGGCCATCAGCTCGGCCTTCATCCCCGTCCTGTCGGAGCACCTGGCAAAGAACGAGCGGCAGCGGGCGCTCGAGATTGGGCAACGGGTTCTGAATGCCGGGGTCGTCATTCTGACGATCGGCGCCGCCGTACTGTTCGTCGTCGCGCCACTTTACGTGTCGTTGATCGCATTCGGCTATAGCGCCGGCGACCACGAGCTGATCACGAAGCTGACCCGCGTCCTGCTGTTACAGCCGATTTTCCTCGGCGCGGGCGGCATGGTGATCGGCATCCTCACGGCGTATCAACGTTTCTTCGCGCAGGCGCTGGCGCCGCTCTTCTACAACATCTCGATCATCGTTGCCGCCGCCTGGTTTGCGCCGCAGTTCGGCGTCGGCGCCCTCGCGGTTGGTGTCGTCATTGGGGCGATGTTGCATGTCGGTGTGCAGCTGCCCGCGCTCGTGCGCACCGGCTGGCGCCCAGTCCCGGCGCTCGGGCTGCGCGACCCGGGCGTGCGCAAGGTCGGACGCCTGATGTTTCCGATCGCGCTGGGCCTGGCGGCGGCACAGGTCAACGTGTTCGTCGATACGGTCCTAGGGACCTCGCTACCCCACGGGCGGGTGGCGGCGCTGCGCTACGCCGACACGATCGCGCAGTTGCCACTCGGCACGTTTTCACAGGCGCTCGCTTTCGTGCTGTTCCCCTTTCTGGCGCGGGATGCCGCGCTGCGGGCGATCGAGTCGATCCGGCACCGCACCTCACTCGCCTTGCGCTTGAACATCTTCGTACTCGTCCCGGCATCGGTCGGCCTCGCTGTCCTGGGTGTTCCGATCGTCGCGTTGCTATTCGAACGTGGTCAATTCGGGCCCGAATCCGTGCGGGAGACGGCGATCGCCCTAACGTTTTTCAGCCTCGGCCTCGCCGGCCAGGCGGCGACCGCGCTGCTGGTTCGTGTCTTTTACGCGCTGCAGGACGTCATGACGCCGCTGCGCATATCCCTGGTCGTGATCGCGGTCAACCTCATGACGAACGTCGTGCTGGTGCGCCTGCTTCAGCAGGGCGGTCTGGCGCTGGGCACGTCGATCGCCGCCACCCTGAATGCGGTGCTGCTGGCGCGCGCGCTCCGCGGCCGCTTGCAGGGCCTGGAGGGCCGGGCGTTGCTGCGGACGGCTGGCCGAGCGCTCATCGGGGTCGTGCCCATGGCGCTGGCGGTCGCTTTGACGGTTTACGGCATCACCCGCTTCTCAGTGTTCGGCGGCGGGTTCCATCAGCTGGCCGCCGTGGTGGCAGCCGTCGCTGTGGGCGCGTGTATCTACCTCGTGGTACAGCTGATGCTCCGCAGTGAGGAGGTTGGCGTCCTGCTTTCGGTGGTCAGGCGCGAGCAGCCGCGCGTGTAGGCTCGTGACGGCGTGACACTGGTCGTCCCGGCGTACGCGAAGCTGAACCTGACGCTCGATGTGATCGGCCGGCGGCCCGATGGCTACCACGAAATCGACTCGGTGATGCAGAGCATCTCCTTGCATGACCTGCTCTGGGTCGAGCGGACCGACTGCCGGGTCTTCGATGTGGTCGGCCCGCCGATCGAGGGCGATAACCTCGTGCTGAAAGCCGCGCGCGAGCTCGAGGGCGCGACCAGCCGTCAGCTGCCGTTCACGATCCGGCTTTTCAAGCGGATCCCGATGGGGGCCGGTCTGGGTGGCGGCAGCGCCGACGCCGCGGTCTTCCTCAAGGCGGCGAACCAGCTATACGGTCTGATGCTCAAAACGGCAGAGCTCGCTGAGATTGGCGAAAGGGTCGGCCACGACGTGCCTTTCTTTCTTATCGGTGGAACGGGGCGGGCCACCGGCCTGGGTTCGACGCTCATGGCACTCCCACCCCTGCCAATACGGACGAGGTTCCTCGTCGTTTGTCCGCCCGTCCAGGTTCCCACCCGCATCGTCTATGAAGCCGTCGATTCGAGCGCCCCGAGTGCGAAACGGACGACCGCGCTGGTGGAAGCGCTGAAGAGCCCCCACCCTGCCCTCCCCCATAGGGGGAGGGAAATCGCGCAGTTCGGAAATGATCTCGAACCGGTGACCCGCCGCTTGTTCCCGACTTACGACGATGCGGTCACCCGACTGCGCTCGGTGATCCCCACGCTGACCATGACCGGCACCGGCGCTGCGCTTTTCGCCCCATTCGAGGATCCGGTCGAAGCCGCCGTGGCGCTCGATGCGCTCAAGCCGCTCGGCTTTCCAGCCTGGCTTGCCCATCCCGTACCGGCGATCTGATGCGCGCCAAACTTGGGCCGCGTGGCTCGGCCGCCCTTTGGGCGGGGAAGCTGACCGCCGCACTCAGTCGCGGATTGCGGCGGGGCGGTGGGACGACGCTGCCGGGCGATGTGTCACGCTGGGTCGACCCCGCGATTCTGACCAAGCTCGCGCGGAGCCTCGACCAGGGCACCGTCGTGGTTACCGGTACCAACGGCAAGACGACGACCGCGGCGCTGCTGCGGCATATCCTCGATGCCGAAGGCCGGCAAACGGTCGCCAATCAGAGTGGCGCCAACCTGATCTTCGGCGTCACCGCCGCCCTCGTCAATCAGACCGCCTGGTCGGGTGACGTGCCGGCGCGCGCGGGCGTCTTTGAGATCGATGAGGCGAGCCTGCCCGCGCTGGTCAAGGAGATCGCGCCCGGGACGATCCTCGTGACCAATCTCTTTCGCGATCAGCTTGATCGCTATGGCGAGCTCGAGACCACGGCCGGGCATATTCGGCGAGCCCTGAGTCAGGGGCCGGAAGGGGTGACCGCCGTGCTCAATGCCGACGACCCGATGGTCGCCGCGCTTGGAGAGGGGTTGCCACGGGTGCTCTACGCAGGACTCGACGACGTCTCATTGCTCCAGCCCGAGCTGAGCCATGGCGCCGACGCGAAGTTCTGTCCTCGCTGCGGCAGCGCCCTCGCGTTTGACGGGGTGTATTTTGGCCACGTCGGACACTACCACTGCCCGACGGGCGACTTCACCCGCCCGGTCCCGGACGTTAGGGCCACGTCGATCGTCATCGACGGGATGGAGAGGATGCGGCTGCGGGTCGCCGATGCTCGCGAGGTGGAGCAGGTCGAGGTTCCGCTTTCCGGCCTGTACAACGCTTACAACGTCGTGGTCGCCATCGCGGCCGCCCGAGCGCTTGGCGTACCGCTCAGCCGGAGCGCGAGGGCCCTCAAAAATTTCGCGCCGGCCTTTGGACGAATGGAGAGGATCCGGGTCGGCGGGCGCCCAGCCTTGCTGCTCCTTGCTAAGAATCCAACCGGGTTCAACGAGGTCCTGCGCACGGCGAAACGACCGTATTGCCGACGGTCAAGACGTCTCCTGGATCTGGGACGTCGATTTTGAGCAGCTGACCAACGTCGCCCGGCATATCGTCGTCACGGGCGATCGCGCGCTCGACATGCGGGTCCGGTTGAAATATGCCGAGATCTCGGCAAACAGGATCGAAGTGGTCACCGAGTGGCCGGCTGCGCTACAAGGCGCCGCCGAGGCGACTCCTGAAGGAGAGACGCTCTTTATCTTGCCGACGTACACGGCCATGCTCGAGCTGCGTGCCGTGCTAACTCGACAGGGCGCTCTGCGCCCGTACTGGCAGCGGCAAACGGTTGAGCCGAAGCCAGACCGCTCCTAGGGCCGCCGCAAGCAGGAGCGCGGCGATGCCGCCGACGTGGGAGATTACAGCGACCGCCGCCAGCGTACTGGCGGGGCCGCCTTGGAAGGCGCTGAGCACCAGCAGAAAAAGGCCTTCATAGGTCCCGACCGAGCCGGGGGTCACGCTAATCGCCTGTGTGATCACAAATAACGTCAAGGCGAGGTAAAGCGTCATGAACGGGAGATTCGGACTGACCGCGCGGAAATACGCGACCAACCCGAGGGTGGGGATGACCCAGATCACCAAGCTCAGCAGTCCGCTGGTCGCAAACCGTTGTGGTGAGCGCAGGAGGGCAAGCCCTCTCAGGACGGAATCGGTCAGGTTGACCACCGGCTCGCGGAGCCGATCCGGCAAGAATCGGCTCAGACGCTCCACCACCGAGACGGTCCGAGTTCGATTCAGGATCATGACGTAGGCCCCTATCCCGACGGCAAGCGAGATCGCCGAGAGGACGGCGAGGCCGCTCCAGACGCCGCCGGCATTCGACCGCTCGCCGGATAGCAACGCGGTGGCGATCGCGAGAACCAACAACGCCAGCACATCGAGGACGCGTTCGAGCACGACCGTGGCCCCGGCTTCACCGATCCCGACATCGGTGCGCTGGGCAATCATGCCGATGCGCAATAGTTCGCCGAGCTTGAAGGGCGAGACCGAGTTGACACCGAATCCGACGGCGGTCACTGCGGCGGCGTCGCCGAAGGTCGCTCGGTCACTCGAGGCCGAGAGGATCAGCTGCCATCGCCAGCTGCGGATGGCGAGAAACCCAAGTGACGAAAGCATTCCGAGGAGGACCCACCCGAGGGAAGCGCGGCGGATCGCGGCGGCGACCTCTGTCGGATGGACGCTGCGCAGCAAGCCATACAGAATCAACAGCCCGACGATGAGTAGACCGGCTGCCTGCAGCCAGCGACGCCGGCTCATGAGCGACCCGCGAGCCGGATCACGGTCGCCATCGCACGAAAGATTTCTCGCTGAGAGATCTTCGACTGGCCGAGGGCTCGCTCCATGAAGGTTATCGGGACTTCGACGATCGCCATTTTCGCGCGTTCACAGCGAGTCAGTAGCTCGACCAACGCGGAGTAGCCCGAGGAGCGCAGCGGCCTGGTAACAAGGTACTGGACGGCGCGAAGGCTGTAGCAACGAAATCCGCCGGTGCAGTCGTGCGTCCGAAGCCGCAACATGCTTCGGGCGACCGTATTGGCGGTGGCGCTAAGAATCCGTCGATTGATCGGCCATCCCTTGATCGCTCCGCCGGGAACGTAGCGGGAGCCGATCGCGAGCTGCGCGCCCTGTTCCACGGCCTGCAGCAGCGCGGGAATACGACCGGGTGGATGGGAGAAATCGGCATCCATGGTGGTCACGGTGGCATAACCGTGCTGTAGCCCAAAGGCGAATCCCGACATGTAGGCGGTGCCCAAACCCAGCTTTCCAGGTCGTGGCATCACCTCGAGATGGGCGTCTTTGAGCATCCGATCGCGGACGAGGTCGCCTGTGCCGTCCGGCGAAGCATCATCGATCACCAGCACGTCGAGCTCGGGGGCGGCCTGATGAATCTGCTCAACCAGCGCCAGGATGTTGTCGGCTTCGTTGTAGGTCGGGATGCAGACGAGCTGGCGAGCCACCGGCCGTACGATAACCAATGTGACCGGCGCACGTTTGCGGATCGCGCACCTCTACGCCGACGAGATGAATATCTACGGGGATCGCGGCAACATCCTTGCCCTGTCCAAACGGGCCGAGTGGCGGGGCATCCCGGTGGAGGTGCGAACGATTGAACGCGGACCCGCGCCCGACCTCAGCGAGATCGACCTGATCTTCTGGGGCGGCGGCCAGGACCGCGATCAGGAACTGGTCTTCAAGGACGCTGCCGCCCACAAGGTGGAGGCGATCCGCAACGCGATCAAGGCGGGCTCGGTCGTTCTGGCGGTGTGCGGCGGTTACCAGCTCCTCGGTGAGTACTACGTCACCGCGGACGGCAAGAAGCTTCCCGGGCTTGGGCTGGTCGACTTGCATACGGTGCCCGGCCCGACACGCAACATCGGCAACATCCTAATCGAGACGTCCGGCCTGGGACTGGATCCACCAACGCTGGTCGGCTTCGAGAACCACAGTGGCAAGACGTACCTTGGGCCAGGCCTGCGGCCGCTGGGCCAAGTGCTACGAGGCGCCGGTAACAACGGCGAGGACGGCTTTGAGGGAGTGGTCGACGGCAATGTGTTCGGCACCTACCTGCATGGGTCGCTGTTGCCCAAAAACCCGCATTTCGCCGACCTGTTGATCAGGCGTGCGATCGGGCGCCAGGGCGTGGAGCAGCTGGTGCCGCTTCCGGCCGCCGAAGAATTGGCGGCGCATCATTCGCTTTTCGAGCGTGTGCTTGGGCGGGCGGTCAAGGCGCGTTCGTAGACCGCAATCGTGTCTTCTGCGGCTCGCCGCCAGCTAAACTGCTGCGCTCGCTCGATGCCATGCTGCACCCGGCCCTCCTCGCGGGTGTGATCGAGCGCGGCCAGCATTGCGGCCGCGAACGAGTCGGCGCTGTTCGGGTCGGCGAAGATGGCCACCCCGTCGGCGATCTCATGCAGCACCGGAATATCACTGCAAACAACCGGGACGCCGCAGGCCATCGCCTCGAGCACCGGAAGGCCGAAGCCCTCGGCGCGAGACGGAATCACCACGGCTGCGGCGCCGCGGTAGACGTCCGCCACGGCATCGTCGGGCAGATGTCCGGGCAGCACGACCGAGCCGGCAGGTAAGCCCCGGGCGAGCGCCTTCACCTCGGGGTGACGGGCGTCGGCTCCGGCGATCACCAGTTGAAGATCTGTACGTTGTCGAAGCAGCTGGCTGAACGCCTCGATCAAACGGGGCACGTTTTTGTAGCTCTTCCACTGTCCCAGGTACAGAAAGTAGGGCGGCCGAATTCCCAGGTAGCGCTGCCAGGCCGATTCGCCGGCTCGGTTGCGGTCCGGCGTAAAGCGTGCCTCGGCCGCCTCCGGAATGGCGGTGATCCGGGCGGCGGAGGAAGGAAATCGTTGTGCGACCGCGGCGGCGGTGGCCTGCGACGGTGTGATGATCGCGGCGGATCGACCGACGGCAGTCGCAATCAGCAGGCGGTTGACGGCGCGCGGCACCCTTCCTGAGTGGATCTCGGGGTAGTGGAATGAGAACAGGTCGTGAATGGTCACGACGAACCGGCCGGGATAGGCCAGGGGCAGGTTGTAGTGCGGAAAGTGCATGAGCGCCGTCCGCTGCCGCAGCAACCTCACGAGAAAGGCAGACTGCTCGGCGATCCGATAGGGGCTGGCCTCCGAAACCTCGAGCCGGCCCCGCCCCGAAGTCAGCGCTCGAAGGAGCGCGAGATCGGCCCGACGGCTAAAGACGACGAGACGATCGCCGAGGACCTGGGCGAGGGCGGGCAGCAGCCCGCTGATGTATCGCCCGATGCCCAACGAGCTGATCAGGCGGGCATCGAAGCCGATCTCCAACGCCTGGATTGTAGTTGGATTTCGGGTCAGTCAGCGCCACGCGTGGTAGACAACGCGGCCGATCTGGAAGAGACGGCGCTGGACCATCGTCTGGCGAGCCGACCGAGCCAGCGAGCGGGGAATGCTGAGCCGGTAGTGCAGCTTGACTGTCCGGAAGCCAACATCTTTGAGCATCGCGGCAACCGCCGCGGCATTCGGCCCCCACCAGTTCGTCGGATCACCGGCGGCTTCCGAGCCCGGGTAGAAGGCCATCGCCGGCTGCCAATAAAAGTTGAGGTCGACGCCGGTTTCGACGATCGCCATTTCTCCCGTCACGCTGAAGAGTTTCTCGAGGGCAAGCAGCGGATGGCGCATGTGATATAGCACGCCAAGGAAAAGGACGACGTCATGCATCCCGACGGTTTCTGGCGAAATGTCGAGCACATCGATCTCCTTGTCTTCGACCCTCGAGCCGAGGGCCTTTCGGGCCAGATCGAAGCCGGCCTTGGTGCCCCAGCCGGGCCCGCCCCAGCAGAACGAGTCCGTCGCAAGGACGCGGCTCGCGCCGCGACGCTCCGCTTCGAAGGAAAAGAAGCCGTCCCAGGCGCCGATATCGAGCACCGTTTTTCCGCCCAGGTCATCCGGGAATCCCAGGGTGGCAAGCTTGGCCGGGGTGTCATCGTCGCCCGGTGTGACGATGCCGCGGCCGAGGTCGATGCGATGGAACCACTTGATGCGACCGACATCCGCCCGCAGCTGATCTTCCGCCATGCCCGCTAAGATACGGACATTCTCGAGGTGACGTAGATCAGCTCGGTACGCGCATCGGTTCGACCGTCCGCCGCAGAGCAGCCGGTGGCTGGGAAGAACCTCTACCAAGCAACGCTCTACGTGGCGGCGCTGACCTGCGCGATGCTTCCCTGGTATACGGTTCGCTGGCATTACGGGCCGCTGCCGACCACCTTGCTGGAGACGGCCATCCTGGTGACCGTTGCGGTCTTCGCGGTCGAATGTTGGCGCTACCGAATGATTCCCGAGTGGCGCACGGCGTTCACTTTCCCTGCCATCCTCTTCATCATCGCCGGCGCGATCTCCGTGCTCGTCGCCCCCAGCCAGCGTGCCGCCCTGGGACTCTATCGGGCCTACATCCTCGAGCCGATTGCCTTCTTCGTCGTCGTAAGCTTTGTGGTTCGTCGCTGGTCTCAGGCGCGGTTGGTGTTGGCCGGGCTGGCCGTTTCCGGAGTGACCGCATCGGTTCCGAATGCGTTCGTCGTCTTGCAAGCCATCCGGCAACACACGCTGAACGTGGCTGTGGCTCCACCAGTCGTCATCTATCAGAGCGCGAACAGCCTCGCCCTGCTGACGGTCCCGCTGATCGCGGTAGCCGCCGCGTTAGCTCTGTATTCCTCGAACCGCGCCACTCGAGTGGTGAGTATCGTGTTCCTGGCCACCACCATACCGGCTACCCTCCTGAGCTTCTCCCGGGGTGGCTATCTGGCCCTGCTGGTGATCGGGCTGTTGTTGGCGTTCACCCACCCAGCGCGGCGCTGGCTCATCGCCGCGATCGTCGTGCTGGCAGTCGCGGTCTCACGGATTCCACCGATCGCCAGCCGGATTGCGCACGAAGTCAATCTGAATGATCCCAACAATTCGCTCGAGGAGCGATTCCGACTGTGGGCCGCGACTTTTCGCATGCTCCGTGATCATCCGGTCTTCGGGACTGGGCTAGCTGGCTTCCAACAGACCATCGACCGGTACCGGAATGGCGTGTATACCGAAGACCTGATCTATCCCCACAACATCATTCTCAATTTCTGGACCGAGACCGGATTGCTAGGGTTGGCGGCCTTCGCCTGGATCGTCGGTCAGGCTGTCCGGGCCGGCTGGAACGGGTGGCGTCATGGCCCGGCCATCTGGCGGCCGCTCCAGCTCGGCGTGCTGCTCATGATCGTCGGCATCATTGTTCACGGCCTGGTGGACGTTCCATACTGGAAGAACGACCTGAGCCTCGAGTTCTGGGTCTTGCTTGCTCTGAGTTGGGCTGGCCAACGCTGGGGATCGGTCGTCCGAAGCTGATGCGGAAGAATCGCTGGCTCCCGTGGACACGAGCGCTGATCGACGTCGTGGCGATCGTAGTGGGCGTTGTCCTCGCCTACAACTACCGATTCCACGTCGACCGTATTCCGATTCCCGGGTTTGAGCCACCGGCGTTTGGCTACTACCTGGCGGCCGCACCCGGCGTGGCCCTCATCTTCGTCGTCACTTTTGCCTTCAGTGGCGTCTATCGAATCCGGCGTGGCCGCCCGCTCCTCGATGAGATGTTCGCGATCATCGGCGCGGCAGCCATGGCGGGGCTGATCACGCTTGCCCTGATGTCGATCTATCGCGGCTTCTCCTATTCGCGCCTGGTGCTCGGCTACAGCGTGGTCATTGCCTTGGCCCTGATCCTGATCGGACGGATCCTCCTGCGTCGTCTGCTCACGATGCAGCAGCGCCGCGGCGTTGGAACGGATCGGGTGCTGATCGTCGGAACCGGCGCCGGCAGCGAACTGCTGCTGCACCGGATGACGATGTTCCCGGAATACGGCTACACGGTCTGCGGTGTGCTCGACGATCGCCTGGAACCGGGGACGCCGTTTGCCGGCAGCCAGGTCATCGGGCGGATTGACGAGCTGCCAACGCAGGTCAAGGGCAAGCAGATCGACCAGGTCTTCCTCGCCCTGACAGGCGCCAGCCACGGCGAGATGCTGCATCTGATCAAGACCTGCGACGACCTGCAGGTCGACTTTCGGATGCTGCCCGACGTGTTCGAGATCATCACCACCCGGGTCTCCGCCGACGTCGTCGACGGCATTCCCTTGGTTGGTGTTCGTCGCAGCCAGGTCGAGGGTCTTGGCCTGGTCCTCAAGCGCGCCTTCGACCTGGTGCTGGCGGTGCTGCTGCTGGGCCTCCTGAGTCCAATCCTTCTGCTCCTGGCGCTGGCGATTCGGCTGAGCAGCACCAAGGGGCCAGTACTTTTCCGTCAGGAGCGCGTCGGCAAGGACGGTCAGATATTCACTCTGCTCAAGTTTCGATCGATGATCCCTGACGCCGAGGCTGCGACGGGACCCGTGTTCGCCACCGCAGACGACCAACGCCGGACAGCAATCGGCCGCCTGATAAGGCGCTTCAGCCTCGACGAGCTGCCCCAACTACTCAACATCGTCCGCGGAGATATGAGCCTGGTCGGGCCGCGGCCGGAGCGACCGTACTTTGTCGAACGGTTCGGCGCCGAAATCCCCCGGTACCTGGAGCGGCACCAGGTCCGTCCGGGCGTCACCGGATGGGCCCAGGTCAATGACCTGCGCGGCACGACCTCGATCGCCGACCGGACGATCTACGACATCTATTACATCGAGAATTGGTCGCTCTCCTTCGACATCAAGATCTTGCTGCTCACCATCGGGCGGATCTTCTTCCACAGCCACGCCTACTGACGGGTGTCCTTTATCCTTCGCTGAGGTGGCGACGGAGGTGGCGGGTTACGTTGAAACCGGGCATCCGGCCGGCGCCTCGAAGCGCGAGCGGCTGGCTCGCTGGCTGCGCGGCGATGGGCTCGAGGTCGGAGCGCTGAGTCACCCGCTGGCCCTTCCTCCCGGTGCGCGGGTGACCTATGTCGACCGCATGACGGAAGCCGAGTTGCGACGGCATTATCCAGAGCTGGAGAACGAGCCCTTCGCGCACGTGTCGGTGATCGGCAATGCCGAGAATCTCTCGGCCTTCGCCGATAACTCACAGGATTTCGTGATCGCCAATCATCTGCTCGAGCATCTCGAGAATCCCATCCGGGCGCTGATCGAATTCCAGCGGGTACTGCGACCCGACGGCGTCCTTTATGTCGCCCTCCCGGATGCTCGAATCACCTTCGACCAGGATCGCGAGCTGACAACGCTCGAGCATCTGCTGGAGGAGTACCGCCACGGAACCACGGCGACGCGGCGTGCGCATTACCTCGACTGGGCGGTCAACGTCGACAAACACGCGCAGGCCGAAAGCCACGCTGCCCGACTCGAGGCGATGGATTACAGCATTCACTTCCATGTCTGGCTACCCGACACTTTCCTTGACTTCCTGCTGGCGGCGAAGCGAGAAGCCAAGCTCGATTTCGAGCTGGCCGCCTTCGCCCCGCCGGAAACACCCGAGGACAACGAGTTCATCCTCATCCTTTTGAAGGGAACCAGTCGCAAGCTACGGCTCCCCCCAGCGGCGAAAGGCATGAGCCGGAATGGGTGGCCCGGTGGATGGCAGGCCTTCCGGTCCAGGCTGAGACGAAGCCCGATCGGCCCACTGCTTCGGCCGGTGTATCAGCGGCTGCGGCGCCGATCCTCGACGCGCTAGTCAGGTAGCGGTGGCGACGACCAGAAACTGATAGGCGAGCATGGTCGGCCAGCGCCGGCCCAGCCAGTGCGCCCAGCGATTAAAGGGTTCGCGGCGCAGTGCGGGAAGTGGACAGGTCACATCGACGTCAACGACCCGATAGCCCGCCGCTCGGATCGCGGCGAGGAGGGTGCGACGGGTGAAAAAGCGAAGGTGAGTGCGGTCCATGATGCCGCGGTCGGTGTAATCCCAGCGACCGGCGAGATGGAGCAGCCGCATCGACCAGTTGGCGATGTTCGGCGTTGTGATCAATAGGCGCCCAGCCGGCGCGAGATAGGGGCGTAAGCGCGCCATCGTCGCGATCGGATCTCGAAGATGCTCGATGAGGTCGGCGAGGATGATCGCATCGTAGGCCGCGAGTTCGAGTGGAAGCGGCATCGTCTCCACATCGCCAGCGAGGACCTGGCGGCCGACGGCCTGAGCCACTGCGGCAGCTTGCGCATCGATCTCGATGATGTCAACAGCCGTCGCGCCGCCCCGCAATTCTCGGGCGATGGTGCCGGCTGAGCCGCCCACGTCCAGCACTTCGCGAGCGCCTCGACACTGGCGGATCACCCATTGATGTGCCGAATAAGGATCCGCACGGAGTATGACGTAGTCGCCCGTCGTCGGGTCCCTACCAGGCGATGAGCGGCCTGATCACCGCCCAGTAGGGGCGGTCCGATGGTTCTTGAAGATGGATACCGAACGCATGCTTGGTGCTGGCTCCGAGGGCAGGAGAAACGGGCGCCTCCTGGACGCTTCCCATCTTGTCCAGCATCTTCTCACAGGCTAAAACGTTGTATGAAAGTGGCGAATGACGCTACGGCCGTGAAAACGCGTGCCGACTATACAGCGCTTATCCGCGATAGCCAGGCTGCCCTTATGGCGAGCGCCGAGCGGATCACGGTGGTTGGGCGGTGGGTGGTCCTGGCCGCCGCCGTAATCCTCAACCACTTCGGCAACCAGAACTCGTCGGCGTCAGTCTTCATCGTCGACACCATCCTCTTTTGTTGGGGTCTGGTCAACCTGGTCGTCTCCGTTGTTCTTGTCCGAGGATTCCGCCCTGGTCGCTGGTTCGGCTTCGTCACCACGGGCATCGATCTGATGATCGCGACCAGCATCCTGTATTTCTCCGGCGGCTACGGGGCACCAACCGACTTTTCCCTACTTTTTTACCTCCTGATCATCGCGTCGGCCATCCGCCTCGGCCTGCCGGGCTCGCTGGCTACCGCCGTCGTCGTGTCGGCCCTCTATGTCCTGATCGGGGGCATGACAAGCTTTGCCCAAATCGCCCCTCCGCCCGGCTTCGTGGTCGGTCGGGTCTTTCTCTTTTTGTTCGTTGCCCTTGTCGCCGGCCTGCTGGTGGGCGATATCCGCAACCGGCTCGATCGGGCTCTGCTGACCGCCATCGAGCGGGCCACCCAGCTGGATGAAACCCAGCGCCGGGAAGCGCTCGAGAAAGAGCGGGCTCAGCGATTAGAGGAGATCGACCACGTCCGTTCGGACTTCGTCTCAGTTGTTGCGCACGAATTGCAGACACCGCTCGCGAGCATCAAGACCCAGGCCGACACCTTGTTGACCCAACAGCACCGTCTCGACCAGGAGACGCGCTCGGCCCTGACCGAGGGCATCCATCGCAGTGCCGTCAGTCTGACCAACCTGGTGCAGGACTTTGCCGCCGTCAACCGGATCGAAAGCAACCAGTTCAGTTTTCACTTCGAGCCGCTCGATCTTGCGGAGCTGGTGAACGAGGTCGTCGATCGCTTTCCGGTCAGCCCGCGACACCCAATGCGCGTCCGCATCGAGACCGGCCTCAGGATTCGCGGCGATCGGCGCCGGCTCGAACAGGCACTCCTCAATCTGCTGAACAATGCCGTCAAGTATTCGCCCCGCGGCGGGAGCATCGCGGTCATTGCCTTCCCGGAGAAGGAAGGGCAGGTAAAGGTGTCGGTCCACGATGAGGGTCTTGGCATCCGGGAAGAGGACCTACCCAAACTGTTCAACAAGTTCACCCGCCTCTTCGACAAGCGGGCGATGAACATCGGTGGCTCGGGCCTGGGCCTGTTTATCACCCGATCGATCGTCGAGGCCCACGGTGGGCATATGACCGTTGAAAGCGAGTGGGGCAAGGGGTCGACCTTCGGCTTCGTTCTACCTCTGTGGCAGCCATCCGAGTCCTCGTCGTCGACGACCACGCCGTCTTCGCCGACGCCCTAGTCACTATCCTGGGCACCGACCCCGCGTTCGAAGTGATCGGGAAGGGAGGCACGGTCGAGGATGCGATCGCCTCCGCAAAGGCCCTCCAGCCGGACGTTGTGCTACTGGATGTCCATATGCCCGATGGATCGGGCATCGATGCCGCGAGGCAAATCAAGAAGGGCCGGCCGCAGACGCAAGTCGTCATCCTGACCAGTGACGAAGAAGAATCCGTGCTTCGGGCGGCGGTCCAGGCCGGCGTGACCGGCTATTTGAGCAAGCACGAATCGGCCGCCCAGGTGATGCAGGCCGTCCGCAGCGCGGCAAGGGGAGAGGCACTGATTGCCCCCTACATGCTGGCGCGGCTGCTGAGCGGCATGCAAAAGCAGACCGCTCGGCCGGCCGGAACCCCGCTCACGCCGCGCGAACTCACGGTCCTACAGGAGCTGGCGTTGGGCCACGACAATGACGCCGTCGCGGTGGCGCTCAAGATGTCACCCAATACGGTCCGCACCCATGTACAAAACATCCTGTCTAAGCTGCAAGTTCACTCGAAGCTGGAGGCCGTGTCGCGCGCCATCCGCGAGGGATGGATCCAGATTCCTAAACAACCCGCAGCCTGATCTTTCGTAAGCGAGACCAAGAAAGAGCGCCCCTATACTTGGGGCGGCCCGGGACCCATTGGGGCGTCGCCAAGTGGTAAGGCAGCGGACTTTGGATCCGCCATTCCCAGGTTCGAATCCTGGCGCCCCAGCCATTTTCACGATTTGCGGCTGTGGTCCAGGTCATGAGCGGCCAGAGGTATCCAGCAAGCGGTCGGTCAGGGAACCACTCTGGCCAGGGTTCCAGCGCAGCTTGCCTAGGGGTTGACCGCCGCAAGGGCGGTAGCGCCCGGCGAGTTGCGCTATCGCGATGATCCGTGGGGCGTCGGTGTGGCTGCTCGCCGCGATTGCGCTTGCTCCGGCATCGGTCCTCGCTGCCGATTCGGACCGGTACCTGCCCGAGCAGATGATCGTCAATCCGGCAGGCCAGCCGGTCCTGACCCCGCAACAGGCCGAGACCCTGGTGAAGTCGGTGTGGGTAGCGCGCCACCGCGTCTACGGCTCGCCTGGTCAGACCGAATATCTGGAGACACAGGCGGCCGCCGAGTTCGACAACAGCGCGTGGACGACACCACTCAAGGACTACGGGTTTCCGGGCGAGCTCCGCGCGGTGAACGTGCTCGTACCACGCCGGCCGGCGTATCCCACGTTTTTCATGGCTGTTGTCAAGACCAGCGAGCGCAGCCGGCCCGACCGGAACGAAGGTTTGGTCTTCACGCGCTGGAGTGAGGCGAGTCCGTGGAAGCTCGCGATCGACACGCCGCTGGACGTATTGCCGAGCGACTTGAAGTTCGTCTTTGACGCGGATGGGTACGTGACCCCCACCGGACGGGTCGGGCTGACCACCGTCGCCCCCGAGAACATCTACGGGGTGGTCGCCGGCGGCGGATCAACCTTCACGTGCTATTCGTACCACTCGACCGCCACCTCGACGCGGTCGTGGCTCGACCCTCAGCACGTCACGGACACGTTCTCCCTGAAGGACGGGTACTACACACGGGTGACCACGACCGCGGTCGCCCAGGCCTGTGGGCTTCTCACAGCGAGCGGCGACGGAGAGTCGCTCGGCTCTTTGAGCGGGACGGTCGCGATGAAAGGGGCGAACGACCCATTACCCTGGCTCTGGATGGGCATAGTTGGGATGGCGCTGGTCGCGGCCGCATATGCCGCGCTGTCGCTCCTCGGTCGGGGCCTCGCGCCGGTGGACCTCGGCGCGGTCGATGCCACGGCTCCATCGCCTCCGGTGAAATCGTGGACGGTGCTCGAGCGCCGGGCGACGATTACCGCACTGGTTCTCGTCGCCATCGAGGCCGCGGTGCTCTCCGAGATCATTCGCGCGATCGCGTCGACGCGACCCGAGGTCGGGCTTGGCCTCCTCGCGCTCGCCATCGGCTGGTTTTTGATCCTGACACCGCCATGGTTGCGGCGGGTGCGGGTGCAGGCCACCATGGTCATCCCCGCGTCGCCCGAGGCAGTTACGGCGGCGCTCGTCGACGAGACGAACCCGAACGCCTGGGGAGGCGACCTCGTGTCCGTCGAGCGGTTAACCGAAGGCGCGCCGCTGGTTGGCGCGACGTATCGCACTGTCCAACGCCTTTCCAGCGGTGGACTGGCGGAGGTCGTCAAGGTGGTGACCGAGTACATCCCCGGCCAGGTCTACGCCGTTCGATACTTGATGTCGAATCCACAGGTCGAGCGTTTCACGCTCGCCGCCGACCCTGAAGGGACGCGAGTGACCAGCACGCTGGAGGCGACGATGACTCGCTTTTATGCAATGAGCGGCATGGTTCTCTTCCGCGGCGCGGCGCTGCAGCAGCGGGCGAAGCGCCTCGCAGAGCTGGCCCGCCTGTCTCGTCGTGTTACCGGTAAGACTCTAGTACCGCACGATACGGCCGCGACCAATGCCAAACGCCGGCTCCCGGCGTGGCTCCGCGTCGGCCTTCCGTTGATGGCGCTGACCGCGCTGCTGAGCCTCGGTGGCTACACGCTCGTCTTCGGCGCGATCTTCGGCACACTCCTCATGGTTACACTCGTCATCCACGAACTCGGCCACTTCGCCGAAGCGAGACGCTATGGCCTGTCGGTCCGGCTGCCTTTCTTCATTCCCTTCATCGGCGCCGCCACGACGATGCGCAACATGCCCGCCGATGCCACCACGCACGCGAAGATTGCGCTCGCCGGACCGCTGTGCGGGATGCTCGCCGTCGCCGCAACCTGCCTTGCGGCGGGACCAACGAATGCACAGGGCCTCGTGTTCTTTGCTCAGATCGGTGGCTTGATCAACCTGGTGAACCTGGCGCCGATGGGCATTCTGGACGGCGGCACGATCCTGGCCCCAATCTCGCGCTGGATCTCGGTCGCCGGGGTGGTGCTGGCCGCGCTGCTCGTTGCATTCCTTGCGCTCTCGATGGAGTTCAGCCCGATCGTGCTCGTGATCGCGGGATTCGCGGTCTACGGCGTGGTCAATCGCTTTCGGCGGCACCGCACGCCGCACTGCCGGAGCGTTCGACGGCGGGCCAAGCTCGTGCTCGGCCTCGTCTGGGTTGCGGCGAGCGGCTACCTATTCTTCGTCACCGGCGCAACCTCGATCGCCATGCTGACGTGGTGAATCTCGTCATAAGGAGAGTTCCGAACCATTCCTGAAGTCACATCAGCACTGAATTTGCTGAGGAGACGTTTTAGCGGCGCTTCGACGACATGCTCGACGCGTGATAGCAAAGTTGCCAAACCTGACCAGTCAGCCCAGTCATCGCCTTCGGATCCTCGGAGGGAAGGGAATGTCGTGCCCCTCCGTTAGAAAAGCGGAACGGCAGTCTATGAAAGTTCAGGACTTAAATGGGTCTGAAGTCACGTGGCTCGGTCAGATGCAGGAGGCCGGCCGCCTGCTCCATCAGGTCTATGTCGGGCAAGTGGATGGCTTGCCCGATCTTCCGGGGCTTGATCAGGTTTGGGTCAAGTGGCAGTCGGATCGAACCAATGAGCGGCCCGAGGCCAATTCGGTGGTAAACGCCCTTGGTCTTTGCTTTGGACAGCAGCTAGTGGATCGACTCGGATTCCGCTGGGCTGTGATCGCCGACGAGTACGGGACAGAGTTGGGATGCATCGCTCAGCCGGGCGACATTACCGTTTTCCCGGCAAACGCGACGGCGAAGCGGATCGAAAAAGGGGCACACCCCTTCTTTGCCGAGCTATTTTCCCAGGTGGAAGCTCGAGTCCGCGCGCTACATCGGCAACCGCCGCGTCAGTGAAATCGGAAGCCGTTAATCACAGC